>Ga0182014_10001730_pt1 | contig 28661 bp, 17 predicted proteins | sample 612S2DmetaG_FD_120489 | JGI IMG/M metagenome (GOLD analysis project Ga0182014, IMG submission 120489) | Permafrost microbial communities from Stordalen Mire, Sweden - 612S2D metaG | ecosystem: Environmental > Terrestrial > Soil > Wetlands > Permafrost | place: Sweden: Stordalen | collected... | reverse complement strand
ATGCGAAGTCGGACGGCACTGGACGCTACCTTTTTATTTCGATTCCGCCGGGGCTCTATTCCGTGACGGCGGAGATGCAGGGGTTTGAGAAAACCGTCCGCACTCGCATCAGATTGAACGTCACCGAGAACGCCACCGCCGACCTGACGCTGAAGATTGCCAGCGCGACGCAAAGTGTTGACGTCAAAGCCCAGACGCAAACCATCGCCACCGAAGATGCCGTGACCGGCGAGGTGATCGACCGCAGGGCCATTAACGACCTGCCTCTGGTGGGCCGGTATGCGCTTGACTTGGTGTACCTCACGCCAGGTGTGACCGATATGAGTGATGCGAACGGCGTCGGTGATACGGGGACAAATTTTGTTTCCAACGGCAGCCGCGGCGCCAGCGCCGACATTCTGATGGATGGCACCTCCATTACCAACTTCGAACCCAACGGCGGTATCACACAGGTCACCTATACTCCATCGCCGGAGGCGATCGAAGAATTCAAAGTGCAACAGTCGAACTTCAGCGCGGAGTACGGCTTTTCCGGCGCCTCGGTCGTCAACATGATCACCCGTTCCGGCACCAACAGCTTTCATGGAGAAGCCTACGATTTCATCCGCAACACCATGACCGACGCGAATAACTGGTTTAACAACCAGAGTGGAGTTCCGATTCCTCCGGTGCACCGGCACAACTTTGGCGGCACCTTTGGCGGGCCTATCATCAAGAACAAGACCTTCTTCTTCTTCGACTGGGACGGCACGAAGGCCAGCAGTATGGGCACCTACCAGGCCGGCGTCCCCAGCGCTGCCGAGCGCACCGGTGATTTTGGCGAACTGTGCGGGTTCTACGGCGGCTCGTTCAATTCCAGCGGGATCTGCTCCGTCACAAGCGGGCAGATCTACGATCCTTATAGCGGGGTCTATGGCGTTGCTCCCGGAGGGGCAGCGGGGGCAATAAGGAACACCGCCATTCCTTTCAACAACGTCGGCACCTACGTCAGTCCGGGGAGTCCGAATCCCAACCTACCGAGCAGTCTCCAGCCGGCGCCCGGCGTACCCGGCAACCTGATTGATACTGTCGCGCAGAATATGATGAATTTGTTCCCCATGCCGACCGCTAACATGGCCAACCCAACGATTTATGACAACTGGATCGCCTCGGGGGCATCCCCTAGCGATAACGAGCAGTTCGATGTGAAAATTGACCATCGCTTCAGCGAAAAGAATTTATTGAGCGCGAAGTATTCGCAAGACTGGAATCACTACACCGCCTACAAGTGCTTCCAGAGCTTCATCGATCCCTGTGGCGGCGGAATCAACCAAGGCAATGCCCACCTGTTCGCGCTCAGCGACACCTATACCATTAATCCCACCTTGCTGCTGACCACCACCTTAGGTTTCTCCCGCGGTACGGAACTGATCGACGCCTACGACTCGAGCCGGAACCCCACTCCTCTCAGTACGCTGGGTTTTCCATCCTACCTGGAATCGAACGGTTTTAACGGTGTTCCTGCCATGTTCATCGGCGGCGGATACTATTCCGCTGGCTACACCAGCGCCGGGGGCGATCCCTACGGAAATTACAGGGAGGGCCAGGATACCGGGCAGCTTTCTGCCCTGCTGAGCAAGATCCATGGTGCTCACGAGCTAAAGTTCGGGTTCGAGGGCCGATTGCACCAGCAGAATTACATCCAGACGAACGCCCCGCTGGGCACCTTTGGTTTTAACGACACGGGCAGTTCACAATATCCTCAAGGTTTGTCGGCGCCGACCGATCCCAGCGGAGATGGGATGGCCAGCTTTCTGATGGGCCAGATGGGGGGAGGATACGAAATCCAGTTCAGGCCTGCGACCGAAAACTACCAATACGCGTGGTATGCGCAAGACAACTGGAAAGCGACGAGCAAGCTTACGTTAAACATTGGACTGCGTTACGACGTCTCGCTGCCCAGAACCGAGCGCCACAACCGTATGAATTGGTTCGATCCAACGATGACCAATCCGCTCAACGGCGGCACGATTTCGTACTCCGATCCGCTCACCGGAGCGAACGTCACCCGTCCACTGCTCGGCGGTGAGGTCTTTAACAGTTCCAGTGTGCGCACCAACTGGCTCACCGACTGGAAGGACCTACAGCCACGATTCGGCTTCGCCTATCAGATCACGCCTAAGACGGTGATGAGAGGGGGGTACGGGATCTACTATGGCCAAACTCGCTCGGGCGCTAATGGCTTGTTGAGCTACGGTTCTCAAGGCTTCAATCAATCCACGGGCATCATTTCCACCTATCAGAATGACGGCGCCACTCCCTATTTGCACCTGAGCAATCCATTCCCCAATGGGCTGATCCAGCCGCCCTCCCCGAGTTCCCTCGGCCCCCTGAATGACGTGGGCTACGGAGCGATTGGCCCGCTGCGTACTAGCGCCGCGGCGCGAACGCCGTACGAGCAGACCTTTACGTTTGGTTTCGAGCACCAATTGCCCTGGAATGTCGTTCTTGGTGCGAGCTACATCGGAAAGAAGGGGACCCACCTCTATCTCGCGGGCGGCAACAATTACGATATTCTGGGCGCTTCGGTGGAAAGCCTGCCCAACCCTGTCGTTGATCCAAACAACCCGTGCCCGACGCCAACGCCAAACATACCCTGCCTTACGAGCTACGTCACCAATCCCTTCGCCTCGGTCAACGGTGGACCCATAAACGACCCGAACAGTACCCTTTCCAGCCCAACGGTCCAAGCGGTTGAACTCGAGCTTCCTTATCCTCAGTATCCGGGTGGCGTCACCACCGATGTTCCACCCACCGCCAGTGCCATCTATAACGCGCTTCAGCTCACGGCATCCAAGCACTACAGCAACGGCCTAGAGCTTCTAGTGAGCTATACCTGGTCAAAATCGATCGACAGTTCCTCCACGTATGACACCAACGTCGCCTGGCTGGGGAATTATGGCTCCAATTCCGGCTACGCCCTTTCGGATCCTAACAAGCCGTATCTGGAACGGGGTCTCTCGACCTTCGACGTGCCACAAATGTTGAAATTCAGCTACAGCTACGACCTGCCCATCGGGCACGGCAAGGCGCTCCTCGACAACATGCCGCGCGTGCTGGACGCCATCGTCGGCGGCTGGAAGACCAACGGGATTTGGGAAATTCACTCCGGCCGTCCGTTGAGCTTCTTTACTGCTAATGGTGGTACCTCACTGCCCACTTATGGCCCGCAGTTACCGAATCTGGTGGGCACGCCGAAGCGCAGCCACGGCAGCGATAGTTATTGGATAAATAACTATTTCTCCAATCCCCAGGTTATCCAAGTTCCCGACGCATACACTCTAGGCAACGCCGGGAGGACGACGAGCTCGATCCGGACGCCGACGTCGTTCACCAGCGACTTGTCAATCGCCAAGCAGTTCCTGATCTCCAGCGCGCGCGAGGGGGTGCATTTGGAGTTGCGCCTCGAAGCCGAGAATGCTTTCAATCATCCCGTCTTCGGCACGCCCGACACCTACGCTGGCGATCCCGATTTCGGGGCGATCAATTATCTGGCAGTCGGCCCCCGGCAATGTCAATTGGCATTGAAAGTGACCTTCTAGGAACATGGAGAAGCCATAGATCCTTTCCGGGAATTTCGAGATACAGAGGCGGGGGAACGGACTCATCCCCGCCTTAATGTCTCTCAAACACGACCGCGACCTTGTCTTCGTAGGCCACACGCCAGTCCTGCGGAAGTTCGCGGAGCAGATTGGCTAGAGTCGATCCGGTGGGCAACAGCGCCGTCCGAATTTTCCACTCCTGCAACACGTTCTGCCATCCCGGCTCGGCCTGGGTCAGGATCAGGTACTGGCGAATCCGGCCCGATCCATAGAGATCGTGACGGTCATCGACGACGACCTTGCGCTCGGGATACATCACGTAGATGAGATAGCCTCCCCAGGCATCGGTCGAGAAGACCGGCTCCGTGACCGGTGGTTCTTCCACGTTCTGTTTCTGCAGAAAGTTCACGGCCTCGACCGGCACCTTCTTCGGATCGAACTGCACATGAATCAGATGCCGCGAGCCGAGCCATCCGCCTTGAAGACAAATTGCGAACGCAAGGGCTACCGAAACAACTGGCCATAGGTGCCCGCGAAGCTGCATTTCCTGCGCGCCCATCCGACCGGAAAAGTCTGAAATTCGCGCCGCGCGATTGCGCACCCATTGCCAGGCGCCGGGCATATCCGCCAGAGAAGTGAAGTTCTCCCACAGGAGCGGTCCAGCCACCAGCACCAGCAGCATCGAAGAAACCGGAAGATTGCGCGACGAATAGAATCCTGCATATGCCGCCAGCAGCACGACCAGCACGCGGCTAAGCCGCAGCTTTCCGTTGCCTCGACGATGGCTCGCGAACGCGATCAGCACAAGCATCAGGATGACCGCAAAACAGCGCTCGGCCCAGCCGTGGAAGTCCGGCGAGCGGAATTCGTCGATCCGGTTCATCAGGTAGCGATCGCCGAGATAACGATAGATGTGCGCGTGCAGCCGCCAGCCATACGGATTCGCGAGCGTCGCCACCGCCGAGGCCATCCAAGCCCAAGCCATGGCACGAGCCCGATGCGCAGCACGAATCGCGGCAAACGCATCCTTCACCCGCAAACTTTCGACCAGCGCGGCGAACGTGTAGATTCCCAGCAGCGCCATCCCGAAGATCCACCCGCCATGCAGATTCACCCAGAGCAACATTGACGCGGGAAAGGACCACGGGATCCATCGCGGAACCTTTGCATGCCCGCATTGTTGGACGCTGGTCGTTCGCTGTTCGCTGGTCGCTCTTCGCTCCTCGTTGATCGCCATTCGTCCGTCCGGCAAACCGCGAACAGCGAACGACGGCCATCGCTCCCAGTCTTCCAGCACGACAAACCAGAGCAGCGAAAGAAGCCAGCTCACAATGTGCGGGCGCGCGTAGAGATGAATAGTGGAAGCCGCCTCGGCCAGCAGCATCAGCACGATCGCCAGCAGCAGACCGGTCCCGCGCCGCAGCAGCAGCGAAAGCAGCAGCGCGAAAATCGTGGCTACCAGCAAGGCACAAAGCCAAACGACTCCGTTCAGTCCGCAGGCCTGGTGCAGAATCCCGAGCAGTATGTCGTACAACCACTCCCAGGCAAACCAGGGCTGACCTTGCATGGTGGAAGAAAATGGGTCGGTGCGAGGAAGGGAGTGGGTCGCCAGAATCTGCTCGCCGCTCCGGATATGCCATCCGATATCGGGATCGGCCAGCGGCCGATTCGACAAGGGCCCGGCCAGCACCGACCAGAAAAGAAAAATGAAAATGATGTCGCGGACGGAAGGCAGGAGAAAACGCAGGGCTGACGAACTGGGATCCGCCGGGGTCATCAAAGTGTGAAGAAGAAGTGTACAAGGTTTGATTGGTCCAGGTTTCAAAGTTTCAAGGTTTCAGAGTTTCAAGAACACCAGCAAGAGCTCGTCAATCCGAGCCGCGATTTGTCTTTGAAACCTTGAAACTCTGAAACCTTGAAACATGGCTCTAATATCGCAAATAACCAATCCCCACGCGCATGCTGTGCAGGACGCTATCCGGCATGGTCACCGCAACTGTCAACCCCAGCACCGCATGGACGATGCCGATGGCGTAGATGCTGCGGTAGCGCCGGAACATCTCGCAGAAAAACAGTCCTCCGACCAGGGTGAACGTCGTCAGGATGGGACTGGGCAGGTGAGCGGCGGCAAACAGTGTCGCCGCGATCCAAACCGCCGCCGAACTCCCGAACAGTTCTTCGCAACGCGTGAAGAAAAACGATTGCAGCATGAATTCCTGGATCAGCGCCCACGCCAGGTACTCCCACGTCGCATGAAGGTTCGGCCACGTCGGGTTCGCCGGTATCTGGCCGCCCGCCCAATGCACTGCGAACACCAGAAAAAGCGACGCCGCCAAACTGACCACCAGCACCAGGCCGGAGCCAAAGCTGGTCGGCAGGCTCAAACCCATCCGGCGCAGCGAAGGCCGGTCCACTACTGCAAACACAAAAACTGTGATGACTGCAATAACACCCCACGTGTTGCGAAATACCAGCCGCGACGACCACAACGCGCGCTCGATGAACACGTAGGCAACAATCACCTGGAACCAGGTGAAATAACGCCGGTAGACGAACGGAACCTCCAGCGTTCGCAGCCAGAGATTCGGCGCCGAAACCGGGGCAACCGAATCAGCAATAATTTTCGACGAAATGGCCATTCTGCGAATCTCTATAGTAGGTGATAAGTGGGGCAACAGGCAGGGCAATAAGAAGGACAAATGGAGAGCAAGCCCAGACCGAAGGTAGTGATCGTGGGGGCTGGTTTCGCGGGCCTGACCGCCGCTCGCCGGATCGCCCGCCTCCCGGTTCAGGTTACGGTCGTTGACCGGAGAAATCACCACACTTTCCAACCGCTGCTCTATCAGGTCGCTACCGCCGGCCTGTCTCCCGGCGAAATCGCAGCGCCCATCCGGTGGATACTTAGAGCCTACTCCAATGTTGAAGTGTTGCTTGAAGAAGTACTTGATTTCAACTTGGAACAAAAGAAGGTTATTACAAGTCGGCAGGCACTGGATTACGACTTCCTGATCATCGCCTCCGGCGCCACCCATGCTTACTTTGGCCACCCGGAATGGGAGCCTCTGGCGCCCGGTCTGAAGACCATCGAAGACGCTCTCGAAATCCGCCGCCGCGTTCTGCTGGCCTTCGAACTGGCCGAGCGCCAAGCTGCTGACCAGACTGCCACTGGCCAAACTACTGACCGGACCACAGAAAAGACCGCCGACGGTCCAACCGCGTCTTCCCTACAGTTCGTGGTCGTCGGAGCGGGCCCCACCGGCGTCGAACTTGCAGGAACCCTGGCTGAAATCGCGCACCATGCCATGAACCACGAGTTTCGCAATATCGATCCGCGGCAAAGCCGCATCCTGCTCATCGAGGGCGGACCCCGCGTTCTGGCTGCATATTCCGAAGAGCTCTCCCGCAAAGCCGAAGACCAATTGCGACGCTTGGGAGTCGAGGTCCGCACTTCTCACATGGTCACGCGCGTTGAGCCCGGCGCGGTTTGGGTGGGCGACGAAAAGATTCCATCCCCGGTGGTGTTGTGGGCAGCGGGTGTGGCCGCTTCTCCACTCGGCCGAAAGTTGGGTGTGCCCGTCGACCGCGCTGGCCGCGTGCTCGTCCAACCCGATCTCAGCATTCCCGGGCACCGGGAAGTATTTGTTCTCGGCGACCTGGCCGCACTCGCGGACGAAAACGGCAAGATGCTCCCCGGAGTCGCGCCGGTCGCCATCCAGCAAGGGAACTGGATCGCAGAAACCATCGCTCGCGACCTGGAGCATCAGCCGCGACGCAATTTTCACTATCACGACAAAGGCAGCCTGGCCACGATCGGCCGCGCCGCTGCCGTCGCGCAGTTCGGTAAATTCCAGTTGTCTGGATATTTCGCCTGGCTGGCGTGGCTGTTCATCCACATTTTTTTCCTGATCGGGTTCCGCAATCGTTTGATCGTGATGATCCAGTGGGCATGGTCCTATCTAACTTACGAGCGCGGCGCCCGCCTGATCACTGGCAGCAGTGAATTGACGGGCTGGACCCAATCCCAGCACCGGTCCGAGGTCGAAGAGGACAGTGGAGCGACGGGCGTCTCGCGAGCCTACCCTGAGCGCAGTCGAAGGGTCCAGCCGGGCGGGGACGCCCGGCACTCCACCAGCAAGGTTGAATCGGCGCCGGCAGTTATCACGCGGTCACCGCGCCAATCGATATAATCAACTTGTCGTGAAACGCACCGCTGTTTTCGTCTTTCTGTTCTCGCTGCTTCTCTGCCCTTTGCTTCGCGCCCAAGACACTCCTGCCTCCGGTGGCACCGTTGCAGGAGGAATCGTGGCCGGACAAACCATGGTCGTTATTCCGTTCGAGAACGAATCTCCAACTCCAGGCCTGGAGTGGCTCGGCGAGTCCTTTCCCGAGACCTTCCACGAGCAGCTCAATTCTCCCGTTCTATACCTAGCCAGCCGTGGCGAGCGGCTCCGAGCCTATGATCGCCAGAGCATTCCAGCCGCCGTTCATCCGTCGCGTGCCACTCTCTACCGCCTCGCCGAGCAAATGGATGTTGATTACGTTGTGCTCGGCTCCTATAAGTATGATGGCGCGCGCCTCACTGCCATCGCCCAGTTACTCGACATGCGCGCTCAGAAACTCCTGCCCGAGGCCAAAGAGTCCGGCCCCCTCGCCGATCTCGGCACGCTGCAATCCGCGCTGGCCTGGGATTTGCTGCGCCAGATCCGCACCGACTTCTCCGTGCCCAAGGACAGGTACATCGCGAGCGCTGCCCCCGCACGCCTGGACGCCCTGGAGAATTACACACGCGGCATCCTGGCCACTACTGCCGACGAAAAAGTACAGCGCTATCGCGAAGCGGTCCGCCTAAATCCGGATTACGCTCAGGCATGGCTGGAACTCGGTGAAACCTACTATGCGCAGCGCGCATACGAACCAGCGATCACCGCCTTAAGCCAAGTACAGCCATCTTCGTTGATGTCCGGCACAGTTGCCCGCGAAGCCAATTTCTATCTCGGTCTAGCCGCTTACGCGCACGGAGACTTCGCGAAGTCCGAAAGCGCCTTCGAGTTTGTTGCGGCGCGCTTGCCGCTTGCCGAGGTGTACAACGACCTCGGAGTGGTCGCCGCGCGACGTGGCCAGAAGAAGGCCGTCGAGTATTTCGAGAAAGCGATTGAGAACGATCCCAGCGACGCTGACTATCACTTCAACCTCGGGGTAACTCTTACCCAAGCTGGCGATCGCGTCGGCGCGGCCCGCGAACTGCACGCGGCGCTCGATCATCGCCCCAGCGACGCCGAGGCGAAAATGTTGCTCGACTCCATGACGCCGCCGGCTGGCGGCATCGTGCCCAGCAGCACGAGCTCGAAGGCCCCACTCGAGCGCATCAAGCGCAACTACGAGGAAGACGCCTTCCGCCAGTTGACCACGCAAATGGGAGGATGGGCTGAGCAGCGATTTGCCCGATCCGATCCCCGCGCCCACGCCCGCTTTCACCTCGAACTCGGCAAGGAACTTCTGGTCCACGGATTTACCACCGAAGCCGAGGCTGAATTCCATCACGCCGCCGCAGTCGATCCGTCAAGCAGCGCGCCGCTCCTGGCCCTTGCCGAAGATTACGACGCGCGGGGCGACGCGAGCCAGGCCCGCGCCCAAGCCGAGGCCGCTCTCCACATTCGCGAGTCAGCCGACGCCTACATGGTTCTGGCGCGGCTCGATTTGCGAGAGAATAGAATGGAGGCAGCCGCTCAGGACATCAATCGGGCGCTGCAATTGGAGCCCGGCAACCCCGCAGTCCAGGATCTGAAGCACGCCCTAGCAGCCAAGCTCGCGGAGAAAGCGCAGCCACAGCCATGAAGCCATTTCGATCTTTCGCCTCTAGAGCTCGTGTGGGGACGGACGCTCTCGCCCGTCCGAGCCGAGCGCGGCTCGGCAGTTCCCTGCGGTCACGGCAACTCTGGGTTCGCCATGCGGTCAACTGCATCGCGCTACTCCTTCTGTTCACCACCTTCTGCTCTGCCGACGTCCTGAAGATCGCAATCAATGACGTCATCCAGCCCGTCACCGTCGAATACATAGGCCGCGCTTTCGAAATGGCAGCCGCCAACCACGACCAAGCCGTGTTGATCGAGATGAATACACCGGGCGGTTTGCTCGACTCCACGCGCGAAATCATTAAGAAGATCGAGTCTTCCCCTGTGCCAGTTATCGTCTACGTGGCCCCGACTGGAAGCCGTGCCGGGTCCGCAGGGATCTTCATCCTCGAGGCGGCTGACGTGGCCGCGATGGCGCCAGGTACCAACGCCGGCGCGGCGCATCCAGTGTTGCTTTTTGGCCCAATCGCGGCCAAGCCGGATGACGAGATGAACCGGAAGATCGAAAACGACACTGCGGCGTTCATGCGCTCCATTGCCTCCAAGCGCGGCCGCAACGTCGAACTGGCGGAGAGCGCCGTGCGCGAGTCGAAGTCGTTTACCGACCAAGAGGCGCTCGACAAGAAGCTGATCGAGTACATCGCGCCCAGCGAGCAAGACCTGTTCCGTCAATTGAACGGGAAAAGCTTCAAGCGTTTCAACGGCACGACCATCACGCTAAGCTTGTCCGACCAGCCCGTGCGCGACTACCGCATGACGCTCAAGCAGCGCCTCCTCACCTACCTGATGGATCCAAACGTAGCATTCATCCTGCTGGCCATCGGAGCGCTAGCGCTGTATGCCGAATTCAACCATCCCGGCGCGGTCATTCCCGGAACCGTGGGTGTGGTCTTCATTCTTCTGGCGGCGTTCGCCTTGAACCTGCTGCCCGTGCGCTTCGCGGCCATTGCCATGATCGTCGGAGCCTTTGCCCTGTTCGCCGCCGAAGCCAAGTTCGCGAGCCACGGTGTGCTCACCACCGGAGGGATTGTCTTGTTGACGCTGGGCGGCCTATTCCTGGTCGATGCGCCGATTCCCGAAATGCGCGTCCACCTCGCAACCGCGCTCGCCGTCAGCATCCCGCTCGGACTGATCACGGCTTTCCTGATGAGCATCGCCGTGCGCGCCCGCCGCAACAAGGTGGTTACCGGAGAACAAGGATTGATCGGCGAAATCGGAATCGCGCAAACCATGCTGGGGCCGTCTGGAAAAGTATTCGTGCACGGCGAGACCTGGGACGCCATCTCTGCAGTCCCCGTTCCCGCCGGAGAGCGCATCGTCGTTCGCCAAGTTGATGGACTCACGCTGCGAGTCGATCCCGTGCCTGCGGCAGTCATGGCTTGAGAGTTTGCCTGTGTAGAGCCGGGCGTCCTCCGCCCGGCCAGTTCCCCGGATCGCCGCTCAGCAGCGGGGGGGCGACTGACTATCGTGTTGCCTTGTTCACAGAAGGTGTTGACGTGTGTTTACCGAGAAAGGGCGAAAGTCGGATTGCGGAGGTTCGGCGAAAAATCTCAGGCGGGGGGCGGTCGTGGCCACCCACCCACCTATTCGGTGCGAGGGGACTGCGGCACTTTGGGCTCTTTCCGCTTTTCCTCCGAATCCACTGAAAACAGCAGGTAATGATCGTAGCTGTGTCTGCGGTAATAGTGGTGCTTGTGATAGTCGAGATAGATTTCCGCGCTCTTCGGGAGCCACAACTCCAGATTTTTTTTGGGAAACGGAACCGGGCCGTACTCCACGACCTGTTGCTCGCTCACCAACTGGATCGCCGGGACCGGACTTACCAGTTCTGATTCGATCCGCACGATCTGAAAATTATCCGCCGTAATCCAGGCCCGGCCTTTCAACCGCAACGGAAATTTCTGGCCACCCACGAAGAAAAGTTGGAATGCATCGGGCCGGTCTTCGCGCTCCTTAAAGTGAACCAGCCACGCCGCTTGCTCATGCCAGCGCCCCAGCCCTTCGCACGTCATCTCGAAATCCTGCCGTTTGGTGGGGTGAAATACCAGAGCCAACCCGGCAAACCCGCTGGTGTCTCCGATCTCGTCGGAAGTGTCATCGCTCGACTGGCGCTGAAACCTCCGTTCGTCCACCCTAACCAACCCTAGCTTCTCCTCCGAAAGAGCAGCCACATAGTCGTAGTCTTGAGTTTTCGTCGTGGCGGGGTTGCCCATTTCATCCACCCGCTTGTGCAGCAGGTGCTCGTTGGCCGCGATCCGCGAGACGTTGTCCGCCAGTTCTTTCACGCGCCCGCCGGACATCTCCATGACATTCTCAACCGGACAATTAACCCCAGCCGCGACCGGCGGCTTAGTTTCATCGATTCCCTCGGGCCGCCACGGCTTGACCGAGAGCCCGAGTTCAGGTGTGGCGAGCAGAGAGTCGACGCCGGACGAAGGCGTCGCGTTGTTCCGCGTCGTATCGGCGTCACGGACAGAAGCAGCGCCGGATTCTTCGAGCTTGGCGATCAGGTCGCGCACTTGGGGAATGACAGGGTTCTTGGGTAAATCCTGCACGAAGGTTTTGAGCGCCTGGATACCCTCTTCCCTCTTTCCCAGATTGACCAGGGCCTCTCCTAGAACCAGGTTCGCCGTGCGTGCCCCGGCTTTCCCATATGTGATGGCCAACTCGGCCTGTTGCCGTGCCTCCTCATACTTCTTTTGTTTGAGATAAGCATCGGCTAGTAAGTTGTGGGCCATCCAATAGCCGGAGTTTGCCCTGATTGCCTTTTCCAGCGCCGCCGTCGTCCCGAGATAGTCTTTTTGAATGAGATCCACGCGGCCGAGCAACGTCAACGCCTGCACGTTGCGCGCATCGAGACTGGAAGCGGCCTCCAGATAACTGTGCGCCTGGCCGAGGTCGTTTTGCCGATAGAACAGGTATCCCAAAAGATAGTTCAGATCCGAATTCGACGGCGCCAGCTTATAAGCCGCATCCAATCTTTTGCGCGCGTCCTTCAGATTCCCGGACTTGAGGGCAGAAACGCCATGTTTGAATTCCTTGCGTGCCTTGGGGGGCATTGCCGTCTCAGCTATGTTGAAGTCCGGTGCCTCTGGATCGCGATGCAGCGCGACCTCTATCCGATTCGTGTCTGCCGCTAAGTCTCCCGCTATGATGATCTCGAATTCCTTGTGCTCGCTCAAATATCCGACAGCGCTTATATCCATTTCGTACTTGCCGGGAAGCAGGCCGAATCCGGCTTCCGATTGCTTTTGTGCGTCGGTGGTTAGCCAGCTAACGGTGTAATTGGAGCGGTTCGTGATCTTTAAGACCGACTGCCGATCAAGATGAGTCTTGCCGTCCTCCGCATACACCGTAACCCGCACCAGCGACTCGCCGGGGTGGAGTTCGTACCCGGTGAGTCCGGAATCTGGCCGTGACATTTGATCCATTGTCTGCATCCCCTGGGGGAGCCCCCCGGGGTTCTGCCCCAAAGCAGGCCTCGCCAGAAGATGGAGGAGAAACAAAGTTCCGATGAAACAAGTAACTGCGATCCGTGCCGCACTTTGAGAAACCATAAGATAGCCGACAGAATTATCGCACGCTGGGCTGGGGGTTGCGCAGCCTTTCGATGGGTTAGCTTTTTCTTTCCTGTAATAGAATGCGGGTGCTCCATGCAAGGCTAGATTGCGATGCCGCTGATACGGTATCGCTGGTCATGCCTCACCGCCAAGGACGGTCCTCGTGGTGGTAAAATACCGCCGACTTGTCCATCCCCATACAAACTCCCAATCTGGCGCTGCGACCAGTCCCGAGACGTTTCTCATATCTTATGCACCCACGGAAAAAATGAATGCGATTTCCACGTGCCGTCCTGGTTTCACTCACCCTGCTCTTTTTTCCGATCGGCGCGCTCCTGTCTGCTCAAGTCGCCCCCGATCTTCTAGGTAAACCCTGGCCCTCGCAATGGATCACCGGCCCCGGCGAGCCCCAACGTGACCCCTTCGTATTCCACTTCCGCAAAGTTTTGGACCTTCCCCAGGCCCCCGCGCACTTTCTGGTACACGTCAGCGCCGATAGCCAGTTCCTGCTGCACGTAAATCAGCAGCGCGTCGGCACCGGACCTGCGCGCGGCGATCTGCCGCACTGGAGATTCGAGACCTACGATCTGGCTCCCTACTTACACGCCGGAAGAAACACGTTGGCCGCGACGGTGTGGGGTTTCGGTGTAAGAGCGGCGTACGCGCAAATCAGCGACCGGGCCGGATTTGTTCTGCAAGCCGACGCCCCAGCCGACCGCGCCGCCGATAGCAACGAAAGTTGGGAGGTGGAAGAAGACAAGGGCCTGACGACGCCGGAACCAAGGCCCGAAGTCTCCGATTTTTACGGAGCCGAACCCGGCGAGCGCATCGAGGCCCAGTCCTTCGACTGGCAATGGGATGCCGAGCCCACTAACAATGAGCCGAATCGGCCGACTGCGTGGAAGAAGGCCGTTGCCATCGACAATCCCGCGCTCCGAGGCAGCCAGATGCAGTCGACAAACTGGCAGTTGGTACCGGACCCACTCCCATCCATGGCGATGGAATTGATTTCCGCCGGCAAGACCGTCCGCGCCTCGGGCCTAGAGATCACAGCATTCCCCGACAAGCCCTTCACCGTCCCACAGCATTCGAAAGTTAGCGTGCTGGTAGACGTTGGACACCTCACCACAGCCTACCCCGAACTCACGGTCAGGGGAGGCCAAGGCGCCGGCATCCACCAGACCTACGCCGAAGCTTTGTACGACAGCAAGAACCAGAAAGGCAATCGCAACGAAATAGCAGACAAGCACATCGCCGGCCTCGCTGACGATTTTTTCCCCGACGGCCCGACCCGGACCTTCATGCCGCTAGCCTGGAGAGCCTGGCGGTACTTGCAGCTCGATATCGCAACCGGCAGCGAGTCCCTGAAAGTAGAAAGCCTGCGGGCGTGGTTTACCGCCTTTCCCTTCGAGGAGCGCGGATACTTCCATTCCGACGATCCCAATTTATCCGACATCTGGCAAATCGGCTGGCGGACGGCCCGCCTCGACGCCCATGACACCTACATGGACACCCCCTACTGGGAGCGCCTGCAATACATCGGCGACACCCGCATACAGGCCCTGCTCTCCTACACCATTGCCGGAGACGACCGCCTCGCCCGCCAAGCCATCCAGTCCTTCAACGACTCGCGCATCCCCGACGGCATCACCCAAAGCCGCTACCCGTCCAACTCCAGCCAATTCATTCCAACCTTCTCCCTGCTCTGGATCGGCATGATCCACGACTTCTGGCTCTACCGTGGAGACCAGGATTTTGTGCGCCAGCAACTCCCAGGCACGCGCACCGTACTGGCCTGGTTCCGCCAGCACCAGCGCCCCGATGGACTCTTGGATAAGTTGCCCTGGTGGCCATTCGTGGATTGGGCAAAAGATTTCGATGCCGGAGTTCCACCGCAAGACGAGAACGGAGGCTCCGTCCCCATCACTCTCCAGTACGTGGAAGCGCTGCGCAACGCGGCAGAACTGGAAAGCGTCATGGGAGACGCGAGACAAGCAGCCGAATATCAATCCGCGGCAGCCCGTGCTGTGCGCGCGGTGCGAAATCTATGTTGGAACAAGCAATATGGCCTGTTCGCCGATACTCCCGCTCAGACCCACTTCAGCCAGCACGCCAACATTCTCGCCGCGTGGCTGGACGTGATTCCCAGCCCACAGCAAAAGACCGTGCTGGCAAAGATTCTCGCGTCGGAGCAAAACCCAATCCAGCCGGGGTCGGCCAAGACTGAGCCGCTGCCGCCCATCTCAAAATCCACTTACTATTTCCGCTTCTATCTCGCCCGAGCCCTCGACCATGCCGGCATGGGAGACGAATATCTTCCGCTGCTCCAGCCCTGGAGAGATATGACCGCCCTCGGCCTAACCACGTGGGCTGAGACCCCGGAGCCCACCCGTTCCGATTCGCACGCCTGGAGCGCCCATCCCAACTTCGATCTGCTGACCATCGTCGCCGGCATCCGTCCAAAAACCGCCGGATTCACCGAGGTCACCATCCAGCCCCATCTTGGGACCCTGCACCATGTAGCCGCCGCAGTGCCCACTCCGAAGGGAGAAATCAAAGTCGAATACACCCGAACCAACGCGGGACTGGAAGCCGTAATCGTGTTGCCTGCAAGTGTTTCCGGCAACCTGATCTGGGACAAGAAAATCTACAACCTCCATCCCGGCCAGCAAGAACTGACATTGCCCCAGAAGTGATTTCGAGTTTTTCGCTTTTCGCCGCCCCGCATCATCCTCAACAATGGCGCGGGCTCGTTCCTCACAGCCATAAGCGCTCGCATGCGCTACAATCCGCTGAGACTCTGAATTGCGATTTGCCTGGAGGCATTTATGGATCTCGGATTTCCGGTGATCACCGTCGCTATCGTCATCGTCATCATCTACCTGCTGAGTTCCATCAAGATTCTGGCCGAGTATGAGCGCGGCGTCATCTTCCGCCTCGGCCGCTTGCTGGGAACGGCCAAAGGCCCAGGCATCATTCTTGTCTTCAGCCCGATCGACCGCATGGTGCGTATTTCGCTGCGGCAGGAAGCGTTGGAAGTTCCGCCGCAGGACATCATCACCCGCGACAACGTCACGCTGAAAGTCAACGCGGTCATTTTCCTGCGCGTCATCGATCCCAATAAGGCCGTCGTGGAAGTCTCGAATTACGCCTACCAGACTTCGCAGTTTGCCCAGACTACTTTGCGCTCGGTGCTGGGCGAACAGGAACTCGACGAATTGCTGGCGCACCGCGACAAGATTAATCTGCGGCTGCAAAGCATCCTCGATACGCACACCGCGCCTTGGGGAGTGAAGGTCGCCAACGTGGAAGTCAAGCAGGTGGATATGCCCGAGTCCATGTTGCGCGCCATGGCCAAGCAGGCCGAAGCGGAACGCGAAAAGCGCTCGAAGATCATCCACGCCGAAGGCGAGTTCTCCGCTGCCCAGCGCCTGGTGGATGCCGCACATTTGTTGGCGACCGAACCGATCAGTATCCAATTGCGGTATCTGCAGACACTCACCGAAATCGGGGTCGAGAAAAATACGACGGTCGTGTTCCCGGTGCCCATCGATTTCTTCTCCGGTTTGCAGAACTTGCTCGCAGGCGCGAAAACACCCGCCCCGCCGGAAGGAAAGTAGAGGTTGCGGAAAGTTCGATATTCGAGCCAGCCCCTAAAGGGGCGTCTGATTTCGAGAAGGTTACGGCATCGCTTCAGCGATGTCCTGATACGAAACACAGGCGGTTCAACAGCCTGCTAGAGGTTGACGCTACTTAACATGGCCAAGGCGCAGCAGGACACGGAGATCACGCTTGGCACCGGCCGCATGCTGGCCATCTTTTTCACCTTTGTCCTGGTCTGCGCTTTCTTCTTTGCGATCGGCTTTTCGCTCGGCAGAAGGACCGCCATGGCGGGCACGGGCATCTTGCAGAGTGCTCCGACTGGAGTTCCGGCAACCGTGGTTCGACCGTCGGCCGCCAAAAATACCCCTCAGCCCACGCCACAGTCTCAGTCCAACGATTTTAGTTTTTACAAGGCGGTAGGCGAGAAGAACGCCGACTCCGCGCTCACGCCCCAGAGTTCGACGGCGCAACCGGCATCCTCGACTGCGGCAGGCGCCGAGGAGCCGCCAAAAGCCCCTGCCGACGGCGCAACCGCGGCGTCCGCGACATCGACGACAACGAGCGGCGGCTACTATGTGCAGGTCGCCGCAGTCAGCCGGCAGGAAGATGCCGAAGCGCTGGTCGAAGCTTTGAAAAAGAAGCAGTATCCAGCCTTCACCGCCAGCAGTACTCCCGTCGACAAGTTCTATCACGTACAGGTCGGACCTTACGCCGAACTGAAGGATGCCGAGGCGATGCGCGCCCGGCTCATTGGCGATGGCTACAATCCGATTGTGAAAAAGTAGAGAGGAATTTGTAATTGGCAGTTTGTAATTTGCAATTTAAGCGCAGTCTCCCGCGCACCGTGATCTTAGGTTTTTAAATTACAAACTACAAATCACCAATTACAAATCTTATGGCTCCCAATCTCGATTGCTTCCTGCACGCCATTGCCGATCCCACTCGCCGCCGGATTCTGCGCGCGCTTAAGGAGAAAGGCGGATGCTCCCTCGGCAAGGAAACCGGGCTGTGCGCGGCCGATATCGAGCAGCGGGTGAAACTGGCGCAGCCTACGGTTTCGCATCACATGCGAATTTTGGAGAAGGCCAGTCTGGTGGAAGCCAAGAGAGAAGGTCACTGGCGCTGGTACCGGCGCAACGAAGCGCTGATTACAGAGATGATGCGGGGACTGAAGGGACAACTCTAGACGACCGTGGCGAAATTCGGAGTCCAATGCCCATCCCCTAAAGGGGCTTCTGATTTCGAAGAGCTTACGGTATCGCTAAAGCGATACCCTGATCCGAAACCTAGTTCTTCAGCATCCTGTTAAGCGATGCCCTGATAGAAAACTGGAGTTTTTCCGCATCCTGTTAAGCGATGCCCTGATACGAATCGGATTTGCGCGCAAGCCGGTTCGGCTGCGACTATGCTCCGGCGCCCGCCATGGAAGCTTTTTCTTCGCTTTTCTCTTTCGGCTTTGTTGACGAGGTCCCTTCCCTCTGGCTCAGCGCACGTACTTGTGAGATCAGGTCGGCTACCTCAAACGGCTTGGCCAGTGAGGGCACACCGTGTTCTTGCAGGAAACCTCTCGTCTGCTGATCGGTCACGCTGGAAAACGTCAGCAGCAGCCCTTTCTCCAGACCGGGGCAGTTTTTCGAGATCCACTCGTACATTTCCTGGGCGCTGCTTCCACCGGGCATGCGACCGTTCATCACGATCACGTCGAAAGAGCCGTGGAGGAGTTGTTGCTGCGTGTCCTCCACACTCATAGAAGTAGCAACTTCGGCTCCCGCACCGACCAGCACGTCGCGTTCAAATTCCAGCACCGCTTCTTCGTCCTCGACCAGTAGCACACGCCCGGTCAACATCGAATCGCGCCGCGTGGAGACCACTGCTTCCTGCAGCGCGGGTTTCTCGCTCGCGAGCAAACGGACTTCAATCGTCGCTCCGCCTTCTTCGCGGTTGCGCGCCACGATTTCCCCGCCATGTTCCTTGACGATCCCGTAGCAGATGCTCAACCCAAGGCCCGTTCCCTTGCCCACCGACTTGGTGGTGTAGAAGGGATCGAAAATCCGGCTGGGGTCCTTGATTCCCGGACCGCTGTCTTGGAACTCCACACACACGTAGGCATCTTTCTTGAACACGCGGACTTTCAACACACCGCTGCCGCTTCCCTCCACCATGGCATCGAGCGCGTTGTTGACGATGTTCAGGAAGACCTGCTCCAACTGATGCGGATCGGCCACCACCGAGGGCAGATCCTCGGGAATGTCGCGTTCCAGCAGAACGTTGTTGACCTTCAAATCGTATTCACGCAGCGTCAGGGACTCTTCCAGCACCTTGCGCAGATCTACTTCCTGCTTCTGTGGCTTGCGCTGGCGGGCAAAGGACAGGAGATTCTGTACCACGCGGTGCGTCCGCTGGGCCTGCTTAAAGAGCTTGCGCACATAATCGGCCGACTGGTGATCGAGACCCGCACCTTCCAGCAGTTGCGCGTAACCAAGGATTGCGGTCAGCGGATTGTTCAGTTCGTGCGCCACGCCGGAAATCAGCTGGCCGACGGCCGACATCTTCTCGCTCTGCAGGAGTTGCTCCTGCGTCCGCCGGAGGTCTTCGTACGCCCGGCACGTCTCTTCGTAGAGCTGCACCTTTTCGATGGTCGTTGCCAGTTGCCGGCTGATGGCGACCAGCAGATTCTCATCGTTACTCGAATAGTGCCGGTCTTCCTTGCTGGCAATCCCCATGATGCCGATGGGCTTGTCTTTGCTCCAGAGCACAACCCAGATCCAAAAGGGCAACCGGTCGGCACACACGAACTCCACGACCGCGGGGGGCAGGTGCGGCAGAAAATCCTGGGTCACCACTTCCGCTCGCGAGCGCATCACCAGTTCGCCCAGGCCTTCGGGAAACACGACATCGGCCATGCGCACGCGCGCTTCGCTGCGCGGACCCCAACCGGCACGCCGCCGGAAGGTGTTGTCCGGCTCCGCCGCCAGATACACCGAGCCGGTCTCCGCGCCAAACAGCGAGATTACCTGGCGCAGCGTCAGGTTCAAAATTTCATCCAGATCGAACGACTGGGTGGCGATAACCGCCATCGCGTTGAGCGCGTTCAACTCGCGGTTGCGCCGACGCATCTCGTCTTCCGAGCGTTTCTTCTCGGTGATGTCGAGCACGAAGCCCTGATAACGCTCAATGTTTCCGGACGGATCGCGCGTGGCGAAACAGCTCTGCGCCACCACCAGCAACGTGCCATCCTTTCGCCGCACCGTAATTTCAAAGTTGCGCACGTAGTTGTGCGCCTCGATTTCTTTACGGAAAGCCTCGCGCTCCTCAGCCACCGAGTACAGCACACTGCCCATGTCGAGAGCCATCAACTCATCCCGGCTGCCGTACCCAAGCATGGTGACAAAGGCGTCGTTGCAATCGAGCAGGTCGCCATCCGGCGTCGCTACGAATACGCCTTCCTGCGCCTGCTCAAACAACATGCGGTACTTTTCTTCCGCAACCTGTCGCGCGGTCGTGTCGTGCACCACATGGATGGTGCCCTTCTCCTGTCCTCCCTGCTCGGCATACGATGAGGTCGAAATCACCGACTGCCCGCCGAAACACGGGTCCATTCCTTCCGACAGCCCCGAGCCGTGTTCGCAATAGGGGCATCCGCTCCAGGCGCGCTGTTGCGGGAGAACCTCCTCACAGAGATTGCCCAATACATCAGCGGGCGCCTTTTCCAGCCGCTGCAGCAAGGCTTGATTGGTCTTGAGGATGCGGAAATCCGCGTCGTGCGCCAGAATCAGATCCTGGATGGAATCGAAGGTATTCATCCACTGCCGCTGCGAGCGCAGCACCTGCTCCAGCAAGCGCAGATTCTCGACCGCAATCCCCAGCGTCTGCGCCGCGGTTTCCAGGAACTCCATTTCTTCCCGCGTTTGGCGCCGGCTGCGGGAGCAGCCGAGCGACAGCATCCCGATCACCGCTTTCTTACCGTGCACCGGCAGCATCACCACATGATGAATGCCGCGCTTCTCCAGGTGTTCCCGCTCCGGCTCCGACATCTCCGAGAGTTTGATCACCGCCGCGCGGTTTTCCTGGAGGACGCGGGCCTGCGTTTCATCGGTTCCAGCCTGCGCCGTCCCTGCTTGACCCAGGGCCCGCAGAGATTCCGGCGACAAGCCGACGTGCTGCGTGGGCACGAGATGGCCGCCGTCCATCAACTGGAACCACGCTGCTTTCGCCCCCACGATGGATCTCAGTTTCTCGAGCGCCGTCTGCATCATGGGGCCGTGATTCTGGCTGCGCGCAATCGTGGCCGCTAGCTCGTTCAGCACCGCCAGTCGGCGTGTGCGGAGCCACGAGTCATCCAGCACCACCAGCAAGATGCTGGAACCGAACAGCACTTCTGCTAACAGGTAACCTTCGCTCGGGATATGGCTGGTAAATCGAGGCCAATGAAGATTCAAGGTCAGCAGCCCGGCAACGTACACGAAGGGCCCCAACCCAATCCGCCCGAAGCGGTAGCGCAGCAGTTCGACGGCTGCCCCGACCGCAATCAGCCGGCAGGATAATTCGAGCCCGAGGCCGAGCGCCTTCGAATCCGGAAAATACAGCGGACGCATGGCGGCGCAAACCATCAACACCCAAGCCACCGCCGCGAGCGCCGTCAGCGCTCGCCGCGCGTTCGCAGAAATCAGAGCCGCGGCGGCAAACAACCCTATGGCCAGCACGAAGTCGGCCTGCGCGAATGCCGCCATCGATTTGGAGGCGGCGTGCAACTCGCCCCTGCCCGTCAGCCAAAGAAACGCCCCGTAGGCGAACCAGCCGGCTCCCCACGCCAGCAGGCATCGTTCCCGAAAGACGCGGAAGAAGAGCAGACTGGCAACCACCGCGATCAGGGCGGCCGTTTCCCGCGCCGTCAGCCAAGGGACGGCCAACAGGCCAACCGATTTCCCAAATAGCAAGGCAGGATCCATAGTAAGCACACGAAAACAGGCGCACGGACGCCCAATCTCTTAAATACCACGCTAGACCTCCCTCGTTATCGGATTTCCGTGTTCAGCTGGTTACTTTCGGAATGTGAAGTCGTGGCCTAAAATAGGCGATACATTCACTTAGCGCCATGCCCAATGAACGCATTCTCGTAGTAGACGACGAAGAAACGATCCGCGAAATTGTTTCCTCAACGCTCGGCTTAGCGCATTATCAGACGCGCTCGGCCGCCAATGGTGTCGAAGCCCTGGCGATTCTGGAATCGGGCGATGAATTCGACCTCGTCCTCTCCGACCTGATGATGGCGGAAATGGATGGGATTGCCCTTTTGGAGCGCGCCAAGGAACGTTACCCGGACATGCCGATCGTGATGGTCACGGCCGTCCACGACATCGGGGTGGCTCTGCAGGCCTTGCGCAATGGGGCGTACGACTATCTGCTCAAGCCTTTCGAGCGCGAAGAATTACTGCACACCGTCCGGCGCGCGCTCGAGAATCGCCGCCTGAAGCGCGAGAACGATGCCTATCGCACCAATCTGGAGGCGCTGGTTGCCGCCCGTACGCAGCAATGGAAAACGGCGCTCTCCAACCTCGAAAAGTCGTATGACATCACGCTCGAAGTCCTGGGCGATGCGCTCGACCTCAAGGACGCCGAGACCCAACACCACTCCCGGCGCGTCACCGCATTCACCATCGCCATTGCGCGCAAAATGGGCCTGCCAAAAGAAGAGATCAACGTGATCGCCCGCGGAGCCTTCCTGCACGATATCGGCAAGATGGCCATTCCCGACAACATCCTGCACAAGCCCGGCAAGCTCACGGACGAGGAAATGGCCATCATGCGTGAGCACTGCTACCTCGGATACAACATCATTTCCCGCATCCCGTTTCTGGCGGAGGCTGCCGAAATCGTTTACGCCCACCAGGAGCGCTACGATGGACTGGGCTATCCCCGCGGCCTGAAGGGCGATGAGATCCCTCTCGGCGCCCGAATTTTCGCGATTGCCGATACCCTGGATGCCATGCGATCCAAGCGCGATTATCGTGATGCCCAGAGCATTGAAGCCGTACGCAAGGAAATCGAACTATGGTCAGGTCGCCAGTTCGATCCCCAGATCGTCAAGGTTTTCCTGGAGATGCCCGACAATATCTGGGAAGACTTGCGGGAAGACATCAACGGGCAGACTCCGTCGTTCCCGAAAATATGATTGCGGACACGACTGAACCACGCCACACTCGCGACTCTGGTTTCCCGTCCAATCGCCAGGCATCGTTTTGGCGCGAGCGCCTCATCCAACGAGACAAGTGAAGTCGATCTAAACGGACCCCACCACGGTCATGCTTTGCCGTTTTGGGAGAACAACCCGTCCCCGCCAGAATGTGCCTGTTTCACATCTGGCGGGCAGACCGGGTTATACTTTGGCGCGGCAGAAATTTTGTGAGGCCATCGTGAACCGACTCACATCGTGGGCAGGAATCCTCTTACTGGTCGCTGCAACTTCGCTCTTGGCCCAGACAACCGCTCCAGCCGTTGCGTCCATACCCCGGCCAAATGCTGTCCCGGAGGGCACCACCTTCCTGGTCCGACTCGAGGACAGACTCGACACCGCCGAACTGCATCCCGGCCAACACTTCAAAGTTAAGCTGGACGAAGACCTCGTCGCCGCCAACGGCAAAATGATTCCCCGGGGCAAGAAGATTAAGGGTCACGTCAGTTCCGTGGAGCACGGCCTGAATGCACGCCTGCTGCTCAGCTTCGACGAAATCGAAACCCGACACGGATGGGTCGCACTGATCGCCACCGTCATAGGAGTTCCCAACGAACGCGGTCTCAAGGCGCAGGAGTCCGAGGGTGAAATCGAACGCAAGGGAACGAGTGCGAAGCAAACGGTCGAAGACGCGGCCGCCGGAGCAAGTGCGGGAGCCATGGCCGGCCTGCTCGCCAATCGCGACCTTCGGCTCGAAAAAGGGACCACCCTGGAGGTGCGTCTCGATCGCGCGCTCCAGATTCCCTCTCACTGAAAACCTCGAGTCGCGATGCTACTTCCCGATGGAGACGCGGATTGCCGCGTCCCCCATGACCGACTAGCAAACCTTTAGTCGTTGCGAACAACAACCTCACGTCTTGAGGAAACCCGGCTTGCGTCCACTGTCACTTCCCGCTGGATCTCCATCTCGATCGATGTTCCCGGCTCCAGCCGCACGTCGGCGCCACGCGAGAGCATTCCAATCGCCAGCCCAGCAACTCCTCCAATTCCCGCTCCGATGCCGGCTCCTTTAGCTCCGTTGGTTACGGCGCCGATCACCGCTCCGGTGGTTGCCGTGCCTGCGGCGGTCTCAGCTTTCTTCCCGGCGTCGCTATCCTGGCGGATCGTCCCTTCGGAATCTTTCATCGACGTCTTCTCCGCCCCAGGAGTGTTCTCCACCGAGCCACCGAGCATCACCGTGTAGCCGTTGGGATAAATCATAGAGGTGAAGTGGATCAGCACCTCGGCGCGCCCCTTGACGTGCCCGCCGCGCTGTACGCGCTCGATCTTTCCCTGGATGTAGGTCCCCGCCGGAATCACGACCCTCTCGTTGACCACAAAGGGAAAAGCAGTCTCGGCGTATACCGGATCTCCGTCTCTCGCCGTCTTCGTTGAAATCGCCTGCTTGAGTGTGAGTGGAACCCTGGTTCCCGCCGGAATGATCAGCGTTGGCTTGGCAGACTCCACCGAAGGCGCCGCCGGGTCCGGGGCTAGAGACGACTGTGCGAACGCGATCCCCGAGAGCAGCGCAACCCAAATCGAAGCAGAGCGGATTTTCATCGAATCCTACCTCTTCAAGATATTAGCAACACGCTTGCACTCTGAGATGCGGCGACCGGAGCGCCCGGTTAGCTGAGAAACGCCAGTCGTAAGAAAAGGGGAGTCGTTCTTCCGCGAGCCTGCCCTAACCGTTGCTTTTCCGCCCGCGGCTCACCGACACATTGCCCATGAACTGCGACTGCAGCTTTTGCGCGCAGCCCTCGCCGCAAACATGCATCGCGCCTTCCTGCACCGCCAGTTTTTCGTCCCAGGGCGCCAGGTGCATTACCGGCTGCTCATAATCGCCAAATGAGCTCCACATCACCCACCAGCGGTCGCTCCCGCCTTTTAGCACCCCGCAATTGGGACCGGCGCAGCGGTAAAACGGACTCGGAATGAGAAACAGATTTTCGGTCATGGCCCACCTGAATATCCCGGCCATTGTAGCTGAGGAGGACGTGCGGGGCCATGGGTTATAAATCGCAGGTTATAAATCACGTTTTGGTGCGTGTCTTGGAGGTTATGCGCCCGCTATTGGTACAGCAAATACTTTTCCCGCAGGCGCACAAATTCTTCCAGCCGCTCCTGCCAGTCCTCGGCAATCCGTCTCGGATCTTCTCCCGCCCCGATCGCGTCGAACACTGCCTGATTCACCAGCAGATCCGCCATCCGCTCCAGTTTGAAGTCGTTGGGATACAGCTTGTGCAGCGCCGATGCCAGCTCGATTCCCAACTCCGGCGAATCCAGAGTATTTCGATCCAGAACAATCAGATTCACGCCTTCGCATCGTTCGCCCGCGAAGTTACTCGATGACGGAGTGAAAACGGTCGGCACGAACCGCACACTCTGAATCCCGCGGGCGTTCAAGAACGCCGCCAATTCCCTGCTCTTGATCCAGGGCGCGCCCACCACTTCGAATGGCGTATCCGTCCCCCGGCCTACGGAGACATTCGTTCCCTCAATCAAAGCCACTCCGGGATAAAGCGTTGCCTCGTTCAAATCCCGCAGATTGGGCGAAGTGTTCACCCATGCGAGGCCGGTCGAATCGAACCAGTCTCCAGGCTGCCAGCCCTCCATCGCAACCACATCGAGCCGCGCCCCAAGATGCCGCTCGGCATTAAACATCTTGGCCAGTTCACCCAAAGTCATGCCGTGGCGCACGGGCTCGGGAAAGTAGTTCGTAAAACTTTCCCGCCCGGAATCCGAAACCGGCCCCTGCACAAACGATCCCGTAATCGGGTTCGGCCGATCCAGGATGACCACTTCAACACCCGCCTTCGCGGCAGCCTCCAGAAAATACCCGACCGTAGTCTCGTAGGTATAAAACCGAACGCCGGCATCGGCCAGATCGATCACCACCGCATCCAGTCGCTTCAGCACGTCCAGCGAAGGACGCCGCGCCACGTCGCTTGCTCCGTACACGCTGTAGACCGCAACTCCGGTCGCCGTGTCCTTCGTATTCTTGACGTCGGTCGTGTCGAGCGTCCCGGTAACGCCATGCTCCGGACTAAAAATCGCATCCAGCGAAATGCCGGGCACACTCGCCAGCACGTCAATCGTCCGGCGTCCTTCCGAATCGACGCCGGTCTGATTCGTCAGTAGTCCAATACTTCTCGGGGCCCCCCCTCTCTTCGGATGCAGCGCAGCGAACTTCGTCTCCTCGAGCACATCGATTCCCGTCTTCACCGTTCCGTTCCGTACCCCGAGCTTGCGCGCCGCGCTCTGCATCTCGTTGTATCCGGTGATCGTCGCCACCCGCATCTTCTCCGCTTCGGCGGGATCGAGCGCCAGCGCTGCCGCCACGGCCGTGGCGACCTTGGTCCGCAGCGATATTGCGCTTCCCTTCTCCTTCGCCGGCAGCACGTTCATATGCACGGCATTCGTTAGCAGCACGATATACGTCTTGGTCGCCGGATCGATCCACAGCGAAGTCCCGGTGAATCCGGTATGCCCGTAACCACCCACCGGCAGCAGCTCTCCACGGTTGGTCGAAAAAGGAGAATCGATGTCCCAGCCAAATCCCCGCAGCGACGTTCCATTCACCGGCTGCTGTGGCGCAGTCATCTTCGCAATCGTCGCCGGAGTCAGCACGCCGCGCCCGCCATCGAGCAAAGCCTGCGCAAAAAGCGCCAGATCGTCGGCGGTGGAAAATACTCCCGCGTCACCCGCCACGCCGCCCATCCGCCGGGCCGTAGGATCATGCACCTCTCCGCGAAGCAGGTGATGATTTTCGTCCTCTTCAGTCGGCGCAATTCGCGGCTCCCACGAATGAGGAGGAACGAACCGCGTCTCCTTCATACCCAGCGGTGCAAAAATATGCTTGGCCGCATACTCGTCGAGCGATTCGCCGGAGAGCCGCTCCACCAGCGCTCCCAGCACGACGAAGTTGATGTCGCTATAAACAAACGCAGATCCTGGAGCCCGCTCTGGAGCCTCCTCAAATGCCATCCGATAGGCTGTCTGCTTGCCTTCCCACGGCTTCGTCAAATCCAGATCCGGAGCGAGCCCCGAGTAGTGCACCAGCAACTCGCGGATCGTAATATCCTGTTTCCCGTTCTGTCCAAACTCGGGAAGGTACTTCACGACCGGATCGTTCATGCGAAGCTTTCCCTGCTCCCAGAGTTGCATAATCGCGGTCGTGGTTGCGATGACCTTGGTCAGCGACGCACAATCGAAGACCGTATCGAGTGTCATCGCCTCCCGCCGAGGTTCCAGAGCGCGGCTGCCGTAAGCCTTGCGATACACCACCTGCCCGTCGTGGCCGACGACGAGCACCGCGCCTGGAATCTGTTGCTGGGCGATGGCGTCGTTGATGATGGGGTCGAGAACGGCGAGGCGGGAATCAAGCGGAGCCTGCGCGATCGCGGCGCCAGAAAACAGCAGAGCGAGCGGCAGCAGAATTTTCAATAGATGTTTCACGTCTGTTGTGACTCTACATGACTGCGAAGGTGCGGCTCAAGGGCGAAGGTTACAAACGATGCTCTCAAGGTAACTCCCCGTTTGCCTCCGCTCGCCGCGTTTGTTATAACCCCATCAGTTCACAAAACACCCTTGGAGCTGACGCTGCCCAATCGAGAATCTGGCTTTTCCTTTCTCGTGCGCAATTTTGCCGAGCAGGATGATCGCTTTCGCCGTGCTTCCGGCGTCCTCGAAAAGGCCATCGCCGACCGCGCTTTCCCCGCCTGCTCACTCGCCATCACTTTTCGCGGAGAACTCGTCGCCCACAAAGCCTTCGGCCGCTTCACCTACGATCCGGCGTCACCCGAGGTCACCACCGCGACCCTTTTCGATCTCGCCTCACTCACCAAAGTCGTCGCGACGACCGCCATGGCCATGATCCTCTATGAGCGTGGACTGCTCGATCTCGAAGCCCCGGTCACCGCCATCGTCCCCGAATTCGCAAACCCACTGGACAATGATGACCCGCGCCGCCGCGAAGTCACCGTGCGCATGCTGCTCGCGCACAGCTCCGGCCTGCCCGCCTACGAAAAGCTTTTCCAGCTCGCCCAGACTCGTGAACAACTTCTGCAAGCCGCCTTCACCGCGCCGCTGACCGACGCTCCCGGTGCGCGCGCCGAATACAGCGACATCGGCTTCATCATTCTGGGCGTCGTCCTCGAACGCCTGGCCGACGAATCTCTCGACGCATTCTGCCAGCGCGAAATTTTCGGTCCGCTCGGCATGACTCAAACAACCTTCAAGCCCACGGCCGCCTTGAAAGACGCTATCCCTCCAACCGCCGACGATCGCACGTTCCGCCACCGCATCATTCAAGGCGAAGTGCAGGACGAAAACGCAAGCGTCCTCGGCGGTGTTGCCGGACACGCCGGCCTGTTCTCCACCGCCGAAGATCTGGCCATCTTGGCCCACGCCATGCTCAACGGCGGACATCCCATCCTCCGCTCCTCGACTGTCGAATTCTTTTCGCGCCGCGAATCCTCTCCCGACGGAACTTCCCGAGCTCTAGGCTGGGACACGCCTTCTGCGCCCTCGCAATCCGGTAGGCACTTTTCCTCCCGTTCCTTCGGACACCTTGGCTACACCGGCACGTCCCTGTGGCTCGACCCGGAGCGCCAGCTTTCGATAGCTTTGCTAACCAACCGCACCTGGCCTGACTGCCAGAATCAGTCGATTAAACAGGTGCGCCCCGCGTTTTATGACGCGGTGGTAGAAGCTCTGGGGAAACAAGATTGAAGCGAAAAGCCTTGAAATACGAAGCGAGCGGTGTAGAACTCCGCCGCCTCGGCACCGAGAAAACAAACCGCGCCTCCGTCGATCTGGATCGTAAGTCCGCGCTCGAAATCGCACGCATTAT
>Ga0182014_10001728_pt1 | contig 28665 bp, 26 predicted proteins | sample 612S2DmetaG_FD_120489 | JGI IMG/M metagenome (GOLD analysis project Ga0182014, IMG submission 120489) | Permafrost microbial communities from Stordalen Mire, Sweden - 612S2D metaG | ecosystem: Environmental > Terrestrial > Soil > Wetlands > Permafrost | place: Sweden: Stordalen | collected... | reverse complement strand
TTGAACAGAGGGCGGTTTTGCAGGTTTTACCCGTTCGGCCCAGGCGGTCCGGGCGCGAGGGGCAGGGTGAAGTGGAATGCGGCGCCGGCGCCGAGTTCGCTTTCGGCCCAGAGGCGTCCGCCGTGGGCCTGGACGATGTGCTTGACGATGGCGAGACCGAGGCCGGTGCCGCCGGACTCGCGGGAGCGGGCTTTGTCGATGCGGTAAAAGCGCTCGAAGATGCGATCGAGGTGCTCGGAGGCGATGCCGGGGCCGAAGTCCTGGACGGTGAATTCGACCTCGGAGGCGAGCAGACGGGCGCCGACACGGATGCGCTTGCCGGCCTTGGCGTACTTGACGGAGTTCTCGATGAGGTTGCCGAAGACCTGGTTCATGGAATCTGGGTCGGCCATGACCAAAGTATCCGGCGCGCCCGCCGATTCGAGTTCGACCTCGGAGTCGACGACGATTCCGCCCAGGGACTCGATGGCGTCCTGGACCAGGGCAGAGGCGCGGGTGGGCTGAAGCGTGAGCTTGTAGTCGGGGCCTTCGATGCTGGCGAGGGTGAGCAGGTCCTCGGTCAGGCGGTTCATGCGGGTGGCGTTTTTGAGGATGACGCCGAGGAATTCACGGGTAGTTTCGGGGCGAGGATCCGGGTCTTCGATGAGCGTCTCGACGTAGCCCTGGATGGAGGTGAGCGGCGTGCGCAGCTCATGGCTGACGTTGGCGATGAAGTCCCTTCGGGACTTCTCCGCGGCCTCGATGGCGGTGACGTCGTGGAGCACGACGAGCGCGCCGCCGCTGGTCAAGGGGGCCGCGTTGATCTCAAAGATGCGGCCCGGCGCCAAGGAGCTGGTCCGGCCAGAGCGGACCTGACGGTGGCCGGGGCTGTGGTCGGGACCGTGTTCGAGGGCGCCGCGGACGCAGGCCAGAACCTCGGGATCGCGCACGGAGTGGGCCAGAGGCCGTCCGGCGTGGATCGTGGTTCCGGCGATGCGCCGCATGACGGCGTTGGACCAACTGACAAGCCCCTCGGGGGTGATGGCGACGACCGCCTCCTGCATGGAATCGAGCATGGCGGCCAGTTCCTGGCGGCGGCTCTCGATCTCGGCGAAGCTCTGGCCCAGGCGCTCGGCGGTCTGGTTCAAGGCGACTTCCATGGCGGAGAGTTCATCGTCGCCGGCCTGGTCGAGACGGGCGCTCAAATCGCCGTCCGCGATGCGCCGGGCAAAGGCGACCACCCGCTGCAGGCGCGCGGAGATGCGGCCAGCAACCCAGGCGGCCACGGGGAGGGCAACCACCAGCGCGATGATGCCGGACCACAGCGCCTCATGGGCCAGCAGATGCAGCGTCTCCCCCGCCGTGTTCTCCACCAGGCGGCGAAAGACGAAATCCACTACCGCGGTTTGGAAGACCAGCAGCAGGACAAAGAGCCCGAGCAGTTTGGTGAATACTTTGGGAGTCAATTGAGCTTACTCGCCCTTGGGAAGCTCGAAACGATAGCCGGCGCCGCGCACGGTTTTCAGGTAGCGCGGATTTTCCGGATCGACCTCGATTTTCTCACGAATGCGGCGGACATAGACGTCGACCGAACGGGGGGTAACAAAGCGAGCGTCGCCCCACACAGCGTCGAGCAGGTGGTCGCGGCTGAAGACGCGGCCAGGATGCCGCGCCAGGTAGTCCAGCAGGCGGAACTCGGTGGCCGTGGTGGTGGTCAACTCGCCGCGCACTTTCAACTGCATGGCGTTGGCGTCGACGATCACCTGTTCAAAACTGATGATCGAGGGCGACGTGGGCCGCTCAAAGCGGCGCAGCACGGCCTTGACGCGGGCCACCAGTTCGCGGGTGGCAAAAGGCTTGGTGATGTAGTCGTCGGCGCCCAGTTCCAGGCCCAGCACGCGGTCGTTTTCACCGGCGCGGGCGGTCAAAAAGATGATGGGGATGGTGGAAAGCGCTGGGTTCGAGCGCAGGCGGCGGCAGACGTCGAGGCCGTCTCCGCCGGGGACCATGATGTCCAGCAGAAACAGGGCCGGCGGCTGGCGCTCGGCATCGGGAATCAGGTTGGCGGGGGTGTGAAACAGGCGCGCTGAAAACCCCGCGGCCTCCAGGTGATGCTGCACCAGCCGCGCGATATCGGTGTCGTCTTCCAGAACAAATACGGTTTGGCTCAAACGGTCTGCCCTCGCCCGGCGACCGTTGACTATCGGATGCGGAGGCCGCACGGAACCATTAACAGAGTAATGCAGCCGGGCAAACAGATTGCAAACGTCCGATGAATTTGAGCGGGGAGAAGCGGCGGTTGGGGCGACGGGCCGGCGCTGTGCCGCTTCCCTATCCTCATTTTTGTTGACTCTGCGCAGCGGCCTCTGCAACACTTCGCGCGCGCATCAAGTAACGTTATCGGCCCCACTTCATACGCGTCGGCAACGACCTTGCGCGCCGGGTCCGCACCCGCCCCAAACAGCATGATTTACGCTGAAGGCGCGGGTCCGGTCAGCATTGCCGGTCGCGGCCTGCGGGAGGCTCTTGTGACCTGGATGATACTGCTGGTTGGGCTGGCGGTCGGAGTGGTTTCCGGCGTGGTGGGCATTGGCGGCGGCGTCCTGTTTATCCCGGCGCTCATCTGGCTGCTGGGGATGGACCAGCACAAAGCACAAGGGACCTCGCTGGGCGCATTGCTGGCGCCCGTAGGCATCTTCGCCTTCATGGAGTACTACCGCAAGGGGAACGCCGACCTGCGCGTGGGGCTGCTGCTGGCTGCGGGATTTCTGGTGGGCGGATACTTCGGGGCCGCGGGCGCGCAATACATTCCGGAGGTCTGGCTGCGACGCATCTTCGCCATCACGCTGGTGGCCATCGGCGGCCGGATGTTTTTCAGCCGTTGAGGCCGCGCGGCGACTCGTCAAGGCGTCAAGCCGACGCGATGAAGCGCAGGCGCACGTAGTCGGCGGTCCAGTTCCCTTCCTCGTCGCGGAGGACCGGCGCCAGCAGGGCGGTCGTCTCCTCGACCACCGTCTCGCGGTGCGCTTCCGGCAAGCCGTCCAGTACGTCGCGGCGAAAGGTCCGCAGCCAGCCCTGCATTCCGCCCTCGGGCAGCAGCGTGAGCCGCTGGACGAGCGCGATCTGCTGCACCTGGAAGCCGTGCCGGATGAGCCGCTGCGCATAGCTCTCTGGAGTGGGGTAGTAGTTCACGCCTTCTTCGAGGTCGCCGTAACCGTACCGCGCCAGCACAGACGTGAGCGCAACGCGAATGGCCGCAATGTCGCCGTGGCCACCCATTTCGGCCACAAAGCGCCCGCCGGGCTTGAGGACGCGCAGCACCTGGTCAAGCACGGCGTCCTGATCGCGGACCCAGTGCAGGGCGGCATTGGAAAACACGGCGTCGAATGTGGCACTTTCGCAGGGGAGCGACTCGGCGCTGCCTTCAATTGCCGCGATGCCCCGCGAGCGCGCGGCCGCGACCATCTCCGTCGAGGAATCCACGCCCACCACCGTGGCGCCGTTGGCAGCGATCCGCAGGGTCAATTGGCCTTCGCCGCAGCCCAGGTCCAGAATGCGCTCACCGGGCCTGGCTGCCAGCCATTCGAGCACTCCGCTGGCCAATCCATGCACAAACTTGCCGTCTTTCCCATATGCAAGGGGATCCCACGTCTGCATTGTCACGAGCACCCTCCGTTCAAAAATCGCTGTAGCTTGGGAGCATAAGATAGGGGTATTCTACTCTGTCCCGTCCAGGGAATGTTTAAAAATTTTGGGCGTGCCTCAAGGGTGGCTCGCTACAGACCATAGCGATAATCCGCTGGGTCTGGCCCGGCTCCAGCAGCCGCTGCTTTCCCGGACGCGGCTTCTCATACAGCGCCGAATCCAGTCTCTCTTCCTCGTAACGCCGGGCAATCGCACACACGGTCTTGAAGGCGATGGCCAGATTGCCCGCCACCTCCGCTGTCGTCTGTCCCTGGTTGAGCTGACAGAGGATCAAAGGCCGCCGCAGTACCTGTGCCGATTCCCGCCCCTTGCTCAACTTACCGGCAATCTGCTGCCGGTCCTTCCGGGACAGTTGGACATGCACTCGATGGTAAGGTCTCATGCAGAAACTACGCAGCCGATCCCACGCCAGGAAGTAACCAACTATGGCGTTACCAACGCTCTACTGCCCTAACACGAAACACCACTGTCTTAACACCAAACAGGCATTGGCATCATTGCAGTCGTCCAGGATCATGAGAACACGTCGCTGCTACTCCGTTGGGCGGCCTGCTTGGACTCAGTTGAAAAAGATGGCGCATTCACGATCGAAACCAATGCGCCTTGAGACCAAAGTCCACGGCTTTGTACAGACATCTGCAGGCGGTTTAGGCAGAAGGGTCGTTCAGGACCGCTAAACCGGAAGGAGAAAACATGAAAAAGTTCTCGTTAGCTTTACTCGCACTGGCAGCGGCCCTTGCGATCACCCCAGCTGCACTGGCTGATTCCTTCAGTTACACAATCAACGGTTCAAACTTCACCGCCGATCTCATCTTTTTCACCGGCAATACACCTGCGCCTGAGCCCGGCCCTTCTGGAACAACACTTGAAGGCTACCTCGTCACAGCCGTGTCTGGAACTTTCGATATTCTCGGAAGCCCGGGGGAAACTCTTACTTTCCCCACTAACCCAACCGTGTCGGCCAGCAAAAACGCCAACGCCTATACCCTCACGACGTCCTCGGATGGTAAGTTCATCTTCGACAATCTGCTCTACCCGGGAAATTCGGGGAATGAGATTCTGGACTCGGGCGGCATACTCGTTGATCTCAGCGGCTACGAGCTCAATCTCTTCTCCGGCAGCTTCGGCACCGACTCTGCCGGTAACGGGTACTTCTATTTTGCCGACAATGGCAGCTATTGGTCCAACAATGCGGTCACCACTGGTGGTTCGACGGGCGGCATCGTTTCCGCACTTCTGACCCCAATCCCAGAGCCTGGGTCCCTGTTCTTGCTCGGCACCGGACTTCTTGGCCTGGCATTGATCCTCTGTCGGAAGGCCGCCAAGCGGTCCTCCCACTCGGTCTTGAACATATAGTCATTTTGCTCCTCCGCGAAGTGGCCTGCCAGGGATTTTGGTTCAGTTGACTTGTTCGAGTAGCGCGGCGGGCAAAAGATATTCGCTCAGGAGGAACACCGGGGACGGCTTGGAACCTGTCCAAACACAGCTTTCGATCCTGGAATGTCGGAACCAGCCGTTATAGGCTGCGGAAAAGGGGGCGGATTCCGAGTAAGGCCACCGAATAGCATTCCTCGGGGGCTAATGCCCCGGAAATTCAGGGGCTCGATGCGGCGCGGCTTTAGCCGCGCCCTTTCAAAGCAACAAGTTTTTCCGCAGCCTGCGAGGCCCGCGCTTCTTCTGCCCGGCTTCTGCCGGGACGAAAGTCCCGGCCTACCAGTCCCGGCCAACCAATCCCGGCCAACCCTGGAGCGAGTTTCAGGACAAGTTCTCAGAGCGACTGAACGGGCAGGAAGGTCAGGTCGTCGACCAGGCCGACTTCCTTTTGCACAAAGGGCTCGCCGTAGCGTACGCCGGCCAGCAGGCCGTAGTGGCTGGCCTCGGCAAAGGTGCGCTCGCGAATCTCTTCTTCGGGGACAAAGAGGCCGCCGCCGCCGGGCTGGTTGGCATATTGCGAACGATAGGCCATAAGCGCGGCGTGGCGCTGCTCGATGAAGGGCGTGATGTCCACGATGAAGCTGGGGCGCACGTCGGCGTAGAGGCTGGCGTAGACGATTTTGAAGGGGCGATGCGGCGGCGCGCCGGTCTCCACCTTGGCGAGGCCGGAGAGAAAGCAGGCTTCGTAGCCAAGAGTAGCGGTGGCGGCGTGATCCGGGTGGCGGGCCTGCCAGTAAGGCAGGATGACTACGCGGGGGCGGAGCCGGCGCAGAACGCGAACGATCTTGATGCGGTTTTCGAGGGTGTTTTCAACCGCGCCGTCGGGCAGGTCGAGGGCCTGGCGCCAGCCGACGCCCAGCAGGTGCGCGGCTTGCGCGGCTTCCTGAGCGCGCTGTTCGGCAGTGCCGCGGGTCCCGGCCTCGCCCTGGGTCAGGTCCAGAATGGCGGTGCGCAGGCCGCGCGAGGCCATGCACAGCAGGGTTCCGCCACAGGTCTGTTCGACGTCGTCGCGATGGGCGGCAATGGCGAGGACATCGGCTGCGGGGAAATCGGCAACGGGGTCGGCGGCCATTGGTTTAGTAGACGGTGTTGTTGGCGTCGGTAAGCCCGTCCATATAGGCCACGTCGTAGGCCGTGCCGGTGACGGTGACGTACTGGTTGTCGATCGACGAGCCGTCCACGGTGGAGTAGATGTACACCTGGCCGCCCTCCGCCGTGTAGATCTTGCTCAGGCCGGTGACCGCGGCAATGCCGGTCGCGTCGCCGATATAGGGCTCCAGCATGGTCACCGTGTTGTTGGTGGTGTTAACCATGGTCAGGCAGCCGTAGGACTGGCCGGTGGCTGCGCGCACGCCGTTTGTGCACTGGGTCATGCCGATCCACAGCGTATTGTCGTCGGCAAGCAACATGCGGCTGATGGCGCCGGGGGCTCCATCGCTGACGGAGATGGGGCTGGAGGCCGTGTTGTTCAAGAGATTCACGACGGTCAGATTCCCGCCAAAGAGAGTTTGGCCCTGCACCTGAGTGGGCTTCTGGCCGACGACGTAGAGCGTGGAGGAATCGACCAGGGCGTTGCTGGCGCCGCCGGGAATGGCAATGGTTGAGCTCGAGAGAGCGCTGTTGGTGGGCAGCGTTCCGGACTGCTGACCGGTGAGGAAGATCATCGGGGCGACCGGGAGCGGCGTGATCGAGGCCTTGGAACCGCCGCACTCCGGCCCGCAGTTGAGTATGTACGCGGTTCCGCCATCGGCGGAGAAGACGGCCTTGACCGGCCGGTCAAAGACCAGCGGGGCTCCGTAGTGGATGCCGGTTGCGTCCACATTGTCGGGGCTTTGCGCCTGGAGGAGGCAATAACCGGGCGCATTCTGCGGCTCGCAGTCTACCGCGGCCCTGGGCCAGGTGCTGGGGCCGCCGGAGTAGGAAGTGGTCTGCGCGGCCGTCAGTTTGAGCGGATAGTACACGTAGTTCGAGTTCTGGACGAAGGCCAGGGCCACGGAGCCGCCGGGGTTCACGCTGGTGCGGTACACGCCGGGAAGGCTGAGGGCATAGGAACCGTTGTTGGTCTTGTCCAGCACCGTAAACACGTGGGAGGCCTGACTGGCGGCGAAGACGTAGGATTGGTTCCGGGTGATAAAGACGCTGGAAGAGAGCCCGTTCAGGGTGCCCGCGCTGCCGCTGGTGGACTCTTTGGCATAGCTGATCATGGTCAGGCTGCCGTCGCCGGAGCCGTAGACCGCGCCCAACTGCTCCTCGGGCATGTTCTGGATGGTGATGGGCAGGGCGCCGGAATATCCGGAGATGGAGAACGATGCGGGCTTGCCGTTATAGCCGCTCCGGGTGTCGTAGTAGGCATCCACGAACTGGAGCGCGCCCTTGGCGAAGGAGCTGGGGTTCTGGATTGCGATCACAACGCGATTGGTCAATCCGCTGGGGGGCAGATTCCGGCCCGCAAAATAGGTGGTGCCGCCACAACCTGCCAGCGCGGCTGCAACCACCAGGGCCGCTACGGCGCTCATGCAAAGACTTCTCTTCTTCAAAATCCCTTACCTCGACGGAAACCGCGGAGTGGGCCGCGGAGTGGGTCCGCGACCGCGGCCGCAGCGTGAACACTTAAAAGGCGACGGCCGGATGCTCCGGGAGATCGCAAATTCCTCCGGCTCCAAACCGGTGCAGCCCAAGCTTATGACTCCCGAAGTATAACAAAGCTGGCCGGTCGGCTGGCGCGGCAGGGCCGTGTGGCTTAGCATGGCAAGAGAATGCCGAAGTTCGCCGACATCTTCGCCAACCGTCCCGTGCTCGCCGACGGCGCCATGGGCACCGTGCTCTACGCCCGCGGCATCTTCATCAATCGCTGCTACGACGAGCTGAACCTGTCCGACCCCGGCCTGATCCTGTCGATTCACGAGGAGTACCTGCAGGCCGGCGCCGAGATTCTTGAAACCAACACTTTTGGCGCCAACCGGTTCCGGCTGGCGCGGCATGGTTTGGCCGGAAAGGTGGCCGAAATCAATGCGGCCGGAGTTCGGTTGGCCCGCCAGGCCGTGGAACATCTCAAGGAAAAACAGGCCGGCACGGCGTGGGTGGCCGGTTCGGTGGGCCCTCTCGGGGTGCGGCTGGAGCCGTTGGGCAAGACCGGACTGGACGAAGCTCGCGCGGCCTTTGCCGAGCAGATTCGCGCCCTGGCCCACGCCGGCGTGGACTTGCTGATCATCGAGACCATGCCCGCGCTGAACGAGGCGCACGAGGCGCTGGAAGCGGCCCGCGAGATCGTCCCTGACCTGCCCGTGCTGGTGATGGTGACGGTGGACGACGAGAGCAACTGCCTGGACGGCTCCTCGCCGCAACACGCCGCGGTTCTGCTGACCGAGTGGGGCGCGGGGGCCATCGGCGTGAACTGCTCGACCGGGCCGGCCACGGTGCTGACCGCGATCGAGGCCATGCGCACGGCCACAGAGCTGCCGCTGGCCGGCATGCCCAACGCCGGAATGCCAAGGGCCGTGGAGGGCCGCAACATTTACCTCTGCTCGCCGGAGTACATGGCCAGCTTTGCCCGCAAGGCCATCGCCGCCGGGGCGCAGATTGTGGGCGGCTGCTGCGGCACGACGCCCAACCACATCCGGGCCATGCGGTCGGCGATGCGGGCCATCGATGCGCAGGCGCGCGTAGAGGGTTCCGGCGCGGCTCCGGCGCTGAGCACGGAGACGCCGCCGGCGCCGCTGGGCGCACGCTCCCGCATCGGGGCGCTGATTGCGGAGGGCAGCTTTGTGACGCTGGTGGAGATCGTTCCGCCGCGTGGCATCAACTGCGTGAAGGAGATCGAGGGGGCGCGGCTGCTGGCGCAGCTCGGGGTCCACGCCATCAACGTGCCCGACTCGCCGCGGGCTTCTGCGCGCATGAGCGCGCAGAGCCTTTGCATCCAGATTCAGCAACACACCGGGATTGAGACGATTCTGCATTACACCTGCCGCGACCGCAATATTCTTTCGATCCAGTCCGATCTGCTGGGAGCCTCTTCGATCGGGCTGCACAATATTCTGTGCCTGACCGGCGACCCGCCCAAGCTGGGCAACTATCCCGACGCTACCGCAGTGTTTGACGTGGACTCCATCGGTCTGGTCAACATCGCGCGGCGCCTGAACCATGGGCTCGACATCGGCGCCAACTCGATCGGCGCGAGCACCAACTTCACCATCGGCGTGGCCGCCAACCCCGGCGTGCCGGACATCGAGCAGGAACTGCGCCGGTTCAAGTACAAGGTGGAGGCCGGAGGCGAGTACGCCATCACCCAGCCGGTCTTCGACCTGCGCCTGCTGGAGGAATTCCTGAACCGCATCGAGGGGTTCCGGATTCCGGTGATCGCGGGTATCTGGCCGCTGACCAGCCTGCGCAACGCCGAGTTCATGAAGAACGACCTGCGCGTCTCGATGCCCGAGGAGATCATGCTGCGCATGGCGCAGACCGATTCGCCCGACGCGGCGCGGCGCGAAGGCATTCTGATTGCGCAGGAGATGCTGGAGGCGGTGCGCCCGCTGGTTCAGGGCGTGCAGGTGAGCGCGCCGTTTGGCCGCTACGCCGCCGCCGCCGAGGTGATTGCCAACGTCCTGCCCAAACCTGCGTAAAGGCAGACGCAAGTAAAGATATTGTTTTCTGGTTTGTGTGCTAATCTGGTTTCGGCAATTGAGTGAAGAACACGGCAAAGATCACGGGTTTTCGCTGCGTGGATGAGAACGAGCCAGACATTCCTTGCTATGCGTACGGGAACAACGTTGCCTTCAATTGCCCAAAATGCGGCAAGCCAATGCTTGCCGTCATAAGGAAAGATCAAAGGGGATCAAAACCGGACAATCCGACTCCCTGCGCAAAATGCGACTTTCGTGTGTGGATGAGTGCGGACTTCGACAAAAGGCTACTGACGCTTAAGCAAGTAAATTCAGGCAACTAAATTAGGACACTCACGATTTTCTGTTTGACATGAACGAGCAAGTGCGGTGAAATAAATCTATTCCGTACGCTCGTAGGCGAGCATGTATCCCGCAAACCCCGAAGCGAGAGCTCCGGGGTTTGCTATTTTTGAAGAGCGGGGTGCATTCACCCTGACGAAACGGACCGACCCGCCATGCCCACCTTTGAAGAATCGCTCAAGAAGCTAGAAACCATCGTCGATCAACTGGAAAAGGGCGACCTGGCCCTGGAAGAGTCGCTCAAGCTCTTCGAGGAGGGGGTTGGACTGTCCGCGGCCTGCAAGCAGGAATTGGACGCAGCCGAGGGCAAGGTGCAAATGCTGGTGAAGCAGCGCGACGGGTCGCTGAAGCCGGAGGCGTTTTTAACGGAGAAGCAGCTTTAGTCAGAGATCAGAAATCAGAGATCAGAGATCAGAGATCAGAAATCAGAGATCAGGGGTCAGCCCTGCTCAGGGACGCAGATTCGAACGCAGCATCAGGCGCAGCCAGGCTTGCATCTCCGGGGATATACGCTCCAGGGCGGCAAGATGGAAGATCGGCTTCGCCTCCTCGCCCCCTTGAAGCATCCGGTCAGCATCCGCACGGGCCACCATCGCATCCGCATGGCGGGCGGCAAGACTGAAGGAAGCCTTGCGGCTCCCATGATCGAGGCCTCCATGCACTATGAGGCAAAGATCGGGCTTCACATACTGCACAATCCGGTTGGACTCGAAGAGGACGTTTGCGTCCAGCCCCAGCTTTGGCCAAAGCGCGCTGAGGAGAGGCGGAAAAGCGCGGACGGGCGAGCGGTCTCGGAGGGGCGGCGTGGCCAGCAGGGCGCGCTCGGCGCCAGCGGCCAGATAACGGGCGGTGCCGGTTCCCTGCCCCGGTTCAGTCTCTTCCCATATGGGCTCGGGATGGCCGTGGTCGTGGGTGGCGATCTTGACTGCGGTCCAGCGAAACTCGGGCAGAGCGGCGATGAGGCCGCAGACCAGCGCGGTCTTGCCCACGCCCCGGCTGTTGCCGCCTACGACGACGATGGCCATCGGCGCTAATCCTTCGGCTCCGAGGGTTTGGCCTGCCTCCTGGCCAGCCGCGCCAGGATGGCCTGCTCGCGCAGGACCTGCTTGAGCGGACGGGCTGGCGTGCCCCACAGGACGGTTCCCGGCTTGAGGCCCTCATTGGTGACCGTCTTGCCGCTCAGAACGCCTGCCTGCCCCCCTAGAATCACGCCGGGGCCTATGTGGGCGTGGTCGCCGATGCCTACCTGGCCGGCGATTACGGCGCCGTTGCCGACCGTACAGGAACCGGAGATGCCGGTGAGGGCGACCAGGATCACGTCCTCGCCGATATCGCAGTTGTGGCCGACGTGGACCAGGTTGTCGATCTTGGTTCCGCGGCCGATTCTGGTCTGCTTGAGGGCTCCGCGGTCGATGGTGGAGTTGGCGCCGATCTCGACGTCGTCCTCGATCAGCAGCGTCCCCTGCTGCGGGAACTGGGTGTAGGCGCCGGTGGCGGGGTCGCGCGCGTAGCCGAAACCGTCCGCGCCCAGCACGGCGCCGGCATGGACCACGACGCGATTGCCGAGGGTGGTTCCGCGATAGAGGGTTACGCGCGGATAAATGCGGCAGTGCTCGCCGATGTGGACATAGGGACCAATCACAGCACCGGCCTCGATGCGGGTTCCGGCGCCGATGCTGGCGCACTCCCCGATTACCGCACCGGCTGCGACGGTCACGCCGTTGCCTAGCTCCGCAAGCGCGCCGATCACCGCCGAAGCATGCACGCCGGCCGGGGACGGGGCCGGCTTGATGAGATGGGCCGCGCGGGCAAACCAGAGGCGCGGCTGATCGGCCTCGACGACGCCCATGGCCGGATACCGGGCATAGGTTCCGAGACAGCCGGGCTTGAGAACCACGGCCGCCGCCGCCCCGGCAACCGCCTTCACAGCGGAGGCTTCATCCTCGGCAAAGACCAGGTCCAGGCCATTGGCCGACGCAGGGGTCTGCACACCGGCAAGGATGATTTCAGGGCTTCCCTGCACCAGTTTGCCGCCCAGGACTTCAATCAGTTCGCCCAGCGTCATGCGTTTCTCCTCAGTAAAGCCCCGGCTCGCCCGGGGGCCTGGTCTTCCAGCGGCGATGAATCCAAAGCCACTGGTCAGGATAGCGCCGAATCCAGGATTCGATGGCCTGGGTGCATTGCTGGGTCCCGGCGAGAATGTCGGCTGCTGCGTCGGCAGTGTGCGGAAGGTCGAGCTGGGGGCCGAAGTGGAGGACGTAGCGGCGCTCGGTGGGCTCCCAGAGCATGAAGCCGGGCAGGGCGGCGGCGCCGGTCTTGCGGGCCACGTGGGCGAGGCCGGTGGCGGTGCAGGCGTCCACGCCGAAGAATCTCACAAACTCACCCTGAGGCGGGGTCATGTTGGTGTCCATGAGGATGCCGACAGTCTGGCCGGCGCGCATGGCCGTTAGCAGGCCGCGGCCGAAGTCGTCCTTGTGGAGTACCTGGTTGCCGTGAAGGCAGCGGATACCATTGACAAAGTCGTCCAGCCGGCGGTTATCGAGCCTGCGGATGACCACGCTCATGGTGTGGCCCATCAGCGAGTGGTAAAAGCCGGAGAGTTCCCAGGCGCCTAGGTGGCCGGTGACGATCAGCACCCCTTTGCCACGGGCCTGGGCGGCCAGGTAGTGGTCGAGGCCCTCGGTGCGCATCCAGCCGCGGGTGTTTTCAGCGGTGTAGCGGGTCAAGCGGCAGAACTCGACCAGTTGCCAGCCGAGATAGAGGTAGACGCCGCGCAGGATGCGGTTCTTTTCTTCAGTGGAAAGCTCGGGCAGGGCAAGCTCGAGGTTGCGCAAGCCCACTCGGCGAAGACGGCCGAACGACCAATAGACGGCGAAGGCGAGCCCACCCGCCAGCAGACGCGCCAGCCCTCGCGGCATGCGCCCCAGGCTGCGCGCCACGGCAAGGACCAGCCAATACTCCAAGTTTTCCCGCATGGGGTTTTCCCGCATCGCTGAAGGCAAAGATCAGTTTAGCCTCCCGATGCGCTCGTCTTGCCGCTACTTGCGGTTCTTGGCCTGGACGAAGTATTGCGCCACGGCGCGCACAAACGGGATTGCACCCGGGGGGACGTCCACGCTGCCTTTGAGGATGGCCTCGAAGCTGTGTGGCTGGCCGAAGTAAAGCTCTGTGTCGTCGGAGTTCTGGCTCACGCTGGTGCCGTCCAGATCTATGCCGGCAAAGAGGCCCTTGCTGCGCGAGTAGCTGAGCAGCTCGGCGTTCAGCTTCCAGTCGGTGGCGGCCTGCCCGCTGCGGCCCACGGGGCCGGCCGCGGCGGAGGCATCGCCGCCGATCTTGAACTTACTCTTCAGCAGATCCTGGAAGCCGCGCTCATTGACCGCAACCAGGATGAGGTCCGTCGACGTGCCGCCGGCCTGGAAACCGAACGAGCCGCCGGCCAGGCGAATGAAGACCGGCGCGCTCCAGCCGTGGCCGGTGCGGCAGGTAACCACGCCCTGGCCGTATTGCGCGCCGACCAGGAAGGCTCCCTTGAGCATTCCGGGGACCACGCCGACACACGTTGCCTGCTGCAGGATGTTCATGGGGATGGTGCTGTCCTGGGCGGCCATGATGTGGTCCAGAACCAGCTTGGCCTCGTCGATGCGGGCCTGCAAATCGTCCCGCGTGGAGCCTGCGTAAGCGGTGCATGTGAGCATGACACTGAGGCAGATCGAAGCAACGGTCTTCTTCATATCCGTATCCTTTCAACTCCGCTGCCGCTCCCGGCGCGGATGGTTGAGTCTTGAATTCAACGGAGCGCATTCCGGGGCCGCGGAGATCGATCAGGCCCGAACCCATGAAGCATCTGCCCGCCCGCGGAGCCCGCAACGCCAGAACCTCCCGCAACAGCGGAGCGTCCTGAAACAGGCTACAGCATCGGCGCCTGGACGCGCGGCCAGCGCCCGCATCAAGAGCGAATCGCCGGCTCTGGGTGTTCCGATGCATGGATGGACGTTTGGGAAGGCTGAATAGGTGGAGGGCAGAAGGGTTTTTCCTGGCGAGCAACAAAAAAGAGGAGTTCCCAGGCATCATGGAAAACATGCTGCCTGGAAACTCCTTTCCCCAGATCTGCGTTGTTTCTGTAAACAAGTCTGTGGGAATCGCGTACATCGTACAAGGGTACGGAAGGAGTGTGGCTCTAAGTAACCGCCGATTTGTACTCTTCAGTAACTAGTAGAAGGGGAGGGGAGCGAAGCCGGATCCTGCCTGCGCCCACCCCGACGGCGCTCGATGTTTGCGGAGACCGGTTCGATCGGACGGTTCAACGCGCGCATGGAGAGCTCAATCCGGTTGTCCGCGCCGGTCTTGCGCATCAGGCGGCCTACATGGGCCTTCACGGTGCGTTCCTCGATGCCCAACTGACGGGCGATCTCGCGATTGGAACGGGCCAGCAGGATCAAGTCCAGCACCTGGCACTCGCGATCGGTCAAGCGGGGGTTGCCGTTGGTGAGACTGGAATCGGGGACCTTGAGCAGCCGGTCGATGAGTTTGGAGAGGAGCCGGCGCGGCGCCCAGATGGAACCGGCGGTGACCGCCTCGATGGCCTGCCGCACCGCGTCGGGACCGGCGTTCAAATCCAGGTAGGCCCTGGCCCCGGCCATGATCGTCTCGAGGACTAGTTCGTCGTTGCCCTCCGGGCCGATCACAATCAGCCGGATGGAGGGACGCGCGCTGCGAATGGCGTCCAGCATCTCCAACGCGCCGGACGAAGAATGCAGGTCCACCACCAAATACTCGAGCGTCGATTGGGCCAGCAACTCTTCGACGGTCCCCGGAACCGGAAACAGGGGGGCTTTTCCTTCGAGAGAAGGCTGCTCAAAGATGCTGATGAGCCCCTCAAGCCGGATTGGTTCGTCGGAGATCAAGCCGATAAGGATTGGTTCGGGATTGCGAATCGACGGCATCTTTCTCCCACGTCAGTTGGCAGGAGAGCCGGGCCCAGTGCGGTCAGGGAGCGCGCTTCGACCCCCATCGCCGCACAAATCATACCGTCCGTCCAACCAGGCGCCATCAGGGTGCTCGCAATTCCCTAAAGCTTGGGAAGCACAATCCCTTGTTGTTTCTGGTATTTGCCCTTACGATCGGCGTAGCTGATCTCGCAGGCTTCATCGGAGCGGAAGAACAGAATCTGGCACAGCCCTTCGTTGGCGTAAACCTTGGCCGGGAGCGGAGTGGTATTCGAAATCTCGAGGGTCACGAATCCCTCCCATTCCGGCTCGAATGGCGTTACGTTCACAATGATTCCGCAACGCGCATAGGTCGACTTTCCAACGCAGATTGTAAGGACATCCCTGGGGATACGAAAGTATTCAATTGACCGCGCCAAGGCAAACGAATTCGGCGGCACAATCACCGAGTCGGCCTGGACGGAGACGAAAGAACGCTCGTCAAATGCCTTTGGATCGATGATGGCGCTGTTCACATTTGTAAAAATCTTGAATTCGTCGGAGACGCGGAGGTCATAGCCATACGAGGAAAGCCCATAAGAGATGACGCCGTCGTGCACCTGCTTTTCGCTAAAGGGCTCGATCATCCGGTGTTTAATGGCCTGTTCCCGGATCCAACGGTCACTCTGAATCGACATGCATCTCCCGTTCCGGGTCTGGGTTTCCAGAAACGGACAAAAAACAGCTCGTTTCGGCTCAACCTTGTATGATTCATTTTACGAGATTCACCCGCCATTGGCAATGGGCATCGCGCATTTTCGGTCGCACGGACCCCGGACGGGCTGCCCGAACCGCAGCAGCCGGCTTTTCCTCAGGAGAAAGCCGCTCACTGCGATTTTCGTTGTTCCACAATCGCATTAAAATCTGTAGCATCAGTCCCGTAAGTCGTAGTACAGTCAATCCAGTCGTGCCAACGAGGATACCCCTTTGATTAAGCAGGACATTGTCCATCATGTAATCGAGCGCACGGGCCTGCCCCGCACCAAGGCAGAGGCGGCGGTGGATACGGTCTTCGAGGGCCTGAAACAGGCTCTCGCCGCCGGAGAGCGCATCGAACTGCGCGGATTTGGCGTTTTCAGCGTCCGCGCCCGCAAAACTGGCATCGGCCGAAATCCCCGAACCGGTACCGAAGTCAGCATCACCCCCGGCAAAGCGGTGCGCTTTAAACCGGGCAAGGAACTGCATTCGCTGGATACGGGCGGCGCGCCGCTCACTTGAGGGAACAACCGGCGAGGCAAACGGGTGCTTCCGCCGCGCAGAGCAAGGCAGAACAAGGCAGAACAAGCCAAGCTGCCGAGGGATCCTGGCGCCTGGGGCATTCTGGGCTCTCGGGGCTCTCGGGGCTCTCTCGACTCGCACACAACTGAGGACGGGTCCGGCATCCCGAGCCTCCCTGCAGGTAACGCAAGAGGAGTCCGGTGCGCTCTTATTTCCGGGAGTACGGCCTGCCACTGCTGCTCCTGGCTGCCACTGCGGTTACCACAACCGCCAACGGCGCCCGGTACATGCAGAACTTTGTCGAGGGCATGCCGCCGGTGGTGCGCGACAGCGACCTATGGCCCTGGGGTTGGCTCGCCGGCCATCCCGGCCTCTTCAAGACGGGCTGGGCGTTCTCTGCGTCCCTGCTCGGGATTCTGCTGGTCCATGAATTCGGCCACTACTTCGCCTGCCGCTGGCACCGGATTCTGGCTACGCTGCCGTGGGTGCTTCCGGCTCCCACGCTCAGCGGCACGGCCGGCGCCGTCATTCAAATCCGTTCCCGCATTCCCAGCCGCGACGCGCTGATGGATGTGGGCGTCTATGGCCCGTTGTCCGGTTATGTGGCCTCTGTGCTGGCCTTGTCGGTGGGATTTGCGCTCAGCTTCCACGCTCCGGCCAGCGCGCCCGCCGCCATCGTCCGTTTTGGCGGCGAACCGCTGACCCTCCGCATTCTGCACGCGCTGCTGGTGCGCTGGGACCCAACCATCCCCTCCTTCGAGCACATCACACCCCACCCGGTGCTGGTGGCCGGCTGGATCGGTCTTTTCATCACCTCGCTGAACCTCATCCCCGGCGGACAACTGGACGGCGGCCACGTCCTTTATGCCATCTCCCCCAAGATGCACCGGACCTTTACCGACCTGCTGCCTTTCGTGCTATTTATCGCTGGAACGCTCTACTGGGTGGGCTGGATTCTCTGGGGGCTCTTCCTGCTGCTGCCGGCCATGCGACACCCGAGGGTTCCAATCGAGACTGAACTGCACCGGGGCCGTCTCATCCTGGGCGTCATCGGCTTGGCGGTTTTTCTGCTCACGTTCACGGTCAGGCCGTTCTACGACAGCTCCCTGATACACTTCCTGCACCTCGATCCCTTCAGCACGGCGCCGTAGCAGCGGGCCGGAATCACATCAGGCGCAGCGCATCCACATCGACGACGAGATTGCGGCGGGGAACGCCAGCGGATTCGGCGTGGGCCAGCATTCCGCGCAGGGCCGCATTGAGGGCGCGCCGCGAGCCGGCCTTGAGGATCAGATGAAAACGGTAGACGCCCTTGATGCGGGCGATGGGCGCGGTGCAGGGGCCGAGCACACGCACGCCCTCCGGCGCGGCTGTCTGGAGCCACTTGCCCAGTTCGGCGGACCAGCCGGCTGCTTCTTCGAGCTTTTGCGACTGCACCAGGACGTTGGCCAGCACGCCGAAGGGCGGATAGTGCATCCAGCGGCGGAATTTGAGCTCGCGCTCGACAAAGCTCGCATAATCGTGGGTGCTGGCGGCAACGATCGCGTAGTGGTCGGGGTAGTAGGTCTGCACCACGACGCGGCCGGGCAGCTCGCCGCGGCCGGCCCGGCCTGAGACCTGGGTCATCAACTGGAAGACGCGCTCGGCGGCGCGGAAGTCGGGCATGGAGAGCGCGTGGTCGCAACCCACGACGCCCACCAGCGTGATGCCGTGAATGTCGTGGCCTTTGGCAATCATCTGGGTGCCCACGAGCAGGTTGATCTCGCCGGAGTGGAGGCGAGCGAGCAGCCGTTCAAGGTCGTAGCGGCCGCGGACGGTGTCGCGGTCCATGCGGCCGATGCGCGCGGAGGGAAAGATCTCGGCCAGCCGTTCTTCGCCCTGCTCGGAGCCCGCGCCCAGGTAGTAGAGGTGCTCGCTGTCGCACTTGGGGCAGCGGGCGGGGACGGTGCGGCGGAAGCCGCAGTAGTGGCATTCGAGGCGCTGGCCCTCGCGGGCCAGGCCGGCATCTTCAGCTGGCGGTTTGTGGTGGGTGAGAGAGATGGCGCAGTTCTGGCACTCGAGCTTTTCACCGCAGGCCCGGCAGATGACGGCGAAGGAGTAGCCGCGGCGGTTGAGCAGGATGAGGGCCTGCTCGCCGCGGTCCAGCGCCTCCCGGGTCTGCTCGACCAAAGCGCGGGAAAAGAGCTGCTCCTGGCCTGTCTCCTGAAACTCGCGCCGCATGTCGATGAGCTCGACCAAGGGCAGCGGCCGGTCCATCACACGGTCGCGCATCTCGATGCGGGCGTACTTGCCCTGGGCCGAGTTTTGCCAGCTTTCGAGCGATGGAGTCGCCGAGCCGAGCACGACTACCGCGCCGGACAGCTTGGCGCGCATGACGGCCACGTCGCGGGCGTTGTAGCGCGGCGTCTCCTCCTGTTTGTAGCTCTGGTCGTGCTCCTCGTCGACTAGGATCAGGCCCAGATTGGGCGCGGGCGCAAAGATGGCCGACCGCGTGCCGACGACGATGGGCGCTTCGCCGCGGCGGATGCGCCGCCACTGCTCGCTGCGCTCTTCAGGGGTGAGCGCGGAGTGGAGCAGGGCGACGCGGGCTCCGAAGGCGGCGTCGAGCAGGCCGGCCATCTGGGGCGTAAGGCCGATCTCGGGAACCAGCAGGATGGACGACAGGCCCCGGTCCAGGGCGCGCTGCATGGCGGCCAGGTAGACGGCGGTTTTGCCCGAGCCAGTGACTCCATGAAGCAGGAAGGGCTTGAAGGCGCCGAGAGCCGTGGCCAGGTCGGCAAGGGCATCGATCTGCGGCGGATTGAGCCGGAAGGGCGTGGCGGCAGGCGGCAGGCCACCAAGGCGGAAGACGGCGGGGCGCTCGTCGATCCGGACCAGTCCGCGGCGGACAAGAGTTTGCAGCGTGGAGGAAGGCAGATCGCGGCGGCGCAGCTCGGCCAGAGGGAGTTCGCCGCCGCAAGCCGCCAGTTCGGCCAGGATGGCCTGCTGTTTCCGGGTTAGAGCGGGGAGCCGCGCCTCGGGGATAAGCACGGCAAACCGCTCCATCCGGCGCGCATCGCGCTCGACGGCCGCAGTTTCGCGCGCAATCCACTTCTTGCGCAGAAGGGCGGCGAGAACCGGAAGCGTGGCCGCGGTGGCGGTGCGCAGCGTAGAGACTTTTACCGGCTCGCCGGCGGCAAGGCGGGTTAGGACGCGGCGTTCCAGATCCTGCTCTTCGGGGGAGAGCTTACCGCGCCGCTTCGAATTGGCCTTTTGCGCGAGGCCCTTGCTGCCGGTTTGCGCCGAGTCGCCGTCGAGGCTGCCAGCCAGCACGTCGCGGCCCAGGTCGGTGATGCGGTAGTAGACGGTGCGGCGGACCTCGGCCATCAGCGGCAACATTCCGCGCAGCACCTCACCCAACGGGGCCAGATAGTACTGGGCCATCCACTCGGCCAGCGTGAGCAGATCGTCGCTCAGCAGCGGCTCGTCGTCCAGAACCGCATCAAGGAAGCGGACCTCGAAGTCCGCTGGGGCTTTGGCGTTGAGCGCGGTCACCACGCCGATCAGCTTCTCGTTGCGGAAGGGCGCGATAACCCGCGCGCCGCGCCGCGGAAGCTGGCCCTCGCGGACCGCGTAGGTGAAGGTGCGGTCCAGCGGCACAGGCAACGCGACTTCGCAGCAGGCGGGCATGGGAGGCAAGAATCAGTTTAGGGGATGGGGGGCCAGCCGGGTATGGACTCAATCTTCTGCTCTTCCACGAATATGGTATAACTGTTATACTCTATGAGATTCCACTTCGATCCGCACAAGAGCGACCAACTGCGGAAGAACCCGAAACGCGGGATCGGCTTCGAAGAAGCGCAGGAGGTTTTTTACCCGTCCATATTATCTGGATCAACGCTCCGATCTCCCCGAGCAGTTCCGGGCAATCGGATGGGTTGGGACTACGCTTTACTCCTTGATTTTCGAAGTTCGCGAGGACGAAGAGGGCGAGTATTACCACCTGGTAACGCTGTGGAAAGCCACCCGCGAGGAGCAGGGACTCTATGAAGAACACGCATAGCCGCACGAAAGCCGTTGCCGCCGAAGAGATCGCGCAGCTTGCCGAGAGCGGCGAGGACGTTTCCCGCTTTTTTACCGGCTCGGGCCGCATGAAGCCGCCCATTCAGCCGCCGGTGCAGCGCGTGAACGTGGATTTTGCCGCGCCTATGCTGAGCGAACTCGATGCTGCCGCCAAGGAACTGAATATCAGCCGCCAGGCCTTGATCAAGACCCTCGTCCGGCAGGCTCTGGACCAGCATTACGTCGCCAGGAATGCGGGTCTGGCGTCCAGGCGGACGTAGGCAGAAGCGGCAGCGCAAAGTAAACGGCCTGCGTTCCACAGGCAGCTTCCACTCGGCTGCCACATTTCCGGGCCGCGCGCAGTACAATTCATTCCTGATGACTCCCAAGACTCATTCGACCGCCGCTCTGGCGCCCGGCGCTTCGCCGAGCGCTTCGTCCACCACCCCTGGCCCCATCACGCTGTCGATCGACATTGGCGGCTCGGGGCTGAAGGCAATACTGCTGGACGCCAAAGGCAAGACGGTCAGCGAACGGCAGCGCGTGGTGACGCCGGCCGTGCCAACGCCGGAGGCGGTGCTGGGCGGGCTGGAGGAGTTGCGCAAGCTGCTGCCGGGTTTCGATCGGGTTTCGGTGGGATTTCCCGGAGTGGTCAAGCACGGAAAAACGTTTGGCGCCTTCAACCTGCATCCGCTATGGGCAGGAGGGTTCCCGCTGCAGGCGGAGCTGGAGAAACGCTGGAAGAAGCCCGTCAGGGTGGGGAACGACGCCGATGTTGCCGGCTATGGAGCGATCAAAGGCGAGGGCGTGGAGCTGGTGATCACGCTGGGCACCGGGCTGGGCGCGGCATTGTTCACCAACGGGCACCTGTGCCCTGGCCTCGAGCTGGGACATCACATCTGGCGCAAGAAGGACATGACCTACGAGGACTACCTGGGAAGGCGGGGCCTGGACAAATTCGGCAAGAAAGAGTGGAACAAGCTGATCCAGGAGGCGATCAAGAACACCGAAGCCCTGTTCAACTGGGACCGCCTCTACCTGGGCGGCGGGAATACGAAGAAGATCGACTTCACGCCGGGAAAGAACGTCAGCATCGTCTCGAATGAGTCCGGGCTGCTGGGCGGGGCGGCGTTGTGGCGGGATCAGGGGTAAGGGCGGGAGTTGGCGGAGCTAGTAGGCCGCTCCCAGGTCTCTAAGGCGAGCCAGGGTCCCCGCAGACGAGTCTTTGTCAGCGGGGTGGGAGGCTCTGGGGCGCCGGGCCACACCGGCCTATGCCTGAACGGAAATCATGCTATGATCCCGTATTATGGCCACGATTTTGCACATCCCGCTGCATGAATACCTCGGTACCAGCTATCGGTCGGACCGTGAGTATGTGGATGGTGAAATCAGGGAGCGCAACGTGGGCAAGTACGAGCACGCGCGGGTGCAGGCATTGCTGGCTCGCTGGTTTGGAAACCATGAACAGGAGTGGGGAGTCCAGGTCGTTACCGAACAGCGCGTCCAGGTGTCACCGACTCGTGTCCGCATTCCGGACGTAACGCTGCTTACGCTCGGCGCCCAACCGGATGTGATCAGTGATCCGCCGCTTCTGGTCATCGAAATCCTCTCTCCCGACGATAGCTACTCAGACACGCAGGAGCGCGCCCAGGACTACCGCGCGATGGGCGTGGAAACGGTTTGGATCATCGATCCAACGACGCGCACCGGTCGTATGTGCTCTGGAGCGGAATGGGTCGAATCCTCGCGCCTGGAAGTGAAGGGGACGCCTTTGTATGTCAATCTGCCCGACATCTTCAGCCAGTTGACCTCCGCCTGAGGACTGCGCCCGTTCGGCAAGCTCAGGGCAGACTGTCCAGCCGGTCGCCCGATTTCAGGACGGTGAGCACAGGAATGAAGTTACCGAACGGCGATGCATCCATTGTCGAGATTGAGAAGCTTCGAGACTATTGCCTGAGTCCGGGGCATCCTCGCGGACGGCATAAGGCGCGTGTGTTTCACTCCCTCCTGGGGATGACTGCTGCTCATGCGGAAGAACTTCGCGCAGCGCTGATCGGCGCGGCCTTGAAAGAAAACGCCACACCCGGAGCTTCCGATCGGTACGGCGCCCGGTACATAATCGACTTTGAGTTGCGGCGCGGCGAACGCACTGCCAACATTCGCAGTTGCTGGATCGTCCGAAGCGGCGAGATCGCTCCGCGGTTTGTTACGTGCTATATTCTTTAGGATGAGGGAGGTATGCGGGAGATGGAGCTTCTTTCCGAGGTAGCCGTGCTTGAGGATATGCCCGAGAAGGGGCTTGTCCGCGGCCAGGTTGGAACCGTCGTTGAACTGCTCGCCCCCTCCGTGGCCGAGGTCGAGTTCAGCGACGACCAAGGGCGCACATACGCCATGGCTGCATTGCGGTCCGAGGAATTGATTCGCCTGCACCACCGCCCGTACGAACGGGTAGCGTAGTAACGGAGTGGGTTTGCGCATCCATTGGAACTCCCAGGTCTCAAAGGCGAGACCTGGGGCACCCGGCCTACCTTCCACAAAGGGTCCTTTTGTGCAACGCAGTCTTTCTCGCGGCGGCGCTGCGCCGCCCGTTTTTTACCGGGTGTAAAATCGGGTCATGTCTGATCGGCCTTTCCGCTTGCCGACGGGTGCGCGTCTTCGAGATCAGAAAAGGGGGTGCCATGAAGAGAAAGCCCATGCTCGTGTTGTTCGTGCTGATGCTGGCTTTCACTGGCTCGGTGTTCGCAGACGATTCTGCTGCCGGTAAGACGGTTGGCTATTACATGAAAACTCAAACAGCCCCTGAATGGAAGAATTGGATCACGGGGATAGGAGTGGGCTTTTGGGTTGCGAACAAAGAACTGATTAACGGCAAGCGCGATCCGCTGTTTTGCTTCTCCGGGACGTATGAACCCGATCCCAAGGCGGTTCTTGATGCGTGGATTGCAAAAGAGCGCGCAAGTCGAGGCCTGATTAAACCCGGTGAATATTTCGGCGACGGTCTTGTGGTCGAGGTGGCGTTGCTCATGGCCTATGAGGATTCCTTTCCCTGTACGGCCAAGGGGAGATGAGCCAAAAGCGCGAACTCAGCGCTCAATTAAGCGCTTAGAGACTGGGTACAACCAATGAATGATATCGTCGCGTCGATTGCCAAGTGGATCGCCGCTCTTCTTGCGGCGGGCGGCGGGGTAGCGCTGGTCGCTTATGGCGTTTTCACACATCTCGGTAAAAGTTGGCTCGATCAGCATTTCAAAAAGAATCTCGAAGACCTCAAGCATGCCCAACAGCAAGAGATAGAGCTCTTGAGGCATCAGATAAATTCTCTGTTCAGCCGGGTCAGCAAGATCCATGAGAAGGAATTCGAGGTTCTTCCCAAGGCGTGGCTTATGCTGAACGAACTCCATGGCACGGTCATGCTGGCTTTGGATCTGACGATGAAGTTCTACCCCGATTTCAAGCAGATGCCAGATGACCTGTTTGAAGAGTTTTTGGGCACTTGCCGCCTTACTGACTATCAGAAAGGCGTCTTGCGAAAGACGGACCCGTCGAAACGCTACCAATATTTCACCGAGGCAATGGCCGGCATCTATCTGGACGACGCGAACGAGAAATTGCGACTCTTCAGGAACTATCTCATCGAGTACAGCATCTTCATGACCGACAACCTCCGTGAAAAATTCAACGCCGCACATAAGACGCTTTCGGACGCAACGATCAGCTACAGCGTAGGAGGAAGAGCAAAAAACTGGGAGATGGAAAGCTCCGGCCAGAAAGCTCTGCTCGATGACAATCTGAAAGCAATGATCGCCGACGTTGAAAGTGAGGTACAGAAACGGCTTCATTACCACGATGCATAGATAACGCCGCCAAGGTTCCGGCCCGTCGTTTAAAGCAGCGAGACGGACGGCGGCTGTCCCTTTGAAGGGAGGCAAGGAGGGTTGCGTTCCACAAAGGGTAAGTTTTGACCCACCAGCGAAGTCCGCGCCAATCGTGGCGTTGATCTGTGCCAAATGCGCGGGTAAAAATTGGCGGGGTGAGACGCCGCCGCGCGTGCGGCGATTCTCCGCAGTTCCGCATTCTCTCAGCCCTTTGTTGGTGGTTTGAAGTCCAGTTCGCGCATGGCGATTTGCAGGTCGGCCCAGGCTTCTGTTTTCTGGCGGGGGTCGCGGAGTAAGTTGGCCGGGCGATAGGTGACGATGAGCTGGGCGCCGCGGAAGGCATGGACTCGGCCGCGGAGGCCGGCGAGGGGCTGGCGCGTGCCCAACAAATACGTGGCCGCGGTGGCTCCGAGGGCTACGAGCACCTGGGGGCGGACGAGGTCGATCTGGCGGAAGAGGAACGGGGAGCAGGTCGAGGCATCTTCGGGCTCGGGGGTGCGGTTGCCGGGCGGCACTTGGCCACGTCGGCGATGTAGACTTCCTCGCGCTGGAGGCCCATTGCGGCGATGCGGCACCGCCCGGAAGAACTCCAGAATCATTCCCGGAAGAACGGCAGAAGACCCGAACCGGCTCCGCCGCGTAAGGAAGTTCGGCAAAAAAGCGAGTTTTTCGATAATATTAAAGAGTCCAGCTTAGTCCCAGACGCGGCCAGGCCTGCTCCGGCAAGCCTCTTCAAGAAGGATCAGGGCGATTTCCCTCGACAGGAGTCGCGAGGTGTTTGTGTCTTCCCGGCCAGACAATGCATTCCGCACTGAAAAAAGTTCATCGAAAAGGTTGCCATGCATATATCGGACAAATCGGATTGTTGTCTCCGCACTCCTCTACCGCAGGGTCTCTATCATCCACGGAATGAGCACGATGCCTGCGGAATGGGACTGGTCGCCAGCATTCGGGGCGAAAAGAGCCATGAGATTATCCGAAAGGGCCTTGAGGTCCTGATCAACCTGACGCACCGCGGCGCCGCGGGTTGCGATCCGGAGACGGGCGACGGCGCCGGCATCCTGATTCAGATTCCGCACGTCTTTTTTGCTCGCGAGTGCGGCGAACTGGGAATCCAGTTGCCGGAGCCGGGCGCCTATGGCGTGGCCATGGTTTTTCTGCCTGTGGAGAAGCACAGCCGCTTGCAGTGCGAGGGCGTCTTCGAGCGGATTGCGCGGGAGGAGGGCCTGACCGTGCTCGGCTGGCGCGATACGCCGGTAAACAGCGACGCGGTCGGCCGCGAAGCGCGCGCCTCCCAGCCCTACATCGAGCAGCTCTTCCTGGGCCGACCGGCAGGTTTGGAGGAGGATGCCTTTGAGCGCCTTCTCTACAGAATCCGCCGCCGCACGGAGAACGAGATTGCGGCTTCCGAGATCGAGGACAAGGACACGTTCTACGTCCCCTCGTTCTCCTGCCGCACCATCATCTACAAAGGCCTGATGCTGGCGCCGCAGATTGAAAGGTTCTACTTCGAACTGGCCAATCCCCTGGTCACCAGCGCACTTTGCCTGATACACCAGCGTTTCTCGACCAACACGTTTCCCAGTTGGAAGCTGGCGCATCCTTACCGCTACGTGGCACACAACGGCGAAATCAACACCATTCGGGGCAACATCAGCTGGATGAACGCGCGCCAGTCGGTGCTGGAGAGCCCGCTTTACGACGGCCAGATCGACAAGGTGTATCCCGTCATCTCGCCCGGCGGCAGCGACTCGGGTTCGATGGACAACGCAGTCGAGTTTCTCTTCCAGTCGGGCCGCACGCTGCCCCACGTGATGGCCATGCTGATTCCGGAGGCCTGGTCCGGCAACCCGGACATGGACGAGGAAAAGCGCGCCTTTTACGAGTACCACGCCTCGCTGATGGAGCCGTGGGACGGACCGGCGGCGATCGCATTCACCGATGGCCGCGTGATCGGCGCCACGCTGGACCGCAACGGTCTGCGCCCCGGCCGCTACATCGTCACCAAGGACGATCTGGTCGTGCTGGCCTCCGAGGCCGGCGTTCTGGAAGTTCCGGCCGAAGACGTACGCAAGAAAGGCCGCTTGCAGCCGGGCCGCATGTTCCTTGTCGATACCGTCCAAAAACGCATCATCTCCGACGCCGAAATCAAGAAGCAGTTGGCCGGCCGCCGGCCTTACGCAACTTGGCTCCAGGAACAGCAGGTCACGCTAAACCAATTGCCTGAACCATCACGGGTGATCGCGTCCAACCCCGAAACCCTGTTGCGCCGGCAGCGAGCCTACGGATACAGCGAAGAAGACCTGAAGGTGCTGCTGGGGCCGATGTGCGCCACTGGCGCGGAGCCGATCGGCTCCATGGGCACCGATGTGCCGCTGGCCTGTCTCTCCGACCGCCCGCAGCCCTTGTTCAACTACTTCAAGCAGCTCTTTGCGCAGGTGACGAATCCGCCCATCGATCCGATCCGCGAGGAGCTGGTGATGTCGCTGATCAGCTACATCGGCACCGAGCGCAACATTCTGGACGAGGCGCCGGACAACTGCCACACGCTCAAGCTGCCGCATCCGATCCTGACCAACCGCGATCTGGAAAAGCTGCGCCGCGTCTCCTCGGGCGACCTGCTGGCCACCACGCTGCCGGCGCTGTTCCGTGCCGAGGACGGCGAGCACGGACTCAAGCACTCGCTCGACGATCTCAGCGCCCGCGCCGCGCACGCGGTGCACTCCGGCTACACCCTGCTGATTCTCTCCGACCGCGGCGTCGATCCCACCTATGCGCCCATACCCAGCCTGCTGGCCATGGCCGCCGTGCACAACCGGCTGGTGAGGGAAAAGACCCGCACCCAGGTGGCGCTGATCATCGAGAGCGGCGAGCCGCGCGAGGTGATGCACTTCGCCCTGCTCATCGGCTACGGCGCCAGCGCCATCAATCCCTACCTGGCGATCGAGACCATCCACGACCTGAAGCGGCGCAAACTGCTGCCCGCCAGCGTCAGCGCCGAATACGCCGAGAAGAACTTCATCAAGGCCATCAACAAGGGCCTGCTCAAGACCTTCTCGAAGATGGGCATCAGCACCTTGCAGAGCTATCGCGGCGCGCAGGTGTTTGAGGCCGTGGGATTGAATCAGCCGCTGGTGGATGCCTACTTCTCCGGAACCGCTTCCCGGATCGAGGGCGTGGGCCTGGACGTGCTGGCGCGCGAAGCGCAGCTCAAGCACGCTTACGCCTTCCAGCCGCTCACCGAGTCGGAGACCGATCTGGTGGTCGGCGGCCAGTATCAATATCGCGAGGACGGCGAGTATCACCTGCTGAACCCGCTCACCATCGGCAAGGTGCAACAGGCCGTGCGGCAGAACAATCCAGCCACGTTCCAGGAGTACACCGATCTGATCGATGAACAGAGCCGCCACTTGTGTACGCTGCGCGGCCTGCTCAAGCTCAAATACGCCGACACGCCCATCCCGCTGGACGAAGTGGAGCCGGCCAAAGAGATCGTCAAGCGCTTCACCACCGGCGCCATGAGCTTTGGCTCCATCAGTAAAGAAGCGCACGAAACCCTGGCCATTGCCATGAACCGCATTGGGGGCATGTCGAACACCGGCGAGGGCGGCGAAGACGAAGAGCGCTTCAAGCGCGATGCCAACGGCGATTCGCGTCGCAGCGCCGTCAAGCAGGTCGCCAGCGGACGCTTCGGCGTGACTACCAATTATTTGGTGAACGCGGACGAACTCCAGATCAAAATGGCGCAGGGGGCCAAGCCCGGCGAAGGCGGCCAGTTGCCGGGACACAAGGTGGATGAGATTATCGCAAAGACGCGTCACTCCATCCCCGGCGTGGGGCTCATCTCGCCCCCACCGCACCACGACATCTACTCCATCGAAGATCTTGCGCAACTGATCTACGACCTCAAAAATGTGAACCCGCAGGCGCGTATCGCCGTGAAGCTGGTCTCTGAAGTCGGCGTGGGAACGGTGGCCGCCGGCGTCTCCAAGGCCCATGCCGATGTGGTGCTCATCTCCGGCGACACTGGCGGCACCGGCGCTTCGCCGCTGAGCTCGATCAAGCATGCCGGGCTGCCCTGGGAACTCGGCCTGGCCGAAACGCAGCAGGTGCTGCTGCTCAACGATCTGCGCAGCCGCATCCGGGTGCAGACCGACGGCAAGCTGCAGACCGGCCGCGATGTGGCGATCGCTGCCCTGCTGGGCGCCGAAGAGTTCGGCTTTGCCACCATGCCGCTGATCTCCATGGGCTGCATCATGATGCGCAAATGCCACCTGAACACCTGCGCGGTGGGCATTGCCACCCAGGACCCGGTGCTGCGCGCGCGCTTCACCGGACAGCCCGAGCACGTGATCAACTTCTTCTTCTTCCTGGCCGAGCAGGTGCGCCAGCACATGGCGAAGCTGGGCTTCCGGACCTTCGATGAGATGGTGGGCCGGGTGGACCGTATCGATGCAGCGACGGCCG
>Ga0182014_10001727_pt1 | contig 28665 bp, 25 predicted proteins | sample 612S2DmetaG_FD_120489 | JGI IMG/M metagenome (GOLD analysis project Ga0182014, IMG submission 120489) | Permafrost microbial communities from Stordalen Mire, Sweden - 612S2D metaG | ecosystem: Environmental > Terrestrial > Soil > Wetlands > Permafrost | place: Sweden: Stordalen | collected... | reverse complement strand
GTACCCGGGAGCGGCTACGGCCCGGAACGCGCCGGAACCGTAGCCCGCGGCCGGTCCCGGCTGACCCGGATAGCCGCCGGATCCGTGACGCTCGCCGTCGTAACCCGCATCCTGGAAACCCTCGCCCGGGTAGGCAGGTCCGGCCTGCGAGGTCCCGCGGTCGGCGGAGGCGGGGTACGGGGTGTCGTCGTAGGCGAGATCACCGTAGGTGGGGTCGTCGTACCCCGGATCGCCGTAATCCTGATAGCCGTAATCCTGCGAGCCGGCCCCCTGCTGGCCCGCAGAGGCCCGCTGGCCGTAATCCCGCTGGCCATAATCCTGCGAGCGGTAGTCCCGCGGGCCGGAACCCTGCTGGCGCGCACCCTGCGGGCCGGGCGCGGGGGCCTGATAGCCCCGGCTGCCGTCCGCGTCGCCGTGATAACCGGCCTGCTGGTAGCCCGTCTCCTGATAGGCCCCCGGCCCGTCACCGCCACCCGGGTAACCCGCGTAACCAGCCTGCTGGTGGCCCGCGCCGGTCCCGTAGCCAATCTCCTCGTTACCGGCGTCCTCGTGGCCTTCGTAGCCGCCCGGCTGGTAACCGCCCGGCTGGTAGCCGGCGGGCGCGCCCGGATGGCGTCCATCCGGCTCGTAGCCGTCCTCCGCGTACTGCACGCCGTCGTACTCCCCGGCGCCGTGCTGGGCGCCGCCGTACTGTCCCGGCCCGTATGACCCGCCGGCGTAAAGCTCCTCGCCACGGCGAGCCGGCCCGGGCTGGGCCTGGCCGTGGTCGGGCCGGCCGTACTCGGCCTCCTCGTGCCCACCGTCCTCGTACTGCGCGTCGTTCCCGTACTGAGCCACGTCGTAAGGGCCGCCCGCGGAGGCCGCCTCGTTGTAGTCCGTCTGCTGGTAGTCCGCCTCCGTGTAGACGGGGGCGCCATACAGGTCCGCACCGCCGATCCCGCCGTAGCCGCCGTGCGTGCCGGGCAGCGGGCCAGAGGGATGCGCCGCGTCTACCGGCCCCGTGAGGCCCACCGGGCCGGACGCGCCCCAGCCGTCCTCTTCGTAGCTGGGCGGCAGGTCATACGGGCCGAATCCGCCACTCTCCCCCGCGCCTGGCGTGTAGCGGCCGTAGCTTGAGTAGCCGCGCTCGGCACCGCGGGAATCGTGCCCCGCGCCGACGACGGAAGCGCGCCGGACCGGTTCCCACCGGTGGTCATCTTCCTCCGGCGGCCATCCGCTACTCATATTCCGGGTCACCCCCGAGTCTGATAGGGCAGGGCCGAACTGCAGTGAATCTCCATCATTGCGACAAAACAGGCGCCTCCGCTACCACATCCGTGACATACGCTCTGGCTTCGGTCATGGCTCCACACGTTACTGGTCTAACCTCGTGCATGTGGTAAGAGACGAACGCGGGGTGACGCCGCAGAGCGAAGACTTCTCCGCCTGGTACAACGAGCTGGTCTTCAAGGCCGAGCTTGTCGACCGCGGCCCGGTCAAGGGCACGATGGTCATCCGGCCCTACGGCTACCGGCTCTGGGAACTGCTGCAGGCGGACCTGGACGGCCGGATCAAGGAGACCGGTCATCAGAACGCCTACTTCCCGCTGCTGATCCCGGAGAGCTACCTGAAGCGCGAGGCCGATCACGTCGAGGGCTTCGCGCCCGAGCTCGCGGTCGTCACGCACGCGGGCGGCAAGGAGCTGGAAGAGAAGCTCGTCATCCGGCCCACCTCCGAGACGATCATCGGCGAGATGATGTCGAAGTGGATCAGCTCGCACCGGGACCTGCCCATGCTGCTGAACCAGTGGGCCAACGTGGTCCGCTGGGAGATGCGGCCGCGGATGTTCCTGCGCACCACGGAGTTCCTCTGGCAGGAGGGCCACACCGCGCACGCCGACGAGGCGGACGCGATGCGGGAGACCATGCTCGCGCTCGGCCTGTACTCGGCCACGGCCCGCGAGATGGCGGCGATGCCGGTCATCGAGGGTGAGAAGACGCCCGGCGAGCGCTTCGCGGGAGCGGTCCGGACGTTCACGATCGAGGGCATGATGCGGGACGGCCGCGCCCTGCAGGCCGGCACCTCGCACTACATGGGCACGAACTTCGCCCGCGCCTTCGACATCACCTACGCCGGCGAAGACGGCAACCTGGCCCTGTGCCACACGGTCTCGTGGGGCATGAGCACCCGCATGATCGGTGGCGTGATCATGACGCACGGGGACGACAAGGGACTGGTCCTGCCCCCGCGGCTGGCTCCGTACCAGGTGGTCATCGTGCCGATCGGGCGCGGCGACCAGGCGGCGGAGGTCGCGGCGGCCGCGAGCAAGCTCGCGCGGCGGCTCGCCGACGCCGGCATTCGCACGCACGTGGACGACCGGCCACAGCTCTCCCCCGGCTTCAAGTTCAACGACTGGGAACTGCGCGGGGTGCCGATCCGGCTGGAACTCGGGCCGCGTGACCTGGCCGCGGGCACCGCAGTGATGGCGCGGCGGCTCGGCGCGGCCAAGGAGCCCATCCCGCTGGACGGGGCGCCCGCGCGGCTGGCCACCGAACTGGAAGCCTTCCAGGCCTTCCTGCTCGAGCGGGCCACCGTGTTCCGCGGCGAGCACACGGTCACGACCGATTCGTGGGAGGAGTTCGAAGCGGCGGTCGCCTCCGGGTGGGCCCGCGCCCTGCACTGCGGCACGCCGGAATGCGAGGACGACATCAAGGCCCAGACCGCGGCCACGGCGCGCTGCATCCCGCTGGACGGCGAGCCCGAGTCCGGGCCCTGTATCCGCTGTGGCCGGCCCTCTGCGTACGGCAAGCGCGTCATCTTCGGACGCTCATATTGATCCCGAACGGACGTAGCTAGGCCTCGTTACCCGGCCCGGTGGCTCCTCCGCCGGAGGTGACACGAGAGTCTTTCCGGGCGCTTAGCCGATGTCGCGGTGGCGGAGGGCGGCCAGGCCGCCGACGGCCAGGAGCACGGCGGCCAGTGCTAGCCACAGGAACGGGGTGGCGTGCACGGGGGCACCCGGGAGCTTCGGCACGTGGGTGAACGGCGAGATGTCCAGCAGCCATCCCGGGAACCGGAATAGCGGGCCGAAGAACGCCACCAGCACGACCACCGCCACCACGGTCCAGCCCCCGGCCACCGCAGCCCGCGGTAGGGCGCCGAACAGCACGATCGCGGCGGCCGCGACCGCGAGCGCCGCCGGCCACTGGGCCAGGGCGGCGCCCAGCAGCCGGGGTACCTCCGTGCCCAGGCCGCCGGCCCGCAGCCCGTACCCGAGGCCGCTGGCCAGGCCGGCCGCGGCGAGCAGGACCGCGGAACCAGCCGCCCCCACCGCGATGTGGCTGAGCGCCCACCGGATCCGCCCCGTCGCCGTGGCCAGCTCCAGCTCGGCAAGCTGGTCGGTTTCCTCGGCCCGGAGCCTGATCACGGCCGTGACCCCGTACGCGCCGGCGGCCAGACCGGCCATGGACATGACCGCGGCCAGGTAGGCGTTGGTGATGGCGGTCTGACCACCCAGCGAGGTGAACACGTGCCTGAGCTGCGGGCTGTTGAGCAGCGAGCCGACGCCTTTGGCCGCGGCCCCGGCGGCGGCACAGCTGAACATCACCGCGGTAACCCAGCCGGCCAGCGCACCCCGCTGCAGCCGCCAGGCCAGGCCGAACGGCCCGTGGAGCAGGCGGCCGGCCTGAGGGCGGCCCGGACGGTCGGGCAGCAGCCCCGCCCCGTAGTCGCGCCGGGCGGCCACCGCGTACGCGGCTCCGCCGGACACCGCCGCCAGGGACAGCGGCAGCGCCAGGACCCACCAGCGGTTCCCGGCGAACGGCCGGGTGAACTCGACCCAGCCCAACGGCGACAGCCAGGACAGCCAGCCGGGCCCGCGCGCCCCGGCCGAATCCCCGATCGCCCGCAGCAGATAGGCGCCCCCGAGGGCACCGGCCGCGATGCCGCGGGCCGCGCGGGCCCCCGACGCGAGCTGCGCGGCGAGCGCGGCCATACCGGTGAACGCCAGGGTGGCCGCCGCGATGGCCAGGGCGAGCAGGGCGGCACCCGGCACCGGGAGGCCGAGCACGGCCAGGGCCGCCGTGATCAGCACCGCTAGCGCCGCGCTGCCGGTCCCGGCCACGGCAAGCGCCACGGTAAGCGGTGCGTACCGGCCGACTACACCGGCCGCGATCAGTTCCAGCCGGCCGGCCTCCTCGTCGGCCCGGGTGTGCCGGACCACGATAAAGATGGCGATGAGGGACGCCAGGATCGACGCCCACATGCCGTACCGCCAAGCGGTTAGCCCCCCCACGGAGCTGGCGTACGGCTTGCCATACAGAAACCGGATGGCGGGGTTCTGGCTGCCAGTGACCTGGAGCTGAGCCCGCGCGGCGGCCGTATAGGCCTTCCGGAATGTCCAGGCCGTGCCGGCGACAAGCGCGGTGATCACGTAGACCCAGGCGGGCAGCATGATCCGGTCCCGGCGCAGGGCGAGCCGGGCCAGGATCCCCGTCCCGGCCACCCCGCCGCCGCCGGCCCCGGTCACCGGGAGGCTCCCGCCACGTCCCGTTCGGCTGAATAATGACGCAGGAAGAGGTCCTCCAGCGTCGGCGGCTGGCAGGTCATGGTGCGGACGCCGACCTCAGCCAGGCGGCGCAGCACGCCGGTGAGCTCGTCGTTGTCCACCTGGCAGCGGAGCCGCAGGCCCACGACGTCCAGGTCATGGACGCCGGGCACGCCGTCCAGGCTGACCGGCGCGACCAGCTCGGCGTCGATGGCGGTACGGGTCAGGTGCCGCAGCTCGGCGAGCGTCCCGGTCTCGACGCACCGGCCGTCGCGGATGATGCTCACCCGGTCCGATAGTGCCTCGGCCTCGGCCAGGATGTGGCTGGACAGCAGGATGGTCCGGCCCACGCGCCGTTCCTCCTCAATGCACGCGCGGAACGTGGCCTCCATGATCGGATCCAGGCCGGAGGTCGGCTCGTCCAGCAGGAGGAGCTCGGCGTCGGACGCGAGCGCGGCGACCAGCGCCACCTTCTGCCGGTTGCCCTTGGAGTAGGCGCGGGCCTTCTTCGCCGGGTCCAGGGCGAAACGCTCGCACAGGGCCGCCCGGCGCTGGGGGTCGAACCCGCCGTGCAGGCGGCCGAGCAAATCGATGATCTCGCCGCCGGAAAGATTCGGCCAGAGGGTGACGTCGCCGGGGACGTAGGCGAGACGCCGGTGCAGCGCCGTCGCGTCCCGCCATGGATCGCCGCCGAGCAGCCGGGCCTCGCCGCCGTCCGGCCGGAGCAGGCCGAGCAGAATCCGCAGCGTGGTGGTCTTCCCGGCGCCGTTCGGGCCGAGGAAGGCGTGCACTTCGCCGGACCGGACGGTCAGGTCAAGACCATTGAGGGCGCGGACCGGCCCGAACCTCTTCTGCAGCCCGCGGACCTCGATTGCGTTCACCATGACGCCACCCACCAGGATTTTCACAAATTCCTGAACTTTGTGAACAGTATAAACTTCAGGGCAATCGCGCACGGAAGGAAGCTGAAAGAGTGCCGGACGGAACCAGTGTGGCCGGAGTGGGGCAGCCCGTGGCAGAGCCGAAAGACCCGGTCGCCGATGGCCTCCTCCGGTACATCGAGCGTTTCGCCTCGCTGCTGATCGCGCTGGGTGTCCCGCCGATGCCGGCCCGCGTGTTCGGCGCCCTGCTGGTCACCGACTCGGGGCGGCTGACCGCGGCCGAACTGGCGAGCACGCTCGTCGTGAGCCGGGCCGCGATCTCCGATGGCGTCCGTTACCTGACCGGGCTCGGCCTGATCCACCGCGAACGCGAACCCGGTTCACGGCGCGACTACTACCGGATGCCGGACGACGTCTGGATCACCATGCTCAGCCTGCGGGACCAGACCCTCGTGCGATGGAGCGGCCTGCTGCGCGAGGGCATCGACCTCATCGGGGCCGGCACCCCGGCCGGGGCCCGGATGGCCGAGCACGCGGCCTACGTCGAGTTCGTCAGCAAGGAACTGCCCGGCATCGTGCAGCGCTGGGAAGAATACAAGGCCAGCCTGCCCCGCGACGACCGCTGACAGGCACCCGGGGCCCGGCCGCGCTCGCCCGGCTGAATAGCCCGGGAAGAGCTCTTCGCGGGCCAGCGGCCGGCTAAGGGATGCCGGCTAAGGGATGCCGGCTAAGGGATGCCGGCTAAGGGATGGGGCTGTCCCGCCCGGGGAGGGTGAACTCACCGCCGAGATAACGGAAGACCGGGTCGTCGGGGTCAGCCGGCGTGCGGGCGAGGACGTCGGCGGCGTAGATCTCGGCGTCGTCCTGCGGCTCGTAACCGAGGGACTTCGCCTCGTTCAGCGAGACCCAGCCTCCCCTGGTGTTGGCCGACACCCCGAAGATGACGCGGAAGCCGGGCCGGGGCGCGGACAGGCACGCCTCGAAGAGCCGCCCGGCGTCATCCGGTGACAGCCAGGTCGACAGGGCGCGGGGATTAACGGGCCGTTCGGCGCAGGTCAGGATGCGCACGCAGATCGTGTCCAGGCCGTACCGGTGGTGGTACATGGACGCGAGCGCCTCGGTGGCCACCTTGGAGACGCCGTAGTACGTATCCGGTTCCGGGAAGGCGTAGTCGGGGACAGGGAAGCTCGCCCGGGGCGCGAAGCCGACCGCGTGATTGGAAGAGGCGTAGATGACCCGGCTCACACCGGCCCGGCGCGCGGCCTCGAACGCCACGTAGCCGCCGTTGATGTTGACGTCCAGGATTGATTCCCAGTTCTCCTCGCCCGCGTAGCCGCCCAGGTGGATTACCGCGTCCGCGCCCTGGCACGCGGCCGTCATCGTAGCCAGATCGGTGACCGACGCCCGGATCGTCTCCTCCCCCGCTCCGGCCGTCAGCGGGGCGACATCGAGCAGGCGAAGGGTCCGGTCAGGCCGCGCCAGCCGGGTCCGCAGCATGGTCCCTATCTGGCCGGCCGCGCCGGTGATCAGGATGGTCGGCACAATGGCTCCTCGTTACGCGCCGGGTCGTCATGCGCCCGGGGGGCAGGCGCCCCGGGCCCGGCGCCCAAGGTTACGCGCCGGGCTCAGAAGACGACGACGCTGCGCAGCACCTCGCCGCGCTCCATCTTGCCGAAAGCCTTCTCGACGTCGTCCAGGGGAAGAGTCTCGGAGACGAACCGCTCCAGCGGCAGGCGCCCATCCAGGTGCAGGTCAATGAGCATCGGGAAGTCACGGCTGGGCAGGCAGTCGCCGTACCAGGAAGACTTGAGCGCCCCGCCCCGCCCGAATACGTCCAGCAGCGGCAGGTCCAGCCGCATATCGGGCGTGGGCACGCCCACGAGCACCACGGTCCCCGCGAGGTCGCGGGCGTAGAAAGCCTGCTGGTACGTCTCGGGCCGGCCGACCGCCTCGATCACCACGTCCGCGCCGAAGCCGCCGGTCAGTTCGCGGATGCGCTCGACCGGGTCGCCGGACCGCGAATTGACCACGTCCGTCGCGCCGCACTGGCGCGCCCACTCCAGCTTGCGGTCGTCGACGTCCACCGCGATGATGCGTGCCGCGCCGGCCAGGCGGGCACCCATGACGGCGGCGTCTCCCACACCCCCGCAGCCGATCACCGCGACCGAGTCGCCGCGGCCAACCTGTCCGGTGTTCAGCGCCGCGCCGAGCCCGGCCATCACGCCGCAGCCCAGCAGGCCGGCCACTTCGGGCCGGGCGGCCGGGTTGACCTTGGTGCACTGCCCGGCGGCGACCAGGGTCTTCCCGGCGAACGCGCCGATGCCCAGGGCGGCCGACAGCGGGGTACCGTCCTCGAGCGTCATCTTCTGCTTCGCGTTGTGGGTGCTGAAGCAGTACCAGGGCCGCCCGCGGCGGCACGCACGGCACTGCCCGCAGACCGCGCGCCAGTTGAGGACGACGAAGTCGCCGGGGGCCACGTCGGTCACGTCGTCGCCGACAGCCTCCACCACGCCGGCCGCCTCGTGCCCGAGAAAGTACGGGAAGTCGTCACCGATCCCGCCCTCGCGGTAATGCAGGTCGGTGTGGCACACGCCGCAGGCCTGGATGCGGACCAGGGCCTCCCCTGGACCCGGCTCCGGCACCAGGATCGTCGCGACCTCGACCGGAGCACCCTTTTCCCGCGCGATAACTCCCGGCACGCTATGCGTCATCGGCTTACCCTCCCAGGCAGACCTGCCTGCCCCGGCCAGGTCCGGCCGCGGCGCCTCTCATTACCCCCATTACTTATCAGAGGCGAGGGCCGCACGGCCCTGACGGACCGGGGCTTCCGCGGGCGGGGGCAGGCTACGGCAGCAAAGGGAACAATCGGGAGCGACGGAATTGGTTCGCCGATACGGGCGCTTTCGGACACATACAACTGTCCTCTTAGCCGGTCTAGCTCTGTGCGCCTATCTGTGCGCCTTTTCTGGCAGGCCCGTTCCGCGCTGATCCGGCCGTCCGGCACGGCCCTTCCACGACCCGCCGCGCCCGGCGTAATGCCGGCGGCCTGAATCAGCCGTCATGGCCGCGTAGATGACCGCGATGACAGGCAACAGGGGGGCACGCAGGGGCGACAGCCGGTACAGCCGGAGCATCGGCAGGTAGCTGATCGCCATCGCCGTCCAGCCGGCCGCGCCGGCCACCGCGCAGAGCAGCGGACCGGTCCCCACGCCGCCCGGCCCGGTGCCCACGGCCGCCGTCCGGCCCGCGCCGTCCGCCAGGGCGATCAGGCCCGCAATCGCGCTGACCGGGGCCAGTGCATAGAGCCAGGCGAGTCCGGCCAGCGTCCCGGCGAGCAGCCACGGCGAGTACCGGAGCTGGGTATACGCCGACCGCGCGACCATGTTCCAAAGGTCGGCGAGGCCCACATACGGCCGGACGCTCCGTATCTCGGTGGTGAGCCCAAGCCAGCAACGCCCCCGGGCGGGACGGTGTTTCAGCAGCCGGCCCAGGGCCACGTCGTCGATGAGGGCGGCGCGAATAGGAGCGAGACCGCCAGCCGCGTCGAGGGCGGCCCGGCGGACGAGCATGCATCCCCCCGCCGCGGCCGCCGTCCGGCCACGCGGCCGGTTGACCCAGCGGAAGGGGTAGAGCTGAGCGAAGAAGTAGACGAACGCCGGGATGATCGCCTTCTCCCACCCGGTCTCGGTGCGCAGCAGCGCCATCTGCGACACCAGGTCGCGGTCGTCATCCTCGGCCGCGGTGACCAGCGCGCGGAGCGCGCCGGGGGCCCAGGCGATGTCGGCGTCGGTAAAAAGCACGTACGGGGCGGCGGCGGGGGTCGCCTCCAGTCCCTGAGCCATGGCCCACGGCTTGCCGGCCCACCCGGCAGGCGGGGGGGCGCCGTGGACGACGCGCAGCGGGCGGGATGCTTCCGCGCCCAGCGCGGTGGCGACCTCACCCGTGCCGTCGGTGCTGCTGTCGTCGACCAGCGTCACCGAGAACGGGCCGGGGTAGTCCTGGGCCAGCAGGGCCGGCAACGTGACCGGCAGGATGGCCGCCTCGTCCCGGGCGGGCACCACGGCGGCCACCTCCGGCCAGGCAGCCAGCGCCGGCGCGCCAGCCAGCACCCGGGCCGACTGTGGCACGGCTGGCCCAGGCACGGCTGACCCTGGCACGGCTGACTCCGGCCCGGCCGGGGGGTAACCCGGGAGCCGCTGATCGGTCCGCCAGAAGCTTCCGTGCCCAATGAGCAGGACGACCCACGCGGCGGCGGCCAGCGCCGTCACGATCCCGAGAACAAGCACAGGGGAAGCCTGGCACAGGCCGCTCTATCGCCTCCAGCGGGCCATCACCTCGACCGGGCCATCGGCCCGCGCGGGCCATCGGCGCCGGCGGCGCCAGCGGGCTATCGGCGCCAGGCGAGGATCTTGCCGTCGTGGACGGTGGGCCGCCCGAGCAGGCCGATCAGATACTCCCCGAGCCCGGAGTGCGGGCCGGTGACGGCGACGATGGCGGCCGGGTCCCAGCGGGCGAGCTGGGCTTCCATCTGCCCGCGCGCCGGCATCTCGAGGAACGCGCCGCCCGACCACATGACGTTGAGGTACACCTCGGCGGGTGGCGTGACGCCGCCGTCGATGTAGGCCTGGCCGCCCGGGCCCGGGCCGGTGAAGTACCCGCCGATCAGCTCGATGGGCAGCGCGTCGTCGGCCTGCCAGCGCATCGGCTCGGTGAACGTCGCCGTGGGGATGGGGACGACGAGGACCCGGGCGGCCGCCGGCAGGTGCAGGGCGGCGAAGGTCGCCGACCACCCGGCAGGCGGGGAGGCGGCCGCGGCGTCGGGCAGCGGGCGCGGCAGGATCGGCAGCACGGCGAGGACCGCGGCGGCGGTGACGGCCCCCGGTCCCCAGCTCCGCGCGGCGATGCGCGGATGGCGGCGCGCGAGGTCCACCCCGAACGCCAGCAGGGCCGCCGCGGCGCCATCCGCGGTGATCGAGAACCGGGTCGGCAGCGCCGCCCCCAGCAGCGGCAGCGAGCCCAGCCAGTGCCACGGCAGCAGAATCGCGTGGTGGTCGGTACCGCCGATCATGAGGGTGCCGCCGAGGGAGAAGATCTCCAGTACCAGGAATGTCACGGCCGTCACCCGCACCGCGAGATTCCGCCAGAAGCACATCGCCAGCACGGCCAGCACCACCAGCAGCGGCCATCCCAGGTAGGCGAGATATTCCGGGACTCCGCCCTGGTAGCTGGCGGCGGCCGCGGCGCTGCCCGCGGTGTGGAAGAACAGGAACGAGGACGGGGTTACGAACCCGGCCAGGTCGTTCTTGAAGAAGTCGGGCGTGAACGCGCTGCCGTGCTGGTGCAGCGGCCCCAAGAACTGGACCCACAACGGATACCCGCACACGACGATCACCACGGCCACCGCGACCGCGAGCCCGGCCGTCAGGGCCCGGGCGTGCTGGAGCGTCGCGCGCGGCCGGCTCACGGCGAGCACGGCAGCGATCAGCACGCCCGCCAGCACCGTGTCCAGCAGCACTTCCTCGGCGGAGAGCAACTGCACCGTGGCCAGCAGGCCCAGCCACAGGCCGCCGCGCAGCGCCCGGGACCGTCCGGTGCCGATCCGCAGCGCCGCGTCGAGGAGCAGCGGCGGCAGAACCGCGAACTGAAAGTCGTAGTGCCCGACGGCCGATTGGAGGAGGGCAGGCGAAAACCCGTAGACCGCGCCCGCGATCGCCGCCGCGGTGACGCTCACGTCCCAGCGCCGCAGGACGAAGAACAACGTGAACGCGCTGCCCGCGAAGCCGATCGTCATCAGCACCGTCAGGCTCACCTGCGGCCCGGCCAGCAGCGTCAGCGGTGCCAGCACGACGCCCGGGAGCAGCATGAACGTGTTCCACATGACGTTGATGCCCTGCGGGGCGTTCAGCGCCGTCGTGACCAGGGCCGGCAGCCTGAAGTGCGCGACCGCCGTCGCGTCGTAGCGGAAGAACCAGGCGAACTGGTCGGCGTCGTTGGGGTTGCCGGCGACGGTGCCTGTCCCAGGGTGCCGCCACAGCCACAGCATCAGCGCGACGGCCGCCAGGAGGTAGTACAGCGCCGCCAGCGTGAGCACGCGTGCTTCACGCCGGGACGATGGGAGGTCCCGGGCGTCGGCCGGGGATTGCGTGGCGGGCAGCACGGACACGCCTGCTGAGGCTAGTCGCCGGCGCCGCACAATGTGCACGGAGGGGCGATAACCACCGGAAATGGTAAGTAACGTGCTGCCCGCCCCGCGCCTCACTTCACTTCGTTCAGCCGCCCGGTCGCGACGTCGAAGACGAATCCCCGCACGTCGTCGGTGTGCGGGATGAAGGGGTTCGCCTTGATCCGCGCGATCGACTGGCGCACGTCGTCGTCCAGGTCGGGAAAGGCCTCGGCCGCCCACGTCGGCTTGATGCCCACTTCCTGCTGGATGCTCGCCTTGAACTGGTCGTCGGTGAAGGTGAGCATCCCGCATTCGGTGTGGTGGATCAGGATGATGGACGTGGTGCCGAGCAGCCGCTGGCTGATGGTCAGCGAGCGGATCTCGTCGTCCGTGACGACACCGCCGGCGTTGCGGATGACGTGCGCCTGGCCCTCTTCGAGGCCGAGGATGCGGTAGACGTCGAGGCGCGCGTCCATGCACGCGACCACGGCCAGGTGGGCCGAGGGCGGCAGTGGCAGCGGGCCGTGGAAACTCTCGGCGTAGCGCTCGTTGTTGGCCAGCAGGTCATCGGTGACGGACATTTGGTAACCCCTCCTGTATGTTCGCCGGAAGACGGGATTTACGACGGGAAGCAGTAGGAGCCGCTTGAGGCGTCACCGCCCTGCAGCCGCACCTGGTGCACGCGCCGGCCGCGGAACGCGTCACCCTCGGGCGCAGGACGGCGACTGCGGATCTACGTCGACCACGGCCAGCGCATCGGGTGAGTCCGCGGGCCGGGAGAACGTCGCGAGGTAGGCGAGCTTCTCGGAGGGAGCCGCCGCGGCATCGGCTGGCGAGCGGTAGAAGGTGGGGTCGTGATGATGCTGGTGCTCCTCGGTCATGGCTGAAGCTCCCTCGCTCGTCCACTATCCCTCCGGCCGCAGATCCCGGTCTGCCGCCCGGGGCCCGCGTCACGCATGTCACCCACCCCTCAGCAGATCCTTTTGCATCAAACGGTGTCAAGCTGAGCGACTGGGCACGAAAGCCTTGACCGACGGCTGACCTGCCTGAATCTAGTTAATTCCGGTCAGAAAAGTCAACTATTCGCCCCTGGACGGGGCTGGTCCGGCCACCGGCTGACCCGGGCTGGTCCGGCCACCGGCTGACCCGAGCGGCGGCCACCCCTGAACGGGGCTGGTCCGGCCACCGCTGACCCGGGCGGCTCCAGCCATGACCCTGACCCGAAAACACAACGCTGCGGATTACATGCGTCACGCGTGGATGCGGCCAGCTGGGACCCGGATAAGACGTCCAAGGCAACAACGGTCACGGTTACGCGCGTGCGCCATTCCCTTAATTAATTCGGTCTGGGCTAATTCCCGCGATGAGGGCCCGCGCGCATTCGGGAACTCTTTCCGGAAGGAGTGAAGAACGGCATCGCGGTCTACGTGCGGGCCCAGGGCCAGCCGCCGCGCGTGACGCGTACCGCCGCCGGAGCCGCTGGCTGCCTCGCCACCAGCGGCTCCGCGGCGTTCCGGCCGTCCGCCGGAATAGCCGTCAGGCCCGAGCGCCCGTCAGGCCCGGGTAACCGTCAGCCGGAATGGGTGTCGGCCGGCTCGGCCGGGGCCTGAGAGAGCCGGCGCGGGCTAATGCCGTTCCCGGACGCCGGGTGGTCCGGGTCCGAGATGCCCTTGCGCACCGATTCCAGAATGGCCATGCCCTGGCTAACCAGCCCGGCCGCTATCTCGCTGAGACCGTCGGCGCCGTTCAGAACGCTGACGTTCGCGCCGGCCAGCCCGGCCGCCGCCTCCTTGACGATCTGCGGCAACTGGCTGATCAGCATCTGGTCCAGCGCGACCCGGTTGTTCGAGGAGGCCGCCTCGGCCTGAATCCGGGTCCGCTCGGCGTCGGCTACCGCGAGGATCCGGACCCGCTCGGCCTCGGCCTGCGCGGGCTTGACCACCTCGGAGACCAGCTGCTGCTGCCGCAGCTGGGCCTGAGTCTGCGCCAGCTCAGCCTGGGCGGTGATGACCGCCTGCTGCGCGCGCGCCTGGGCCAGCGGGCCGGCCTGGCCGGCCTCGGCCTGCGCCTTGTCCACCTGCGCCTTGTACTCCGCCTGCACGACGGCGGTCTGCCGGGCGTACTCGGCCTGCTGGCGCTGCGACTCCTGCTGGGCCTGAACCGCGGCCTGGTCGGCCTGCGCCTGCGCGATCTTCGCCTGCCGCTGGATGGCGGCGTTGTGCGGCGAGGCCATGGCCGCGATGTAGCCGGCCCCCATGTCATCGATGGACTGGATCTGCAGCGCGTCCACGGTCAGGCCGATGGTGGCCATCTCGGTCTTGGAGCCGTCGAGCACCTCGGTGGCCAGTTTCTGCCGCTCGGTGACGATCTCCTCGACCGTCATAGAGCCGATGATCGACCGCAAATGGCCGGCGAAGATCCGGCCGGTAAGGATCGACATCTGATCCTGGTCGGACAGGAAACGCTGTCCGGCATTGACGATGCTTTCCTCGTCGTTGCCGACCTTGAAGGCGATTACCGCCCGTATATTCAGCGAAATGCCCTGCTTGGTCACGCAGGTCTCGGCCACTTCGGCCTCCTGCATGCTGAGCGTCAGGTAACGCGCCTTGCGGAACGTCGGCATCACATAGGCCCCGTGGCCGGTGACCACGCGGAATGGAGCGCCACTGCGGCCCGCCCGCCCACCTGAAATCAGCAGGGCCTCATCGGGCGCTGGAACGCGATATCCAAACATCACTCATCTCCTCAACCGGCTGCTGCGCCGGCCGCCTTTTCCCAAGCCGGTTCTTAACCGACGCAGCCGGCCCATACGGGTCCGGTCGCTCTATCCCCCATAGTTGCCCAGCTCGCTGAGCGGGTCGCTGGCCCACTCCATGACGTTGACGGCCCGGCGGCCGCGCTCCTCGATGACCAGCACGGTGGTGCCTTTCGGCAGCGGGCTATCCGACCAGGCGATGAAGGTCTCCGAGCCGCCGCGGATCTTGATCCGTACTTCCCCGGGACCGCCGCCGCCGCGAGTGCCGATCGTGAGAACGCCCACCGAGCCGATCGCCGACGAGTCCACCGCCAACACGTGCCCCCTTACACCACCGATGGGGCCAGCCTAGCCCCGCCGGGAGCGTGCGTTAATAGCCGCACCAGGCCGGGGTAAACCAGCCGGGAATAGCCAGGCCGCCAGCGCGAAATCGGGCCGATGTTACGGTCGGAAAAGGGCCTGGCGACCGGCACGCACCGGCGGAAAAAATGCGGATGCCGAACGGACGTTATGCGGAGCGTGACCAATAACGGTGCCGCCTCCCCCGGCCCGCGCAGGGCGGGCGGGGATGCGGCGGAATGCGGCGGCCGGAGCCCGGGCCGGCGGTCAGCGGCCGCGGGGACCATCACCGGCGGTCAGACGGCCGCGGGGACGCCCGCCCGAGCCAGCCGGCAGCCGGCGCTAGAGCCAGCCGGCCCGCACGCTGTCCTCCGGGCCCTCGGCCGGTGCCGTGCCCAGCTCGCCGGAACGGACCTTGCCGAGCAGCCGTTCGGTGGCCTCGAGGATGTCCGGGACGGCGCGCCGGAGGCTTTCCGCGTCGTCCGGGCCGGCGACGTCGGCCGAGACGCCGGCCTCCTTGAGCACCTCGGGCAGGTCGGACAGCTTGGCCGCGAGCCAGGCGATCGGGTCCGCGGACAGTTCCCTGACGAACACCCGGCCCCCTGGCTCCCAGCCCGTAAAGGCCGGGTGATGGTGGGTCCGGTCGAAGCTGCCGGGCTTGCCGTCCACCGATTCCAGCAGGTCGACCCGCCAGATTGGCTGGCCGACAGATATCGGCTGCGCCGAGTAGATCGACCCCTTGAGGTCACCACGTTCGAGTGCCCGGAGTTCCAGCCGGATCCCGTGCTCCGCGCCTTCCTGGCCCTTATTGGGCTCGGGGTCGACGAAGTAGAGGTCGCTGAGCAGTACACCGATTCGCTCGAAGCCGAAGGTGCAGAGCATGAATGAATCCCTTCCCGGCCGCGGCCAGCGTGCCCGTTTCTCCCACTATCACCCGTTCGTGCGCGCCGGGGCCAGTCCCGTCCGCGAGATTGTGGCCTGGACGGCCGGTGATAGAAACAGGCCAAGGAGACGCCGGGCCGCCGCGACCGACACGGACTAGTACGCGGGCCGGTCGTCCCCGCGCTGACCGGGGTCCCCCGTCATCATGCGGCACGCTCCCGCGGAAGAAGCAGCCAACCCGGGGTGTTGCCCGTTGTCGTGAGCGATCTGCGTAATGTCCCGTTGTCCGTGCTCGACCTGGCGCCGATCCCGGAGGGGGCGACCGCGGGTGACGCCCTGCACGCCACCATCGACCTGGCCCGGCGGGCCGAACAGCTCGGGTACCGCCGCTTCTGGGTCGCCGAGCACCACAACATGCCCGGCATCGCCAGCTCCGCGCCGCCCGTGCTGATCGGGCACCTCGCCGCCGCGACGTCAAGCATCCACGTGGGATCCGGCGGCGTGATGCTGCCCAACCACGTCTCGCTGGTCGTGGCTGAGCAATTCGGCATGCTGGAGGCACTGCACCCCGGGCGCATCGACCTGGGCATCGGCCGCGCGCCCGGCACGGATCAGGTGACGGCGGCGGCGCTGCGGCGCTCCCCGGAGGGGCTCTCGCCGGACGATTTCCCCGAGCAGCTCGGCGAGCTGATCGGCTTCTTCAGCGGCGAGTGGCCGGACGGCCATCCGTACGCGGCCATCACCGCGGTCCCGGCCCAGGGCAACATCCCGTCCATGTGGCTGCTGGGGTCGAGCGGCTATAGCGCCCAGGTGGCCGGGCTGCTCGGGCTGCCGTTCGCGTTCGCTCACCACTTCAGCGCGGAGAACACGCTGCCCGCGCTGGCCCTGTACCGGCAGCGGTTCCGCCCGTCGGCGACGCTCGCTGAGCCGCACGCCATGGTCGCGGCCGCGGTGATCTGCGCTGACACCGACGAGCGCGCGCAGTGGCTGGCCGGCCCGGGGGCGCTGTCGTTCGTCCGGCTGCGCTCGGGCCGCCCCGGGCGGCTCCCGTCACCGGAAGAGGCGGCCGCCTACCCGTACACCTCGCTCGACCGGGAGATTATCGCCTCGCGGCGGGCCTCGAACATCATCGGCTCCCCGGAGACGGTCCGGCGCGGCCTCACCGAACTGCTGGCGGCCACCGACGCCGATGAGCTGATGATCACGACGATGGTGCACGACCCCGCCGACCGGCTACGGTCCTTCGAGCTGGTCGCGGACATCGCGGCCCAGGCCCGCGCCGGAGGCACCGCGGAAGGCGCCGCAGGAGACACCGCCGGAGGCGCGCCCGGCAGCACCGGAGGCGCCCCGGACGGCACCGCCGAAGACGCTGAGAGTGTCGGCGCCGGGGCCACCGGACCTCGCTCCGGGCGGTAACGTAAGGCGCCATGGCGCGCTATCAAGTCCGCGAAAAGATCTTCTCCATCGGCGACGATTTCTGGATTACCGACGAAGGCGGCAACCGCGTCTTCCTGGTCGACGGTAAGGCGCTGAGCCTGCGGCAGACCTTCGAGCTGAAGGACGTAAACGGCTCCATCCTGGCCACCGTGCACAAGAAGCTGATCGCCATCCGGGACACGATGGAGATCGAGCACGACGGCCGGGTCGTCGCCACCGTGCGCAAGGCGGTCTTCTCGCCGCTGCACCACCGGTCGGTCATCGACCTGGCCGACGGCGGCCAGCTCGAGGCGGTCGGCAACATCCTGGACAAGGAGTTCGACGTCCTCGCCGCCGGCCAGCCGATCGCGCACGTGTCACGGGCGTGGTTCCGGCTCCGCGACACCTACGGCGTGGACGTCGGACCCGGCCAGAACGACGCCCTGATGCTCACCATCGCCATCTGCCTCGACCGCATCCACCACGACGAGGAAGAAAAAGACCGCCGCTAGGGCCGCTGATACGGCGAGCACGGCGAGCACGGCGAGCCATCCACTCACGGGTTACGGCGAGGCGCTCGTTACCGGCCTAACGAACCGGGCCTTCAGGCCCGGTGAGTGGCCGGTGTGCCGGCGAAGTACCACCGCGCGGGCGCGGAGCGCATGCGGGGGGATCCGGGGGGGCGCCCCCCGGGCCAGCACAGCCGACGAAGTACCACCGCATGGGCGCGGAGCGCATGCGGGGGGTTTCCGGGGGGTCGCCCGCCCGGGCCAGCACAGCTAGCCTCGTTTTTGTGGCCCACCTTAAATCGGTGCCGGAGCCGGAGCCTAAACCGGCGGCGCTGATCCAGTCCGTTGACCGGGCCATCAGCGTGCTCGAACTGCTCGCCAAGCAGGGCCGGGCCGGCATCACCGAGATCGCGGAAGAACTCGGTGTGCACAAGTCCACCGCCTCGCGGCTGGTCAGCGTGCTGGAGAACCGGGGGCTGGTCGAGCAGCAGGGGACGCGCGGGAAGTACGCGCTCGGCTTCGGCATCGCCCGGCTGGCGGCCGCGGGCACCAGGCGGCTGGATCTCACCAAGCTGAGCCAGCCGGTCTGCGAGGATCTGGCGCGCCGCATCGGCGAGACCGTCAACGTCGCCGTCCTGCACGATCGGGCGGCGATCAACATCAGCCAGGGCTTCGGGGCCGCCACGGTCGCGGTCCAGAACTGGGTCGGCCAGCGGACCCCGCTGCACGCGACCTCGAGCGGACGGGTGCTGCTCGCCTACCTGGATGCGGCGGACCGCGAGGCCACGCTGGACAAGCCGCTGCGCCGGTACACGCCGCACACGGTCACCCAGCCGGCGGAGCTGGCCGCCGAGCTGGACCGGACGCGCAGGGACGGGTTCGCCACCAGCTTCGAGCAGCTCGAGATGGGGCTGCACGCGGTGGCCGTGCCCGTATTCGACCCGCGCGGCGAGGTGATCGCCGCGATCAGCGCGTCCGGGCCGTCTTACCGGCTGTCCCGCAGGCGCGCCGAGGAGATCGTGCCTGACCTGGCCGCCGCCTCCGCCGAGCTGTCCGCTCAGCTCGGCTACCAGCACTGAACCAATTCCGCCGTTTTATCCCCCGATGAGCCTTGACGGGTGCTCTCCCAGCGGGCAACTTGTTGCATATAGGGCAACGTGGCGCGGAATCCGCAACTGGAGGTCCCCTGGTGCCCAGTGGAACGACGCCGTGGAGCGACGCCGTGAGCGCCGGACCGCGCGTCGTCATCATCGGGGCCGGGATCGTCGGCTGGGCTGGGAGCTCTGCACCGGGGCGGACACCGGCCAGCGCCTGTGGGACACGCTCTGGGAGGCGGGCCGGCCGCACGGCATCATCGCCGCCGGCCGCGGCGCGTTCAGCAGCCTCCGGCTGGAGAAGGGCTACCGGTCGTGGGGCACCGACATGACCGCCGAACACGACCCGTACGAGGCCGGCCTCGGCTTCGCCGTCCGCATGGACAAGGGCGACTTCATGGGCCGCGACGCCCTGGTGCAGCGATCCGCCCGCGCCCCGGACCGCCGGCTGGCGTGCCTGGTGATCGGGGATCCGGCCCAGGTGGTGATGGGCAGCGAGCCGGTCTACGCCGGCGGAGCGCCCGCGGGCTACGTCACCAGCGCCGCCTACGGCTACACGATAGGCGCCAGCATCGCGTACGCGTGGCTGCCGGCCGCGGTGGCGGCGCCGGGGAACGCCGTGGAGATCGGGTACTTCGGCGAGCGGGTGCCCGCCGTGGTCGCCGCGGAGCCGCTGTTCGACCCGGACATGACCCGGCTGCGCGGCTGACGGGACGAGATGGTGACCGAACGGACCTGGGCAGGAGCACAGTGAGGAGCAGGCGTGCCGTCCTATGACGTCATCGTGATCGGTCTCGGCGGCATGGGCAGCGCCGCGGCGTACCGGCTCGCCCAGCGCGGCCAGCTCGTCCTCGGGCTGGAGCGGCACACCCCGGTGCACGATCAGGGGTCCAGTCACGGCGGCTCGCGGATCACCCGGCAGGCGTACTTCGAAGATCCCGCGTACGTGCCGCTGCTGCTCCGGGCCGCGGAACTGTGGCCGGAGGTCGAGGCCGCCTCCGGGCGGACGATCGTGCACTGGACCGGCGGGGTGATGGTGGGCCGCGCGGACAGCCGGACCGTGGCCGGCAGCCTGCGCAGCGCGCAGGAATGGGGCCTGCCGCACGAACTGCTCGACGCCGCGGACATCCGCCGCCGGTTCCCCACCATGACCCCGGCCGCGGATGAGGTCGCGGTCTATGAGCGCGGCGCCGGGCTGGTGATCCCCGAGGAGTCAGTGGCCGCGCACCTCGCGCTGGCCGAGCGGTCCGGTGCCGAACTGCACTTCGAGGAGCCGGCGACGAGCTGGCAGGCGACCGGCCAGGGCGTGCGCGTCAGCACCGCCACGGCAACGTACACCGCGGTCCAGCTGGTGGTCTGCCCCGGCGCGTGGGCTCCGGAGCTGCTGGCCAGCCTGGGCGTACCGTTCGGCATCGAGCGGCAGGTGCAGTACTGGTTCACCCCGGCCGGGGACGTGACCCGGTTCCGCGCGGACCGGCACCCGATCTACATCTGGGAGGCCGGCGGCGGCCGTCAGTTCTACGGCTTCCCCTCGTTCGCCGACCCGACGGGTGATCCCGCCGGGCCCTCGAAGCCCTCTGACACGGTCAAGGTCGCGTTCTTCCGGGGCGGACAGGACTGCACGCCGGATACGGTCGATCGCCAGGTCCGTTCGGCGGAAATCGAGGCGATGCGGGCGTTCGTCGCACCGCGGATGCCGGACCTGCCCGCGACCTTCGTCAGGGCTAAGACCTGTATGTACACGAACACACCGGACGAGCATTTCGTGATCGCGCGGCATCCCGGGCACGAGCAGGTGATCGTCGCGTGCGGCTTCTCCGGGCATGGGTTCAAGTTCGTGCCCGTGGTCGGGGAGATCATCGCCGACCTGGCCACGGACGGCGGCACGTCCCATCCGATCGCCCTGTTCGATCCCCGGCGGCTGGCTCCGTCCGCCCCCTGACGCCGCCCTCTGACGCCGCCCCCTGCTCAGCGAGGTGATGCGATGACCGCGACCAGCAGCCCCAGCAGCCCCAGCAGCCGATCAGGAACCGAGCTGATCCAGGCGCGCGGCCAGGAAGTCGCGTTCGACCGCGTTCCCGGTGAGCAGCAGCGCTTCTTCGTAGGCCAGGCGTGCCTCGCCGGTCCGGCCCAGGCGGCGCAGGAAGTCCGCCCGCGAGGCGGACAGGTAGCCGTAGCCGGCCAGTTCCGGGCTCGCGGCCAGGGTCTCGAGAGCCGCGAGGCCCTCGGCGGGGCCGTCCGCGAAACCAACCGCGACGGCCCGGTTGAGCGCGACTACGGGCGACGGCCAGCGCCGCATGAGCAAGTCGTACAGCCCGACGATCTGCGGCCAGTCCGTGTCACTGAAGCGCGGGGCCTCGTCGTGCACGGCCGCGATCGCCGCCATCACGGTGAAGCGTCCCGGGGCGCCCTGCCCGAGAGCCTCGCGGACCAGGGCGGCCCCTTCACTGATCTTGGCGGCATCCCAGCGCGTCCGGTCCTGGTCAGCGAGCAGGATCAGCCGCCCGGCCGCATCGACGCGGGCGCCGCGCCGGGCGTCGGTCAGCAGGATCAGCGCCGCCAGCCCGGCGACCTCACCGTGGCCGGGCAGCAGCACGCGCAGCATCAGGGCCAGATCCAGCGAGCGTTCCACCAGGTCCTCGCGCATCAGGTCATCCCCGGTGGGAGCGGCATAGCCGGTGCTGAACATCAGATATACGACCGTCAGCACGGCGCCCACGCGGGCAGGCAGCTCCGCGCGGGGGGGCACGCGATAGGGAATCCGGGCCGCCGCGATCTTCTTCTTGCCCCGGGTGATGCGGGCCGCCATCGTCGCCTCACTGACCAGGAAGGCGCGCGCCACCTCGGCCGTCGACAGCCCACAGAGCAGCCGCAGCGACAACGCGACCTGTGTGTCGGTTCCCAGCGCGGGGTGACAGCAGGTGAAGACCAGCCGCAGCCGGTCATCGGCCATCGCCGGTTCGGCCACGCTCACCGGACCGGCTCCGCCCGGATCGCGCCTCGCCCCTTCGGGTGCGATCCGGGCGGAGGGTGCCAGTTCTTCCGCACCCGGATCGAGCACCGCCAATTCGTCCGCGGCCGGTTCGGATCCGGCCGCCAGAACGGGATCGGTGACCAGAAGCGGCAGAGCACGACGGGCGGTCGCGGCGCGGCGCAGCAGGTCCAGCGCGCGCCGCCGGGCCACCGTGGTCAGCCAGGCGCCGGGCCGAGCCGGAATCCCGGCCGACCCCCAAGTGTCCAGCGCCCGGGCGTAGGCGTCCTGGACGCACTCCTCGGCCAGGTCGAGGTCGAGGGTGACGCGCACCGTCGCGGCGAGCACGAAGGCCCACTCGCGGCGGTGCGCGTCCGCGACCGCGGCGGCCACGGCCGGCTCGACCTCCCCCACGGTCTCCTCACCGCCTCAGCAACGGCCCGGGGCCGGGATCACATCACCTCCCAGATGGGCCGGACCTCGACGCCGCCGAATCGCATGGGCACGTCACGGGCGACGGCGAGGGCCTGGTCGAGATCGGCCGCCTCGATGAGGTAATAGCCGCCCAGGGCCTCCTTGGTCTCGGCGAACGGGCCATCCGTGACCGCGAAGCTGCCCGCCGCGTCGGGACGGACCGAGGTCGCGGTGTTGGTGCCCTGAAGAGCGTTACCGCCGCGCATGACGCCGGCGTGGCGCTCACCAAAGTCCATGTGCTCCTTGGTGAGCTGCGCGGCGTCCTCTGGGGTCGTGTTCGCCCACTGGGCCTCATCTGTGTAAATCAGGATCAGGTACTGCGACATGGTGCCTACCTCCGGTGCATGGCCCGCCTCCCGGGCCCTCCTACTCTCACCGACGCGCGGCACGGGCCCGGATCGACAGCCGCTGGCGCTCATTTTCCCGCACGGCGAACGGGGCGGGACGTACAACCAGTTCCATCAAGCCCGCACACTCTCTATACCTGAAAAATCACGGAGAGTGATAATTCCAGCTACCTTCCCTTGTGACTCACGGCCAGGTGCCCCTGTGGCCAATGGTAATCGTGTGGTTTATCACGAGAGCATTACGGAATTTCGTCAATTTGCCTGCGGGCGCCCATCGCGTCCTGCAATGCTCTGCAGCGGCACAGGACACCGCCACGGTGCACCAAAGCGCCGCGAAGATCACAAACGTGATCGCCGCTCAGCCGGCCGAAAGCCGCTCCCGCAAGAGCAGTGAGTAAGCGGGCGTCAAACGACGATGGGGAGCTTTGTGGGTTCAGCGCATAAGCACGGCCGCAAGATGAAGCTCGTGCGGTCGGGGCGGCACACGACGCCGTCGCAGGTGGAGAAGGTAGCCGAGAAGGCCGGGAAGGCCGCTCCGGCGATGGCGGTGACGGCAGGCGTACTGATGGCCGCTCCGCACGGGCACGCCGCGACACCGGCCAAGCACAGCACCGTGGCCGAGGCGGTCGTCACCGCGAAGATCCAGCACGCCACCTCCGGTACGGACGTGCGTGCCGTAGCTGAGTACCTGGCCGTCACGAAGGCCGCGTCCGTCAACTCCACCCGCGCGGACGCGGCGGCCCACGCCGCGAAGGTCAGCCAGACGTACGCGGTACACTCGGGCGACACCCTGTCCAGCATCTCCAGCAAGGTCTACGGCAACTCCGGCGACTGGCAGTGGCTCTACCACGTTAACCACAGCACCGTTTCCGACCCGAACCTGATCTACCCGGGCCAGGAGCTGACCGTACCGGCCGACCCGCCCGCCAACTACACGCTGCCCGCCTCCGAGGCGCCGGCCACCACGTCGGCTACCGCCCCGAGCGCCACGACGAGCGCGGGGTACCAGGCCCGGCACGCGGCCCCGAGCAGTGACGCGGGCAGTGGCAGCAGCTCCCGTTCGGTGACCGCACCGACGACGGTCTCCGCGGTCACGACGACCTCGGCCGGCACGTACAGCTGCGGTAGCCTGGAGTCGCTGTGGGAGCACGCCGGCGGCTCCGCCGGTGAGGCAGGGATGGCGGCGTCCATCGCCATGGCCGAGTCCGGCGGCAACCCGAACGCCATCAGCCCCACCGATGACTTCGGGCTCTGGCAGATCAACGCCTCGCATGGTGCGGAGGCCACGCTCAACCCGCTGGGCAACGCCGAGGCCGCCGTGAGCATCAGCGGCAACGGCAGCAACTGGGGCGCGTGGACGACCTACACGTCCGGCGCCTACTCCGGCCACTGCTAGCCATCATCATCATCGGAACGGCCAGGGCGGCCGTCCGCAACGGCGCCCGCTGACGGAGCGACCGCTGACGGAGCGGAACACGGCCGAGCGTGCTGAAGCCCCTGCGGGCAGCTACCCGCAGGGGCTTCAGCGTTTCGCGACCGGGATGGAGCGTCTTCTGGCCGGCCTGAGCCGGCCCCGGCGGGTGGCCCTGAGGTGGGTCTCAGGCGGCCGGCCCGCTGGCCAGGGTCACGGTGGCCGTGTGGCTCTGGCCGGAGGCGTCGGTCCAGCCGATGCTGACCTTGTCGCCCGGGTGGTAGGACCCGAGGATCGTCTGAACCTGCGACGCCGAGGTGACCGACTGACCGGCGAGGGAGGTAATCACGTCACCGCTCGTCAGCCCGGCACCTGCGGCTGGGGAGCGGGACAGGATCCCGGCGACCGTCGCACCCGACGTGGTGGTCCCGCTGCCGTAGCCGCCGGACCCGTACCCGCCGCCGTAGCCGTACCCGCCGTTCCCGTAGCCTCCCGTGCCGCTGCCGGCGCCGGTGTTCGCACTGCTGACCTCGATACCGAGGAAGGCCGTGGAGCCGATGTGGACTGTGGCGGATGAGGTACCCGCCTCGATCTGCGACGCGACCGATTCCGCCGTGCTGATCGGGATGGAGAAGGCCTCGGTCGTCTCGGTCTGGCTCTGCCCCTGCTGGCTCTGGCCCGGCGTCGTCACCTGCGCCGTCGGCGTCTCGCTGGACGTCGACGCCGCGGTGTCCATCCCGACGACCTGTCCCGCCGAGTTGACCAGCGGGCCGCCCGAGTCGCCGGGCTCGATCGGCGCGTTGGACTGGATCATCCCGGTCAGCTGCTCCGAGTTGGTCGACGATCCCTCATCGCTGGCCGTGATGGACTGGTTGAGCGCGACGACGCTGCCGGACACCACCGACGGCGTTCCGCCCTTGCCCTCCGCGTTCCCGATGGCGACCACCTTCTGGCCCACGGTCACCGTGGACGAGTCGCCGAGGGGCACGGTCTGCAGGCCGGACGCGTTCTGCAGTTGCAGCACCGCGACGTCCTTGGTCTTGTCGTATCCGACGAGAGTCGCCGTATAGGTCTTTCCGTTCCCGATGTCGGTGACGGAGATGGAGGTCGCACCGTCGATCACATGGTTGTTGGTCAGTATCTCGCCGGTCGAGGTCAGAACCATGCCCGTGCCGGCCGCCTTGGCGTTCTCGTAGCCGAGCGTCGAAACCACGTCGACGAGGCCCGGAGAGACCCTGGTCGCGATCTGGGATGTACTGAGAACAGTGGTGGCGCTGGTGGTGGCGTGATTGGTCCCGCTGCCGCCACTCTGCACGGCATCGTAAGAGCCGACAGCAGCGGCTGCGGTCAGGGCCAGCCCGGCGGCCCCGAGCGTCAGCCCGCGCCGCAAGCGCCGGCGCCGCGGGCTGGGCGGCACACCGCCCCCGCCGGACCAGTTCCCGCCGGACCAGCCGCCGCCCGACCAGTTGCCGCCCGACCAGCCGCCGCCGCCCGGGCCGTAAGGCTCCTCTGAGCCGCCGCCGTACGGGCCGCCGCCGTACGAGCCGTAGGGGCCACCCGCACCGGGGTGCGCGGAAGGTGACGGTGCCTGTTCTGATTCCGCCGCAAGCGCCGAACCCTGGATGACGTTCATGGATCTGCCCACCTAGCTCCTTGGTCTCTTGCTCTACAGGGAGTATCGGTGGCGAACCTTGGGCGAACCTGCTGACGGGCAAACGGCAGACTGAAACCTCACTGAGCGTTTCCTGAAGGTCCTAAGGTTGCCCGGAGGCGGGCGGAGGACCGGAGAACCAGACCGCAGTTGGGTGCGGACGGGAAACCGGCCGGGACCGGAGAAACTGCCGTGACTGCGGTGGGCCTCCGCCGGTGACGGCGGTCATCAATGCAGCGATATGTCCCTATATCCCGGTACAGTCTCCGACCATGAAGAAGCTTCTGGAGCTCTTGGTCTGCCTCATTCACCCGCTCGCGGTGATCCTCATGTGGATCAACCTGGCCACCCGTACCGATCTCACCGGCATCGAGAAGCTGGCGTGGGGGCTATTCGGTCTCATTCCTCTCGTCCCGTTCCTGTACGTGCTGGTGGGAGGCAACCTCTGGTAGGCAGCGTGACCCGGCCGCGGCGAGTCGCGGTGCCCTGATGGGCCGTACGGCGCTCTGGTACGACACAGCGCTCTGGTACGACACAGCGCTCTGGTAGAACGCTGCCATGCAGCAACCTGGACGCGTGGCCGTGGTGACCGGGGCGGCGCGCGGGCTCGGCCGGGTGATCGCCGCCACGCTGGCCCGCGAAAGGTACACCCTGGTACTCGCCGATGTGTCGGACTGCGCCGCCACGGCGGCTGAGGTGGCGGCACTCGGCGCGGAGGTGTGGCCGTCGCGGATCGACGTCTCCTCGGAGGCCGATGTGCTCGCGCTGGCGTCCGGTGTCCGGGAACGGTTCGGGCGAGCGGACGCGCTGGTCAACAACGCGGGCGTCTCGCTGCTGGTCCCGGCGGAGCAGACCACGGCCGAAGCCTGGCGGCGGGTCCTCGACATCAATCTGACGGGAGCGTTCCTGCTGTGCCGGGAATTCGGTGCCCAGATGCTGGCGGCCGGATCCGGATCGGTGGTCAATGTCGCCTCGATCGCCGGCCTGCGCGGCGTCTCCCACCGCGCCGCCTATAACGCATCGAAACACGGCCTGGTCGGGCTCTCCTCCACCCTCGCGGCGGAGTGGGGAGGGCGCGGCGTCCGGGTCAACGCGGTCTGCCCAGGATGGATCAAGACCGAAATGGACGCCGAGGATCAGGCCAGCGGCGGCTACACCGACACCGACATCATCAACCAGGTGCCGATGGCCCGGTTCGCCTCACCGGACGACGTCGCGGCGGCAGTTGCCTTCCTGGCCGATCCCGCCCGGAGCGCCTTCATCAACGGCGTGGCGCTGCCCGTCGACGGCGGCTGGGTCGCGGACGCCAGCTGGACGTCACTGCGGCTCCGGGCCCGCGAACCGTAACGGCCGAGGCCGGCAACTGGACATCGGTACGGCTCCGGGCCCGCGAACCGTAACGAAGGTCGCCAGGACGACCGACTGAGCCGACTGAGCCGAACATACCCGGATTGGATAGGACACATGAGCGAGCACGTGCCGTCGGCGGAAACGGAAATGATTCACGCGGGGACGGAGCGGCTTCCGGGTTCGCCCGCCGCGCCGCCGCTCGTCCCGGCCAGCGTTTACGCCTCCTGGGGGGTTCCCGATCCGCCCCACGCCTACGGACGGAATGGCAATCCGAGCTGGGAGGCGCTGGAGCAGGCCCTAGGCGTGATCGAGGACGCGGAAGCCGTGGCCTTCGCCTCGGGCCAGGCCGCGTCGATGGCGCTGATGCTCGCGCTGGCCAAAAGCCGCCAGCAGGTCGTGCTCCCCAGCGACGGCTACTACAACACCCGGATGCTCGCCGACTGGCTCCGGCCGCACGGCGCCGCGCCAGTCGCCGTCGACCTGCTCAACGAGGGGCAGGTCGAACGTTCCCTCCTCGCGGGCCCCTCGGTGCTGTGGGCGGAGACACCGACCAACCCGCTGCTACGGGTCGCGGACCTGGCCTGCCTCGGCCGCCTGGCGTCGGCCGCGGACGCGCCCATGGTCGTGGACAACACCGTCGCGACCGGCCTGCTGCAGAAGCCGCTGGACCTTGGCGCAATCGCGTCGCTGTGCTCGCTGACCAAGGCGGCGTCCGGTCATTCCGACGTGCTACTCGGCGCGGTCATGACCCGCGACCACCGGCTGGCGGAAGACCTCCGGAGCTGGCGGGCGGTCGGTGGCGGAATTCCGGGACCATTCGAGAGCTGGCTGGCCCTGCGCGGCCTGAAAACCCTGGCCCTGCGCACCGCACGCCAGTCGGAGAGCGCCCTCGTGGTCGCCCAGCATCTGATGGACCATCCGCGGGTCCGTTTGGTCCACTATCCGGGAACTGGCCAGGCCACGCTCGAACTGGCGAAAAGACAGATGCCGCGCGGATTCGGCCCGCTGCTTTCGTTCGAGGTGGACGGGACGGCGGCCGACGCCGATGCAGTGATCCAGGCTTCACGGGTCATTCTCCCGGCTACGAGCTTCGGCGGGGTGGAGTCGGCCTGGGAGCGGCGAGCCCGGTGGGCGTCGGAGACGGCCCCCGAGTCCCTCATCCGGCTGTCAATCGGGATCGAGCCGGTGGAGGACCTGGTAGCCGACATCGACCAGAGCCTCGTCGCCGGGTAAGCAGTTGCACAGACCCGGCCCTGCCGGCGGGATCATCGGGCACAGACCCGGCCCTGCCAGCGGGATCATCGGGCACAGACCCGGCCCTGCCAGCGGGATCCCCCGGGGCCCAGGCGCGGCCCCGCCGGATGTTGGGTGGCCTGGGCGTGGCCTGCGCCATGGGCCGGGTTCGCGCGGTAGGCCTGCCCGTGGGTGCGCGGTACGCCTGCGCCGTGGGTGAAAGTCCGCGCGGGGCGGCCTGGCCATGGGGTGGGGTTCCGCGCGGCGTGCCCGCGCCGGGGGGTCAGGGGCGCGGGGTTTGGTTTGGCTGGGCGGGGGGCTGTCGAGGGTGAGCCAGCCGTTGGGGTGGGTGAACCGCAGGGTGGCGTTGGGGTCGCCGCTCACGGTCCAGCCGAGCAGGTGGATGTAGACGTGGTGATGGACGAAACAGAACAAGGCGGTGTCGTTGAGGCTGGTCGTGCCGCCTTCGCTCCAGGGTTTGAGATGGTGGGCGGTGGTCCAGGCGGCGGGCATGCCGCAGCCCGTGAAGCGGCATCCTTGATCTCTGGCTTCGAGGGCGCGGCGGATGGCGGGGGTTTCGGTGCGGTAGCGGCGGCCGACGTCCAGCGGGATGCCGTCGGACCAGCGGATGACCGATAGGTCGGCGCGGCAGGCCAGGGCGAGG
>Ga0182014_10001726_pt1 | contig 28681 bp, 25 predicted proteins | sample 612S2DmetaG_FD_120489 | JGI IMG/M metagenome (GOLD analysis project Ga0182014, IMG submission 120489) | Permafrost microbial communities from Stordalen Mire, Sweden - 612S2D metaG | ecosystem: Environmental > Terrestrial > Soil > Wetlands > Permafrost | place: Sweden: Stordalen | collected... | reverse complement strand
CTCAGCCGCACGATGTATTTCTTGATCGCAATCGCTTTCCCGGCCACGAATCATCTCCATCGCTGATGCGCAGCGACAGAGATTCACAGCCCGCCATCAAAATCAATGACGGAGCCTACTAGTCGCGATACCGTCCTCGATTTTGGGAGCTGTTGGCGTCGCCGGCTATTTGTGGCGCACGCGCGATCGTCACCTCGACGACATCACGCCGATTGAAGAGACGCGTCGGTATTTCGTGCTCGTGCAATGGCTCGTCGTGTTCGCGCTCGCGCTCGCTGTAGGCCTGAGCTTCTTCACGGAACAGACGGCGGTCTGGCACATGACTGCGGTGCGCGATTCGGATTTCACGCCGAGCAACATCGTCACTTTCTATATGTCTTATCCGCTGTTCGCGATCTTGGGCTTCGGCTCCTATATCTACGCGATGACGCGGCTGCCACGCTTCTCCAAGGGCGCATCGCTTCCCTTCGCCATTTTCGTGGTCGGCACTTTCATGGTGATCCCCAATATCGGCTTCAACGAATGGGGTCACACCGGCTTCTGGATGGATGAAGGCTTCGCGAGCCCGTTGCACTGGGGCTTCGCGTTTTTCGGCTGGATGGCGCTGGGCTGCTTCGGTGTGACGCTGCAAATCCTTGGCCGTTTGCGCGAACTTCTGGGTGAAGAGGGCGTGAGGGCGCTGGCTCGCAAGGGCTGAACTAAATCGCCATCGCGCCCACCGGATGGCGCGGGGGCCTAACCGACCGCCGAATGCTCGGCGCAACCCACTTCACGCGGATGGTCTCCCCTCGCGTGGAGTCCCCTAACTTCCCCGCTCGACGCACACCTGTCGGGTGGGGCTTTTTTTGCCGACCTTGCGGAATTTTCTGGCGAGGCTCGATGTCAAGACAGGCTCGGCGCCAGCAACACATCCTCCGCGCGCATCGTCGCGCCCAAAACCCTGTTCCCCTCGATGCGCACCGCGCCCGAGGCGACAAGCCGCAACGCCAGTGGATAGATCATGTGTTCCTGCTCCAGGACGCGCGCGCCAAGAGTTTGCGGCGTGTCGTCGTCGAGGACGGGGACGGCGGCCTGCGCGACAATGGGGCCTTCGTCCATTTGGGGAACGACGAAATGCACCGTGCAGCCATGGATTTTCACGCCATCCGCCAGCGCGCGCTGATGCGTGTGAAGGCCGCGGAACGAAGGGAGCAGGGCGGGGTGGATGTTCAGCATTCTGCCGCTCCAGGCGCCGATGAACCAGGGCGTCAGCAACCGCATGAAACCAGCGAGGCAAATGAAGTCGATGCGATAAAGTTCGAGCAAAATCTGCATCGACCGCTCGAACTCCTCGCGTCCGGCGTAAATCTTGTGATCGACCGCCGCCGTCGCCAGCCCCAGCCCGTTGGCGCGGGCGAGACCTGGGGCGTCCGGACGGTTAGAGAGTACGAGGGCGATCTCCGCCGGAAAATCGGGCGCCCGAGCGGCGTCGATCAGCGCGTCCATGTTCGTGCCGCGACCGGAAATGAGTATGGCCGTGCGCAAGCGCCTCACAGACGCAATGCTCCGTTGATGAGGACGCGTTCCCCGTCCGCCGCCCCGACAATTTCGCCAATTTTCATGGGGCTTTCACCCGCCGCGCGCAGAGCGGCCTCGGCCTCGCCGGCGCCCTGGCGCGAGGCGACGACGACCATGCCGATTCCGCAGTTGAAGGTGCGTAGCATTTCGGATTGCGCGAGGCCGCCGGCTTGCGCCAGCCAGCGGAACACGTCGGGGAGCGGAATCGCCGCGAGATCGAGCGTGACGCCAAGGCTCTTGGGCAGGACGCGCGGCAGATTATCGGGAAAGCCGCCGCCGGTGATATGGGCCAGCGCGGCGATTTTGTCCGTCGCCTTAAGCGCCGCGAGCAAAGGCTTTACATAGATGCGCGTCGGCTCCAGCAGCGCCTCGGCGAGACCGCGCGCCGGCTCGAATGGCGCGGGCGCGTCCCAGCCGAGGCCAGCGCGGGCCACAATGCGGCGGACGAGCGAAAAGCCGTTGGAATGCACGCCCGACGAAGGCAGGCCGAATACAATGTCTCCCGCCGCGACCTGCCTCGGCAAAAGCCCGGAGCGTTCGACCGCGCCGACGGCGAAGCCCGCGAGATCATAGTCGCCCTCGGCGTAAAGCCCGGGCATTTCGGCCGTCTCGCCGCCGAGCAGGGCGCAGCCGGCGATTTCGCAGCCCTTCGCTATGCCCCTGACGACCGAGGCGGCGGCCTCCGGGGCCAATTTGCCGGTCGCGTAATAGTCCAGGAAAAACAGGGGCTCGGCACCCTGTACAATGAGATCGTTGACGCACATCGCGACGAGGTCGACGCCGATCGTCTCGTGGCGTCCCGACTCTATGGCGATTTTCACCTTGGTGCCGACGCCGTCATTGGCGGCGACCAGCAGCGGATCGGCGAAGCCCGCCGCCTTGAGATCGAACACGCCGCCAAAGCCGCCGATTTCCCCGTCGGCCCCGGGCCGGCGCGTCGCCCGAACGGCGGGACGGATCAGATCCACGAGTCTATTGCCGGCGTCTATGTCGACTCCGGCCTCGGCATAAGTGAGGCCGCTGGGCTTGTGCTGCATTTTTGGGATCTTCTCGGCTTTCGGAGGGACGAGCGGGCGGCGACCGACTATCCCGGGGTTATCTGGCGAATGCGGCCGCGAGTGTCAAATGTTTCGCCAGGCGGCCGGACGAGCCCCGCAGGCGTCCCTTGTGCGGCGCCGCACTCTTTGAAATGATAATTTGCGCTTCAATCCACGGCGACGGTCCGGATTCGCGGGCCTGTCCGAGCCCGCCGTCCCTGGTCGACGACAGCCGCTTTCGAAAAAGGATCGCCGCATGGCTTCCCCCGTTCCCGCTCCCAAGGACCTGCGCGCCGCGCTCGACGCCGGGGTGATCGACGCGCCGACTTATCGGCGACTGGTCGATTTTTTGGCGGCGCCGAGGAGCGAGGCGCCCTCGCGCTTCGATTTCGTCAATCTGCTTTGGTATCTCGGCGCGTTGATCGTGCTCGGCGCGATGGGGCTGTTTTCGACCAACGCATTTGGACTTTGGGGCGCCAAGGCGCTGCTCGCCACATCAATCGGCTACGCGGCCATCTTCCTTTTCACTGGCGCCTATTTGTGGAAATGGCGCGGTCTGCGCACGCCGGGGGGGCTATTGATCGCCTGCGCGGTGGGCATGACGCCGCTGTTTGTCTATGCGGTTCAGTCGATGACGGGCCACGATCCGATTGACGCCGTTCCCTATCGGGATTTTTACGTCTGGATTAAGTCGAGTTGGCTCCCGATGGAGGCAGGGACCATCGTCGCCGCGCTGTTGGCGCTGGCGTTTTTTCCCGTCCCCTTTCTCGTCATGATCATAGCCTTCGCGCTTTGGTTCATGTCGATGGACCTGACGCCCTGGATCACCGGCGTGGAGAGCTTCACCTGGGATCAGCGCGCAACGGTCAGCATTGCTTTTGGCGCCGTGATGCTGATCGCCGCCTGGGCCGTCGATCTGCGGCGCTGGCGCGGCGGCGATTTCGCCTTCTGGCTGCATCTTTTCGGCCTGATGGCCTTTTGGGGCGGCCTGACGGAGCAGCACAGCGGCGCGGAATTCGGCAAGGCGATCTATTGCCTCGTCAACGTCGTCCTGATTTTTCTGTCGCTGTTCCTCATGCGGCGGGCCTATGCCGTGTTCGGCGCGATTGGTGTGACGCTATATCTGGGTCATCTCGCCGACGAGGTGTTCCGTAATTCGATTCTGTTCCCCTTCGCGCTTTCGGCGCTCGGCCTCGCGATAATCGGAGCTGGGTTGTTTTTCCATCGCTTCGGCGGGCGCATCGCGAGCGCGCTCGCGGGCGTGTTGCCGTCATTCGCGCGGGAACTGCGTCCCGCCCATGCGCGCGAGGCGGCGTGACGCCGGCCGCCGCCGGTTGGTCCTCCCATCGAGATGCCGGCGAACCGGACGCATCGACGCCGCCCGCGTCCTGCGCTAGAGGATCGCGGAACGCGGTCCAACGCCGATCGCGGTCAAGCGTCTTTCATGCGTTCGCCCGAAGGATTATCCATGCGCCCGCGCCTCCTCGCCGCCCTCCTGGCAATTCTCGCGTTTGCCGCGCCGCCCGCGCTCGCGGCCGATACGCTGCGTCTCGCTTTGCAGGCGACGGGAACCACGGTTTGGGAGATGGCGGTGGTCTCAAGCCTCCATCTCGACCAGGAGGCCGGGCTTGATCTCAAAATCACCGAACTCGCCTCGACCGAGGCCGGCAAGATCGCGCTTCAGGGCGGCTCCGCCGACATTATCGTCTCGGACTGGCTGTGGGTGGCGCGCGAGCGCGCTGGCGGCGCCAGACTGACATTTTATCCCGCGTCGACCGGCATCGGCATGGTGATGAGCAAGGATGTGACGATCAAGAGCGTAAAGGATCTCGCCGGCAAAAAACTCGGCGTCGCGGGCGGGCCGCTCGATAAGAGCTGGCTGCTGCTCAAGGCCTTCGCCTTGAAGCAGGGGGTCGATCTCGAAAAATCGGCGACGATCGTCTACGGCGCGCCGCCGCTGCTCGCCGAAAAGGCCGCGCAGGGCGAAATCGACGCCGTGCTGGAGTTTTGGAATTTCGCGCTCGACCTTGAGGCACGCGGTTTCCACCGCGCGATTGAAATGACCGAGGTCGAAAAGGCGCTCGGCGCGAAGCGCGATCCAATCGTCACCGGCTATGTCTTCGATGAAGGCTTCGCGAATGGGCATCGGGACGCGCTGGAGCGCTTCTTCGCGATGATGAGGAAAGCCAAGACGCTGATCGCCTCCAGCGACGAGGCCTGGCGCGCGGCCGCCACGCGTATCGGCGCGAAGGACAAAGCGACGCTCGATCTCTACCGCAAGCGCTACATCGAAGGCGGCCCCAAGGGAACGCTCGAAGAGCAAGAAGTGGACGCCTCGAAACTCTTCGCCGTGCTCGCCGAAATCGGCGGCGAGAAGCTAGTGGGGCCGGCGAAATCGCTCGATCCGGGCGTCTTCTATAAGGCCAGGGAAACCCATTGATCCGGCTGGCGTCCTTCGCGGCGATGATTTTGCTTTGGCAGGCGGCCGCGCTGTTTTCCGACCCGCGCCACCTGCCGGGACCCCGACCCGTCGCGCTGATCATGCTGGAGGAGGCGCGTTCCGGCGAACTCTTCGTCAATCTCGCGGCGACTCTCGCGCGCGTCGCCGCGAGTTTCGCGCTGGCCATGAGTCTTGGCTCGGCGCTTGGCTATCTGATGGGCCGCAACCGGCTCGCCGACAAAATCCTCGATCCGTGGCTTGTCGTGCTGCTCAATTTGCCGGCGCTGGTGGTGATTGTGCTCGCCTATATCTGGGCCGGGCTGACGGAGGCGGCGGCGATTGGCGCCGTGGCGCTGAACAAATTGCCGGGCGCGGTCGTCGTGGCGCGCGAGGGCGCCCGCTCGCTCGATCCGGCGCTCGACGAGATGGCGACGGTCTTCCGCCTGCCGCTAAAGGCGCGGCTGCGCCACATCGTTCTGCCGCAACTCGCGCCCTATCTCGCGGCGGCGACGCGCTCGGGATTGTCCCTGGTGTGGAAGATCGTGCTGATCGTCGAACTGCTGGGCCGCTCTAATGGCGTCGGCTTCAAGATCAATCTAGCCTTTCAGCTGTTCGACGTGCGCCTGCTGCTGGCCTATGCCTTGCCCTTCGTCGCGATCATGCTAGGTGTCGAAACCTTTGTCGTGCGGCCGTTCGAACGGCGCGTCTCGCGCTGGCGCTCCGATGCTGCTTGATGTCGCAATCGCGTCCAAGGACTATCTTTCCGCCGACGGGCGCCCGCGGCGTGCGCTGGAGGATTTGCGCCTGACGCTCAAGCGCGGCGAGGCCGGCGCGGTGGTCGGCCCGTCCGGCTGCGGCAAAACCACATTGCTGCGCATCGTCGCCGGCCTCGACCGCGCCTTCGCCGGGAACGTCGCTCTGCCCCATCATGGCCGGCTCGGCATGGTGTTTCAGGAGCCGCGGCTGTTGCCTTGGCGGAGCGTCGCCGACAACATCCAGATCGCGGCGCCGCATGCAAGCGGGGCGGAGATCGAAGGGCTGCTGGATAGCCTGGGTCTTGCAGGGCATGCCGAACATTTTCCGCGGCAATTGTCGCTGGGCCTCGCGCGTCGCGCGGCGCTCGCCCGCGCGTTGGCGATCAAACCCGACCTATTGCTGCTCGACGAACCACTGGTGTCGCTCGACGCCGCGCTCGCGCTCGAACTGCGCGATCTGTTGGCGCGGTTGATCGACGAGACTCATGTGACGACATTGATCGTCACGCACGACCTCGCCGAGGCGATCGCGCTCGCCGACAAAATCTTCATTTTATCGCCGTGCCCGGCGCGGGTCGCCGCCGTGCTCGACATAGCGACGCCGCGCCGGTTGATGACGCTGGAGGCGGCCGAAGCGCTGACGCTGAAGGCAAGGACGGCCGTCGCCGCGCTACGCCAATAGGCGGCGGAGCGTGCTCACCAGGCGACCGTCTCGCCGCGATAATCGAGGAAGCTCCCAGTGTTTTCGAGCCCGAGCCCGTCGACGGTGGCGATGAGTCCAGCGACGCTTTCGGGCGCGGAGAGAGGCGCGTTAGGGCCGCCCATGTCCGTGCGCACCCAGCCGGGATGGAGCGCGACGACCGTCACGCGCTGCGATTTCAGTTCGACGGCGAGGCATTGTGCGAATTTGTCGAGCGCGGCTTTCGTCGCCGAATAGATCGCGGTGGAAGGATCGACGGTCGCCATCGAGCCGAGCGCGCTCGACATCAGCGCGATGCGCGGATTCTTGGCGGGGTGCAATAGCGGCAGAAAAGCCAGAGCCAGCCGCAAGGGGCCGAGCGTGTTGATATTGAAGAGATCGAGCGCGGCGGCGAAATCCATGTTCAACACTGACTGCGGCGAGGGACCGAAGGCGCCGGCGTTCGCGACGAGCACGTCGATTGGAGCGTCGATGGACTTGGCGGCGGCCAGAATGGCGTTATTGTCCCGCGTGTCGAACACCTTCGTTTCAATTCGCGCGTGTTGCGGAGCGAGCCGCGCGGCGAGCGCGTCGCGCGCCTCCTCGCTCCGCGCCCCGGCGGTCACTCGGTCGCCGCGCGCCACGAGCTGGCGCGTCAGCTCCAGGCCAATGCCGCGGTTGGCGCCGGAAATAAACCAGTGTTCGCTCATGTGACTCTCCGGGCCGCGACGCCGGGTCAAGTCCCCCTTTACGGCGGCTGAGTCCCGCGACGCCGCCGCATTTTATAATTATCCGCTATTTGGCTACCGGCGCGGTTTCGTCAAGGGGCTCGAAGATGCCTGTGGACCACGAAAACGAGCCCTTGGCGCGCAAAGTTGAGATCCGGCTAGCTCGCGAGAGCGCGCAAACTGACCTTAAGCAGGGATTTTCGATCGGCGTTGAGACCGGTTGAGACCGACATGGATATAAAAATCGCCCGGTTCGAGCACGGACTCGAAATTCTCGTCGAGGACGCGAAAGCTCTCGGCGGGCAGGGTGAAGGCGACGACCTTTGATTGGTTGGGATCCAGCGCGACTTTCGCCCAAGCCTTCAGTTCCAATAGTGGACGCGCCACTGTCGACACAAGATCGTGCACAAAGAGGAATATCGTCTCTTCGGTAGCGAGTCTTCCTGTGTTGATGGCGTCGACTTCCACTTTGATCCAATCTTGAGCGTGAAACTCCGTTCGGTTCAGACGCAAATTCTTCAGTTCGACGCGGCTGAAGGAGATCCCATGTCCGAATGGAAAAAGCGGCTCGACCGAAAGATCGAGATATTTGCTGGTGCAGGGATCGACCGCGTCGGCCGGCCGGCCCGTCGGGCGCGACGTGCGGGTTGGTCTGCGTCGTCTCGGGTTTCGAAGCCCGCATTTGAAACAGGATCGAGCATGAGATCGGTTGCCGACGGGAAGGAGAACGCGACCGGAGGCGAAACGGAGCCGCTTCTCGACTGGATGAATCGGCAATACGCATTTTCCGCCGCCGCCATGCTCCGCGCCGTTTCGGCGACCGATCTTGTCAAGGAGCGTCGGGGCTTCGGCCAGACGATCCGGCCCTCGCCTGGTTCGGTCCTCGCCTCGCCACGCTGGCTCGGCTCGAGGCGCTTTTCGCGAAGGCTTACAATATCAACCGCGAGCGCGCGGCGTCTTGCGCGCCCGCGCTGGGACGCTATTCTAACGATGTCTATTACAGCGGCGGCCCATGGTCCCCATTTCAAACGGCAACCGGGCGTTATTAGCGGACATGCTTGGGACGCCCCCGGAAGCGCTTGGGGCGACCTCGCTCGAGACGCGACATACGGAGAGCCTGTTCGGTGCTCTGCTTAAACGCGGCGACATGTTCATGGCCATGGTTCGAACTTATACGCCCGCCTCGGGAGAGTTGTCCGAGCAATTCGATCAGGCAAATGGAGCACAAACTTCGGCGAAGAATCTCGCCTGGAGCCATGCCGCCTTCATCGCCGCCTTCGCTAGCAGGAAAGCGGCGGCTAATACGGCGTAGGGACGATAGTCGGTCTTCTAGGCCATAGAGGTTTCAAGTGCGCGGCGATCCAGACCAAGTTCTGTTGGGCGACATAGGCGGAACCAACGCGCGCTTCGCTATCCTGGCGGATGATCGAATTGGCTCGATCGAGATCCTTGCCGTGCGAGACTATCCGCGTTTCGCCGATTCACTCGCCGCGTTTCTCTCGCGCCGTCCCGAAACGCGCGCATTCGCTCGAATGTTTCTGGCGTGCGCCGGTCCTATCGAGAACGAACGCTGCGAATTGACCAATAGCTCGTGGATCATCGACGCGGCGGAGCTGCGTGCGCGTTTCGACTGGGCCGCGGTTCGAGTGATCAATGATTTCGAAGCCTTGGCCTGGTCATTGCCTGTTCTAGAATCATCGGATCTTTTCACGATCGGAAATGGCGGCGCGGATCGGACGGCTTCCATGGCCGTGCTCGGGCCGGGAACGGGCTTGGGCGTCGCGTGCCACGCGCTAAGTTCGGCGGGCGAGATCGTCATCGCGTCGGAAGGCGGCCACGCGACCTTGCCCGCGACCTGTGGGCGCGAGGACGCGATCATCGAACACCTTCGCAATCGCTTCGGTCACGTTTCGGTCGAGCGTGTTCTTTCAGGCGATGGAGTCGTCAATCTTTATGAGGCGATCGCCGCGATCGATCATCTGTCCGCGGCCCGTAGGAGCGCCGCGAGCATCACCGCGGGCGCGATGGAGGGCGGTTGTCCCATATGCCGCGAGGCGCTCGATTTATTTTGCGCAATGCTGGGATCCGTCGCGGGAGATGTCGCCCTCACTTTTGCCGCGAAGGGCGGCGTTTTTATCGCCGGTGGAATCGCGCCGCGAATTGTTGAATATCTGAGGGACTCGCAATTTCGAGCGCGTTTCGAAAGCAAGGGACGCTATAAATCCTACCTCGCCAATATCGCCACATCGGTGATCGTCTGTCGCGAACCGGCTTTTCTAGGTTTGCAGCGATTGGCTAGGATGACGCTGGATCGGTAGGTTTGTTCGGCGTCACGTCGTTGGAGGCGCGCGCGGTTTCCATCATGAGCCCTTCGTTGGCGCGTAGGGGCACGGTTGTTCCGACCGCTTCGGCTCGACGGTCGCCATGTGTCGAGATGGCGATCCGCGGTTCGCCGCCGGCTGGATTGGACCAAATTCGCGGAAGGCCGGAAAAATTGAGCACGACGATGATTGAATATTCGCCCCAGCCCCGTTTGTAGGCGAGGATGGATGAGTCTTGCGAGAGAAGACTCCACTCGCCCTCCTTGAGCGCGGCGCTCCGCCGGCGATAATGGAGGAGACTTCGCACGAGAGAGAGAATCGATGTCGCGTCGTGGCGCATAACCTCGACATTGCGCGTTTCATAATCGGGCGTGAGCGGGAGCCAAGGCGCGTGCGTCGAAAAGCCCGCGAACGGCGAGGCGTCCCACTGCATCGGCGTTCGCGAGGGATCGCGCCCAAGACCGGGATCGCGCTTCCCACACGGATCCTGGATGCGATCGGGCGGGATCTCGACATGTCCGACGCCAAGCTCATCGCCGTAATACAGCGTAGGCGTTCCGCGCAGGGTTAGGAGCAGCATGGCGGCGACGCGCGCCTGCTCCTGTCCGACGCGCGCGGCCGCGCGCGGCCTGTCATGGTTGCTGAGCACCCAGTTCGGCCAACCGCCTTCCGGCAGCGCGGACTCATATGTTTCGATCAAAGCCGCGACGTCCGGCGCCGTCCAAGCCACTGACAAAAGATGGAAGTTGAACGGAAGATGCAGCCCCAGGAGGTTCTCGCCGTAATAGGCGACGAGCCTTTCTATCGGCAGATAAATTTCGCCGATCAACACCCGGTTATCGAATTCCTCGATCACCCGGCGAAAGCCGGCGACAACATCATGCGCCTCTGGCTGGTCCGTCGAATATGTCGGCGACAGACGGCAAATTTCTGGTTCTCCGGGCGTCCAGGCAGGATTAAGCGGATTGTCGCGAAACGCCGCATCCTTGATAACGTCCGAAACCACGTCGACTCGAAAGCCGTCGACGCCTCGCCGCAACCAGAAGCGCAATACATCGTGCATTGCGGCGCGAACATCGGAATTTCTCCAATTGAGGTCCGGCTGTTCGGCGAGAAAGGCATGGTGATAATACTGTCCAGTGGCCTCGTCCCAGGCCCATGCGGAACCACCGAAATTGCTGAGCCAATTATTCGGAGGTCCTCCATCCGCGGCGGCGTCCCGCCAAATATACCAGTCGCGCTTTTCGCTGGAGCGCGATCGACGGCTGTCGATAAACCATGGATGCATGATCGAAGTGTGATTGGGAACAAAGTCGAGGATGACTTTAATTTGTCGCGCATGCGCCGCGCCGACGAGACGATCGAAACTCTCGAGCGAGCCGAAAATCGGATCGACGTCGCGGTAGTCGGCGACGTCATAACCGAAGTCATGCATCGGCGAGGGGTAGATCGGCGAAATCCAGATCGCATCCACGCCAAGCCAGACGAGGTAGTCCAATCGTCCCCGTACACCGTCGAGATCGCCTACGCCGTCGCCGTTGGAGTCCTGAAAGGAGCGGGGATAAATTTGATAGATCGTCCCGACCCGCCACCAAGAATACGACATGATGCAAACCGCCAAGCGATGGAAACGGCCCCGCGCCGCGAGGATAGGATCTTCTTATATCAACTTATTGAAGGACTGAGCCCCAAGAGAAATGCTTCCGGGCGGTCCTGCTCGTGGGGCGGGTCAGCGCGAGGGGCCGAAAACTAATTCCGCAGCTTGCCGCGGATCATTTCGATGACGCCAGAAAAATCGGAGCCGCCTTCGCCAGACGCCACGTACAACGCGTAGAGTTGCGCCGCCATGGCGCCAAGTGGCGTGGAGGCGCCGACGCCAGCGGCGGCCTCCTGGGCGAGCCGCAAGTCCTTTAGCATAAGCGCCGCCATGAAGCCGGGCTTGTATCCATTGTTCGCCGGCGAAGCGGGCGTCAGTCCCGCCGCGGGACAATAGCTCGTCAGCGACCAGGATTGTCCCGAGGAAACACTGGCGACGTCGAACAATGCTTGATGGGAAAGGCCAAGTTTCTCCGCGAGAACGAAGGCTTCGCTGGTGACGATCATGGCGACGCCGAGCATCATATTGTTGCAGATTTTCGCCGCCTGTCCGAGACCGGGGCCGCCGCAATAGAGGACGGTCTTGCCCATCGCTTCAAGGATAGGCTTGGCGGCGGCGAAGGCGGCCGCGTCTCCGCCGCACATAAAGGTCAGCGTTCCGGCTTTGGCGCCCGTGACGCCGCCAGAGACGGGGGCGTCGACCGAGCGCGCGCCCGCGACGCGCGCCATGTCATGCGCCCGGCGCGCGCTGTCGATGTCGATGGTGGAGCAGTCGATGAAGAGCGCGCCCTCGGTCGCGTCGTCCGTCCCTTGGGACGGGCGTCCCTTGGAAACCTCATGCGGCAGCAGGTCGCTCCAAACGGACAGCACATGCGCGCCGGCGGGCAACATGGTGATGACCACGTCGGCGCCGGCCATCGCCTCTCGCGCCGAAGCCGCGACTTTAACGCCGGCCTCCTCGGCGCTGTCGCGAACAGCGGCCAGCGGATCGAAGCCGCGCGCGTCGTAGCCGGCCCGCGCGAGATTGGCGGCCATGGGTCCGCCCATATTGCCTAGGCCGATGAAGGCGATGCGGGTCATCATTTGTTCTCCTGCCGCGTCGTCGGCGCGGACGCCATCGCATCGGTTATGACATCGTGGGCATGACAAAGCTCGCCGCGTCGTCCGATCCGTCGCTTGGCCAGCGGGACGTCACGGTCTTGGTTTTCGTGTAAAAGCGTATCGCGTCTGGACCATGCTGATTGAGATCGCCGAAGATCGACCGCTTCCAACCGCCGAAGGTGTGATAGGCGAGCGGCGTCGGAATCGGCACATTGACACCAACCATTCCGACCTGAACCCTGGACGCGAAGTCGCGCGCGATCGCGCCGTTTCGCGTGAAAATCGCGACGCCATTACCGTATTCGTGATTATTGGCGAGGGTTAAGGCGTCGTCGTAACTGGCGGCGCGCAGCACGCAGAGAACGGGGCCGAAGATTTCTTCCCTATAGATGCGCATATGCGGCTTCACGCCATCGAACAGACAGCCACCCATATAGAATCCGTGTTCATAGCCACGTATCTTGAAGTCGCGGCCGTCCACGAGCAGCTTCGCGCCTTCTTCCAGCCCAAGCGCCACATAGCTTTTGACCTTCTCGAGATGCGCTTTCGTCACCAGCGGGCCGAAGTCGACGGTTGCATCCGTCGAAGGGCCAATCTTGAGACTCTTCACCCGTGGGACGAGGCGCTTCACCAATTCATCGGCTGTCGCCTCGCCGACCGGGACAGCGACGGATATCGCCATGCAGCGCTCGCCCGCCGAGCCATAGCCGGCGCCAAGGAGCGCGTCCACCGCCTGATCCATGTTGGCGTCGGGCATGATGACCATATGGTTCTTGGCGCCGCCGAAACATTGCGCGCGCTTCCCCGCGGCGGCGGCGCGCGCGTAAATATATTCAGCGACCGGCGTGGAGCCGACGAAGCCTATGGCCTTGATTTCGGGATCGTCGAGCAGCGCGTCCACGGCTTCCTTGTCGCCATTGACGACATTAAGAACACCCGCTGGGAGCCCGGCCTCGATCATGAGTTCGGCCAGCCGCAGAGGCACGCTCGGGTCGCGCTCCGAGGGCTTCAACACGAAAGAGTTGCCGCAGGCGATGGCCGGACCGAACTTCCACATCGGGATCATGGCTGGAAAGTTGAACGGCGTGACGCCAGCGACGACGCCGAGCGGCTGGCGCATCGAATAAATGTCGATTCCAGGCCCCGCCGCGTCGGTGAACTCGCCTTTGATCAGATGCGGAACGCCGATCGCGAATTCGATTGCCTCGACGCCGCGCTGGATGTCGCCCTTGGCGTCGGGGATCGTCTTGCCGTGCTCTCGCGCCAGCAGTTCGGCCAGCGGCTCCATGTCGCGGGCGACGAGATCGAGGAACTTCATCAAGACACGGGCGCGGCGCTGCGGATTGGTCGCGGCCCAGGCCGGCTGCGCGGCGGCGGCGTTGGCGACCGCCGCGCGCGCTTCGTCCCTGGAGGCGAGCGGCACGCGCGAGATCGCCTTCCCGGTCATCGGTTCGAAGCCCTCGACAAAGCGCCCCGACGCGCCTTTGACGCGTTGGCCGCCGATGAAATGGGGGAGTTCGATCATATGCGCTTTCCTATTGGGCGTCGGCTTGACGCGACGGATGCGCCGCGCGGAAGGCGGGCAGATCCGCGCAGGCCGCCTCGACCGCGAGAATACGTGGAAGATGATCGAGCGGAGTCTCGAAACGCCTGGCGCTATAGAGTTGGGGGATAAGGCACACGTCCGCCAGCGTCACCGCCGCGCCGAAGCAGAATGGGCCCGCCGGCGATCCCATTGGCGCGATCAGCCTTTCCACTGCCTCCAGCCCGTTCAGCAACCAATGGCGCCGCCATGCGTCGACGCCTGTCTCGGGCGCGTTAAGTTCGGTTTCAAGATACTTAACGACGCGCGGATTGTTGAGCGGGTGAATATCGCAAGCAATCGCCAGCGCGACCGCCCTCACACGGGCCGCCAGCACCGGGTCCACGGGGATGAGACGGGGCTCTGGCCGCAGAGCTTCGAGATATTCGATAATCGCGAGCGATTGCGTGAGCACGGTCCCGTCGTCAAGCTCGAGCGTGGGCACGAGCGCCTGGGGATTTGTGGCAAGATAACTTGGCCGCGATTGCTCGCCCCGCTGAAGATGCACTTGGCGATGCTCGACAACGATCCCCTTCATCTGCAGCGCGATCCGCACCCGATAGGCGGCCGAGGAGCGAAAATAGTCATAGAGAATCATTGCTCGCCTCCTGGGACCAAGGCTCGACCGAAAATATTGCGCCAGGCGCGTTAAATAGGGCTCGAACGGCGCGCGGCGCGCCATATGTTTCAGACTATTCGAAGGTGGGTCACAAAAGGAGGATTACCTCATGGTGCAGTTAAGGCGCGAGGCCCAGCCGGCGATCATTTCGGACGAGAACCCGATGGGCACGGATGGATTCGAATTTGTCGAATTCGCCCATCCCGACCCCGGAAAGCTCGGCGCGCTGTTCGAGTTGATGGGTTTCTCGGCCGTGTCTCGGCATCGCTCGAAAAATGTCACGCTCTATCGCCAGGGCGACGTGAATTACGTGCTCAACGCCGAGCCCGACAGTTTCGCCGCCGACTTCGCCAAGCGCCACGGGCCTTCCGCCTGCGCCATGGGATTTCGGGTGACCGACGCGGCGGAAGCCTTTCGGCGCGCGCTCGCCAAGGGCGCCAAGCCCGTTCCGACGCATGTCGGCCCGATGGAGCTTAACATTCCCGCGATCGAAGGTGTTGGCGGCGCGCTGATCTATCTCGTCGATCGCTATGGCGACAAGGGGTCGATCTGGGATGTCGATTTTCGTTGGACGGGCGAACGCGACCCGAAGCCTTCCGGCGCCGGGCTGACCGTGATTGATCATCTCACCCACAATGTTAACCGCGGGCGCATGGACGCCGTGGCGGACTGGTATCAATGGATTTTCAACTTCCACCAAATTCGCTACTTCGATATCGAAGGCAGGTTCACCGGACTGCATTCCCGCGCCATGACGAGCCCCTGCGGCAAGATTCGCATACCGATCAACGAGAGCGCCGACGAGAACAGCCAGATCGAGGAATTTCTCCATGCCTACCACGGCGAGGGGATTCAGCACATCGCCTGCGGATGTCGCGATATCTACGCGACCGTGGCGAAGCTGCGGGAAGACGGACTGGAGTTCATGCCGAAGCCGGCGGACTCTTACTACGCCAAAATCGACCAACGCATCCCCGGGCATGCCGAATCCGTCGAGCGCTTGCGTGAACTTGGCATTTTGATCGATGGCGCCGGTGGGCTCGCGAACGAACCGGCAAAGGCGCTGTTGCAAATTTTTTCCAAGAATTTGCTTGGCCCAATCTTCTTCGAGTTCATCCAGAGAAAGGGCGACGAAGGATTTGGCGAGGGCAATTTTCGCGCTCTGTTTGAATCGATCGAAGAGGACCAACTCCGGCGTGGCGTGTTGCAGCAAGCGTCGGAGTGACGCCGATGGAGACGCCGCCGCGTTACTTGTCGGGTTTTGGCAATGAGTTCGAAACCGAAGCGCTGCCAGGCGCATTGCCCTTAGGCCAGAACTCGCCGCAAAACTGCGCTTACGGCCTCTATGCGGAGCAGCTTTCCGGCACAAGCTTCACGGCGCCACGCGGCGTCAATCAGCGCTCCTGGCTCTATCGCATCCGTCCCTCGGTGTTGCACGCGCGAAACTTTTCCACCTCCGGAGCCTCTTTATGGAAGACCGCGCCCGGCTCGCGTGAGGAAGCGGCGAGCTTAGGTCAGTTCCGCTGGAGCCCGGTCCCCATTCCAAGCGAGAAACTCACCTTCGTCGCGGGCGTTCGCACCATAACGACGGCCGGCGACGTCGACATGCGATCGGGAATGTCCGCGAATATTTACTTTGCGACGCAATCGATGGTCGACGAGTATTTTTACGACGCCGACGGCGAGCTTCTGGTTGTTCCGCAGCAGGGCGCGCTCACATTTTTCACCGAATTCGGCCGTATCGACGTTGCTCCTGGCGAAATCTGCGTTTTGCCGCGCGGCGTCAAATTCAAGGTCGCGCTCATTGATGGCCCCGCGCGTGGCTTTCTGTGCGAGAATTATGGCGCGTCCTTCACTTTGCCGAACCGCGGCGCGATCGGCGCCAATTGTCTCGCCAATGGGCGCGATTTCAAAACGCCGGTCGCCGCTTTCGAGGACAACGAAACACCTTGTGCGATGACGGTCAAATGGGGCGGAAAATTTTATCTTTGCGAGATCGACCATTCGCCGCTTGACGTCGTAGCCTGGCACGGAAATTACGCGCCCTATAAGTACGATTTGCGCAATTTCGCGCCGATCGGGGCGCTGTTGTTCGATCATCCCGATCCGTCGATCTTCACGGTGCTGACCGCGCCATCGGGCGAGACCGGGGTCGCCAATGTCGACTTCGTGATATTCTCGGAGCGTTGGCTGGTCGCGGAACACACGTTTCGGCCGCCCTGGTATCATGTCAATGTGATGAGCGAGTTCATGGGGCTGATTCTTGGCCAATATGACGCCAAGCCAATGGGCTTTGCTCCGGGCGGCATGTCACTGCACAATGCGATGACGCCGCATGGACCGGACACGGAGGCCTTTGATCGCGCCACGCGCGCCGAGCTAAAGCCGGAAAAGCTCGCGGACACTCTGGCGTTCATGTTCGAATCGCGGCTGCCGCAACATCTCACCGCCTACGCGGCCGAACTCGCGACGTTGCAGAAAGACTATGCCGATTGCTGGTCGGGCCTTATCAAACGCTTTAACGGCGCGCCATAGGACAACCAACATGAAACTGGCCTCGTTGAAACAGGGCCGCGATGGCCGGCTCGTCGTTGTGTCGCGCGATCTGGCGCGCGCGGCGGACGCGAGCGACATCGCGGCGACGATGCAGGAGGCGCTCGACGATTGGGCCAACGCCGAGCCAAGGCTCGCCGAGCGCGCCGCAAAGCTGGGGGCGGAGGCGGTCGCGGATTTTCCATTTCGCGCGGAGGACTGCGCCGCGCCTTTGCCGCGCGCCTATCAATGGATCGACGGTTCGGCCTATGTGAATCACGTCGAGCTGGTGCGCAAGGCGCGCGGCGCGACGATGCCGCCTTCATTCTGGACGGACCCGTTGATATATCAGGGCGGCTCTGACAGTTTTCTTGGTCCGCGCGACGATATTCCGTTGTTGGATGAGCGATTCGGGCTCGACCTCGAGGCCGAGATAGCCGTTGTGACCGACGACGTCCCGACGGGCGTAGATCCTTTGACCGCGCGCGACCACATCAAGCTCGTGATGCTGGTCAATGACGTGACGCTACGCGGTCTCGTCGCCGACGAGCTGGCGAAGGGGTTCGGCTTTTTCCAATCCAAGCCATCCTCGGCTTTTTCGCCGGTGGCGGCGACGCCCGACGAGCTTGGCGCCGCCTGGCGCGAGGCCAAGTTGTCGCTGCCGCTGCGTTCATACGTCAACGGCGCGCCGCTGGGCCGCCCCGACGCCGGCGTCGATATGACTTTCGACTTTGGACAGTTGATCGCCCATGCGGCGCGCACGCGGGCGCTCACGGCCGGATCTATCGTGGGATCCGGCACGGTCTCGAACCGCGCGGCCGACGGGTCGCCTGGCAAGCCTATCCTTGAAGGAGGCGTCGGTTATTCCTGCCTCGCCGAGCAGATCGTCGTGGAGAAGCTGCTGCTCGGCTCGGCGCGCACTAGCTTTCTAAAGGCGGGGGATGAAATCCGCATCGAAATGCTGGACGCCGACGGACGCTCGATTTTCGGGGCGCTTGAACAGCGCGTCGCGCGGTGCGCGGGCTTTTAGCTCATCGCAGCCCTTTGGCGCGAAAATAGTGAAAGTCGCCTTTCGCGAGGATGCGATCTTCCGGGGCAAGCTCGTGCGCCTCAATGTCTGGCGCCGTCCGCAGATTTTCGTACAGCGGCTCGAAATCCTGCTCGCAGTCTCGAAGGAGTTGTTCGAAGCTCTCGATCACGAAATAGGTCTGCTGGAAATCGCTGATGATATACTTTGTCCGCATCACGCGTCGCAGATCGAACAGCACTCGATTGGGCGAGCTGTCTTCCAGGGAAAACACCGTTTCCGCGGGAGACGACATGATGCCGGCCCCAAAGATCCGCATTCCCCGCGCGGTCCGCATCAAGCCAAACTCCACCGTGTACCAGTAAAGACGGGCGAGGTTGTGCAACTGTCCCCGACCCAGCGCGCGTCGACCCGCGTTGCCATAGGCTTCGAGGAAATGCGCATAGATCGGGTTAGCCAGCAGCGGCACGTGACCAAAGACATCATGGAAGACATCCGGTTCCTGGAGGTAATCGAGTTCCGTTTCCGGGCGAATAAAGGCTCCGGCGGGAAAGCGCCGGTTGGCCAGATGCTCGAAGAAAGCGTCGTCCGGAATAAGGCCGGCGACCGCCACGACGCGCCACCCCGTCATCGCCGCCAGCCGTTCGCTCAAGTCCGCGAAATCGGGGATGCCCTCGCGCGACAATTCGAGCCTCGCCTTGGCGTCGAGAAATTCATCGCAGGCGCGTCCCGGAAGCAGCTTCGTCTGGCGTGCGAAAAGACGATTCCAGCGATCGTGCTCCTGCGCGGAATAAGATGGCCAATTTTGCTCGATGGTCCAATCCGCCGCGCGAGGGACGTTAGCGTAACGATTCTTGGGCGCTTGTGGCGAATGCTTGTTCATCCGGCTCTCCCACCGCCAAGGCTTCGTGCGGCCCGCGGCTTTAAGCAACTTCATCAGATATGGGGTTTTTGGCGCGAAAAACTATTCGTCGCGCGAGCTTTCAAGGGTCGCGCGCGAAAGTTTCGCCTCGAGGCCCTTGCCGTCCGGCCGCGCCGCGCCAGCTTTTGGTCGTTGAGAGCGACAAGGTAAAGCGAGACGGCCATGACAGCGATCTGGACGCCCGAGTTGACGCGTCGGCGCGAATGTCTCCTAACCGGTTTCGCGCGAGGGATCGGCGAGACCGCGAGCTATGCCGAGACGTTTGATTACACCGGGTTGCATCGCTGGAGCATCGCGCGGCGCGACGTATTCTGGTCGCGAGTGTGGGAGTTTTGCGGCGTCATCGGCGAGAGGGGGGCGCGCGCGCTTGTCGATGGCGGCAAAATGCCGGGCGCGCGGTGGTTTCCCGACGCGCGCCTGAATTTCGCCGAAAACCTGTTGCGTCCTCGGCCGGACGATGAGGCCGCCATTGTGTTCCAAGGCGAGCGGAACTCCTGTCGAACGCTGTCCTTCGCGCAAATTCGAACAGAAGTCGCCGCGCTCGCCGCGCATTTGCGCGCGTTGGGCGTCGCGCCAGGGGATCGCGTCGCCGCCTACACGCATAACGGACCGGAGGCCGTCATCGGCATGCTGGCGGCGGCCAGCATCGGCGCGGTTTGGGCGTCCTGCTCCGCGGATTTTGGCGCGCGCGGCGTTCTGGAGCGCTTCGGCCAGATCGAACCGAAGGTGCTGATCGTCTCCGACGGCTATTATTACAAGGGCCAAAAAATCGAGCGGCTGGACAATGCGCGCGAGATCGCTGGCGAATTGTCAAGCCTCAAAGAGACTCTCATCATTCCATATATCGACGCGGCGGAGCCGCTGGAAGGATTCGCCAGCGCGCGCCTGTGGCCGCGGGCGATCCAAAGCCACGCAGGCGCGCGGTTGACCTTCGAGGCGCTTCCCTTCGACCATCCGCTTTACATTATGTTCTCATCGGGAACGACCGGCGCGCCGAAGTGCATCGTCCATGGCGCCGGCGGAACTCTCCTGCAGCATCTCAAGGAACATCAGTTGCAGTGCGATGTTCGGCCGGGCGACCGCGTATTTTACGCCACCACCACGGGGTGGATGATGTGGAACTGGTTGGTCTCGGCCCTCGCCAGCCGCGCGACAATACTGCTCTACGACGGTTTTCCCATGGACAAAAATGGCGCGGTCTTGTTCGATTTGGCGAGCCGGGAGCGCGCCACCCTGTTCGGCGTTTCCGCCGGCTTTCTCAAGACGGTCGAGAAGCTGGGCGCGCGGCCCAGAGAAACTCATGATCTCGCCCATTTGCGCCTGATCACGTCCACGGGCTCGCCACTGTCTCCCGAGAGTTTCGATTATGTCTATCGGGACGTGAAAGCCAATGTGCAGCTGGCTTCGATCAGTGGCGGAACCGACATCGTCTCTTGCTTTGTGTGCGGCAATCCCTGGAGCCCCGTGCATCGTGGCGAAATCCAGGGCGCCGGGCTTGGCATGGCGGTGGAGGTTTGGGATGCGGACGGACGGCGTCTGTTCGGCGAACAAGGCGAGTTGGTTTGCACAAGAGCGTTTCCAGCGATGCCCATCGGGTTTTGGAACGATCCGGGCGGTGAAAAATATCACGCCGCCTATTTCTCTCAGTATCACCGAATTTGGCGGCATGGCGATTACGCGACGCAAACCGCGAATGGCGGCTTCGTCATCCATGGCCGCTCCGACGCCACGCTCAACCCGCAAGGCGTGCGGATCGGCACGGCGGATATTTATAGGATTGTCGAGACGTTTCCGGAGGTGGAGGAGGCCTTGGCGGTGGCGCAAGGCTGGGAAGGCGGCGAGCGCATTGTGCTTTTTGTAAAGCTACGGACGAATCATCGTCTCCACGACGCTTTGATCGACCGCATTAAACATAAGCTCAAGGAGGAAGCGTCACCGCGGCATGTGCCGGCGATGATCGTCGAAGCGCCGGAACTGCCGCATACGCGATCGGGCAAATTGGTCGAACTCGCGGTTCGCGAGGTCATTAATGGACGTCCGGTGAAAAATCGCGAGGCGCTCGCAAATCCCGATTCCCTCGCCTTCTTTTCCAATCTGCCGGCGGTAACGAAGCCGGCGGCGAGCGCGACGCCTAAGTCTTGAAACCAAACGCAAGCGACAAATATATCGCCCATGGCGACGCCATAAACGAAGGGCGCGTGTTATGCGGCACTGGACCCCGGTTCTGGATTTCGACCTTGGGGAGACGACGGAGTTGCTGCGTCGCGAGGTCGAACAATTCGCGTCGAAGGAAATCGCGCCTCGGGCGGCGAAGATTGACGCCGACAACGCCTTTCCCGCGGATCTATGGCGCAAGATGGGAAATATGGGCCTGCTCGGGGTCACCATTCCCGAAGAATATGGCGGCGCCAATCTGGGCTATCTCGAACATGTCGTCGTTATGGAAGAGATCAGCCGCGCCTCCGCTTCGGTGGGTCTTTCCTACGGCGCTCATTCGAATCTTTGCGTCAATCAAATCCATCGCAACGGCACGGCCGAGCAAAAGCTGCGATATTTGCCAAAGCTGATTTCCGGCGAGCATGTAGGCGCGCTCGCGATGTCGGAGCCTGGCGCTGGCTCCGACATCGTAAACATGCAGATGCGAGCGGAGCGACGCGGCGACCACTACGTTCTCGACGGCGACAAGATGTGGGTCACCAACGGGCCGGATGCGAATGTCGTGATTGTCTACGCCAAGACCGCTCCGACCGCCGGCTCGCATGGAATTACGGCCTTCATTGTCCAAAGCGATTTCGAGGGATTTCGCACGACGCCGAAATTCGACAAGCTGGGAATGCGCGGGTCCAACACCTGCGAACTCGTGTTCGAGAATTGCCTCATTCCGGCCGAAAATGTGTTGGGATGGCCAGAACGCGGGGTGAATGTTTTGATGAGCGGGCTCGATTTCGAACGCACGGTGCTCGCGGGCGGCCCGCTCGGCATCATGCGCGCCTGCATGGATGTGGTCTTGCCCTATGTCCACGACCGCAAACAGTTCGGGCGCTCGATCGGCGAATTCGAAATCATGCAAGGGAAGCTCGCCGATATGTACACGGCGATGAGCGCAGCAAGAGCCTATGTCTATGCGGTGGCTAAGGCCTGCGATAACGGACGCGCGTCGCGCAAGGACGCCGCCGGCGCGATCCTGTTCGCGTCCGAAAGGGCCACCGCCATGGCGCTCGAGGCCATCCAATGCCTGGGCGGCAATGGCTACATGAATGAATACCCAACCGGACGATTGCTGCGCGACGCGAAGCTTTATGAGATCGGCGCCGGCACAAGTGAAATTCGCCGCATGCTGATAGGACGCGAACTATTCGAGGAGAGCGCGTGAGTTTTGAATGACCCCGCCTGCGTAAGACTACGAGAACAATTCGATGTCCATTCTCGAAACTTCGATTGATGCGCGTTCGCGTGAATACGCGGACAACCGCGAAACGATGGTTGGACGGGTCGAGCAGCTGCGCGAAACCTCGCGGATGCTGTGCAATGGCGGCGGCGAGGAAGCGCGCGCGCGACATTTGGCGCGCGGCAAAATGCTTCCCCGCGAGCGCATTTCGGCGTTGATCGATCCGCTTTCGCCTTTTCTCGAAATCGGCCAATTCGCGGCCCATGGCATGTATGATGGGCGGATCGCCTGCGCGGGGGTGATCGCGGGAATTGGACGCATCGCGGGACGCGAATGCATGATCGTCGCCAATGACGCGACCGTAAAGGGCGGCGCTTATTTCCCGATGACGGTGAAGAAACATTTGCGCGCCCAGGAAATCGCGGCGCAAAACCGGTTGCCTTGCATTTATCTGGTCGATTCCGGCGGCGCCAATTTGCCAACTCAAGACGAGGTCTTTCCGGATCGCGATCACTTCGGGCGCATTTTCTATAATCAGGCCATGCTGTCCGCCCAAGGCGTCGCGCAGATCGCCGTGGTCATGGGCTCATGCACGGCCGGCGGCGCCTATGTTCCGGCGATGTGCGACGAGACGATCATTGTGCGCGGGCAGGGGACAATTTTTCTTGGTGGCCCGCCGCTCGTCGCCGCGGCGACCGGGGAAGTCGTCACGGCCGAGGAGCTGGGCGGCGCCGACGTGCATTGCCGGCGCTCGGGCGTCGCGGATCATTGCGCCGAGAACGACGCGCACGCGCTTGGCCTGACGCGCGAATTGGTCGCGAATATCGAGCGACGACGCCCTCCTTCCATCGCGGCGCGAAAATCGGCGCCGCCGCGTTATGACACCGACGAATTGCTGGGCCTCATTCCCGCGGATTCGCATAAGCCCTTCGATATTAGAGAGGTGATCGCTCGTATCGTCGACGAAAGCGCCTTTGACGAATTCAAACCGCTCTATGGCGCCACATTGGTGACGGGCTTCGCTCATATCTGGGGTTACCCCGTGGGAATTTTCGCCAACAACGGAATTCTATTCAGCGAAAGCGCGCAAAAGGGCGCGCATTTCATGCAAATTTGCGCAAAAAGACGCATGCCGGCGATTTTTCTGCAAAACACCACCGGCTTCATGGTGGGCGCCAAATATGAAGCCGCCGGGATCGCCAAGGACGGCGCCAAGATGGTAACGGCGGTGGCGACGGCCGCCGTGCCGAAATTCACCGTCATCATAGGCGGCAGCTTCGGCGCGGGCAATTACGCGATGTGCGGACGCGCTTATTCGCCGCGCTTTCTGTGGATGTGGCCAAACGCCCGCATCAGCGTGATGGGCGGCGAACAGGCCGCGAGCGTGCTCTCTCGCGTTCGGCGCGACGCGCTCAAGGCGCGCGGCGAGAGCTGGACGCCTGACGAGGAAGAGGCGTTCAAGGCGCCAATCCGCGAGCAATATGAGCGGCAGGGGAATCCTCTCTATTCCAGCGCGCGGCTTTGGGACGATGGCGTGATCAATCCCATCGATACGCGCCGTGTGCTTGGTCTCTGTCTTTCCGCGAGCGCGAACGCGCCCATCGAGGAAACACGATTCGGACTATTTCGCATGTGAGCGCGGAGCGATGGATTTATTGGAGTCGATCGACGATCGCGGCGTCGCGACATTGACGCTGAACCGCCCCGAGCGCCACAACGCTTTCGACGGAAAATTGATCGCGCATCTAACGGACGCCTTGCGGGGGCTGGACGCGCGAGCCGACATTCGCGTCGTCATTATCCGTGGCGATGGACCGAGCTTTTCCGCGGGCGCCGACGTCGAATGGCTGAAGCGGATGGCCGCCGCCTCGTTCGGAGAAAACCTCGCCGACGCTAGCGCGCTCGCCGATTTAATGCACGGGCTCGACCGTCTGTCGAAGCCGACCGTCGCTTATGTTCACGGCGCGGCCTATGGCGGCGGCGTGGGTCTCGCCGCCTGTTGCGACATCGTGATCGCGACCGAGCGCGCGAGCTTTTGCTTGAGCGAAGCAAAGCTCGGGATCATTCCCGCGGTGATTGGACCTTTTGTCATCCGGGCGATCGGCGCGCGTCAGGCGCGGCGCTATGCCCTGACCGCCGAAGTTATTTCCGCGCGGACCGCGCGCGAGATCGGTCTTGTTCATGAGGTTGCGAGCGAAGAGGATTCGCCCGCCTTGCGCGAAAAAATTGTCGCGGCGTTGTTGCGTTGCGCGCCCGGCGCGCAGGCCGAGGCCAAGTCCCTGGTCTCTTTTTGCCAAGCCCGCGCGATCGACCACGAGCTGGCGCGCGAGACGGCCCGGAGGATAGCTGAGCGGCGCGCCTCGCCCGAGGGCCGCGAGGGCCTCGAAGCCTTTCTCGAAAGGCGCTCGCCTTCATGGAAAGGCTAAGATGTTTGAAAGACTGCTGATCGCCAATCGCGGCGAGATCGCTTGCCGCGTCATCAGAACCGCCAAGCGGCTCGGAATAACGACGGTCGCCGTCTATTCGGAGGCCGACGCGGGCGCGCTGCATGTCGATCTGGCGGACGAAGCGTGGCTGATCGGTCCAGCGCCAGCGCGAGAGAGCTATCTGTCGATTGACAAAATCATCGAGATCGCGCGCCGTTCGGGCGCGCAAGCCGTGCATCCCGGATATGGCTTTCTGTCGGAGAACGCGCGATTTTCAGAAAGCTGCGCGCGAGCGGGCCTGATCTTCGTCGGACCTCCGGCGTCCGCCATGCGACTGATGGGCTCGAAGGCTTCCGCCAAGGCGCTGATGGAGCGCGCTGGCGTCCCGGTGGCGCCGGGCTATCACGGCGAGGCGACGGATATGGCGACGCTGAGCGAGGCGGCGGCACGCATTGGCTTTCCCGTGCTGATCAAGGCGTCGAGCGGCGGCGGTGGGCGCGGAATGCGCGTCGTGCGCGAGGCGGGAGAGTTGTCCGAGGCCATCGCCGGCGCGAAGCGCGAAGCGCGGGCCTCCTTTGGCGACGACCGCCTGCTGATCGAAAAATATTTGTGCCGGCCAAGACATGTCGAAATTCAGATATTCGCCGACGCGCATGGCGGCTGCGTGTCCTTTCTCGAGCGTGATTGCTCGATGCAACGGCGTCATCAGAAAATTCTCGAAGAGACGCCCGCCCCAAATCTTTCGCCAGAACCGCGCCGGGAGATGCGGCGGGCTGCCGTGGAGGCGGCGCGGGCGGTCGGCTATATCGGCGCGGGAACGGTCGAATTTCTGGTTCAAAACGAAAATTTTTACTTTCTGGAAATGAATACGCGGCTCCAGGTGGAGCATCCGGTCACCGAGATGATCACGGGGCAAGATCTGGTCGAATGGCAACTGCGCGTCGCTTCCGGCGAGCGGTTGCCGATGACGCAAGATGAGTTGCGGATGCGCGGCTGCGCGATGGAGGCGCGGATCTGCGCCGAGGATCCCACACGCGACTTCATGCCCTCGGTCGGCGAAATCGCGCATCTGCGGCCGCCGCGCGAAAGCGAGGCCGTCCGCGTCGACACAGGCGTGCGGAGCGGCGACCGCGTTACCCATTATTATGATTCGCTGCTGGCGAAGCTGATCGTATGGGGCGCGGATCGCGCGGAGGCGCTTCGACGGGTGCGCGCGGCGCTCGAAACCTTCGAGATTGTGGGCGTTTCGACCAATCTCGATCTGCTGCGCGCCCTTGTCGCTGATCCGAAATTTCAGCACGGCGAATATGACACCGGATTCGTCGAAGCCGAGGCGGCGCGATTGACGATGGCGCCGACGCCGACGCGGGACGAGGAGGAGATCATTCTGGCGGCTGCCGCCGCCGCTCGGCTCGCCGATCAGCGGAGACGGGACGAGGCGAGCGCGGCCGAGCATGGCGATCCGTGGTCGCCCTGGGCGATCGGCGATGGATGGCGCGTCGATGGGAGGGGCCATCACGACATCGAATTCGACTTTCACGGGAGCAGTCTGCGCGCGAGAATTCATCCCGTCGCCCCGGAACGTTTTCACCTCGAAACACCCTCGTTTTCCGCTGATGTCGACGCAAGGGAGCATGACGGGAGAATGCGGCTTCGCGTCGATGGCGAGGCGCGCGAAGTCGGGCTCGTCCGGCGCGGCGAGGAAATAGTGGTGATTTTGTCGGGCCGCAATTATGCGCTGACGCCCATCGATCCGTTGAAGCCGCCCGCGCGAGCGGCCGATCTGGATCAGCAGTTGCGCGCGCCGCTGCCGGCCAGGGTGACGCGCATCTTCGTCGCGCAAGGAGAGAAAGTGAAAAAGGGAGCGCCGCTCATCAATCTTGAAGTCATGAAAATGGAAGTCGCATTAACCGCGCCGCGAGACGGCCAGATCGAGAGTATTCTTTGCGCGGAGGGAGAATGGATGGCGGAAGGCGCGACACTGGCGGCCTTGGTCGAGGAAAAAGCCGCATGACGCTGCCGCCCCGCGTGCGCATAGTCGAGGTTGGCCCACGCGATGGTCTCCAGAACGAAGCCGCGTTCCTTTCCGTCGACGCCAAGGTTGCCTTCATTGAAATGCTGGCGCGGGCGGGTCTGATCTCGATCGAGGCGGGAAGTTTTGTATCGCCGAAGGCGGCGCCGCAAATGGCGTCGACCGGCGAGGTTTTGGAGAAATTGCGCGGGCGCGCCGACCTCCGGGTGTCGGTCCTCGTCGCCAATCCGCGCGGATTGGAGGCGGCGTTCAAAGCGGGGGCCAGGGAGCTCGCCGTCTTCGCCGCCGCGTCGGAGACGTTCTCGCGACACAACATCAATTGCTCGATCGCCGAGAGTCTCGCGCGTTTCAAGGTTATGGTCGAGGAGGCGGCGCGCCGGGGAATTTGGGCGCGGGGCTATGTCTCCTGCGCGCTCGGATGCCCTTATGAGGGAGCCGTCGCGCCAGCGCAGGTAGCGGCGGTCGCGCGAGAGCTGCGCGCCATCGGATGCGCGGAGGTTTCGCTGGGCGACACCATCGGCGTCGGCACGCCGCTGGAGGCGCGACGATTGGCGGAGATGGTCGCGCGCGAAATCGGACTGGAGCGCGTCGCCGTCCATTTCCACGACACTTATGGTCAGGCGCTCGTTAATATTTTCGCCTGTCTCGAAGCGGGCGTCACTGTCGTCGATAGTTCCGTCGCGGGTCTCGGCGGCTGTCCTTATGCTCCGGGCGCCAGCGGCAATGTCGCGACGGAAGACGTGATTTACATGCTAAACGGTTTGGGCGTCGAAACAGGGGTCGAACTCGGCGCCTTGCTTCAAGCGGGCGCGTATATTTCGCGGCTTCTCAATCGCGGCCCCGCCAGCGCTGTCGCGCGGGCCTTCGCGGCCAAGCGGCGCTCGCCATAAACGGAGCGCTTGTCATGACGTGGCCGCGCCCCAGATTCCCAGAGTGACGGAAGCGGGTGCGGCGATGTTTTCGACGTTTGGATTGAGCGACGAACAACTCGCGATGCGTGAAATGGCTTTAGGGTTCGCGCGCGAGAAAATCGCGCCGCAGGCGCTGGAGTGGGACAGGGAGAAATATTTTCCCGTCGAAACCCTGCGCGAGGCGGCGGCGCTGGGGATGGCGGCGATGGGCGCGCGCGAGGAGTTTGGCGGTTCGGGTCTTTCCCGCTTCGACGCGGTTCTCGTTTTCGAGGCCTTGGCGACGGGCTGCCCGAGCATCGCGGCCTATCTTTCCGTGCACAACATGTGCGCCTGGATGGTGGACGCTTTCGGCTCCGCGGCACAGCGGCGCGCCTGGCTTCCCCGCCTCGCCTCGATGGAGGTCTTGTCGAGCTATTGTCTCACCGAACCCGGTTGCGGCTCCGACGCGAGCGCGCTGCGGACAAAGGCCGAGCGTCGCGGCGATCGGTTTGTCGTGAACGGCGAGAAGCAGTTCATCTCCGGGGCGGGCGCGGGGGCCAAGGACCATCTCTATCTCGTGATGGCGCGAACCAGCGGAGACGGTCCCGCAGGCATATCGGCCTTGCTCGTCGAAGGCGGGACACCCGGACTGACCCTCGGCGCGTCGGAGCGAAAGATGGGCTGGAACGCCCAGCCGACGCGCGCGGTGAGCTTCGAGAATTGTCACGTGCCTGTCCAAAACCTGCTGGGAGCGGAAGGGCAGGGCTTCAAGATCGCGATGGCGGGATTGGACGGCGGCCGCCTGAACATCGGCGCCTGTTCGCTTGGCGGCGGACAGGCGGCGCTCGACAAGACCGTTCGCTATTTGCGCGAGCGCAGGGCCTTCGGCCGATCGCTCGACGAGTTTCAGGCGTTGCAGTTCCGCGTTGCCGACATGGCCACGGAACTCGAAGCGGCGCGCGCGCTGCTTTGGCGGGCCGCGGCGGCGCTGGGCGCGGGCGCGGCGGGCGCCGCGACGCTTTGCGCCATGGCCAAGCGCGTCGCCACCG
>Ga0182014_10001724_pt1 | contig 28693 bp, 16 predicted proteins | sample 612S2DmetaG_FD_120489 | JGI IMG/M metagenome (GOLD analysis project Ga0182014, IMG submission 120489) | Permafrost microbial communities from Stordalen Mire, Sweden - 612S2D metaG | ecosystem: Environmental > Terrestrial > Soil > Wetlands > Permafrost | place: Sweden: Stordalen | collected... | reverse complement strand
ATTGCGGGGATAAATTACTTCATGGAGGGCTGGAATGGCGACCGGCCGCCTTACGCAACCGGAGGCTTGCCGGGTTTTTTTACTGGGAAGGTCCGGACGGCTCGCGGGTGCTGAGCCACATTGCCGGGGGCTACGCGATGGCGGGCGGACTGATCTCCTCCCTGGAGGTGGCCGCCGATCGGCTACCCGGCCTGCTGGCGAGCCACGAGAACGCCGGCTACCCGTATGACGCCGTGCTCGTCAACGGCGCTTTCAGCGACAACCAGGGCGTGGCGGCCTGGCTGCCGGAAGTGGTCGAGAAGTGGAATGCGCAATGGGAATACCCCAAGTTGATCCTCGGCCGCCCGGAAGAGTTCTTCCGCTACATCGAGCAGAACTTCGCCGGAAAGGTCCCGGTCTTGCGCGCGGACTTCGGCGCGTGGTGGGAGGATGGCGCCGGTTCAAGCGCGCTGGAAACGGCGCTGTGCCGGCGAGCGGAGGAGCGCGCCGTCACCGCCGAGATGCTCCATTCGCTCGCGGCAGTGCTGCGGGGTGAGTCTTATCCCAAATGGGACTTTGACGAGCTGTGGCGTAACATCCTGCTCTATAATGAGCACACGTGGGGCGCGGCGGGCAGCATATCGGAGCCGACCTCCGAGCAGACAGTCAAGCAATGGGAAGTTAAAGGCTCCTTCGCAAGGCAGGCAGATGCCGCGTCGCGCCGGTTGCTCGAAGATGGCATGGTCAAGCTGGCGGGCCTAGTCCCCGCGGCGGACCTCGTGGTGTTCAATCCGCTCGCCTGGTCGCGCATGGATTTGGTCACGACCGCACAGGCGGACGCGGTGCAGGACGTAAAGACGAAGCGGCAGATCCCCTGCCAGGCCCTGCCCGAAGGCGGCAGTTGCTTTGTCGCCAGTGACCTGCCCTCGGTCGGCTATCGCTCCTATCGCAGAGTCGCGCAGGCAGAGCCTGCCGTAAATGCCGTCTCCTTTTCCGGCACACAAATGGAGAACGAGTTCTACCGCGTCAGCCTCGATCCCAAGAGTGGCGCGCTTAACTCCATTCTCGACAAGGAGACCGGCCGCGAGCTAATCGACGCAGAGAGTGAGTATCGCATGGGCGAACTCATTTATGTCAGCGGCGGCGAGGGCAGTTATGCCGTCCACTCCGATCTGAGGGGTTTGCCGGCGCCGAAGTTCACCTATCACCGGCAGAACGGGGTGCGCGTAATGCAGACCAGCGGCCCGGTCTTCGGTGAGCTCGCCAGCGAAGCGACGGCTGAGAAGTTCCCGAATATCACACTGCGCGTGCGGCTCTACCACGGGCTCAAACGTGTGGATGTTCGCTGCGAGCTGGACAAGGAAGAGACGACGGCCAAGGAAGCCGCCTATATCGCATTCCCGTTCGCGTTCGAGGTCGAGCGAGGAGGATTGTGGCTGGAATACCCGGACGCCATCACTGAACCGCTCAAAGACCAGCACAGTTCAGCGTGCCGGGACTGGTACGCGGTGCAGCGCTGGTTGGCGGCTTCGGACGGCGAAGCGACCGTGCTACTGTCGCCGCTGGACAGCCCACTGGTTACCCTGGGAGGCATGACAGCTTCCACTTGGCCGCGCCAACTCTCGCTGAAGCGCGCCCATGTGTTCGCCTATGTGATGAACAATTACTGGCATACCAACTACAAGGCGTCGCAAGGCGGACGGCAGGTGTTCCGCTTCTCGCTCACCTCAGCCCGCGGCGGCTTTTCGAGGCGTGAGGCGGTCGCGCGGGGCTGGGAGATGTATGCGCCTGCCGTCGCTCAATCTGGCGGCGGTCCGGTCAAGCCGGTGCTTTCGGTCCCGACGGGCAGCTTGGTTGGTGTCGAACCGGCGGGCTTGCCCTTGATGGCGTTCAAGCAGGCTGAAGATGAGAAGGGATTTGTCTTCCGCGTCTGCGATTTCGCCGGTGCCGGCGGCAGCCTGAAACTGACGCTGCCCAAGGCGGCCCGCGAGACGTTCACCTGCGATCTCGTGGAGACGCACGCCGTGAAACAGGACTCTCATGGGAAAACCGTCACCGCCCCGCTCAAGCCGTTCGCGCCGGCCACGGTAAAGGTGCAATTCCGCTAAGGCCTGCGCAATCGTGTGCAACTCGACTTCGGCCCAAGGCCGATTCAAGAATCCACGAAATCGTAGTCGCCAACGTCAGTTGGCGCTGATCTCCGCTGGGATGGAAGCGTGCGCCAACTGACGTTGGCGACTACGATTTCTTAAGTCCGCCCTGACTTTGGCCAACGCGTAAGCCTTTGGGTTCGACATACAGGGGTAGGTCGGCATAGGTTATAGCCGTGAATCTGCAAATCGAAGTCGAGCGTGAAGACGATGGCTGCTGGTTGGCAGAGATCCCCGAGCTTCCGGGGGTGATGGCGTACGGGCAGACACGCGAGGAGGCGATCTCGCGCGTGAAGGCATTGGCACTGCGCGTTATAACGGATCGGCTGGAACACGGTGAGAGCGTCCCGGAATTGGTGGAGGGGATGTGACAGGACTGACACGCGAGGATCTCTGACCAATGAACACCGCCCCCTCCCCTGCCCCTCTCGGTCACGTCGCCTCGCTGCACTTGCACCCAGCGGAGTCCGGGCGGCCCTTGCAACCCGTTGAGACCATTGAAATCGTCGAAGGCAAAGGAATCGCAGCCGACGCGCGCTATTTCGGCCGGTTGAGCCGCGAATCCGGCCAGCCCAGCCGCCGGCAGGTGACTTTGATTGAGCGTGAACAGATCGCCGAACACGCCGCCGGCCTCGGCCTGCCCGCCATCGCTCCGGGCGCAGTCCGGTCCAACATCGAGACCGCCGGCATCAACCTCATTGCCTTGCTGGGCCGCGAGATTGAGATCGGCGAAGCCGTCTTGCGTCTTTATGCGCCCCGCGACCCATGCGCCAAGATGGATGCCATTTGCCAGGGCTTGCGCGCGCGGATGATGGACCAGCGCCAGGGCGTCCTCGCCGAAGTCGTCCGCTCCGGCAAAGTCCGTGTTGGCGATCGCATTATGGTGCATGAAGCTTAGGGTGTGATGCGTCCGGCGTGAAGCGTCTCGCGCCGATTGCCAGCCACCGATATTGCTCGCTGGCCACCGAGCGCCAGCGCATATTTTTTTCTCGCCACCCGCCGCGGCTTTTGCTGTCATTGCCTTATGACGAAATCTTCTTTCAATTCAGGAATCAGCCGCCGCCACTTTCTCGCCACTGCCGGATTAGCGCTTGCCGCACCGACGATCATCCCTGCCAGCGCCCTGGGCCGGCAAAATACAACCGCCCCGTCCGGGCGCGTCACGTTGGGTGTGGTCGGCTGGGGCATGCAGGGGCCCGGCAACACCGGTGAACTCCTGAACGTGAAAGACTGCCAGGTAGTCGCCGCCTGCGACTTGGACAATCAACATCTCAAGCAGGCGGTGGACACAGTCAACGGCCACTACAAGAACCAGGACTGCAAGCCCTACCACGATTATCGCGAGATGATGGCCCGCAAGGACATTGATGCCGTCATGCTGGCCGTGCCGGATCATTGGCATGCCCTGGTGGCGGTTGAAGCCGCCAAGAACAAGAAGGACATTTACGGCGAGAAGCCCTTGGCCCGCACGATTGCGGAACAGCAGGCTATGGTCAAAGCCGTGCAGAAGAATAAGCGCATCTGGCAGACGGGCTCGTGGCAGCGGTCGCAGGGGCCGTTCCGCAGAGCGGCGGAGATCGTCCGCAACGGTCTCATCGGCAAGATCACTCGCGTTGAAGTTGGGCTGCCCAGCGGCCATTACGACTTCGCCGGGACTGCTCCCGCCCTGCTGGCCAAGTTGCCTGGCGCGCCCAAGGACCCCGAGACTCTGGCCAAGATCGTGCCCGGCAGTCCAGAATGGGACCTCGCGGTGACGCCCCCGTCGCCCGATCTCGACTTCGACAGATGGCTCGGCGCATCCCGAAAGGAGCCTTACATCCAGGCCCGCGTGCATATGAACTGGCGCTGGAACTACAACACCGGCGGCGGCCAGTTACTGGACTGGATCGGCCACCACTGCGATATCGCCCATTGGGGCATGGACATGGACACCGGCGGCCCATCGGAGATCGAAGGCAAAGGCGAGTTCCCGCCCGCCAATGCCATCTGGAACACCTGCACCAAGTACCGCATCGAGTTGAAGTACCCCAAGGACATCACCATGATCATTGCAGGCGGCTATCCGGACATCCGCAGCGGCACGAAGTGGATCGGCACCGACGGTTGGGTCTGGGTGGACCGCGGCGGCTTTGATGCCACCAATACCGACTGGTTCCAGCAAATTCCCGCCGACAAATACACGGTGAAGCTCTATAAATCGGACAACCACCAGCGCAACTTCATTGAGTGCGTCAAGTCCCGCCAGCCGACGATTACCCCGATCGAAGTCGCGCACCATTCGGCCATTCCCGGTCACCTCGGGCTCATCTCGATGCTGGTCGGGCGGAAGATCAAGTGGGACGTCGCCAAGGAAGTCATTGTGGGCGACGCCGAAGCGAGCAAGCTGTTGACGCGCCCTTACCGGCAACCCTGGAAGATGGTCTGATCCGGAGCGGATTCAAGAATTGCATCGCAGGTCCGTGGGCAAGACCGGAGCGCCGGTTTCCAAACCGGCTTAGACCGTCAGTGCTAAGCGGCGTGATCGGTTCCGGTCTAGGCCAATGGTAAGCCGGTTTGGAAACCGGCGCTCCGCCTGCTTGAATCCGTCCCGCGCCCGGCTGATCGCCAGGGCAAACTTTGCCCTTTACGTTTGGCCCAAAAACCGGTGCCATCAGGAAAACTTGGAACCGACAAACCAAACTCGACTATGAAACGACCCTTCTCGCTCACCTCTACGCTCGCGCTCGCCCTGCTCACCCTCGCTGCCGCCACCGGCTGCAAGAAGGAGGAAGCGCCGCCGGGCACACCCCACGTGACTATACCGGCGGCCACTGCGTCCGCCGAGCGAACCAGCTTCGCGCAGGTCACCTCGCAGCTCGACCCGGGTGGCAGCCTCTACGTGTACCTCAGCACCGAGCAATGCCTCGCGGGCCTCTCCGGCAAGTTCTCAGCCTGGCGCGGAGTGCTCGGCGCCATTCCCGACATCAAGCCTGAGGATCGCGAGAACCTCAGCAAGGCATTCGACATCGTCACGAACCTCATCCAGAAGAGCGGTATCGAGGACGTCAGCGGGTTCGGCATGAGCGCCATCGCTCGGGAGACCAACTTCTACCACACGAAGGCCTTCCTGCACCACTACCCGGGCAAGGGATCAGGCTTCCTGTGGAACATGTTTGGCCAGAAGCCCCATGCGCTTGACGAGTTGAACCTGCTCCCCGCCAGCACCGCGCTGGCGGCTTTCACCGACCTGGATGCCCCGATGGTTTGGTCGGTCGTCCAAAAGCAGGTTGCCCAGTCCGGATTCCCACAGGCCGATGAGCTGCTCAAGCAACTGCCCGATAACTTTGAGAAGGCCACCGGCCTCAAGTGGGAGCAGGTGCTCGCCTCGCTGGGCGGCGAGTTCGGCTTCGCGGTCAGCCTTGATGACACGAAGATGATCACCATTCCACTGCCCACGGACGGCGACCCGCTCCAAATTCCCGAGCCCGCGTTGCTGCTGGTGGCGAAAGTTAAGGACGATACCATCTTCAACCGCATCGACGCCGCCCTCAACCAGAGTGCCGGTCAGCAGATCGTCAAGGCCGACAAACCTGGCCTGAAGATGCGCACCTGGCCTTTGCCCGTGCCGCTGCCCATTCAACTCCGCCCCACCGTCGCTCTCGCCGATGGTTACCTATTCATCGCCACCACCGACACCCTCATCCAGGAAGTGCTCGCGGTCAAAGCCGGCCAGCACCCCGGGCTGAAATCCACCCAGGAATACCAGCGCTTGGCCAAGGATGTCCCTGCCCAGGGCAACAGCTTCAGCTTCGTGAGCCTGCGTTTCGGCCGGACCATGATGAAGGTTCAGCAGCAAGCCATCCAAATGGCGGCCAATTCGTCAGAAAACCCGACGGCGTGGCTACAGTCCTTACTCGGCTCGGGCCAAGCGACCGACTCCTACACCGTCGCCGCCAACACCGAGGAAGGCTGGCTGACCGTCGCCAACGGCAACCAGCAACCTACCAGGATGCTGGCCGTTGCCGCGGCGGTGCCCATTGGCATCATTTCGGCCATCGCCATTCCCAACTTCGTCAAGGCGCGCCAGACAGCGCAACAGAACGCCTGCATCAGCAACCTTCGCCAGATTGACGGCGCCAAGCAGCAGTGGGCCCTGGATAACAAGAAGACTGACACCGACACGCCCACCCGCGAGGACCTGAAGCCTTTCCTCTCCAACAAACCATTCCCCGCCTGCCCTGCTGGCGGGACCTACACCATCAACCCCGTCTCCAAGAAACCCGAATGCAGCCACGAGGGCCACAGCCTGCCGGAATAACCGCAACTGAAGTGAGCCAAAGAGAGTAGGGCCTGCGTCCCCAAACCAGGCCGCTCCCCGCACTTTCGCCTTGTTTTCCCGTGACGTTGGATTGGCCTGCAGCCGGATGCGGTCTTCTCGCTGTTCTCGGTAATGGGTGAAATAGCGTCCCCTACCGCCCGCCCATCTCCATAGCCCCACCATAGCCTCCCCATAGTACCTCTAACCCCGGGTTGAATGGCGCTGAGATAAGGCGTAAAACGCTCAGCGGTAGTCACTTGTAGATAGGCATAGAGTTCCAGCCCTGGGGCAGCCTTCCCCGGCCCAGCGCCTCATGCCCAGCCTGGTACCGCTTCGCCCCTTTCGGCGCCCCAGACTCGCGACATTCTATCCCCACGACGCTGGCACACCCCACCCGCCCCGGCACTGCCCCGGACCCTCACCGGACCCTCACCGTAGATAACAATGTTATCTACGGTGAGGCTACGGTGAGGCTACGGTGTGGCTACGGCGAGGCTAGGGTGTGGCCACGGGGACAGCCTGGACGGTCCTGCTGGCAGCAGCCGACACCAGTAGCGAGGGGCCAAAATGCCTCTCTGCTCATGTTCTTCGTGGTTTGGCGGTCTGGTGCAGGGTGGGAGGAACCGGGGGCTGGAGGGCCGCCTTGAATTGGTAATTCCACGAACCAATCCGCCAAAGCGCGGGCGATCACCACGAACTCAAACAGTAACCCCGTCCACGAAATAGCGCGTCTCGTTACATGGTGCAGGGTTGCGGGAAAAGAGGGTCAGAGGCTAGGCGGTTTGGGGTGCCAAGCTGGGTTCGGATGGATCGCCGAGACGCGGGAGGCGGGTAAAGGGCCAGAGCCGGGGCACCGCTTGGCGTGGGAGCCTTCAGGCAAGCCCAGTGACCCTTCCATCGGAAAGAGAGTTCAACCAGGTTTTGCTCTCTACGGACTTGGAAATATTTAGGAACTTAACCAGCTTCTGGTCCTCGCTCTTGCGTTCAAAGCACCGCAGCAACAGCGCGTCGCGGCCCGGCTCGCTTACCTAGGCCACCACTTCGTCCACATGCGGTTGGACTTGTGTATGGTGACCCCGCGTCTGGGCCGCCGGGTCATCTACCGCCGATCGCGTCGTTGATTTTGGCAGCTAGCTCTCTGGCCTCTTCCTCCGTGAAGTGGCCGGTAATCTGAGCTTTGCCGCCTGAAACCTCCGACCGGATCACCGGTGCCGAATACAAATGGCCGTCCAACACAATGGCGAGGCGTTTGTTGATGTTCTCCTTTGTCACTGCGCCAAACAGTTCCTTGCCTTCCTCACTGAACTCGATACCGATCTCCGGAGCGCCAGTTGACTGGTTCCTGGTAACGGTTGCGGAACTGATCGCCGTATAGTCCAACAACGGCGTTTTCTGCAAGTGCAGTGTTTCTCCGCCGGCACCGCTGGCATTATTGGTTATTGGCTCGGTGTTTTCGCCGGGCTCATCCACGACCAGTTGTAGCTGAAAGGGGGCTGGCTTGTTGGGTGGTGCGGCCAGACCCGAAGCAGGCTGGCCAGCCACACCTGGCGTTTTTGGCTGAGTTGCGGCTGTGGCTCGCTCAAGCTCGCGTTGTTGCCTCCTAAGCAATCCGACTTCACCCCGAAGCTTCAACAACTCGCGCAACCGGTCGCTGCTCAAAGAGGGCGATTTGGTTGCCTGAGCGAGCCGATGGGCAAGACTCTCATTGTCGGATTTGAACTGTGCGACTTGTTCGGCGAGCGGCGCTTGTTGTTGCTGTAGCGTCTGAACTTGAGCTCGCAGGTTCGAAACCTGGCGGACTTCGTAGATTCCGGTGCCGACGGCGAGGGCAAGGGCGGCGGTGGTTAGAGTCTTTTGCAGTGTGGTCATAATAATGGCTTTGGTGGCGGTGATCGTTGCGGCTGTGGCCATGCTGGCTCCGACGAGGGCGGCGGCGGCGGAAATCGTGACGGCCAAGCCGGCGGGCGCGGCTTGCACGGCGTTGGCGGAGATGGCAATGACCAGTCCGCTCGCGCCGATGATGACGCCGCGTTTGGCAAAGAACTCGCGCAGGCGTTCTACGGCGCGGCTGACGCGTTTTTGCGCGGCGTCTTCCGTCGTGCCGAGGGTTAGCGCCATATCGCGCACGGACTTGCGTTCGAAGTAACGCAGCAACAGCGCGTCGCGGTCCGGCTCGCTCAACTCGCCCATCGCGGCGTCGAGGTGTGGGGCGATGTGTTCCCAGACGGTGTCGGATTCGTGCAATTCGTTCATGGTGACGGCCTCCTGTTCGCGGGCGCGACGGCGGACATCGGCGCGAACGGACTTGGAGGCGAGGTTTTGGGCCGTCCGATGCAACCAGCCGGACAAGACGAGGCGGTCGGAAAGCGGGCCGGCGTTTTGGGCCAGCGCCACAAAGGCGCTCTGCGTCACGTCCTCGGCCAAGTGGACGTCGCGCACCATGCGCAATGCCGCGGAATAGACGAGCCCAACGTGCCGCTGCACAAGTTCTGCGAACGCCGCTTCAGACCGGTGTTGGACGTAACTGCGTAAGAGTTGCTGGTCGGACTGACTGTTCACTCACAAGATAGTACCCACCGCCGCTCAAACCGGACAGGAAAAGGAAAGTCAGTTCGTCGCCTCGGCAGGTCTTTGTGGAGCGAACATTTTCATCGCGTTGTTAATCTGGTCCGTTTGCTCCTGGCGGTAGGTGGTCATTTGTTCCGGGGAGAGGAAGGCCTCGAGGATTTTCATTTTCTTCTCCAGTTGAACCTTCTGTAACGCGAAGCTCATGTTGAAGACTTCCGCCAGTTTGTCGCTCTGGCTGGCTTCGGCAATCGCCTGCTGATTCAGCCCACCGGCTGGCTCTTTCAATTCCATTTCGTAAAGGAGCGCGCGCAGTTGTTCCTGCTGGTCTTTGGGAAGACTGAATTTGTGCGCGATCGCGCTGGCGGAGGACGTGGCGGAGGCATCGGCGGCGGTCGTTTTCTCCGCCTGTTGGTATTCCGAATAAGCCGTCAGTTGTTCGGGCGTGAGCAGGGCTTTGACTTGGGCTTCCTGGTCGCTCTTGGCGCGGGCCTGGGCTTGTACTTGCTCGGGTGTCGCGTTGCCCGTAACCAAGCCCACCGCCAATTCAGATTGGCGCTGAATATTGTTCGTCAGGATGCTGCCGATGGCCCGCTCTTGGTCGTCCGTGAGGTTGAGCATCTGCTTCATGCGGGACAGCCGGGCGAGGGCATCCTTCTGGATCGCCCCATTGGCGCCGGCCGACATCGAGTTGTAGATAAAATCCGGCACCTTACCTGTTTGTCGTGCGAGCGTGGACTTTAGCTTGGCGAGCTCGCGTGAATCTTTCTGGGCCAGGGTCGATTTGGCCCGCAGCTTCAACAGATCGTTGAGTTGCGCTTGAGATAGAGCTTGGGAATCTTTGGCCTGGGCCACTTGGTTGGACAGACGTTCGTTATCGGTCTTGACCTGGCTCAATTGTTCGGTCAACGGCGCTTGCTGCTGCTGGAGCGCTTGAACCTGGCTGCGCATGATTGAAGCCTGGCGGGCTTCATAGATTCCCGTGCCGAGGGCAGCGACGATTGTGGCGGTGATTATGGTTTTTTGGAGGGCAGTCATGGCGATAGTTTTGGTTGCAGTTGCAGTGGTGACGAAGGCTGTTCCGCCAAGAATGGCGGCGGCGGAAATGGTGACGGCCAATCCGGCAGGCGCGGCCTGGACGGCGTTGGCGGAGATGGCGACAACCAGTCCGCTTGCGCCGATGGTCATGCCGCGTTTGGCGAAGAATTGGCGCAGGCGTTCGACGGCGCGGCTGACGCGTTTCCTGGCGGCGTCTTCGTTCGTGCCGAGCGTCTGGCCGACTTCGCGCAGGGATTTGTTTTCGAAATAGCGGAGCAGCACGGCGGCGCGGTCGGTTTCATCGAGCGCGTGCATGGCTTCGTCCAGGAGGGGTTCGATGTGGGTCCAGTCCGCGGCGGGGGTGTTCATGGCGTTGAGTTCGCAGGCGACTTGTTCGCGGACCTGGCGGCGGGCTTCGCGGCGGACCACATCAATGGCCGTGCGGCGGGTGACTTGATAGAGCCACGCGGTGAGGATGGTGTCGGGCGCGAGGCGGTGCGCCTGGCGGGCGAGGTCGGTAAAGGCGGATTGGGCGACTTCCTCGGCGAGTTGCGGAGAGCGGACCTGGCGGAGCGCGGCGGAGAAGACCAGATCAAGGTGACGGCGGACCAGCTCGGTGAAGGCACCCTCGGCGTGTTGCCGGGTGTAGCGCGCAAGCAATTGCAGGTCCGTGTCGCTCATCTTCAGGAGTATATCGCCGCCAACATAAAAACCGGACGAAAAAACCATAAGAGAGGGACCGGCAGGACTCCGTCAACGAGAGCCGCCCTCCAGCCGCCAACAGCGCATCGTCGGTCACCTGTTTGGGCGCCTTGATGGGAATGCCTTCGTGGTGGAGCCGTTTGGCGCAAAAGCCGCGCTCGGGAGCATCAATCAAGCGAATTATCCTCTCCGCAGCACGGCTCGCCCTGGGGGTTAAGAGAACTGCGTTCGACAGGCAAGACGCAACCCACCAGGGGAAAGTGCGGAGGTCGGCTCACCGGAACACAGGTTCAAAGTGAGCGAGGAGGCAGAAGCTTATTACCACCAATATGTCGGGCAGGTGGGATCGCCGCCCGACGTTGAAGCCCAAATGCCCCCGCGCGCCGGGACATGCATCTTTTCAAATTCCCGCCACTCGACATGCCCGTCAAGCATGCCCAAGTTGCCGCGTGGGACAAAGACAGGGGGTCACTGGCAAGGTCAAATGCATACCCGACAATGCGACAGGGATAATTCCAAAGATTGAGATTGCCCTGGTGCGGCTGCGGCGGGCTATCGCTCCACATCGGCGCGGATCATGCGGAGGCCGAAGACAGCGCCAATCTCGCTGCCGGGGCCGGCCTGGAACTTCACCGTCACCTTTTGCTTGCCGTTGAGCACCTCGGCTGGCACGGCGTATTCCACGTCGAAAAAGCGCATGGGGCCGCGGCGCTCGATGGTTTGCTGGCCCACTCGTGTGCCGTCCACGAGGACGTCAAACTTGCGCTCCTGCCACTCGTCATGGTTGTAGGTGGCGACCAGCGCCATGCGATGGCCGGGATCGACGGGCAGATCGAAGGAGAACCACATGGTGCCCCGGCGTCCTGGCAGGCTCTGGAGGCGCAGGGGCTCGGTGTCCTCGCCCTGCATATTCGAGTCGCGCTCGGCCTGCATCTCGCCGGGCTGGACGAAGGCGACGGTGGCGGCTTCGAGCTTGCGCTGCCGATCCCGCTCGGCGGCAAGCTCGGTAGCACGCTGCTCCCATTCCTGGGGTGTGAACAGGTCCCAATAGATGGCGTAGGTACGGCGGTGAAGGCGATAGAATGGGACGAAGTCCACGTCGCGATCCTTGCCGACGCCGTCGGTGCGGAAGCAGCCCGGTTTATCAGGCAGCAGCTTGAGCCAGTCGGCCACCGGGCACTCGGCTCCGACAAAGACGGGCACTTCGCCGTGGTCGCCGCCCCGACGCCGGCCTTCCTCCGGGCCGAGATCCCCAGCGAGCACCAGCGGGCCCCAGAGGATGGCGACGCGGCGAGGGTTGTCCGGCAACGGTTCAAGGCGGAGGGTCTTGGGGAGCGTGACGGTAACCGCATCGCCGGTCTTCCAGGCACGCTTGAGTTCGACGAACCAGCTCGATTTGGGCGCAGAAGCGTAGTTACCGCGGCGACCGCCGCCGTCGGAACTAGGGCCAGTCAGCAGCTCCGGAGCGATCGGATCGCCGTTGACTTTGACGGAGAAGTTCGTGCCTGCCCAGTAGGGACGGCGCAGGGCAATGGTGAGTTCTTTGGGCGTCGCCACCGTGAGGTGAAGGGTGGCCGATTCGCCTTCGGGGAAGTCGGTGTCCATGGAGAGCGTGACGCCGGCTGCTGGCCATTCGGCGGTGGAGGGGGCATAGAGGTTGACCGAGAGCTTGTCGCCGGCTTCGTAGTAGAGGCCCAAGCCGTGCAGGGCGTGGCTCTCCATGCTGGTGCCGGTGCAGCAGGTGAAGCCGCCGTCGAGCATGTTCTGCTCGTATTCATGCTGCACGCCGCGGCCGACCGGGACCATGTAGCAGGCCCAGCCGTCCTGCGGATCCTGCGAGGCGAGGATGTGATTGAAGAGGGCGCGCTCGTGGAAGTCGGCGTAGTGGGCGTCGGGCCGGAGGGCGAACATCTTGCGGGTCATCTTGAGCATGTTATAGACGTTGCAGGTCTCCGCGGTGCGGCCGTCCACGCGGTCGCTCAGCTTGTCGGATTCGCCGAAATACTCATCCTTGCCGTGCCCGCCAGTGGCATAGCTGTGGTGCTGGACGACCTCGTCCCAGAAGAAACTTGCGGCGTAGCCGTCGCCGGGATCGCCGGTGTAGGCAAACCGGGCGAGCGAGCCGATCATCTTCGGCACCTGGGTGTTACCGTGCTTGCCGGCGAGATTGTTCTGGTGGCGTTTGAGGGGCTCGGTGAAGGCGCGGTGCTCGAACTTATAGGAGAGGGCGAGCCAGCGGGGATCGGCGGTGTCGGCGTAGAGGTCGGCAAAGACCTCGTTCATGCCGCCGAACTCGGTATTGAGCATGCGCTGGACCTGGGCGTCGGTCATCCGGCCGACGATGCTCTCCGCCCACTTGGAGTAATTGATTTCGAGCTCCAGCGCCGTCGTGTTGCCAGCGAAGCGATAGGCGTCGCGCAGGCCGGCGTAGGTCTTGTGCAACGTGTACCACGGTGACCACATGCCGTTGAGGTCGAAGCCGCCGGAACGGATGTCACCCTTGGCGGCGCGCTCAAAGATGGCCTCGCCGTCGGTTCCCTGGGGGTCACTGATAGCGCCCAGGTAGCCGTTGGCACGCTTCTCCTGGACTTCCTTGAGTTCTCTGACCAGGTAATCCGCGCGCTCCTTGAAGCGTGGGTCGCTGGTGGCGGCATACATCAGGCTCACCGCCGACAGGTAGTGGCCGGCGATGTGGCCGGTGAGCTGTTTACCATTCACGGAATCCCAACCGCCATAACCCTTGGCCCTGGGCTCCAGCCCGGCGCGGAGGCGATAGCCGGCCAGCATCCGGTCCGGTTCCAAGGCAAGCAGATATTTGGCGTCGAGGTCTTGCGCATGCTTGAGCGGGCCGCCGGTCAGGCGGACGGCGGATAAGGGGATCGGCCGGGCGGCATCCGGAATCACGTTGGTGATGGGATTCGCCTGCAAGGATACGGTCAGAGCCAGAAGTGGAGCGGCAAACAGAACGAAGCTGCGCGTTTTCATGCAAGTCCTATCCTCAGACAATCCCTATTGGTCCTTAAGCCACACGACTGAGCGCCCCCCGCGGTTGAGCCGGGCATAATTGGGTATGGCGAGCAGCGGCGAACCGTCCTTAGCCGTGCTGCGGATCACCGTCACCCCATCCAGCAAGTCCGGGTTCCATTCAGTGACCAGCGGCGCGGTTGGGCTCAGGATGGCGTCCAGACTTTCGTCCACGCTCTCGAAGTTGTAGATCAGCGGGCCGCAGCGCAGACCCGCGCACCCACGATCTGCGGCGATCTTTTCGTCGGCCTTAATCCGTTGCGCCTCCATCGGCAGCACCAGGTCAATCGTGTCGCCCTTGCTCCATTTGCGCGTGATGGCGGCATAGCCGTTTTGCACCTTGGGCGTGGTGGCTTGGCCGTTTACTGAGATCGCCTTGAGCCCCTCCTCCGCCGGAGTGGAGGAATAGAGCTTGCTGGTGGTTCGATTCGGCACACGCACGCAAATGGTGAGCTCTTTCGCTTCCTTCGGATTCACCGTGATCGCAACCTTGCCGCTCCACGGGTAGTCCGTCTTCTGCACCATTTCAACATCCGTGCCGGCGACCTTCTCGACGTTGATGGTGCTGCCAATGAAGAGGTTCACGTAAAGGCCGTCCTTCCCCTTCACATAGGTCCAGGTCGGAATCATCAGCAAAGTGCGCGGAATATTCCCCACGCAGCAGGGACAGGCGTGCCACGGGTACCGCGGGCGACCCCCCGCCAGCGGGTTGTCGTAGTAGAAGTTCTTCGCTTCGAGGTCCATCGAGCCGAGCAGTGCGTTATACATCGTTTCCTCATACAGGTCGGCGTATTTCGCATCGTGGTAGGCAAGGTTCATCTTGTATTGAAAGAAGATCAGCCCGCAGCTCGAGCATGATTCGCAATAGGCCGAATTGCGCAGCGAGTAATTCGGCCCGAAGCCTTCCGAGGTTTCGCCGCTACCGATGCCGCCAGTGACGTAATACTTCTTATTCACCATGTTGTCCCAAAGCGACATCACGGCGCTCTGGTAATCCACATCGTGGGTTTCGGCGGCGACATCCGCCATGCCGGAATAAGTATAGGTGGCGCGCACGGCATGCCCGACAGCCTCATACTGTTGCTGCACAGGAACATGGCTCTGGTCGTATTCACTGCCATCACGCCGACAATCGAGAAGAAACTTGGCCATCCGGATATAGCTATCGCCGCGACCGCCGCCCTCCATGTCGTTGACGAATCGGCCAAACCGCACGAGCGCCTGCTCCATTTCCTGGTGGCCATCATACCAGTCCTTCTTTCCCGGCCCAAGGTTGGCCACCCAGCAATCCCCAAGCTTCTTCGCAGCTTTGTACAGCCGTTTGTCCTTTCCTTCGGTCAGCGTGTAATGGTTAATCGCGGACTCGATGAAGTAACCGGCGACGTATCCTTCATGATCGCCGCGATTACGCGGTGACCATCGCTTGCTCCAACGGTTCCGGTCGGCGAGCGTGTAGGCGGTCTGCAAATATCCGTCCGGTTCCTGGGCAGCGAGTATCTTCGGAATCCAAACTTCCAATGTCTCCTTCAGGTGTTGCTGCGCCTTGATGATTTCGGCGTCCCCTTGCGGATCCACCATCAACGCGTTGCAAATGGACTCGACGGTCTGGTGTACCCATGCGTTGGCGAACACGTAACCCTTATGGCGTCCATGCGGCTCGCCGCGCAACGCCTTGGCGGCTTCAATGAAGTTGTCAATACCGCCCTGACCTTCCGCAAGGTTCGTGCGGCTGATATAGTCAATGCAGTGCGGAATCCAGTTCACGATAAGCGCTTTGGCCCGGGCGCTCCACAGCGGGCTGTCGATCTTGTAACGCTTGGTATAGACCACATCCAGGCGGTCCGCCGGCGGCGGCGCATGTACCGCCACGTTCAACGTGGACGCCGAACTCAACTCGCCTGCGGTTCCGGTGAACCTCAGTATATAATCCCCCAGTGCAGAGAATGTTGCCGTCGTCTTCGAAGCATTCGGATCGGCAAACTTTACCTCGCCCGGCCCGGACGCCTTGCTCCACGTCACCTTTGTCCCGCCGGAATCCTTCATGAGCCACTTGACCGTGCCGGCCAGGTAGGTGGTGCCATTGGGCATTACGCTGCGGTCGATTCCGGCGAAAACGATGGGGGGAAACGCCGGAGATTTGCCGGAGTCATACACCCGCCATTCGAGCAAGCCGGTGGAGGCGCGGCCATCAGAATCGAACTCCAGCCGCAGCCTGGAGGTCGTGACCTCCGGGAACGTGGTGGAGTTGAACTGGTTCTCCGCCAGACCGAGCCCATCCGCTTGCGGCACCGGGACGAACGCGCTCCCGTCCCAATATTTCAATCGGCACGCCTTCGGCAGGCGAACTCCGCCGTGGTCGTCGAACCAATAAACATCCATCTTCGAGGTCGAAATGGGCTGGCTCCAGTCATACTGCACCCAATGGGTGCCAGTCCGCGGCCAATTGCCGTAGGCGCCCTGGCTCTTATCATTCGAGTTGGACGGTGTGGCGCCGTCGTTGAGCGCGGTGATTGTCTCATGGCCTGAAACAAAGGAGGTTGAGACCGTGGCGACGAGCGCGAGGTTGGCGTTTTCAGCCGCCCCTGCCACACAAAGCGTCGCCGCCAGGGCACACACAAGAGCGAGAGCAGAGATGCTGCAAGAGGCTACCCGATTCGAGGGATTGTGCGTTCTCATAAACGTATCGTCTAGGATTTGCGTTGTCATTTCAGGGAAGGCAAGGAATAAGATTCCAGTTCATGTTGCTCCAGGCAAAACGCTAGGGTTGGGTGGAGAACACCGCGATCTCCGACAAGCCTATGTTGAGGGTGCCCGGCTTGGTCCGGTTGACCGCAAAGATCAACCATTGGACGGTTTTAGGCGCAAAGCTGATATCGAGGCCCTGCCGCGCATTATCCGGCAACGCCCCCGTACTGATGGTTGAGCCATCACTGAAGATCAGCATGCCGGAGGTGACTTGGTCCAGGTCGTTAGGGCGGTCAAATAGCTGAACGCAATCGATGGTTTGGGGCGTGGACCAGGACAGGCGAATCATGGCGGTGTCGCGCTCGCCCCGGCTGGCCCACTCATGCTCAATTTGATCCGGATAGCCCCCGACAACGCCATCGACTGCCCCGTTCGCGCTGTAGTCAGTGTGGGTCGAACTGACCGTGACCTCGGCGTTTCGCGCGATGTTAGCGGGCGAGTGGAGCAGATCGGGCGAAGCGTCCTCGCCGGGCTTGAGCAGACGAATCTCCTGCAGGCACATCCCATACCGGCTGCCCGGCGGTTGCGCCTTAAAGGTAGTTCCCCCCCAACCCGAACTGAAATTGGCTGCATAGCACAGCCAAAGACTGCGCCCGTCGTCTTTGCTGATGAACTTTGAAGGCAGGTTCACAAAGTAAGCCTGCTCCCCGAAGTTGCTCATGTGGCTCACCAGTTTCCATGGGCCGGTGATGCGGTCGGATTCGAGCACGTAGGTGTTATAGCGGGAGACAGTGTTGCCGCCATCGGTAACGCACATCAGGTATTTCTTGAGGCCGGGGTTGTAGGTCATGGTGACGCACCCCATGTGGTCCTGCCACTCCGCCAGCGGCTTGATCTTCTGAAAATCGCTGGTCCAAACCGGATTGCCTTGAGGGTCATTGCCGGCAAAGAACTCATACTTTGACGCGTCGTTCATGTTCGCGATGGAAGGAGCTACGCGAATCAGGTAAACGTGGTCCGCCGTAATCCAACTGTTATAGGCGAACCGCCGGTTCTCACCGTCGCTGGAGCCCTGCGCCACCAGGTAGGCTTTGCCATCGGGCGAGTGTTCCATGTTCCTGCCGAAATCAACGAAGTGCGGCGCGCTGATCTTGACCGGCTCACCTTTGAGCGCGTGCTCGCCGAACAGCGGCTGCTCGGGGGTACATGGCGTCTGCGTCCAGGTCTTGCCTAAATCGGTGGACCAGCGGAAGCCAACGAAGGGTCCGAGCCAAGGCCAATTATAGAGAGTCCCCTCGCGAGGAACACTCCCGCTCGGGTGCAGGCAATAGGTGCCGTAATACCAGACCCCGTCATACGCTAAACTGCCGCACGGATACCGCCCCTCATAGGGGCGCGGGCTGCTCTTGAACACGCCTTGATTCGTGACGACCAGTTTGAGCGGGTCATCGCCGAGAATCGTCGCGTGGCCGGTGGTGGCGTTCTCACCGCCGGAGCCGGAGCCAAGGCCGTTGACGCTGCCATCCGTCCAAGGTGAATACAGGTTGCCGTCCTTGGCCCAGGAGGGATACCACGTGTCGGCGCCGGTGTATTCCGCGTGCCGTCCCGTGAAGCCGACGCCAACGAGCGTGTCGGACTTCTGGAAAGGACAGCCCGCCGGCGGGGTGGATGGCCACGCGTAGTATGGCTTTGGTTGAGGCGCATCGACCAGCCGCTCAACCGCACTCGATCCGGATGATCTTACGTCGCCAGTTCCAGCAGTTCTGAGGGGGACAATCCCCCCGCATGTGAACACCACGACAACGACGCCAAGCGGCCAGGAAAACGATTTCATAGTTCAGTTAAGACGATCTGTCGTTCGGGCTGGTTAACCAGAACCAGTGCGGCCAGGAGCCTGTTGCTGACGCCAGTTTCCGTCTTCACCATGCTCAAAGACTAGCCGACCATAACGGTCTGGCTTGGTTAGAATTAATACATCACTTGTAAAACCCCTCCTAGTTTCGCGTCAATCAGCGAGTTCGTGCTCGGAGCCGCGCCGGACTGAATTCCAGCCCCACAACTTCAATTTGTTGGCGCCCAATGATGCTCTGAGGTGCTGCTCCAACACGGCCTAACAGGGTGCCTGGGACGCCCGACCACGGTATCGCGTCGCCAGGAAAATGAAGGCTGCCGCCACCACCACCATCAACGCGGCGTAGAAATAGAACTCCACCGCGCCGTGGGCGTGAACGTAATTGCTGTTCAGATTCGTGAACACGGCCACGAGAAAATGGCCGCCCGCCATCGTCGTCAACCAGAAGCTCATGACGATGCTCTTCATCCGCTCGGGTGACTGGCTGAACGCGAACTCCAATGCTGTCGCCGACAACATCACCTCGCCCGCCTCAAGCACGACATAGGGAATCAACTGCCACGCCACACTCAGCGTCGCGCCTCTGTCCATACGCGATTGGATGAAACCACAGATCACAAAGGATACTGCCCCGAGCACCATGCCCGCCGACATTCGGCGCAACGGCGTCGGCAGAATTCCCCGCCGTTCAAGCCATGGGTAAACCCCCAGCGTCAGAATCGGCACCCAAATCATAACTAATACCGAGCCGGCGGATTGCATGGTCTCGCCGTCGAGGAGGTAATACGGCGTCATGTTTTTGCCCTGAAGCACCCACGTGCTGTTCACCTGATTGAATAGCGCCCAGAACATCGGCACCGTGAGGAAGATCATCAAGATACCCGACACGGCACGCGCGCTTTCTACTTCTTCCGGGCTGAATCGGGCCGGAGCGACATCGAAGAAGTGCTGGCCGATCTTCCGCTCGCCGCGATGCGTCAGCGCGAACCAAACCACTGTCCAGTAGCCCGCGCCGCGGTCCGCCTTCTGTGGCGGTTGGCGGACATAATACTTCGTGCCGAGCCAGAAGATCAGCGTGGCCAAAGCCATGAATATCCCCGGCACCCCGAACGCCCAACTATACCCCGCCTTGTTGCGAACCATTGGTATGACGAAGAAGCCGAACGCCGCACCCAGATTGATGGCCCAATAGAACCAGCCATAGACTTTCCTCAACACTAGGTCTTGATTTGGCCCGAACTGGTCGCCGACGAACGCCGATACGCATGGTTTGATGCCACCCGCGCCAATCGCCAGCAGTGTGAGTCCCACGAATAGACCCGCGCGGCTGCCTTCAAACATCGCCAGCGTCGCATGCCCCAGACAATAGAACAGCGAAATGCTGAGAATCGTCCAGTAGCGGCCCCAGTACCTATCGGCCAGCCAGCCGCCCAACAACGGAAGAAAGTACACCGCCGTGCCAAACAGATGCAGGACTTGCGTTGCCCCGTCGGATCCCATCTGCATCCGGTTCTTCAGATACAGCTCCAGGATGCCGATCATGCCATAGTAGCTGAATCGTTCGCAGGCCTCGTTGCCGATAATGAACTTAATCTGCGGAGGATACCGCCCTCCATTCGTCGAACGGCTCACCGCTGCGGTTGAGGGCTCGCTCATATTCGGCAAATCACCGCGGCTGACTCAACCGGGCGCGCACCAGCTCGGGCAAGTATTTGACCGGCACCGGGCCGTGAGCCAGCACGGCCTCGTGAAAGCGGCCCAAATCAAAGTCTGCGCCCAGCTCGCGTTCGACCGCCTGGCGCAAGCGGTAGTGCGCCATCCGCCCCACAAAGTAGGTCGAAAGTTGCACCGCGCTCTGCTTGGCCCGGATGATTTTCAGCCGCGCCTCCCCTTCCGACTGATACGACTCCTCCATCAGGAACTTAAGCGCTGCGTCGTCTGTCATCTCGTCACAATGCATTTGGTGATCGAGGATGGTGTTGGCCACTGCCCGAAGGTAGAACTTCAACTGCGTTAGCCTCAAAGCCAGGTCCCTCCGCCTATATCCCTCGTCGAGCATGGTCTGTTCGGTGTAAACGGCCCACCCCTCGATGAACACCCCCGATTGCAGCACGCGCCGAATAACCGAAGGATTGCGGTTGGCGTACTCGAACTGAACATAGTGCCCCGGGTATGCCTCATGGATGGTCAGAATCTGCAGCATGTAGCTGTTGTACTCCTCCAGATAGCTCTTCACCCGCTGGGCGCTCCAGTCCTTGGGCGGCGGACTAACCGCATATTGCCCCAGGGCTTTGGGGTCCAACGGCGGCGGAGAGTTCATGTAGGCGGTTGAATTGCCACGCTGAAACTCCGGCATCTCAACCACCCGGCACGAATCCGGTTCCGGCAGGCGCAGCAGATCCCGCTGGGAAATAAAGCGCTTGATCTGAGTCACAGCTTTCCGCACATCGCGCGTCAGGTTTTCCGGGCGGCCGTGCTCCTGCGCGATGCGGTCGAGCACCTTCTGGATAGTCTCGCGCCGGCCCGCCACGTCATCCGGGGGAAGCGCCCGGCCTGGGTAATACCCGCTCCAGAGCTGCCGCGCGACCACGAACATATCCCGCTGCACTCGCTCAAATTCCGCCTTCGCATCGGCCAGGACCTGATCAGCCGTCAGATTGGCGTCCAGCTCCAATTCGAGCTTGCGGTAGAACTTGTCGCGGCCCAGCCGCCAATCACCTGTAGCGCGCGGCAACAGGTCCTTTTCGAGAAAGGTCTGGTAGTCCTTCAGGCAGGCCGCCACCCCCTGGGCCGAAGCCCTCAGCGCGGCGAACTGCGGCGTCTTGCCCGAAAACTCAAAGATGTCCTTCTCATAGAAGGCGATCGAACCCCGGTTCTGGCGAATCGCCGTCTCCAGCAAGGGCCGCGCCGGATGACGCAGGTTGTCTCTAGCGGCCGCCACGACCCGGGGAATTAGTTCCATGCGAGCCAGGCAATTGGCAATATTCGTTTCCTTCGGAAGCGTGGATTGCGTCAGCAGCAGATAGACGCTGTCGCTGAGGTACTCGCCATAGACGCGTGGGTCCTCTTCGTAAGGGTGTATATTCTCCGCCAGCCAATTCGAACGGGTCAGTTCCTGGCGGAAGATCTCGTAATCAATTTGGCTGTTCCGCGAGAGCTGGGCATACTCGATCTGCTGGGGCAACGCCGCCAGCGTTTCGCCGGCGCGCACACGCCGGGCTTCGATCGCCGCGTGCGAGAGGTCATCCAGACGGGAATCAAAGCGGTGGTCGCCCAGCCGCGTCGCTTCCAGCGGCTGATCGCGGAACTCGGTCTCCAGGTAATCCCGGAAAAAGGCGTTCAGCTTCCTGTCCATGTCCTGGGCCGGGGTGGAAATGATGCCGGCGCCAATGACCAGGACGGTTGTTATCCGGCCAATAGGATGCGCTGTGTTCATACAACGGCTCTCAAGGTCTGTGCACTGTGCCCGTTTCTGCTGCCGAATCAAGCTTCATGGTGCCCAGTGCGAGCGGTGAACGTTTCCATGGTCAACCCTCCAGCCGCTGTTTTCTCCGGCCCTGGCGCAGCCGCGCCGTGCGGGTGCCGAGTGCCCAGAACACATCTGCAAATCAGGGCAACCGATTATATCGAGCGGCGTGGGCCACTGGCTTGGGCTGATTCGTTCGAGAGCTTCCTGGACCAACTGCTTCTCCGAAGGCGACGCCACCACGCCGTTTGGCGGATTCAAGCAATCCGGGTTCTTCGGGCGAGAAAAATCCATTTTCGCCCACTACCAATACACGGAACTGAAAACCGTCTGGTTGCAGTTGAACTGAGCGGCTCAAGAGAAAGCATTGACTGATCAACTACCCCGGCCGCACCGGGGTGGACATGCCGCCCGAGTTCATCGAGCGCCTGGCGAACCTGAAGAACCTCCGCTACCTCAAGGAAAGCACCGGTGAGATGCAGCGCATAGACCGAGGCTGCTCCAGGAATCACAATTGAACTAACAAAAACGGACCTCAAACGCTTGTCTGAGGCCCGTAACGTGGTTGCGGGGGCTGGATTTGAACCAGCGACCTTCAGGTTATGAGCCTGACGAGCTACCGGGCTGCTCCACCCCGCGATCCGACTGACGGCTTCTATAATGCCCCAGCTTTGCCCCAGCGCAAGCCCTATTCCTAAATAACCTTGGTTAACCGCCTTGCCACGGCTCTGCCAGGCGACAGACTGGCCACACTAATGTCAACCAGTCAGTATCCATATCGAAGGAAATTCCGCATGAAGATTCACAAACACACAGCACTGCTGGCGTCGCTGTTGGGAACGTTGGCGGCCGCGCCGGCGCAGCACGGTTTGGCCGCGCAGAGCGAGGCGAGCCCATCGTTCGAATTCGCCTCGGGCGTCCCCGCTTACGACCAGGCTTACCAGAAGGCCCGCCAAGTCATCGCGGCGGATGTCAAGGACGGCAAGTTCCTCGCCGGGCAGAACTGGGCCCAGGTCTGGACGCGCGACACCTCGTACTCAGTGGAGTTGGCCTGCGCGCTCCTGCATCGGGATGTTTCCAAGACGACGCTGCTGGGATTGACCCAATCGGTAGCAGGCATCGGCGAATGCTGGTTTCAGGACAAATGCGGCCACTTTGCCGGCTGGCCGAATCTGACTGACGCCATCGTCGGGGCTTCCGGGGCCTGGGCGTTGTACCTGGCCACCGGCGACCAGGACTTGGTGCGGCCAATATATGAGCGCACGGTGCGCAGCCTGAAACGCGCCGAGCAGGATGCGTACGACCCGCAGACGGGGTTGTTTCGGGGCTGTGCGAGTTTTATGGAATCCAACAGCGGCTATCCAGCAAAGTATGCCATGAAGGGGGACATGATCGCCCGGACTTGTGCGCTCAGCACCTGCCTGCTGTATTACCGCGGCTATGTTGTGGCCGCCGAGGCCGGGGCGGTCCTGGGAGAGGATGTCCGTCCGTTGCGCGAGAAGGCCGCCCGGCTGAAGAAGGCGATCAACACCCGCCTATGGCTGCCGGAGAAGGGCTATTATGCCTATTTCCTGGACGAGACCGGTGCCCTGAATCCGCGCATGGAGGGACTGGGCGAGGCCTTCGCCATCCTCACAGGTGTGGCGGACGCGAAGCGCGCCCGGCAGATCATGCGCTCGACGCCCACGACGGCTTGGGGTTTCCCGTGTTTATGGCCGCAGTTCGAGGAATGGCGCGACTATAAGCGGGACTTTGCCCATTACTATCACAACGGGATGATCTGGCCGTTTGTGCAGGGCTATTGGGCGTGGGCGGCGTCGGAGTTAGGGGATGCGCAGGTTTTCGGCCGGGAGCTGGACGCGCTGGTCAAGCTGTCGGAGAAGAACGACACATTCATGGAGCTCTACCGTCCGGAGGACGGCAAGCCTGATGGTTCGCCTCGCCAGTTGTGGAGCGCCTCGGGCTTTCTGTCTATGGTCTATCACGGGCTGTTCGGCATGGCGTTTGAGGCAGACGGTGTGCGGTTCGCGCCAGTGGTGCCGGAGCGCTTCCAGGAATTGACGCTTTCGAATGTGAAGTACCGCGACGCCCAGTTGCATATCGCCGTCAAGGGCGCCGGAACCCGGGTCCACCGGTTCAAGTTCGACGGCAAGACGCAGCGAAAACCCTTCTTCCCGGCCTCGAACAAGGGCCCGCATGAGATTGAGATTCTATTACGCTGATTCTGTTGTCAGTCACCCAACTTCATCAAGCGCCGTCAATAGTGCCAGAGGACACAAGCATTTCAGCCTTATTCTATCGAGTCACGGTCCACGTGCCGAGGTAAGGCCCTCCCTTGCTATCTTCCCTTCCATTCCCTTACCTGCTTTTGCAGATGGATGCACGGCAAGCATACAAAAAGCATACAAGCCGGGGGGAGTCGAAAACAAGATGCCGGCGCACCCAGGGCAGAACAACATCTGCCCACGTCAATCCCCGACTTGGTAAACCCAAGTTGGCTCGATCTGATTTCAGCCCTTGCGGGTCGCCCCTGAAAATTTCCCAAGTCTGGTAAAACAGGTTTCCAAGCCGCCCAGGAAAGGCCGGTGTCTGGGGAGGTGCAATCTACCTGCCCACCTCGTCAGAATCGCTACAGCGCCCCATACGGGGCTTCTGGTGAGTAGTGGGGAGTTGCTGCCAGTCCAAAGGCCGAGAGGCAGCGCAACGGTGTTGCCAGGGATTTCAGGACGTGGTAGAAACCGCCATGAGCGACTTGCCACCAGAAACCAGACTTCGCTTCGAGAAAGCGATTAAGGAGCAGTGGAACTGCCAGGCCATATATGTTGATTGGGTGGATTGCCAGCAAGAGGCTTGCGGAGATGGGAGGGTGTTTATTTTTGCTTTTTCACCAGCACCAACAGAATGGCCGGAGGCAGAGCACTGTTTCGTCTGGGACTTCGAGAATTTCAAGCAAGGTGGCAAAGGTGTTGCGGTCGTCTTGGACAAGCAAGTAGTAATGGAAGCCGAGCGCGAGGCCGGGGAAGCCGACGGAAAATGTTTTCGGCGTTTGGCGCTTGCGGCGGTTATAGCCTGGAAACAAAATTGTGTTCCCAGGAAGCCCGACGAGTACGTGGACAGCGAAAACCAGTCAAAGGAGAAACTCGACGGGCAGCAAGTGGAATATGGGCATCCGGCTTTGGGAATGGCCGCAAAGAAGTATGGGAGCTTTCGTGTCCGGGAGCGGTCTGACAAGAAAATCGCCGTGCGAATTTTCGATAGAGACGAATGGAAGATTTCACTTCCGATTCGGGCAGTTGGCAAGATCGAGGAACCAGCCAGCCAATGTGATTGGTTTGTCTATCCCCTTGTCGTGGGTTTCGAGTGAAGCAACCGCGCCGCCACGCCGCGAGGCACTAGCGCCGGCCTGCGCTTGGCTGGGCGGGCTTTCGGCTGTGACCGTTGCGGCAGCATCTTTTGGAAGTGCGCTTCCCAGGCGTCGAGAGTCGGTTTCAGGTCTGGCCGGGTTGTCTTGTGGCGACCAGCCATGAAGCTACCGACAAGGCCGTTGCGGTCTATGCCGGTCTTGTCCACGTCGAAGTAAACCGACTTCAGCGCCTCGATCAGCCTCAGGGGAACGACATCGTCTTTGCCGTCTTGGAAAGCACGGAGAAGGGTTGCCGCGAGAATGGCTGTGCCTTTGGCCAGGTACACTTGAACCAAGTGGGCCGCAAACTCCCGGTCATTCTTCCGCCGCTTTAGCTCGGCTTGGCGCTCCATAAAGGCCGTGGGAGTGTAAGGGCGGCCGTACCAGTCAATCGGGTTGGATGGGTTGCCGCTCAGGAGATAGCTGATATGAGCTGCGGTTTGATTGCTGAAAAGCTCCGCCCTCTCCTGTGTCAGCTTGACGCGCCCGCTCTCGACGCTTTGAATATTCTCTGGAGAGCAGTCGAGCCACTTGGCCACGCTGCCAACAGACAAAGGGGCTGGAACCATGTCCGGTTCAAAGTCGCCGGTCTTGGAATTCCGCACGCTCTTTTGTTTCTCGCCCTCGGTCAACATGCTTCGCAGAACCGCGAGCGGCGTTTTCAATTTTGACGGTCTCATATTGTTATTGTAGTCTATCAGCTAAGCACTACAAGGACTTTCTTGCCCATTCTTGCCTTACGCTCGAAGATGGGGACTAGAAATTTATGTTAGATTCAACACTTGAATTGATCCGGGCCGGATTGAAAACCGACCAGACCCTTGCACCGGGCGACCGGGCCAAAATCATTTCGCTGATTCGCGGCAATGGCAAGGCTCATCTCCCTCCGCCCGCTGACACCGGCCCGCGCCTCTTGCGCCGTTCGGAAGCTGCCGCCAGGTTGGGAAGAACTGTCCGCAATATAGATCAACTTTGCGTGCAAGGCATTTTGGAAAAACGCAAATTTCCTGGCCGGCAGCGCAGTGCCGGGATTCTCGAAAGCTCTTTAGTGGCGGCAATCTCTGCCGCTGCATAACAACAAACGAAAGGAAAACAATGGAAGTCCCCGACAGTCTAAGTCCGCCAATCGAGCGGAGGTTTTTGAATGAAAACGAAACAGAGGTCAAGCCCCTCGACATCGCGGGGCAACAGGAATTGGTCAGATATTATCGTTACGCTCCCATTCTCAAATATGAAGAAAAGCACTTCCGGAGAAATGCGGCCCCCGACTCCGACGAGACCCGCTTCGTCATTATCGGCGTGCACATTTGCGGCGGTCTGACCCCGGGCGAACGGGTGCGGTTTATGCTAGATGAATTTGTACCTGCTCTGGCCAGCGACCCGAGCACTCGAAAACTCATCCCCGTCCGCCGCCACAAGGTTGGCCGCGCACCTTCGGGGGAGCCGATTTTCCCCGGCTGCATGGTTTTCGCTCACGACTTTTGCGAGCAGTTCTTGCCGGACGAATCTTGGATGGCGCCGTCAGAATGGGCTTCCATCCTCAAAGAACTCGCCCCAGTTATCGCGCTCGAAAAAAAGATTACGGCTCAAGAGGCCGCTTTCAACGCGGCCCGCAACGTCGAAGGAGCTGAGGCCAAACTGGCGCAATCGAACCCGACAAAATTCTTGGCCGCTGGCATCGCGGCGGGCGTCGGGGAAGCCTTGCGGCAACTGAACATCGCGCCGCGAAAGGGGGCCGCGTGACCTGGCGTGCCGAAAAACGCATCTTTGCGCAGGTGGGTAATGTCGAGCTTGACGCCAACGAGGAATGGAAAAAGACTTCCGATGCCGAATCTGACGGCCCGCCCATGCCGCTGATTTGGCCGGTCTGCGAGTGCTGCCATTGCGAATTCGGCGGCGAAGGGCAGGAGACTCTCGACGCGGCGCTACAGGCGGCCACGGCCAGCGGATGGAAGATCGTGTCACAACGGTTTGCTGGCCTTGAGGATGTTGACCCGGCCCTTGCTGAGGACGTGGTTTGTCCAAAATGCTGGGTGAGAGAATTCTCCACATGAAATCCCTTTGCGCCGAAACGCCGCATTTCAGCCGCCGATTGGTTTGCTCGGCGGTCTTTGGCTGGCGTGGCGCTGCCGGGCATCGGGGGTGCCCGGCCTTTACTTCACCTCCCTCCGGTTTCCCCATCGGGGGCGAGGTGTTCGCGCTGCGGGTAGAAGAGCATGGGAATCTTCCACTCCGCAGCCTTAGTTCCCAGCCCAGTAATTCTATGACACAATTCTCCTTTCCCAAAGTTACGCTGCCACGGAGGCAGGCGTGAAATCGCACTTGCGCAGATCGAAATGGTCCGGCTCCACTCGCCGTTTGTTTGACGACATGCTTGCCGGGCGAGATAAACGGCGCAAGAAGCACCGGGCCGCAGACCTTCCATTAACTCGCCGCGATACGCCCGGGGGTGTCCGGTGACATTGCCCGACTTCAAAAACCTTCTGGCGTCGCGAGACTGCAAGCCTACAGGCGAGGACCAAATCAGCGCCCTTTGCCCCGCTCACGGTGACAGCCGGGCCAGCCTATCGGTTAGCACCGGCACAGATGGAAGGATTTTGCTCAACTGTCACGCGGGATGCACGCCGGAGGATATTTGCGCCAAGCTGGGCTTGAAAGTAGGCGACTTGTTTAACGGCAAACCACATGGCAACGGCGGCATGGCCGCAATCGTAGCCACCTATGACTACCGGGACGAAGGTGGCAATCTGCTTTTCCAAGTCTGCCGCTACCAGCCGAAAGACTTTAAGCAACGCAAACCGGACGCAACGCAACCGGACGGCTGGCTTTGGAAAACTCAGGGTGTGCGCCGCGTGATTTACCGGCTGCCGGAAACCCTGGCCGCAATCCAGCGGGGCGAAGTGGTACACGTGGCAGAGGGGGAAAAGGATTGTCTCGCCCTGGTGGAACATGGCTTTGCCGCAACGTGCAACCCTGGCGGCGCTGGCAAGTGGCAGGACCGCTACAGCGCGACACTCAAAGGCGCTTCCGTTGTGATCGTGGCAGACAGAGACACGCCGGGCCGGGAACACGCGGCAGAAGTGGCCGCCAAACTGCAAGGCGTGGCCGCCAGCGTCAAAGTGATCGAGTTGCCAGACGCCGGCGGCAAACCTGTCAAAGACGCGGCGGACTTTTTCGCGGCTGGTGGCACGGCGGCAGGCTTCAAAGTCATTTGCGCCAATGCGCCGGCATGGACATCGCCCGCGCAACCGCCGCAAGCCGACACTTTGACCGCAAGCGCCGACATTCGCGGCTTCATAGTCCGCACCCTGCTTTCCAAAGACGCGCCATTCCAACAGCGCCAAGCAATCGCCAACGCCGTTGTTTCGGAACTCTCGCACGCTGGCCAGTTGTTTCACCATGCCGAGCTAAGAGACTTCGAGACGGCCATGTTTTTCAACGCCCAGCGCAAGCGGCTAGAACGTATCCGCAGCGACGCTTTCCTTTCCTGGCTCTCGGAATGGCTGGCAGTCAACCGGGCCGACAACCTTTT
>Ga0182014_10001722_pt1 | contig 28725 bp, 22 predicted proteins | sample 612S2DmetaG_FD_120489 | JGI IMG/M metagenome (GOLD analysis project Ga0182014, IMG submission 120489) | Permafrost microbial communities from Stordalen Mire, Sweden - 612S2D metaG | ecosystem: Environmental > Terrestrial > Soil > Wetlands > Permafrost | place: Sweden: Stordalen | collected... | reverse complement strand
CGCGAAGTCGATCATCATGATCGCGTTCTTCTTGACGATGCCGATCAGCAGCACGATGCCGATGACGCCGACGATGTCGAGGCCGGCCCCGGCGAATTCGAGCGCAAGCAGGGCGCCGATGCCCGCCGAAGGCAGCGTCGACAGAATCGTGACGGGATGAATGAAGCTCTCGTAGAGAACGCCCAGCACGATGTACATCGTCGCCACCGCCGCCAGCAGCAGAAACAGCTCGTTTGACAGCGACGACTGGAACGCTTGCGCGGCGCCCTGAAAGGTCGCCGCGAAACTGGCGGGAAGACCGACGTCGGCGAGCGCGGCGTTGATGGCGTCGACCGCTCCGCCGAGCGAGGCGCCGGGCGCCAGGTTGAACGAAATCGTCGTTACCGGGAACTGCTTGAGATGGGAAATCTGCAACGGCGCCCGCTTCACCTCGAGCGTGCTGATGGCGGGGAGCTGCACTTGGCCGTTGGTCGAGGCCGCGGACGGAAGATAGATCGCGTTCAGCGAGTCCAGGGAATGGGCCATCGCCGGATCGACGTCGAGAATGACGCGATATTGGTTCGACTGGGTGAACACGGTCGAAATGATGCGCTGGCCGTAGGCGTCGTAAAGCGCATTGTCGATGGTGGCCGGCGTGACGCCGAAACGCGCCGCGCTCGCCCGATCGATGCGGACCATCACCGAACGGCCGTTGGGCTGCAGATCGCTGGCGACGTCGACGATCTCGGGAACCTTGGCTAGGCGCGCCAGGACCGTCGGCGTCCAGCTCTGCAACGTCTCGAGATCCTGATTGTCCAGGGTGAACTGATATTGGGTGGCGCTGACCGCGGTGTCGATCGACAGATCCTGCACCGGCTGCATGTAGAGCGAAACGCCGGCGACGTCGGCGGTCTCCCGCTGCAAACGCCGGATGATCTCGCTGGCGCTCAATTGGCGCTTCGCGTGCGGTTTGAGATTGATGAGGAAGCGGCCGGAATTGAGCGTGACGTTGGAGCCGTCGACGCCGATGAACGAGGATAGGCTTTCGACGTCCGGATCCGCCGAGATCGCGTTGGCCAAGGCCTGCTGACGCGCGGCCATCTTGTCGAAGGAAATATCTTGCGCGGCTTGGGTGACGCCCTGGATAATTCCGGTGTCCTGCACCGGAAAGAAGCCCTTGGGGATAGCGACGTAGAGATATCCGGTGATGAAGAAGGTCGCCAGAGCGACGATGAGCGTCGCGACCTGATGGTTCAGCACTACGTTGAGCATCGCGGCGTAGAGGCGCAGCAGCCCCTGGAAGAAACGGCCGCCGGTCGCCGCGTGGCGGCGCTCGCCTCCCTCCGCGGGGTTCGACTTCAGCAATTTCGCGCACAGCATCGGCACCAGCGTCAACGAGACGAAGGCGGAGATGACGATCGTCGCCGCCAGCGTGATCGCGAACTCGTGGAACAAGCGGCCGACGACGTCGCCCATGAACAGCAGCGGGATGAGCACCGCGATCAGCGAAACGGTGAGCGAGATGATGGTGAAGCCGATTTGCCGCGAGCCCTTCAGCGCGGCTTCCCTAGGCGAATCGCCCGCTTCGAGATAGCGCGAGATGTTCTCGATCACGACGATGGCGTCGTCGACGACGAAGCCGGTCGCGACGGTGAGCGCCATCAGCGACAGATTGTCGAGGCTGAAATTCATCTGGTACATGATCGCCAGCGCGCCGACGAGCGAAAGCGGCACCGATAGGCTGGGAATGATCGTCGCCGGGATATTGCGCAGGAACAGGAAGATCACCAGCACGACCAGCCCGACCGCCAGCGTCAATTCGAATTCGACGTCGTCGACCGAAGCGCGGATCGTCGTGGTGCGGTCGGTCAACGGCGTGATCGACACGGCTTGCGGCAGCGACGCCGTCAGCGTCGGCAGCAGGGCCTTGATGCTGTCGACGACCTGAATGACGTTGGCCCCCGGCTGGCGCTGAATGTTGACGATCAGCGCTGGCGTCGCGTTCATCCACGCGGAAAGCCGGCCGTTCTCCGCCGCCAGCTCGACGGTGGCGACGTCGCTCAACAGCACCGGCGCGCCGTTGCGATAGGCGATCACCGAATCGAGGTAGTCGTGGGGATTGCGAATCTGGTCGTTGGCGTTGATGGCGAAGGATTGCGTTGGGCCGTCGAAATTGCCCTTCGGCGTATTGACGTTGAGATTGGCGATGGTCGTTCTCAGATCGTCGAGATTGAGCCCGTAAGCGGCGAGCGCCAGCGGGTTGGCGTGGATGCGGACGGCCGGACGCTGACCGCCGGAAATCGACACCAGACCGACGCCGGGAAGCTGCGACAGCTTTGGCACCAGCCGGCTTTCGACGATGTCTTCGACATCCGTTAGCTTGAGCGTCTTCGAAGTCACGCCGAGGGTCAGGATCGGCGCGTCGGCGGGATTGACCTTGGCGTAGACCGGCGGCGCAGGAAGGTCGGCCGGCAACAGGTTGCCCGCGGCGTTGATCGCCGCCTGCACTTCCTGTTCGGCGATGTCGAGGCTGAGGTCGAGGCTGAAACGCAGGGTGATGACCGAGGCGCCGGCCGAGCTCTGCGACATCATTTGCGCCAGCGAGGGCATCTGGCCGAATTGCCGCTCCAGCGGCGCGGTCACCGACGAGGTCATCACCTCCGGACTCGCGCCGGGGTAGAAGGTCTGGACCTGAATGGTGGGATAGTCGACCTCGGGCAGCGCCGAGAGCGGCAGGAACTTGTACGCGGCGACCCCGACCATGAGGATCGCGATCATCAGCAGGGTCGTCGCCACCGGCCGCTCGATGAACAGGCGCGAAGGGTTCATCGCCACGTCCTCGTCCGCGCCGTGGTCATGGCGCCGGGCTCGCCGCCGGCGCGCCCGCGTCGCCCTGGGTCTGGCGTCGATGCTGACGCTGTTCCTGCCCAGGCGCGGCCGCCGGTGCCGGGCCTTGGGCCGCCGCGCCCGCGGCGTTGCGGACGCTCACCTTGGCGCCGTCGCGCAGCCGGTCGGCGCCGTCGATCACGACGTTCTCGCCGACCGCCAAGCCGGAAACGATCGTCGTGTTCGTCGCGTCAGCCGGACCCGTCGTGACCTTGCGCACGGCGACGGTCGAATCGTCGCCGACGACGTAGACGAAACTGCCGTTGGCGCCGAGCTGAATCGCCGCGTTGGGGGCCAGAACCGCGTCCGTAAGCGTGTCGACCAGCAGACGCACGTTGACGAACTGATTGGGGAACAGCGTTCCTTGCGCATTGGCGAAGGTCGCGCGCAGCTTGAACGTGCCCGTCGTCACATCGACCTGATTGTCGTAGGCGGTCAGCGTTCCCGCGCCCAAGGGCTTGACGTTGGCGCGGTCGAACGCCGTGACCAGCAGGCTCGCGCCGGCGTTCAAGCGCTGGGCGATGGACGGCAGATTGTCCTCCGGCGTCGAAAAGACGACGCTGATCGGATCGAGCTGGGCGATCACGACGATGCCAGTGGCGTCCGAGGGCTGGAGATAATTGCCGGGGTCGACCAGCCGTAGGCCGACGCGGCCGCCGACCGGTGCCGTGATGCGGCAATAGGCGACGTTCAAGTTGGCGGTGTCGATCTGCGCCTGATCGGCCGCCATCGCGGCCTTGTCCTGCGCGACGAGAAAGACCTGGTCGTCGACCTGCTGACGCGCGATCGAATCCTGCGTGCTCAGGGTCTGGTAGCGCGCCAGGTCCGCCTGCGCCTGCGCGTACAGCGCCGAGTCCTTCGCCAATTGTCCTTGCGCCAAGGCGAGCGCGGCTTGATAGGGGCGCGCATCGATCTGGGCGAGAAAATCGCCCCTCTCGACGAGTTGCCCCTCCTTGAAGCCGACCTCCATCAGCTTGCCGGCAATTTGCGTCTTCACCGTCACAGTTGCGAACGGCGTCACGATCCCCAGCGCGTCGATCGTGATCGGCATTTGCCCGCTCGCCGTCGCGGCGGCGCGAACGGTCTGCGCGGGGGTGCCGGCGGGACCGGCCGGGCGCGTCGCGTCGACCGTCGAAGGCGCGACATTCCCGAAGTATCGCCAGACGACAACGGCGGCGACCGCGAGCGCCAGCGCGACCGCCGCCTTGCCCAAGCGACGCCTCTTTGGCGGGACCGGCGCAACCGGCTCGGCGACATCGACCTTTTCGGGCTTGACCGTCTCGTTCATCCCTGAGCCTCGCGCATGGCGCCATAGCGCTTCGCATAGGCGGGCGCGAACATCAATTCACGCCACCGTGTTGCGATAGTCCGACAAAGCCCCAGCCAATTCAAGACGCCGCGCGCGCTCCCTTCGGCGTCACATCAGTCTGAACCCGACCAGGTGGCCAGGGCTCCGAACTCAAGTTAACGGCGAAGGCGAAATGCGGCGCTTGCGCCTGTTTCGATGGCGTCGAAGCTCACAAGTGCCTCGCATCGCGCTGCCAAGGCCGCTGAATTGCGCGTCCCGCGAGTCTCTTGACTGCGACGTGCAACCTCCAGAAGTCATTTCACCTTGGACGGCGCGCTTTTGTTAACTTGGATTCGTTGCCCTGACCAGGCGCCTCGGGGTGTTGCAATCTCTTCCGGCTTGCTTCATAAGCGCCGCGGACGGGGTCTTTCCGTCGTCGGACGCGGGTGTAGCTCAGGGGTAGAGCACAACCTTGCCAAGGTTGGGGTCGAGGGTTCGAATCCCTTCGCCCGCTCCATTTACGCCACAGATCTTTGGTTTTGCGAGGATCGGCCGAGCCTCTCGGCCGGTTCTTGCGCTTTCGGGCGCCATTCCGGTCGTGGTCCCGCTTGGCGAAGGAGGCGAGTTACAGGAGGCGAGTTACAGCCCTCCCGCTTCGATCGGATCGCAGCGCGCTCGATCACAGCGCGAAGCGACGAGCGCGGTCCTCGTATTCGGGTTGGCCGCGCCGCCGCTCACGCCGCGCCTTTTGACAGCGGCGTCATTCGCGGCTATCTGAGATTTCGATGCATCGGCAGCCGGCGTCACCCAGGCGATCGCCCCAGACGCGGCCCGTAGGGGCTCGCGGCGTGCGCTCGCATCCGCCGCCTTCAGCGCCATGAACGACTCCTCGCCGCGCGGTGAATCTTCGCGACTCCTGGCCGTCCTCGGGCCCACCAACACCGGCAAGACCCACTTGGCGGTCGAGCGCATGCTGGGCTTCTCCTCGGGCATGATCGGCCTGCCGCTGAGACTCCTGGCGCGCGAGATCTACGATCGCGTCGTCAAGGCGCGGGGCGCGCGCAGCGTGGCGCTGATCACCGGCGAAGAAAAGATCGTCCCGCCGATGCCGCGCTATTTCGTCTGCACGGTCGAGGCGATGCCGCTCGATCGCCGCACGGAATTTCTTGCGGTCGACGAAATCCAGCTTTGCGCCGACCGCGAGCGCGGCCATGTCTTCACCCATCGCCTGCTCAACGCGCGGGGCAGGGCCGAGACCATGCTGATGGGCGCGGCGCCCGCGGCGGCGTTGATTCGACGGCTTTGCCCGCACGCCGAGATCCAGTCGCGCGAGCGCTTTTCGCAACTGACCTACGCCGGTCCGAAGAAGATCACCCGCCTGCCGCCGCGCAGCGCCGTGGTCGCCTTCTCCGCCGACGCGGTCTACGCCATCGCCGAGCTGATCCGCCGCCATCGCGGCGGCGCGGCGGTGGTGATGGGCTCGCTTTCTCCGCGCACCCGCAACGCCCAGGTCGAGCTGTTCCAGTCCGGCGAAGTCGACTTTCTCGTCGCCACCGACGCCATCGGCATGGGATTGAACATGGACGTCGACCACGTCGCCTTCGCCTCCTTGCGCAAGTTCGACGGGCGGCGCGCGCGCTGGCTCCACCCCCAGGAGATCGGCCAGATCGCCGGCCGCGCCGGGCGCTTCCGCCGCGACGGCACCTTCGGCGTCACCGGCGACGCCCCCGACCTCGCCCCGGACGCGATCGCCGCCGTCGAGGGCCACGTCTTTCCGCCGGTCCTGGCGGCCGAGTGGCGCAACGCGCGGCTCGATTTCCAGTCTCTGCAGGCGTTGATGCGCTCGCTCGCCGCGCCCGCGCCGACGGCGGGGCTGAGACTCGCCGAGGAGAGCCAGGACGAGACGACGCTGCGCCAGCTCGCCGGCGACGAGACCGTCATCCGCCGCTGCCGCGACCGCGCCAACCTGATCCGGCTGTGGGAGGCTTGCCAGACGCCCGACTTCCGCAAGGCCACGCAGGACGAACATGCGCAGCTGATCGGCACGATGTTCGAGCACCTGACGCAACGCGACCGGCGCCTCCCCGAGGACTGGATGCAGGGCCAGTTCGCGAGCCTCGATCGCCTCGACGGCGACATCGACGCACTGTCGGCGCGCCTCGCCCGGGTGCGCACGCTCGCCTACGTCGCCAACCGCAGCGATTGGCTCGCCGATCCCTTAAGCTGGCAGGGCCGCGCCCGCGCGCTAGAGGACCGGCTTTCCGACACGTTGCACGAATGCCTGATGCAACGTTTCATCGACCGGCGCACCAGCGCGTTGCTGCGATCGCTGAGCCAGCGCGCCGGCCCGGCCCTCGGCGGCATCGGCGCGGACGGCGCGGTGACGGTCGAGGGGCATAAGGTCGGCACCCTCGCCGGCGTCGCCTTCGAGCCCGAGCGCGGCGCCTCCGCGCTGGAGAACCGCGCCCTGCGCGGCGCGGTCGAGCGGGCGGTGGCGCCGGAAATCGCCCGCCGCCTCGGCGAGCTCGCCAGCGAGGGCGACGAAGCCTTCGCGTTGGAGCGAAACGGCGCGGTGCTGTGGCGCGGCTGCGCGGCCGGCGAGATCGTCGGCGGCAGGCCGTTTTCTCCGCGCATGCGCTTGGCCGGCGAATTCGGCGCCGAGCCTGCGCGCGAACGCGCCGTCCGGCGGCTCGAAGCGTACGTCGCGGCGGAAGCGAGCCGCCGCCTGTTCGTCCTCAAGCGCCTGAAGGCGGCGGTCGCCGACGGGCGGCTGAAGGGCCTCGCGCGTGGGCTCGCCTATCAACTGGTCGAGCAGTTCGGCGTCGTCGACCGCAGAAAGGCGGAGACCCAGCTTCGGGCGCTGAGCCGCTCCGAGCGGCGAACGCTCAAGGGTCTCGGCGTGCGCTTCGGCGCCTTCAGCCTCTATCTGCCGGCCTTGCTGACGCCGGAGGCGCGCGAGCTCGGCGAAGTCTTCGCCGAGTTGGCGCGGCCGGGCTGGCGCCCGGCGCCGGACGCGTTGACCGGCTTGCCTCACCCGCCGCCGCCGGCCGAGGCCCTGTCGTTGCGCGGCCTGCGCGCCCTCGCCGGGATGGCGGCGCCGGTTCTCGCGCTGGAGCGGCTCGACGCGCTGGCGCGCGCCGCGTCCGAACACGTCGGCGCCGTGCGGCTGACGCCGGCGCTGCTGGCCGATCTCGGATGGAAAACGGGCCAAGCCGAGGCGATCCTGCGCGCGCTCGACTTCGCCCCCGCGCGCAAAGCCGACGCCGAGTCGAATCTCTGGCGGCGGCGCGCGAGCGCGGCCAAGGCGCCCTCGCGGGACGGCCCCGCCGTGTCGCCCTTCGCGGCGCTGGCGCCGCTCGTCAGGCCCGCGGCTTCGCCCGCGCGCCGTGCGCGCCCCAAGAAGCGGCGCCGGCGCGCCGCGTCGGGCGGCATTTCCGCGTGACGAGCGCGCCGGCCGAGACCTGCCGGGTCGACGTCTGGCTGTGGCGGGCGCGCTTCTTTAAAACCAGGCGCCTAGCCGCGCGCGTCGTCGAAGACGGCGGCGTTCGCCAGTCGCGCGGCGGCGCGACGATTTCCGTCGACAAGCCGAGCCGCACGATGCGCGCCGGCGACATCCTGATCTTTCCCGTGCGGGACCGATGGACGGCGGTGCGGATCGAAGGGCTGGGCGCGCGCCGTGGCCCGGCGAGCGAAGCGCTCTCTCTCTACTGCCTACTCGACAATCCCGCGGGCGGCCCGACGAGCGCAAGTTAGCGCGCGCGGTCAACTCTGCGGCCGGTTGTAAGCGTCCTCGATGCGCACGATGTCGTCTTCGCCGAGGTACGAGCCGGTCTGCACCTCGATCAGCTCCAGATTGATCTTGCCGGGATTGGCGAGCCGGTGAACGGCGCCGATCGGCAGGAAGACCGACTCGTTTTCGTGCACCATCGTCACCTGCGAATCGCGCGTCACCTCGGCCGTGCCCGTGACGACGACCCAGTGTTCGGCGCGATGGTGGTGCTTTTGCAGGGAAAGTCGCCGTCCGGGCAGGACGACGATGCGCTTGACCTGATAGCGCGGGCCGCGGTCGATCGACTGATAGTATCCCCAGGGGCGGTAGATGCGCTTGTGCTCGGTCGCCTCGGGCCGCCCTTCCCTCTTCAGCGCCTCGACGAGCTGCTTGACTTTGGCGCCTTGCTCGCGCGCCAGCACCAGCACGGCGTCTTGCGTCGACACTACGACGACGTCGTTGAGGCCGACGACCGCCGTCAGCATGCCGGTGGAGCGGATGTGCACGTTCTTGGAATCGAGCGCGAAGCCTTCGCCGTGGATGGAGACGCCGTTCGCGTCGCGCTTGCTCAGCTTCCACACCGCGCCCCAGTCGCCCACGTCGGACCAGCCGATGCTGGCGGGCACCACCGCCGCGCGCTTGGTGCGCTCCATCACGGCGTAATCGATTGATCTCTTCGGCGCCTCGGCGAAGGCCTGCGCTTCGAGCGTGAGGAATCCGAGGTCGTCGACGGCGTGAGCGAGCGCGCGCGCCGTCGCCTCGGCCATCTCCGGCTCGAGCGCGCGCAATTCGTCGAGCATCACGTCGGCGCGAAAGAAGAAATTGCCGGAATTCCACAGATACCCCTCGGCAACGTAGCGCTTGGCGTCGGCGAGATTGGGCTTCTCGACGAAAGCCTCCACGCGCCGCGCCTTGCCCCCGCCGATCGGCCCGCCCGGCCGGATATAGCCGTAGCCGACGGCCGGTTCGTCGGGCGTGACGCCGAGCGTCACGATATAGCCGTCCGCCGCCGCGTCGGCCGCGGCCGCGCAGGCGTGCAGAAACTCGCTCCGGTTGAGAATCACGTGATCGGCCGCGAACACCGCCGCCACCGTCGCGGGATCGCGTTTGGCCGCCAGTTCCGCCGCGACCGCGACGGCGGGGCCGGAATCGCGGCGCGACGGCTCGATGACAATCGTCGCCCGGGCGCCGATTTCCTCGAGCTGCTCTTTGACCAGAAAACGATAGTCGCGGTTGGTGACGACGATCGGCGTATCGAAAATCGCGTCGCTGACGCGCCGCACCGTCTCCTGAAAGGTCGAGGACTTTCCGATCAGGGGAATGAATTGCTTAGGCATGGTCTCGCGCGATTCCGGCCAGACGCGCGTTCCCGCGCCGCCGCACATGATGACCGGAAGGATTTTTCTCGACATCGTCCCCTCGCGGCGAGCGCGCCGGCGTTTCATCGCGCGCTACGTCCAACCCCCGCCATGCGAATTATGTCTGAGCGAAGCCGGCCTGACAAACCCGCGTGTCGATTAGCCGCGCTTACGCGGGCCCGCCGGCGCGAAGCTCAGCGGTTCGTGAGGCTCGCCGTCAGCCGACGGCGCGCGCCGCCGCGCCGATGAGCGCCGCGGCGAGCAGCGTCTTGACGGCGTCCGCGAACAGGAACGGGAGGGCGCCGAATCGCCACGCCTTGTCGAGCCCGATGAACGAGGCCAGCCACGCCACCCCGAGACCGTAGAGCGCGATCTGACCAAACAGCATCGCGCCGACCAGGCGAGGCGCCGAGCGGCCCCAGCCGCGCTCCGCCAGCCAGCCGACCAGCGCGGCGGCGACCAGGAAGCCGACGAGAAAACCGCCGGTCGCCCCCGCCATATAGCGTGGCCCGGCGCCGGCGCCCGCGAACACCGGCAGGCCCGCGAGGCCCTCGCCGAGATAAAGCAGCAGGGTCGCGCCCGCCAGCCGCGCGCCATAAGCGGCGCCGATCGCCAGCACGGCGAGGGTTTGCAGGGTCATGGGCACGGGATAGAAGGGAACCTGGGCCTTCGCCGACGCCGCCAGCAGCAGCGTTCCTCCGATCGTCAGCATCGCGGCGCGGACGAGGCGCAAAGGGGCGCACGACGGCCATAGCGTCGAGGCCAAAGTCGCGGTTGCCGGTTCGCGCATCATGGTTTCTCCTATCGGTCGCCGGGCGGCGATCCGCCGGAAGCGGCTTCGCGTCCGGCGCCCGCTCCGGGTATAGACAAGGCGGCCGCGCGGAACAAGGCGTGCGCCGCTAGGGAGAAGGCGCGCCGGGAACTCCCAAGCCGCAACGAGGAAGGTCTAGGCGGCCTCGCTCATGGGCGCCGAGGCGGACGGAGCCGCGCTCCCAGGGCGCTCGAGGCCGAGCCGACGGCGACGGCCTTCTAAGCGGCGGGGCGGCTACAACCGGATTTCCTTCGTTCCAAGCCGGTCCAGCGGATTTTGCGCGCCGTTCGGGCGATCACTTCGCGCCGGGCGTCGCCTTCTGGATCCATGCGCCGATGTGTTTCGCTTGGGCCTGGAGAGCGGTCAACTGCGTCTCGAGGAATTCGCTTTGCAGCGCGATGGCCTCCTGCGGATCCTTGACCTGCGCCAGCTTGCGCGCGAGATCGAACGCGGCGTTCACATTCTGCTCGGCGAAGGCAAAAACCTGGGCAGTGACCGATTTGATGCCGTCCTGCGCGGTCTCGGCGGCGCCGTCCGCGGTTCCGGCCGCCTTCTGGGCGACCGCAACAAAGCCTTCGAAGGCCTTGCGCGCCTGATCGACGCTGCGCTCGGCGAAATCACGTAACTCGTTGGGAATGTCGAGAGGGGCGTTGCTCATGACGATCCTCACCTGGCGCGCTCGGAAACGGCCCTGCTTTGTCTTCCGCCTATATAGGAGAGTTCCTATTGCGGTGCGACATGAGTTTGCGCCGCAGCACGAATTTTAACCCTGAGGCAAGGCGACCGCTCTTGCGGCATGGACGAAATGCGAGCGAAAGCGTTAAGGTTTTGGTAAGCATCGGAGCGGAAAGCCGCTCGCCCCCTTTCTCCCTTCGACGGGCCTGTTTGGCTCAACGAGATCGCTTCGCCGCCCATGAACGCCGCCGACCGAGCCGTCATGAACCCCGAGGATGTCGCCGCGCTGGTGGCCGGGTCGCCGTTCGCCGAGCGTCTCGACCGCGGCGCGCCGCTTATGGTCGCGGCGGGGGGGCCGGCGCGCGTCGAATTCGCCACGCCGGCGGCGCTGGCGTTGTTCGGCGTCGAGACGCTCGGCGCGCTCGACGCCCTCGCCCTTTCAGCGCCGAGCCCCGGCGCTCGGCGATTGCGCCTTCTCGTCGAGACGCTCGCCAACGGGGCGCCCCCGCGCGTGGAATCGCTGCGATTTTACGCCGGCCGCCTGTCTTTGCCGGTCGGGCTGATGTGCGGGAGGATCGCCTCGCCGCAGGGAAGGGATTTCCTCGTCGTGGCGACGCCGCGCGATCCGGGCGAGGCCGAACTCTCGGCCTCCGCGGCCGCCGAACCGGTCGCCGACGAGCGGCTGCGCGGCGACGTCGCCTCGCCGCGTCGCTTTCTGTGGAGCCTCGACGCGGAAAATCGCTTCGGCCCGGCCGATCGCGCGCTCGAGGAAACGGTCGGCGCCCATGCGCCGCGGGCCGGCGAGACGCTGAGCGCATTTGGCGCCCGCGTCGGCCTCGACCCGACGGGCGACCTCGCCGAGGCGATCGCGGCGCGTCGGACCTTTTCGGCGCTGCGGCTCGGCTGGCCCGAACCCAATCGGGCCTACGCGCGAATGGCGCTGATCTCCGGAGCGCCGGTCTTCGACGCAGAACGGCGCTTCGTCGGATTTCGCGGGTTTGGCCTTTTCACCGGCGAAACGATTTTCTGTGAGGCGGTCACGCCGACGCCAAGCGAAGCTCGCCCGCCCGTCGATGCGGCCGAGCGCGCTCTCGAGAGGCCGGCCGCGCCGCCCGAACGCGCGGCGAGCGAGGACGCGCAGGGCGAGCGAAGCGCCGAACCCGCCAAGCTCGCTTCGCCCCTCCCGCCCGATCAAGGAGCCGAGATCGTCGTTCTCCGACAGCTCGGCGCTGGACAGGCCGGCGGCCCCAACGTCGTGCCGATCCGGCCCGGCGCGTTGAGCGCCCTTTCGCTGCCGCCCGAGGACTCGCGCCGCTTCGGCGAGGACCGCGAAAGCGTGAACCTGACCACCAACGAACGCGATGCCTTTCGCGAGATCGCTCGGGCGCTCGGCGCAAGACTGCCTGAGGACCACGAGGACAAGCCCGCCCGCGCGGCGGGCGCGGCGCCCCTCGACCCTCCGCCGGCCGCGCGCGATTTGATCGATCTCGCCGCGCTCCCCGCTTCGGCCGCGCCGGACCCGGCGCGCGACGCCGCGAGGCGCGAGGCGCCGGTCGAGCGGACCAGCGAAATGACGCGCCGCAACGCCTGTGCGCTGCTCGACCGCCTGCCGATCGGCGCGATGGTCTTGCGCGGCGGCGAGCCGCTCTATCTCAATCAAACGATGCTCGATCTGGCCGGTTACCCCGACCTCGCGGCGTTTCGCGCCGCCGACGGGCTCGCGCGCATGTTCAGGGGCCGCGACGCGCAAACGCTCGCCGAGGCCAGCGAAGGCGGCGCGATGCCGCTCGTCGCCGCCGGCGGCGAATTGATCGCGGTGGACGGACTGGCCCAATCCGTTCAATGGGACGACGCTCCGGCGACGCTGATCGCGCTGCGGCGCTCGCGCGACGCCGAAGTTCAGGCTCGGCTGGGCGCCTGCGAGGCGATGACGCGCGATCTGACCTCGGCCCTGGAGGCGACGGCGGACGGTATGATTACGCTCGACGCCGCGGGCCGCATCGTCTCTATGAGCCGCACGGCCGAAGCGCTGTTCGGCTACGAGCAAATGGAAGCGGCGGGCCAAAGCTTCCTCATCTTGTTCGCGCCGCAAAGCCAAGGCGAAGCGGCTTCGCGCCTCGAACGGGTCAAGCTGGATGGCGAAATCGCCCACGCCGACGCCGAAAAGGAACTCGTCGGGCGCGACCGGCGCGGTTCGTCGATCCCGCTGCTGCTGACGATGGCGCGCCTCGCCGCGTCGCCATCGGAGCCGCGCTATTGCGCGCTGGCGCGGGACTTGACGCGTTCGAAAGCGATCGAGCGGGCGTCGGAGACGGCGCGCCGCCAGGCCGAGGAGGCGAGCGCCCGCAAGACCGATTTTCTCGCCCGCATCAGCCACGAAGTCAGAACGCCGCTGCACGCTATTCTCGGCTTCGCCGAAGTGATGATGGAGGAGCGTTTCGGACCGATCGGCTCCGAGCGCTACAAGGACTACGTCAAGGACATTCACGCCTCCGCCAAGCACGTGATGAGTCTGGCCAACGACCTGCTCGATCTCTCCAAGGTCGAGGCGGGCAAGCTGGAGCTGGAGTTCGCGCCGGTCGACGCCAATCGCATCATTCGCGAATGCGTGTCGCTGATGCAGCCGCAGGCCGCGCAGCAACGCATCATCATGCGCCTGTCGCTGTACGACAGGCTGCCCAACGTGATGGCGGACGAAAGGTCGTTGCGCCAGATCCTGCTCAACCTGATGTCGAACGCCGTCAAGTTCAACGAGCCGGGCGGGCAAGTCATCGTCTCGACGGCGATCGACGAAGCCGGCCACGCCGTCATCCGCGTGCGCGACACTGGCGTCGGCATGAACGAGAGCGAAATCACCGCCGCGCTCGAGCCGTTCCGCCAGGTCGGCGGCGCCCGTCGCGCCGGCGGCGCCGGCCTCGGCCTTCCCCTGACCAAAGCGCTCGCCGAAGCCAACCACGCCGACTTTTCCATCAAGAGCCGCAAGGAGCAGGGGACGCTGGTCGAAGTCGCGTTTCCCGGCGTCAAGGCGGCGCAGTAAGGGCGCCGGATCGACGCCCGAGCCTCGCAACGCACTTAAGCCGGCGTTAGCTTGTTCAATGCTATGGGATTCTTGCCCATCTCGGTTCTCTGCCCGGGGGAAGCGATGCGGTTCAATTTCGTCGCGCGCGTGCTTCGCGCCTCCATTCACAACGAACGCGAACTCTTCGGCTACGTCGCCACGGTCACGGCCCTCTGCGTCGCATTGGCGCTGGCCGTCGACGTGACGAGCCAGTTGGCGTTCTTCGTCGACTGGGCGACCTGCCTGCGCTCGTGGGCCATTACGGCGGTCGTCGTTCTCGCGCTCGCGACGCCGATCGCGCGCGCGATCGGCAAGGCGCACCTCGAACTCTACCGCGCCAAGCTGCGCGCCGACGCGTTGAGCCTCACCGATCCGCTCACCGGCCTTCCCAATCGGCGCGCCCTGATGGAGGCGGCCGCGGCCGCGGCACCCGATCTGTTGGCGTTGGTCATCTTCGACATTGACCGCTTCAAGCGGGTCAACGACGCCCATGGCCATCTGGCGGGCGACGCCGTCCTGCGCTCGCTCGGTCAGATGATGGCGGCCGAACTCGGCCCGTTCGGCTGTGTGGCGCGGGTCGGCGGTGAAGAATTCGCTCTGCTGTCCTCGGGCGTCTCGCCCGCAGCGCTGGCGACTCATCTGATCGCGTTCTGCGATCGCGTGCAATCGACGCCCGTCCTGGTCAACGGCCTGTCCGTCAGGGTGACGATCTCGGCCGGGGTCGCGCTGCACGACCAGGGCGGCAGCTTCGAGGAACTCTATTCAGAAGCCGATCGCGCGCTCTATGCGGCGAAGGCCGCGGGCCGCAACCAAATCCGCTTCCCGCCGGCGTTCGAGGCGGCGCTGCCGAAGATCGGCGCGAGAACCGACGCGCCGGAGCGCCAGCCGCTCGCGCACAGCGCCTGACGGCCCGCCACATATCGCGGCGTCGCGGCCCTGCTCGGGTCACTCGGGCGTGGCGGCCGGCTTGCCCGAAAGAAGCGTCGACAGTGCCAGCCCGTCCGCCGGCCGCTGGGGTTCGGCCGCCAATTCCATCGCCCAATAGACACGGAGCCGAGTGCGGGCGTCTTTCGCGACGGCGATCCCGAAGCGCGTCGCACGCGGCATGAGAAGATTGGCGTCGTGCTCGGCGGAGCCGCGCCAGCCGGCCAGCGCCTCCTCGGTGGAATAGTAGCCGCCGCCGAGGTTCTCGCCTGCTTCCGTTGTATCGACGCCGGCGCCGGCGAGGCGCGAGGGAAAGCTCCCGGCTACGTCGTGAGAAAGCGCGTCGGCGGCGACCATGGCGTCGGCCTGGCGCTGCGCCATCGCCGTCAGCGCCGGATCGAGCCGCATCGGACCGAGGCCGCGGCTGACGCGGTAAGCGTTCAACGCCGCGGCCGCGGCGGCCGGGTCGACATGGACGGCGGCGACCGCGCGCAGGACCTGCGGGTCGACGAGGCCGCTCTGCAGCGTCGCTTCGCCGCAGCCGGCGAGAGCCAGCGCCACAAACGGCGCGAGGGCGACCTTGAACCCCATCGCGTTTGTCCCTGTCTCACGCCGACGCGCCGACGCTCGAAGCAGGGTCGGCGCGGTATTGCAGTAGGCCGGCGCTCATGGCGAGGCGATGGGATTCGGCAAGGGGAGAAGATTCATCGCCGCCGCCGACGCGGCGTTCCGCGCGCTCGCCGTCGCCTCGCCGCTGGCGTCGATTCCATAGACGTCGTCGCGGAAATTCGCCGCGCCGTCCCGATTCGACCAACCAGTGAGATAGACCCAGATCACCGGCGCCGGCCGCGTGAGCTTGATGTCCTCGCGCGCGCCGGCCTTGACCTCGGCCTGCAGCGCCGCCTTGTCCCAGACGCCCAGCGGGCCGCCGCTTGAGCCCTGCAACAGCCAATCCGCGAAATCGTAGACGCCCTGCACGCGCACGCAGCCGTGGCTCAGAAAGCGATAGTCGGCGCCGAACAGGCGCTTGGAGGGCGTGTCGTGCATATAGACGGCGAGCTTGTTGGGCATGCCGATACGGATCGCGCCGAGCGAATTGCCGGCACCCGAGTCCTGGCGCAGGATGTAATTGGCCGCCCGTTCGCTCGCCCAATTGATCGTCTTCGGGTCGACCTCGGCGCCCGACCCGTCGAGGATGCGAATCTTCTCGCGCGCGAGGTAGCCCGGATCCTTCTGCATCTTGGGGATGATTTCGCTCTTGATGATTGAGCTCGGCACGGTCCAGGTCGGGTTGAGGTTGACGACCGAAATATGGGCCGCGATCTCGGGCGAGGGATGCTCGACGTCGCCGACGATCGCGACGTAGCGGCGAACGACGCGCCCGTCCTCGACCGCCTCGACCGATGCCGAGGGCAGATTGACGACGACATAGCGCTCGCCGAAGGGAAACTCGACGCCGGCGAGCCGCTGGGCACTGGCGGCGAGCTGCGCCGCGCGCACGCCGGCGGGAACGTTGATCGCGTCGAGGGTCGCGCCGGCGACGACGCCGGTCTGGCGCAATCCCATGCGGGCCTGAAAGCGCTTCACCGCGGCCGTCAAATCCGCGTCCCAGGCTCCGCCGGCCGGCCGCTCGGCCGCCCTTTCCGCGTCGAGGTCGCCTTCGACGGCGAGCCGCCGACGCAGCGCAGCGACGGCCGGCCCCTTGGCGCCCGGCCGCAACGGCGCGACATCGGTCGGCCAGCCGCCGGCGGCGACGATTCCCGCGTAGCGCTCGGCGGCCTTGGCGGTGGCGAAGACGGTGTCGGGCCGCAGCGTCGGCGTCGGGTCGTCCGACAGCGCGGTTTCCAGCGGCGGGGCGGGCGGCGCGACTTTCTTCTTCGGCCTGAGCGGCGCGCCCGCGTCGAGATCAACGGGAATGGGCGCGGCGGAAGGCAGCGCCGGCGCGCCGTCGACCTCCGGCGCCGGAGCGGCGGTCCCCGAGGCGCTCGGCGCCGCGATGAGGGGGCTCGCCGGCGCGGGCGCTTCCTGCCCGGCGGCGGCGCAGGCGAGAGTCAGGCCCAAGAGGACTCCCGCTGTCGCAACCCAAAGCTTCATCGTCGAAGGCCCAACGCCCAACCGCCCGCACGCCCGAGCGACTATCAAGCACGAGATGGTTACTAAATCGCCACGGCGGCGACTTTGCGGCGCACACTTCGTGGGAAGCGCCGATGACGACGAAGTGCAGCCGCCGCGGGCCGGGCGCGCCCAAGAGCAGCGTCCGCTCGACGTCGGCCGAGCGCGACGGGCGGTTTAGGCTGTTGACGAAATTGATCGTGCGCGGCGCCGCTCGCCGCGATGGCGGCGCTCGCCGATCGACACGACCGCGCGCGCGAAGCGGTGGTGCGATTGCTTCGGCGTTAGGCGTTGCCCCAGAGCTCGGCTCGGCGCGAATGTCCGGCGGGCGCAAACGGAGCGGCCTCGCCGCCGCCCTTGTCGCCCGCCGCGCCCCACCCTAAGCTCGCGCCATGATCCCGGATATCGCCGCCCGCGTCTACAACCATGCGTTCCGCATCGACCCGATCGTGCGCACTCTGCTCGATACCGACTTTTACAAGCTGTTGATGCTGCAAATGATCTGGAAGCTGCACCGCGGGCGCCGGGTCGCTTTTCAGCTCGCCAACCGCACCAGCGAGGTGCGGCTGGCCGACGTCGTCGACGAGCGCGAACTCATCGATCAGCTCGACCACGCGCGCACGCTGCGCCTGGCCAAGAACGAGCTGATCTGGCTCGCCGGCAACACGTTTTACGGCGCCAAGCAGATTTTCGCGCCCGACTTCATGGAATGGCTCAGCGAATTCCGCTTGCCCGAATACGAGCTGACCCGGCGCGAGGGCCAGTACGAATTGCGTTTCGCCGGGCCGTGGACCGATACGACGATGTGGGAGATCCCGGCGCTGGCGATCATCAACGAATTGCGCGCGCGCGCCGCGATGCGGTCGATGAGCCGTTTCGATCTCGACGTGCTCTACGCCCGCGCCAAGGCCAAGCTGTGGAGTAAAGTGGAGCGCTTACGCGCGCTGGCCGCCGAAGGGCCGCTGAAAATCTCGGACTTCGGCACGCGCCGGCGCCACGGCTTCCTCTGGCAGCGCTGGTGCGTCGAAGCGCTGCAGGAGGGGCTCGGCGACAATTTCATCGGCACGTCGAACATCAAGCACGCGATGGACACCGGCCTCGAGGCGGTCGGCACCAACGCCCACGAACTGCCGATGGTCTACGCCGCCCTGGCGAACGACGAAGCGGCGATGCGCGAAGCCCCCTATGACGTGCTGCGCGACTGGGCGCGCATGTACGACGGCAATCTGCTCGTCGTCTTGCCCGATTGCTTCGGCACCACTTCGTTCCTCGAACGCGCCCCCGACTGGGTCGCCGACTGGAAAGGCGCGCGGCCCGACTCCAAGGAGCCGGTCGCCGGCGCCGAGGAATTGATCGCGTGGTGGAAGCGGCGCGGCCGCGACCCCCGGGAGAAACTGATCGTGCTCTCCGACGCCATGGACATCGATACGATCGAGTCTTCCGTGCGCGCGTTGCGCGGCAGGACCAACCTCTCCATCGGCTGGGGCACCAATCTGACCAACGACTTCAAAGGCTGCGCGCCGGCCGGGGTCGACGGCGAACTGCGGGCGATTTCGATCGTGTGCAAGGTGGTCGAGGCGGACGGGCGCCCTGCCGTCAAGCTCTCCGACAATCCCAACAAGGAACTCGGGCCGCCCGACGAGATCGCGCGCTACCGCCGCATCTTCGGCGTAGCCGGCATGACGGCGCAGCCGGTGCTGGTGTAGCGCGGCGCGAAGGGGCGCTCGCGCTCGCCTGCGGGGCGCCCGCCGATATCGTCGCGACGCGAGGAGCCTCGCCACGCCGGGTGATGGCGAAGGCTTGCTTAACCCCTTGAGGGCGGGCCGGCGAATGGGAAAGAAGGCTTAAGCAAGCCGTCGCCGCAACGCCGCGGCCAGGCCGGCGGTCTCGCGCCGCCTGCATAAACTTGCTAGAGCGCGGGAATGGACAGCGCGGAATTTGACCGGTTCGCCGACGAGTATGAAACCCAGCACCGGGCCAATATCGCCATCACCGGCGAAAGCCCCGAATTTTTCGCGGCGTACAAGATCGCCGAGCTCGCGCGCTTTGCCGCCGACCTGCCGGCCGCGCCTGAGCGGATCCTGGACTTCGGGTCTGGCATCGGAAACTCGATCCCGTTCTTCCGAGAGCGTTTTCCCGCCGCCGCGCTGACCTGCGCCGACGCGTCGTCACGCAGCATGGCGTTGAGCCGCCAACGCTTCCCGGGGCCGGAGCGCTACGCGCTCGTGGAGGGACGCGAGCTTGCGCTCGACAGCGACGCCTTCGACGTGACGTTCTCGGCCTGTGTCTTCCATCACATCCCGCATGAGGAGCACGGCCGCTGGCTGAAGGAGCTGCTTCGAGTCACTCGGCCAGGCGGATTGTTGGCGATCTTCGAGCACAACCCGCTCAACCCCCTGACGGCGCGGGCCGTGAACACATGTCCCTTCGACGAGAACGCCAAGCTCGTTCGAGCCACGACCCTGCTCCGCTCGCTCGAGGACGCGGGATGGGCGGAGCCCGCGGCGCGTTATCACATTTTTTTCCCTCATGCCCTCGCTGGGCTCCGCCCGCTCGAGAGGCGCCTCGGCTGGTTGCCGCTCGGGGGCCAGTACTCGGCGAGAGCGCGGAAACCCTGAGGGGGGAGGGTTCATCTCCTGCGTTTCTCGTTGGCGGGCCTCGCCAACACGGGCGTCGGCCTCCTCGGCGCGGCGCTTCGCCTGAACGGCTGTTCATGGCCTCCGAGGCGCGAGCACCGCGCCCTCGGGTCCCGTCCGCACCACTTTGTAATCGGCCGCGATCTCTCGATTGATGTCCGGGGGCAACCGGTTGCTGCTGCCATCGTTCGCCATGGTCTGGATCGCTGCGTAATAGCCGGTCCGGAGCCGCTCCGTGACCACGCCGGGGTCGATGAGTCCCTGCTCGAGCTTCTGCCCCACCAGAAAGAAGTCGATCTCGAAGCCCTTGCCCGCCCAGTAACAAAGACTCAGGTCCTCGCAGGCCACCGGTCCCGGCTGCTTCGCCAGCAAGGCGATCACCTCGCCAGCTTCGCGTGCGCGCTCGCTCCCCCGCCACAGTTCGCGGGCCTCCAACAGGCGGAGCGGCAACAGCAGGCTCAAGCCGAGCGTCAGGAGCAGGATCCACCACGCAGCGTTGCCGGTACGGGGGCCCACGACGAAGCCTCCCTCAACCGGGGCCGAGCGGCCGTCTTCGTCGAGCCGCCCAATCGCGAGCCCGATGATGAGGCACAGAGCGATTTCCAGGTCGAAGATCGCGGTCATGCCCGTACCCGCGCCGCCCAACACGGAGATCGCCAGCGCCGCGGAGACAGCGGCGTAGTAGACGACAAGGCGGCCTTCCGCGCGCCGCCACGCGGAAGGCAGAGCCAACGCCCCTAGCAGAAGCAGCGGCAGCGCTGTCTTGAACCATTCGCCGCCACGGGAATAGGCTCTGTCCCAGCTCCAGCCGCGCGGATCGCGGAACACCCCTTCAAAGAAGTCCGCACCGTAGGCGGCGAAACAAAGCGCCAAGGCCGACGCCAGCAGCGCCGCGCAAGCGACAAGCCAGAGCGCCAGCGCCTCGCGGCGATGCAGCGCCAGCCAAAGGGTCGCCGCCAGGGGAATCGGCAGGAGCAGGTGCTTCACGAATCCCGCCGCGAGCATCAGACTCGCCGCGAGCAAGAACAGCCATCCGCGTTGCTCGCTGGCGAAAAACGCGAGCAGGCCGAGCAGCATGATCCCGTGACCAAGCCACTGAGGATCGTCGATTCCAACGTACCCGGGATACAGCGCGGCGTTGTAGCCGAGCAGCAAGAGTCCGGACGCCAACCCCGCGCGGGCGCCGCCCGAGAGCCGCCTCACCACGGCTGCGACGGCGACAGCCGAGGCGAAGAGACCGATGAACGCCAGCAGCCGGCCGGCAAACAGAGCATCTCCGAGCCAGCGCCCGAGCCAGCCCGCCGCGTAGAACGAGAGTGGCGGGTAATTGTTCGCGGACAGCGCGTCGAAGGCGGGATAGAGAGGCTCGCCGGACATCCATCGAGCCGCGAGGACGGCGTTCCAGCCTTCGTTGTAATTGGTTCCGAAGCGCAGTGTGGCGCGCCATACGGGAGCGATCAGCAGCAAGGCTGTCGTCAAGGCAAGGGCCCATACGGCCCACGTCTGCGCCCGAGATCGGATCACACGGGGTTGCTCTAGTGCGTGAAAACGCTATGGCTCACGAGGCGAGGCGCCTCAAACTGCGCCGCTTCCTAGCGCTTCCTACCGACATTCTCCAGATGGCGCGGGCGCCGACCCAATTTGCACCGCCTTGGAGTTCCTGGCGGCCCGGCCCCGCCGCCGACATGCTGGCGAACAGCGGAGCTACGGCGACAGTGCCCGCTTGCTCTCCCGCCTCGCCCGCTCTCGTCGATTTTACGGGCACACGCCGCCCGGGCCTTGGCAGACGGTCCAGGCCGGACTCTGGGCGTCTTCGTAAAGAGTGCCGGTGGTCTCCTGGACGACGCTGGCGCCCATTGCCGCCTTGAACCGGTGAAAGCCGAGGCCGATCCGGAAAAAGCAGACCATTCCGGCGTTGGCCGTGCCCTCGTAAGCGTCGTCGACGTAAAAATGCAATTGCATGCCGGTGTGATTGATGAACGTGAATTGCAACATTTTCCCCTGCGCTTCGGCCGCGCCGAGGCCCGCGGTCAGCATGGCGACCATGGCCGCCAAGCGCGCGCTCTTCTTCGTTTTCGACCTCCTCCCTTTCCGAATCTCGCCCGCCCATCCCCGTTCCTCGCCGCGGATCGGCTTGACCACGGCAAGGGTGCCGCCGCGTGTTACGTATCATCAATGTGGAAAACTGACGCGCCGCGCGATCGCGCCGGCTCACGGCCGATCCATCGCGTCGTCATCGTGCGCCTTCGTAGGCGCTCGGGCCGCGCGGGCGACGCGCTCCTGCGCTTGCCAGCAGCGCCCCGCCGTGCGTTCTTGTCGGCGCCCGGCGGCTTCCATCCGCGGCGCCGGCCCCTTCGACCGGAGCGCCCCCTTACCTGATGAAAGCCCCCGAACTCGCTCGCGCCGCGCCCGATCGCGTCGGCTGGATCGCGCTGATCGGCGGGACGACGATCATCGCCTGGTCGGGCGTGCTGGCGCGGCTGCTCGACGTTGGGCCGCTCGCCGGGGCCGCCTGGCGCGTGGGGATCGCGGCGCCCGTGCTCGCCGCCTGGGTGAAGCTGGCGCCGTCTCGCGACTTAAGCGCCGTCTCGCCGGCGCGCTATGCGCTTCCCCTCTTTTTCGCCGGGCTCGCCTTCGCCGCCGACCTCGGCTCGTTTCACGTCGCGGTGACGGGCACGAGGATCGCCAACGCCGTGTTCATCGGCAACGTGGCGCCGATCCTCACCGTCGTCGGCGGCGCGGTATTCTTCGCCGAGCGTCCGTCGGCGGGCGTCTGGCCTGCGCTGGCGCTGGCTCTCGCCGGCTCGTGGATCATGGCCGGCATGAGGGTGCCGGACCGGATCGGCTTCGGCGACGCGTTCGCGCTCAGCGCCGCGGTCGCCTACGCCGCGTACCTCATGATCATCAAGCAGGTGCGCAGCGGGCTGGACGGCGCCAGCGCGACGCTGTGGCCGGCGGCGGTGTCGGCGGTCGCGCTGACGATCGCCGCGCTGGTTCACGGCGAGACGATGGTCCCAAGCACGGCGCGCGGCTGGACGATCGTGATCCTGCTCGGCGTCGTCTCGCACGCGATGGGGCAAGGCCTGACTTCGGTCGCGGTCGGCCGCGTCCCGGTCTCGCTCGTCGCGCTGGTGATCCTCGCCCAGCCGCCGTTCTCGGCGCTGTTCGCCTGGGCGACGCTCGGCGAGACGATGACGGCGCAACAGGCCCTCGGCGGCGCGGTCATTCTGGCCGCGGTGTTTCTGGCGCGGCCGAGATAGGCCGGGTTGACGGTCGAGCGCCCCGGCGGCTACCGATGCGCGCGACGGATCGGCCGTCCCAGCGATCGGGGAGCCCATGATGGACGCAGTGGTCACCGGCGCCTCGACCGGCATCGGGCGCGCCGCGGTCAAGGTTCTCGCCGGGCATGGCTGGCGCGTCTTCGCCGGCGTGCGCAAGGGCGCCGACGCGGACTCGCTGCGCCGGGAGTTCGGGGAAAGCGTCGCGCCGCTGCTGTTCGACGTCACCGACGCCGAGGCGGTGCGCGCGGCGGCGAGGGACGTGCGCGCCGCGCTTGCCGGCCGGACGCTCAAGGGACTGGTGAACAACGCCGGAATGGGGATCGGCGGACCGTTGGCCCATCAGCCCGTCGACGAAATCCGACAGCTGTTCGAAATCAACGTCCTCGGCGCCGTCAGAGTGAGCCAGGCCTTCATCCCCTTGCTGGGCGCCGACGCCGCGCTGACCGGCGGCCCGGGCCGGATCGTCAACATCACCTCCGTCGGCGGCCGGTTCGCGCCGCCGTTCCTCGGCGACTATGCGATGTCGAAACATGCGTTGGAGGCGTTCACGGACAGTCTGCGCCGCGAACTGATGATCTACGGCATCGACGTGATCGCGATCGGCCCCGGCGCTGTCGACACGCCGATCTGGGACAAAGCCGAAAAGGTCGACATGACCGCCTATGCGAATACGGACTACGGCGCGGTCCTCGCCCAGCTCAGAAATGATTTCCGCGCCGAGGGGCGCAAGGGATTGCCTCCCGAGCGCATCGGCGAGGCGATCTATCGCGCGCTGACCGCGGCGAGCCCAAGGGCGCGCTACGCCGTCGTGCCGGGCCGTTTCGTCAACTGGACGCTGCCGATGCTGCTGCCCAAGCGCGTCGTCGACCGACTGATCGCCAAGCGGCTCGGGCTGACCCGGCGCCGCTGAGCGCGGCGTTGCGCAAGGGGTCGGTCGGCGATCGACCCTGCCGGCTGCGCGACCTTGTCGGCGCGCCTAGTTGCGATAGGGTCGCCGCGCCCGGCGGCGCGCGGTGTCGTTGCCTTCGTCCGTTTGTTCCCGCCCGTAAAATCCAGCACCGCCCCGCCGGTTTGCCTGCCCGGCGGCCGCGGCGTAGAACCGCGGCCGTCGGCGCTCACGATGGACCCAGACGTTCCCATGTCTTTCCAAGGCTTCGGCCCCCAGGCGGTTTCGTTCTTCAAGGCGCTCGGCTTCCACCAGACGAAGGACTGGTTCGAGGCCAACCGCGCGATCTACGAGAATGAGGTCAAAGGCCCGCTCGGCGACCTCGTCGAAGACCTCGCGTCGCGCTTCGCCAAGTCGAGGACGCCGCTGAAGGGCGACCGCAAGGCCTCGCTGTTCCGCATCCACCGCGACGTGCGCTTCGCCAAGGACAAGAGCCCCTACAAGACCAACGCCGGCGCGGTGTTGACGCGCACGGGCGCGAAGAACGAACCCGGCCTCCTTTACATCCACGTCGCCGCCGCCGGCTGCTTTTGCGCCGCCGGCTTCTACCAGCCCGAGCCCGGCGAGCTGGCGCGGCTGCGCAGCGCGATCGCGCGCGCGTCCAAGGCCTGGAGCGCGATGACCGCCAAGCTCGCCAAGACGGACCTCGCGCTGTCCGACGAATACGCGATGAAACGCGCGCCGCGCGGCTTCGAGGACGTCGCCGATCCGATAATCGCCGCGGCGCTGCGCAACCGGTCGTTCATCTGCTCGCGCCCGATTCTCGATGCGCGCCTCTCGGCGCCGGGTCTCGTCGACGATCTCCAGGCCTTCGCGAGGGACGCCATGCCGCTGCTCGAATGGGGCTGGAGCGCCGTCGTCGACGCGAGGTGAAGGCGCGCGCCGTCGTTTTCGGGTGGCGCGGGACGCGCGAACGCGCACAATGGGCGAAAACCGCATCGGACCCGCGTCATGCTCGACATGCCCAACATCCCCGTCAATCCGGACGCCGACTACCCCACGGTGAGAAAGGCGATCGAATTCATTTCGACGCATTGGCGCGACCAGCCCTCGATCGAGACCGTCGCGGACTGCGTCGGCCTTTCCGCTTCGCACTTTCAGCACGTCTTCAAGCGTTGGGCGGGGCTGACGCCCAAGGCGTTCCTGCAGGCGATCACCATCGAGCGCGCGCGCGAACGGTTGCGCGATTCGGCGAGCGTGCTCGACGCCGCCTACGACGTCGGTCTTTCCGGCCCGAGCCGGCTGCACGACCTCTTCGTCACCCACGAGGCGCTGACGCCGGGCGACTACCGCCGCGACGGGCTCGGCCTCGCCTACGGCTTCCACCCCTCCCCGTTCGGCGAAGCAATCGTCGTCGCCGCGCCGCGCGGCTTGGCCGGCCTCGGCTTCGTCGACGAAGAGAACCGCGCCGCCGCGCTCGCCGACATGCGGCGTCGTTGGCCGCGCGCCGTCTTCGTCGAGGACGCCGCCGCCACCGCGCCGCTCGCCGCGCGCGCGTTCGACCCCAGGCTGTGGCGCCCGGACGCGCCGCTGCGCATCGTCATGATCGGCACGGATTTCGAGGTGCGGGTGTGGGAGACGCTGCTGGCGGTGCCGCTCGGCCGCGCCACCACCTATGCCGACATCGCGCGCCACCTCGGCAAGCCCAAGGCAGCGCGCGCGGTCGGCGCGGCGGTCGGGCGCAATCCGATCTCCTTCGTCGTCCCCTGTCATCGCGTTCTGGGTCGCTCGGGCGCGCTCACCGGCTACCACTGGGGCTTGGCGCGCAAGCAGGCGATCATCGGCTGGGAAGCCGGACAGGCGCAGACGCTGTAAGCGGCGCACGGGCGAACGGCTTGCAGGCCCCCGAGAAACGCCGGCCGGAGGCGCCGCAAACAAAAACGACCCGCTCCCGGGGAATCCGGGCGCGAGCCGTGATTGCATCCCCTTGCCGGTTCATCCGCGGTCAAGGAGAAAAAACGTTGCGCGGGGATCAGACCGCTTTGAGATTGTCCGCCGAGGACTTGCCGGTCTTGCGATCGGCGACCACGTCGAACGAGATCTTCTGACCCTCGTTGAGGCCGGAAAGACCCGCGCGTTCAACCGCGCTGATGTGGACGAACACGTCCTTGCCGCCGTCGTCCGGCTGAATGAAGCCGAAACCCTTTTGCCCATTGAACCACTTCACGGTTCCTTGCGCCATAGACCGATTCCTTGAGTTAGGTGCGAAGACAAATCGCGCGCGAGCGCGACCGACGATGATTCGAGTTTTGGGAGAAGGTCGTCAGTCTGACGCAAACCGCGCCGAGGCCAAGTCATTCGGCCGAAGCCCGATCAAAAGCACTATAACCTCTTTTTGTTCGATCCGCAAGCGCTAAGGAGTCAAAATTCGCCGCGATACTTATCGGCCCACGGAAATCGCGTCGAATTGACGGACCGCTTCCCCGTCGTCGGCTTGGCGACGTCCAACGCCCTCGACGCCGCGACGCACTGACGCGGCCGACGCGTCGAGCCGTTGCCACGAGGGACGAGTTGCGCGAATATTGCAAGTCGAACTTGCTGATTCCCGCGACATTCGGTCGATGTCGCATTTCTCGCCATGGTGGGGGCGCGACATGAAGATTTTGACGGCGCTCGCCCTGCTCGTGGTGGCCAACGCGGGCCTGTTGCTGTGGGGCGAGGCGCCGCTGATCTGGACCTCGACGGCCAGCGACCAGTGGAATCGCAGTTGCCGCTATTACTATCCCGTCCGCACGTTCGAGCTGGTCGTGCCGTTGAGCCAAAATTGTCCGCATTGGACGGAACCGCGCTAGAGTCGCACAGGTCGGCTCGGCAAAGCTTGGGGGAGAGAAAATGCCCGCAGAATCGGGCGCCGCCGCGGCGTCGATCGGCGGCGCGGAGGAGGAAATCGGCGTCGGCCGCATCATCGTGGCGAGCCTCGTCGGCACGGCGATCGAGTTCTACGATTTCTACATCTACGGCACCGCCGCCGCGCTGGTGATCGGGCAGACCTTCTTTCCGCAATCGGCGCCCGGCGCGCAGGCGCTGTACGCCTTCCTGACCTTCGGCGTCGCCTTTGTGGCGCGGCCGCTTGGATCGGTTCTTTTCGGCCACTTCGGCGACCGCGTCGGACGCAAGGCGACGCTGGTGGCGACGATGCTGACGATGGGCGTGTCGACGACGCTGATCGGCGTGCTGCCGGGCTACGCCGAGGCGGGCGTCCTGGCCCCTTGGCTGCTGTGCCTGCTGCGTTTCGGCCAGGGCGTCGGGCTCGGCGGCGAATGGGGCGGCGCGGCGCTGCTCGCCACAGAGAACGCGCCGCACGGGCGGCGCGCCTGGTTCGGCATGTTCCCGCAGCTCGGGCCGCCGCTCGGCTTCATCCTCGCCAATGGCCTGTTCCTGCTGCTCGTCATGGGCTGGGGCGAGACGAATTTCGTCGCCTGGGCCTGGCGCATTCCATTCCTTGCGAGCGCGGCGCTGGTTGCGATCGGGCTCTATGTCCGCGTCGCGCTCGTCGAAACCCCCGCCTTCCGCGCGGTGCTCGCCCGGCGCGAACGCCTTGACGTTCCGCTGATCGAAGTGCTGCGCAACCATTGGCGTCCGCTGATTCAGGGCTCGTTGGCGATCGTCGTGTGCTACGCGCTGTTCTACGTCTCCTCCGTCTTTGCGCTCGGCTATGGCGTGAACGCGCTGCATATCGCGCGCAGCGAATTTCTCGCCATGCTGTGCCTGGCCGCGGCGTGCATGGCGCTGGCGACGCCGCTCTCGGCGGCGCTTGCCGACCGGTGCGGGCGGCGCCCGGTGTTGCTCGGCGCGAGCGCCCTGGCGGCGCTGGTGGGCCTGGCGCTGCCGAGCCTGCTCGGCGCCGGCGTCCTGGGCGCGTCGGCGTTCCTTTGCCTCGCGCTCGGCGTCATGGGCCTCACCTTCGCCCCTCTGGGCGCCCTGCTGCCCGAGCTGTTTCCGGCTCGCGTCGGCTACACCGGCGCTTCGAGCGCTTATAACCTGGGCGGCATTCTCGGCGCGTCGCTCGCGCCCACTCTCGCCCAGCTGCTGCTGGAGCGCGGCGGCCTCGCCTGGGTCGGCTACTACATCGTCGTGGCCGCCGCGATCAGCTTTCTCGCCCTGCTCAGCGTGAAGGAGACCGCGCCCGTCGACGCTCAGCCGACGGGCCCGCCCGGCCTCGCCCTCGCGCCATGACGCGATCGGAAAGAAAGTCGCCCCATGGCCGACGGTGAGCGACCCCTCGGCGTTCCTCTCCGAGCGACGTTCACATGTCTCGTCGCCCAGTCGGATGCGCGTTCAGGCAATTATCGCCAAATGCCACCCAATTTCTCGGCGTCTATTTGTAGCGACAAAGCTACGTAATCATGCTGGCTATCGTTTAGATTATTTTGTTGCTGAAAGACGCTAGCGTTGACAGGCAATTACGTTACGGCCAGACTCGGCGGCCAGCATCAATGAGAGGAGCGTCGTCGTGACGAAATTCTCGATTTCGAGGGACTCTGACCGACGCGCCTGGTCGAATTTACGGACTTACGACGGTCGGTGTTTCGATCTGGACGCGTTATTTCGGCGACTCGAACGGATCGAGGCGAGACGGGGCGGCGGACGGACCAGCGCCGTGGCGTCGCTGGCGCGGCGCCGGGACGCCGAGCTTCTCGCCCATGGCGGGGCTTTCGAGGCGGCGTGGGCGCGCGAACTCGCCGCCTTGATCGAAATGAAGCGGGCGAAGACGCCGGAGGCGGAGGCCGTCGCCAGATCGGCGCGGGCGGCGACGGCGCGGCTCGCCGCCAAGATCGAAGCGACCGCCGCCACGACGCTGGACGGTCTGAAAGTCAAGGCGCGGGCGATTCTATGGCGGCGCAACGGCGAACCCTTGGAGATCGTCGATCCCGACAGTCCGACCCGCGAGGATGCGCGGGCCGCGACGCCGGCCTCGCAGGCCCCGTGAGCGTTCGGGCCTATCCCGTTTCGGCCGCATCGCGACCGCGCGCGCTGAGGCGTTTTGCCGCAGAGATGGGGT
>Ga0182014_10001721_pt1 | contig 28728 bp, 22 predicted proteins | sample 612S2DmetaG_FD_120489 | JGI IMG/M metagenome (GOLD analysis project Ga0182014, IMG submission 120489) | Permafrost microbial communities from Stordalen Mire, Sweden - 612S2D metaG | ecosystem: Environmental > Terrestrial > Soil > Wetlands > Permafrost | place: Sweden: Stordalen | collected... | reverse complement strand
TCCCCGACGGGATTTGAACCCGTGTTATCGCCGTGAAAGGGCGGTGTCCTAGGCCGGGCTAGACGACGGGGACGCTTTGGGAGAGCAAGAACCGGCATGAAATGGCCACATGCGCCCTTATGAAGGCTACCAACTCGGCGAAGGTGTGTCAAAGAAAGGTCCGGCCAGATGGTGCGGATGGGGGACTGGCGGACTTCGTGGGACAGGCGGTTGGGGCAAGATTCGCAGGGGCGCGGCCGTGAGACCGGGAAGCGCACTGCGCTATTCTCGTAGTGTGCCGAACCGCCAGAGGGACGGGGTTCCGGATCGGGCGCGGCGCAATTTTCCGGCGATGTTTCGGCGTCCGCGATCGACCTTCGCTCGTCCTATAGAGTAGAAGTCCTTCTCTGCAATCAGTGATCGGTCTCCGCAAGGCCGGACGAAACAGAGCGGCGGCAGTTTCCCCGCATGAGGGAAGACGCCGCTGACGGAGCCGCCCGGTCACGCAGCGATGCAATCACACACGCACAAACCGGTGGGCTGGGCCAAGGGGGCCTGGATAAGAGGAAGAAGCTAGTGAGAGACAGCGCATTTAGACGCATTCAGGTAACAAGTTGCTTGATTTTGGCGGGGCTGGCGGCCACGGGCTGTCAGAAGAAACCGGCCGCGCCGGCGGGGCCTGGGACAGGGATGGGGGGCTTGCCGGTGCAGACTGCGACGATAGCGCTGGCGCCGGTGGCCCAGAGCAGCGAATATGTGGCTACGATCAAGTCGCGGCGTTCGGCCACCATCATGCCGCAAGTGAGTGGGCTGCTGACGCAGATTCTAGTGCGCTCGGGCGACCCTGTGAAGGCCGGCCAGACGCTAATGTTGATCGATCCACGCCAGCAACAGGCCGCTGTGGCCGCGCAACGAGCCACGGAGCGGCAGAAGAAGGCGCTCTACGACTACAACACAGTCGAGGTGGCGCGGCAGCAAAAGCTATTCGACGCGGGCGTGACCAGCCGAGACAGCTACGAACAGGCGCAACAGGCGTTCCAGAACTCGAAGGCGGATTACGAGGCGGCGGTGGAGTCGCGCAAGACGCAGGAGCAACTGCTGGCGTACTACACGATCCAGGCGCCGTTCGACGGCGTGGTTGGCGACGTTCCGGTGCATGTTGGCGACTATGCTTCACCGCTCAATGCCACACCCACGCTCACCACGGTGGATGAGAACCGGGACCTCGAAGCGTACATCTACGTACCGACGGAACGCTCGGGCGAGGTGCGCATGGGGCTGGATGTAGATCTGACGGACAATAGCGGCAAAGTGCTGGAGAAGACGAAGATCGATTTTGTTTCGTCGCAGGTGGACAGCACGCTGCAGGGCGTTCTGGTGAAGGCTCCCGTGCATTCGGGTTCGGAGATTCTGCGCACGGCACAGATGGTCAAGGCACGGATTATCTGGAGCACGAAGCCGATGGCGGTGGTTCCGGTACTCGCGGTGATCCGCCAGAGCGGACAATCCTTCGTCTATGTGGCGCAGCCGCAAAACGGGCACTTCATGGCTGTGCAGAAAGCAGTCACGCTGGGCGACACGGTGGGCAACGCGTATTCCATCCTTTCAGGACTGAACCCGGGCGACCGCGTGATCGTATCGGGCACGCAGTTTCTTGTGAACGGAATGCCGGTAACACCAATGGGCGGCTAAGATGTTTCCCGCTCCCTTCCGCACCCAATGGGGGATGGATGGTGCAGCCCGACGGAGACGAGCCCGGCCGCGCTGTGCGGCTTGCTGACCCAGGCGCGGAGATTCCAGGGAAAAGGCGGGTTCCATTGTTTGGCGGTTTGCAGGTCTGACAGTTTGCTCGGTGCAACAAAGGAAGGCACACCTTGTTTGTCGATTTCTTCATTCACAGGCCAATATTCGCGACGGTTTGCGCATTGCTGATTATTCTCAGCGGGGCTATCTGCATTCCGAATCTGCCTATCGCCATGTACCCGACGCTGTCGCCCCCGGTGGTCAGGGTGACCAGCAGCTACGTAGGAGCGGACTCGGAGACCGTTGAAAAAGCAGTTACCATCCCTCTGGAAGAGGCCATTAACGGCGTCGAGGGAATGCGGTACATCAGCTCCTCGAGCACGAACACCGGGGTGAGCCAGATCTCCGCCACCTTCAATACCGGCTACAATCTCGACATTGCGGCCGTCGACGTGCAGAATCGCGTGGCCAGCGTGCAAGGGCGGCTGCCGGCCGCGGTCAACGCAACCGGCATCACCATTCTGAAGTCGAACTTCAACTTCGTGTTTGGCGCGGGCTTTTTTACGCGCGACAAGCGATACTCCGACGAGTTCATCTCCAATTACCTCGACATCCATGTGAAAGACGCCATCAAGCGTGTGCCCGGCGTGGGCGACGTGATGATCTTCGGCGAACGCAAGTTCGCCATGCGCATCTGGCTCGACCCGGTGCGGATGGCCGCGCGGGGCCTCACGGCTTCCGACGTGATCGGCGCGCTGCAGGAACAGAACGTGGAGATTCCAGCCGGCCAGTTGGGCCAGCCTCCTGCCGATTCAAAGCAGTCCTTTCAAATCCCGGTGCGCGTCGTCGGAAGGCTCTCGAGTCCCGCCGAGTTCGACAACATTATCGTCAAGAGCTCCGCAAACGGCCTGGTCTTGTTGAAGGATATCGGGCACTCGGCGGTCGGCGCCGAGGACTATGGCACGGGCCTGGAGTACTCCGGAGCCGGGGCTGTGGGCATTGGCGTGGAACAGTTGTCGAATGCCAACGCATTGGAAGTGGACAGGGCCGCCAAGGCAACGCTCGAAGAACTCTCCAAGAGCTTTCCTCCAGGACTGGAATACGCCATTGCCTTCGATCAGACGACCGTGGTCGGCGATTCGATCCGTGAAGTGCTCATCACTTTGGCGGTGGCGGTGCTTATCGTGATCACGGTCATCTTTCTGTTCCTGCTGGACTGGCGCGCCACCATCATCCCCGCGGTCACCATCCCGGTCTCCCTGATCGGAACCTTCGCCTTCATCAAGATCTTCGGCTTCTCCATCAACTCGCTCACCCTTTTCGGCATCACTCTGGCCACCGGCCTGGTGGTCGACGATGCCATTGTGGTCATCGAGAACGTGCAGCGCCATATCGCCATGGAACACTCCGACCCGCACGAGGCCGCATCGCGGGCCATGGGCGAGGTGACCAGCGCCGTCATTGCTACTTCGCTGGTGCTGATCGCGGTGTTTGTGCCGGTTTCGTTTTTCCCCGGAACCACAGGCATACTTTACCGGCAGTTTTCATTGACCATCGCCTTTTCGATTGCCATCTCGGCCTTCAATGCGCTGACTCTTTCGCCGGCGCTTTCAGCATTGTTTCTGCGCGGCGAAGAAGACCGCCCGAAGCAGCTTGACTTCCTCCACATTCGCCCTGTGTCGCGCGCCTTCGCGGCATTCATCCACGGGGCGGACGCGGCGATCACCTGGATGGCCAGCACCTACGCCAAGTCAATTCACTTCGCGCTCCGGGTGCGCTACCTGCTGCTACTGGTCTTTTTTGCCGGACTTTGCGCCACCGCATGGATGTATCAGCACGTTCCGACCGGATTCATTCCGCAGGAAGACCAAGGCACGCTCATGGTGCTTGTGCAAGCGCCTCCGGGGTCCTCCCTGGCCTACACCACGTCGCTGGCCGAGCGTGCGGAGCGCATCATCGCACAGAACCCGGATATCAACGGATCGTTCGTCTTGCTTGGTTTCAGCTTTTCCGGCTCTGCGTCCAACTCGGCCATGATGTTTGTCGCCGCCAAGCCTTCCGATCAGCGGCGCGGCAAAGGCCACTCCACCGCGGATATTCTCGCCGACATTGGCCCCAAGCTGCAGCGTCTCATGTTTGTTCCTAACGGCGGCCTGGTCGCCATGGTCCTACCTCCTGCGGTCCAGGGCGTCGGCAGCTACGGCGGTTTCCAGTTCATGCTCCAGGATGAAGGCGCCAACACTCTCACCGACCTTGACCGCGTGGCCCACCAGATCGTGGCGGCGGGCAACGCACGCAAAGATCTGACTGGACTCCTCACCACCTTTTCCGCCAACGACCCCCAGGTATTGGTAAACATCGATCGTGAAAAGGCCAAAGCGATGGGCGTTCCCCTTTCGCAGATCACCGACACCCTCAGCGTGTTCATGGGCTCGCAATATATCAACGACTTCGATTACAACAACCGCACCTATCGCGTGTATGTGCAGGCCGACCAGTCTTTCCGCATGAATGCGAGCGACCTGCACAGCTACTATGTGCGTTCCAACTCCGGCCAAATGGTTCCGCTGGATAACATCGTCACTGTGAAAGAGAGTGCAGGCCCGCCGGTCATCACTCACTACAACCTCTTCCGCGCAGTCGAGATCGACGGCTCTCCGGCGCCTGGCTACAGTTCCGGAGAGGGGCTCGCGGCGATGGAAGATGTGGCCGGCAAGACCAAGATTCCCGGCATGACCTTCCAGTGGACAGGCCTGACGCTGGATGAAATCGAATCCAGCGGCAAGGCGCTGATCATCTTCGGACTCGGAATCCTGGTTGTTTACCTCACGCTCTCCGCGCAGTATGAAAGCTTCGCGCTGCCTTTCATCATTCTTCTGGCCGTGCCCATGGCGGTATTGGGAGCATTGGGCCTGGTTTCTCTGCGCGGACTCTCGAACGATGTCTATTGCCAGATTGGCCTGGTGATGCTGATCGGTCTTTCGGCAAAGAACTCGATTCTGATTGTCGAATTCGCCGAACAGTTGCGGCGCAAGGGCCGGTCGATCGCGGAAGCGGCCATCGAGGCGGCGGAGTTGCGGCTGCGTCCGATTCTGATGACCTCGTTCGCCTTCATCCTGGGCGTGCTGCCGCTGGTCTTCGCCACCGGCGCCGGTGCTCTGGGACGCCGCTCCGTGGGCACGACCGTCGTGGGCGGCATGTTGCTTTCCACGGTGCTCAACCTGTTCTTCATTCCCGTGCTCTACGTGATCATGAGCAGACTCTTGAGACGCGGCGACATCGAGACGAAAGAGCCGGCTGGGGCATAAAGGCCGGTTGTCACTGTTTGTCGCGGTGAGCAATCACATAATCCTTGATGCGGTCGTAGACTTCGTTGGTTACGATACCCCAGTCCAGCAGGTCAGCTTTGGTGCGGTAGGGCCGGAAACGCATAATGCGTCCGGCCCAACTGGGCGTCATGCCGGGAACCTTCAGCAACTCATTCACGGTGGCGTGATTGATGTCAGTGCGCGCCTCGGGCGGCGGGGCCGAAGCCGATGTTTTGGGCACGCCACGGGTGTCCCTGTCCTGGTATTGCGCCGTCGCCGAAAAACAGGCGCCGAGCAGCGCAAGCGTCATAGAAGCAATGGCCGCGGATCGGATGCTCGCTCGCAAGGCTTCATTCTCTACTGCAACGCGGGCAGCCGGCAAGCAGGCCGGATGAGCCGGATAGAATAGCTTCAAACTGGTATCGATGAAACATTGAACCAGATTCATCGAAATCGCGCATCCAAGGTATCCATGGAAGCTCCCCCGATTGCTCCCGTCCCCGACCAGAGCGTAAATCTGCGAATCTTCGACAAGGCCAGGCTCGCCGCTCTTGTTGTGCTGCTGGTGCTGCTGGTTCTCTGCCTGGTATTCTCCTGGACCACGCGCGACGCCATGGGGCATCTTCCCTTCCTCAATGGGCAAGAGGGAGCGAACAGTTCAATTGATAACAGTAAGGCTCTCGTCGATCTCAGCCCATGGCAAACTGCCCAGGCCCTGGCTCCGCTGGCGGTGACCGCCGAGGAGACTGAAGACTCACGCCAGGCCGAGCGTTTGGCCGATCACGAGGTGGATCAGGCCTTTGCAGCAGCCCTGCGGCAGGCCAATCTGAAGGCGCAGCACCGCGCCTTAACGGGAGAGGCGCTTGCGTTATCGCAGAAGGTCGACCAGCTTGAACAACTCGTGAAGCAGGACCAGGCACAGGTCGACAGCCTGAGTGTTTCCCCGAGTTCTTCGCCTGCCCACGCGAAACAAGGAGAACAGCCAGCCACCGACGACGATCTTGAAATCGCGAAGGCGCAACTCGGGCTTGACTCCGATGAACTCGCCGATGCCGAACACGATCTAGACCGCGCGTCCGGCGATGTCCGCTCCGCGATTCAATCTGAGCTGACCGCGCACGAGGCGTCGATGCGCAAGTACGACAGCGAGTCGCACAGTGACGGCGAGGTTGCGGTGATCTCCGCTGCTCACTACGGAACGCTGACAGGACGGGTGAAGGCCTGGTTCAGCCAGCGCAGCCGATACAAGCTGATCATGCAGGCGCTTAGGCAGGCGCAAGACGATATTCGCAGCCTGACTGGCGAACACAATGCCCTCGAGGCGCAGGCCAACTCGAGAGTCCCGGCGGCAGCCACCGCAATGGATCACGCATCCAGACTGAACGACTTGAAGAGTCGCAGCGCGGAACGCCAGCTTCTGAGTATCTATGACGACCGCATCCAAACCGAAGGGCAGCTTGCCGCGGTTTACGGAAAGTGGTCGGCGCAGGTGCTTTTGCAGCACCGCATCCTCGTGCATTTGATTCTGCAATCGTTGGCTCTGATCGTCTTCATCCTCATCTGCATGGTTCTGGGCGATGCGCTGGTACGGCGGCTGATGGCGATTTCCGCGCTGGGCCAAAGGCAAAGGCACACCCTCCGCGGCATCCTGGAACTGAGCATTCAAGTCCTGGGCATCTTGCTCATCCTGTTTGTGCTCTTCGGTACGCCGCAGCAGATGCCTACAATTCTGGGTCTCGCCACTGCCGGAATCACGATTGTTTTGCAGGACTTCATTCTCGCGTTTTTCGGATGGTTCATTCTCATGGGCAAGAACGGCATCCGCGTAGGAGACCGGGTTGAGATCAACGGCGTGGGCGGCGAGGTCACCGAGGTTGGCCTGATCAACACGACGCTTCTTGAGACCGGCAATCTTGCGGACAAAGGTCTTCCGACCGGCCGCCGGATTTCGTTCATCAACAGCTTTGCGATTCGCGGCCAGCACTTCAACTTCTCCACCGCCGGTCAGTGGATGTGGGATGAAATCAACGTCAATTTGCCTCCAACCGCCGATCCCCGCGCCTTGATCGATCGCATCCAAGAGGCTGTTCAAGAGGAAACGCAAGAGGGCGCCGGCATCGCTGTTCAGGAGTGGAAGCATGCAACCCACAGCGACGATCTGAGCCGGTTCAGCGCCGCTCCCGTTGTCAATCTGCTTCCAGCAGCGTCCGGTTTCGAAGTGCAGGTACGCTATGTTACGCGCGCAGCCACACGGTTTGACGTACGCACCGCTCTGTACCGGCGGGTGTTTGACTTGGTGCAGGAGCAGAATACGCCCGCCCAACCCGAGCAGAAGCCCAGCGCTTGAGGCACATGGGGGTTTCCGCCCCGGTTTGGGTCACGAATGGAAGTTTGGGTTGACAGCGATGGGAGTTTGCCTTTAACTTTGAAACAGATGCAGAGCCACCGCCATCACGGTCACCACCATCATCATGGGAACCCCATGCCGGCGGACTGCCATGGCCTGAAGTAAACGGCCAGAGAGATCGAAAGAAACACCCAGCCCGCCGGCGACCGAAGCCAGCGGGTTTTTTATGCTTCGAATCAAGGAAACCCACCCCAAGACAGGAAGAAAATGAGCAGCGAAACGAAAATCGATTTCGAAAAGATGGATGGACTCGTACCGGGAATCGTGCAGGATGCGCGCACCGGCGAAGTTCTGATGCTGGGTTTCTTGAATCCAGTCAGCTATGCCAAGACGCTGGAAAGCGGATTTGTAACCTTCTGGAGCCGTACGCGCCAGAAGCTCTGGATGAAGGGCGAGACCAGCGGCAACCGGCTGCGCGTGGTGTCTGCTTCAACCGACTGCGACAACGATACGCTGCTGTTTCGCGTGGTGGTGGAAGGCGATGGGCTGGTTTGCCACGAAGGCACAGTGAGTTGCTTTACAAAACCGGTTGTCGCTGCGAACACTGAAACGGAGGCAGCACGTGGCTAACAAACTCAGACTCGGAATTCCCAAAGGCAGCTTGCAGGATGCAACCATCGCGCTGTTCAAGCGCGCGGGATGGAATATCTACGCCGACGGGCGCTCCTACTTTCCCTCCATCGACGACAGCGAGATTGAATGCATGCTGATCCGCGCTCAGGAGATGGCGCGCTACGTGGAGCACGGCGTGCTCGACGCTGGACTGACCGGCATCGACTGGGTGGTAGAGAGCGGCTTGGACGTGGCCAGCGTCACTACGCTCACCTATGCCAAGCAGAGCCGGCGCAAAGTCCGCTGGGTGCTGGCCGTTCCCGAGGGAAGCGGCTTTGAGAAGGCCGAAGATCTGGAAGGCAAGATCATTGCGACTGAACTGGTGGAAGTGAGCAAGCGCTACTTCGCTTCCAAGGGCGTAAATGTGAAGGTGGAGTTCAGTTGGGGAGCAACCGAAGTAAAGCCGCCCATGCTGGCCGATGCCATCGTCGAGGTCACAGAGACGGGCAGCTCGCTGAAGGCCAACCACCTGAAGATCATCGACACGGTGATGGAGAGCGAGACGCATCTGATCGCCGGCAAGGCAACTCTGGCCGATGAGTGGAAGCGCGCGAAGCTCGATCAGATTGCTCTCATGTTGCGCGGCGCAATCGACGCGCAGTCGCAGGTGGGGCTCATGCTCAACGTGCACCGCGCGGATCTTGACGCGGTGCTCGGCGTGCTGCCCGCATTGAATTCACCTACGGTTTCGCAGTTGAGCGATTCGGAGTGGGTCGCGGTCAACACGATTGTGGACGAACGCACGGCGCGCGACGTGATTCCGCGGCTGAAAGCTGCGCGGGCCACCGGCATCGTCGAGTACCCGCTCAACAAAGTCGTGCTGTAGCTGCTGCGCGGGCGCGAGAAATCTGGCCCTCGCCGTTCTACCGCAGACCTTCCTCGCGGTCCGTACTTCGCGAGGAATCAACGATTGAGAGATTGAAATGCAGTCGAAAGAATCAAAGAAAGAAGCTATCAGAGCTTTCAAGGAGCGGAAACCGCTGCTTGGCGCCTATGCCGTGCGCTGTACTGTAACCGGGCGCGTCTGGGTAGGCGTATCCAAAAACCTCGACGCGACCAGGAATGGAAGCTGGTTCACCCTGCGCACTGGATCGCATCGGGAAAAGTCGCTGCAGGATGAGTGGAACGCACACGGCGAGCCTGCTTTTGAATACGAAATCCTTGCCGGGCTCGACGAGGACATTCACCCTCTGGAAGTTGATAAGCTGCTCAAAGAGCAAAAGAAGAAATGGCTGGCGCAGTTGGGCGCACAACCGCTGCCCTGATCCTGCGCTGGGCGATTGCGTTTTCGGGATTGATTTTTTGCGCTTTGAATTGACCGAACGGCCGATCGAGCCATGAGGAGAACCATGAAGCTTGTTCGTACCAAAGGACGCGGCGCCGCACAGACCACGGAATTGCTCGCCGCACTTGAACGGCGCGGCGGCGCGGCCCTGGACAGTGTGTTGCCCGTCGTGCGGCGTATCGTGACCGATGTACGCAAGCGGGGCGATCGCGCACTGTTGCGCTACGCGGCGGAATTCGATGGGCTCGCGGGCGTGGAGACGCTGCGCGTCACGCCGGAGGAGATGGCTGCGGCATGGAAGACGCTCGATCCAACGCTGCGCATGGCTTTGTCCACGGCTGCGAAGCAGATTCGCCGTTTTGCCGAGCGGCAGATGCCGGCTTCGTGGAGTGCGTCTCCGATTGCGGGCCTCACTACGGGGCAACTGGTGCGCCCGCTCGGATCGGTAGGTTGCTATGTGCCGAGCGGCCGGCATCCACTGCCTTCCACGTTGTTGATGACGGCGATTCCCGCGCAGATGGCGGGCGTCAAGCGCATCGTCGCTGTCTCGCCAAAGCCGGCGCCGGAGACGCTGGCGGCCGCGCACATGCTGGGCGTTACGGAGTTCTATCGTCTTGGAGGCGCACACGCCGTTGCCGCGCTGGCCTACGGAACGGCAAGCCTTGCGCGCGTTGACAAGATCGTCGGTCCCGGCAATCTCTACGTCACCGCAGCCAAGCGCCTGGTGGCCTTCGATTGCGCGATCGATATGCTGGCCGGGCCAACGGAGATTGTTGTCACCAGCGAGCGTGGCCGCGCAGCCGATATTGCTTCCGACCTCGTCGCACAAGCCGAGCACGATCCCGAAGCGTTGGCCATTTTCATCACCACGCGCAAAGATCTTGCCCAGGGAGTGATGGCGGAAACGAAGCTGCGCAGCGGCGACAATCCAGTCGCACGCGAATCTCTCGATCGCAACGGTCTGGTGGTCGTCGCTGCCGGCGTGGACGAGGCTCGCGCAATCACCAATGTCCTTGCGCCCGAGCATCTGACTGTCGACGCGCCGAGCGATCTCAAGTGGGTCGAGAATGCGGGTTCGGTGTTTGTGGGGCGCTGGTCCGCGCAGCCCATGGGCGATTACATCTCCGGCCCCAATCACACACTGCCCACGGGCGGCATGGCGCGGGTGCGCGGCGGCCTGAGCGTGTACGACTTCGTCAAGCTCATCACCGTGCAGAAGTTTACCGGCGAGGGATTGCGGGCGCTGGGACCGCAAGCCGCGTTGCTGGCCGAAGCCGAGGGCCTGGTGGGCCACGCCGAGTCCATTCGCACACGCTTGCGCAGAAGTTCGCGAACCGGTGTGCGCACAAGGAGGTCCCGTGGTTGAAGCTGTGACTGTGCGCAATCCGGCGCCGCGCGCCCGCGTGCAGGCGATGAAGGAGTATCATCCTCCTCTCGGTTGCCGCGATGCTTTGCGGTTGGACTTCAACGAGAACACGCTTGCTTGTTCGTCGAAGGTTCGCGAGGTGCTGGGACAAGTTTCCGCCGGATCGCTGACGCGCTATCCCGAGCGCGAGCCGGTGGAGGCATTCGTAGCCGCGCATCTTGGCGTCGGTGCGCTGCAGTTGGCGCTCACGAACGGTGTGGACGAAGCCATTCACGTGCTCTTCGAGACGTTTCTCGAGGAAGGCGACGAGCTGTTGTTGCCGGTGCCGACGTACACGATGTATGAGGTGTATGCTTCGGCAACCGACGCGCGCGTGGTCGCCGTCGAGGCCGCGGACGACTTGCAGTTTCCGCATGAGCGGCTGCTGGCGGAGATTACGCCGCGCACAAAGATCGTCGCCATTGCCAATCCCAACAGCCCTTCCGGTTCGGTGGCCACACGTGCGCAGTTGCTGGAGATTGCGCGGCGCGCACCACACGCAGTGCTGCTGGTGGATGAGGCGTACTTCCATTTCTACGGCGAGACAGTGATGGACCTGGTGGGCAGCGTACCAAACCTGATCGTGGCTCGGACGTTTTCGAAGGCTTACGGGCTGGCCGGATTGCGGCTCGGATTGCTGACCGGGCCGGTCGAGATGATGCGCTGGGTGCGGCGCGTGCTTTCGCCTTACAGCGTGAATTCATTGGCGCTGGCCTGCCTGCCGCCGGCGCTAGAGGACACGGTCTATCTCGATTGGTACGTCGCCGAGGTGCTTGCCGCGCGTGGCGAATTCGAGGCCGCGCTCGATGCGGCCGGATTGCGGCGTTGGCCTAGCCACGCAAACTTCATCCTGGTTGAGATTGGCGCGCGACATGCGGAGTTTGCACGATTGATGAGAGAGGCCGGCGTGCTGGTGCGCGACCGCTCCAACGATCCGGGCTGCGACGGCCGCGTGCGCATTACGATTGGAACGCGGGAACAGATGAGGCAGGCTGCGACCGCGCTCAACCATGCGGTTGTTGCATTGAAGATTGGAAAAGAGAAGCGATGACGACAAAAAAAGCGAAGAAGGCCGCGAGCGGTGCGCACTCGCGGACAGCAGGCTTCGAGCGCAACACCACGGAGACGCGCATCGCGATCAAGCTGACGATTGAGGGCAAAGGCCAGTACAAGATCGCGACCGGCATTCGCTTCTTCGACCACATGCTGGAGCTGTTCACGCGGCATGGCGCTTTCGATCTGGAGCTGAAGTGCGATGGCGATCTCGATGTGGACCAGCACCACACCGTCGAGGATGTGGGGATCGCGCTCGGCGAAGCGTTTGACCGCGCGCTGGGCGATAAGCGCGGCATTCTGCGCGCCGGGTACTTTCTGATGCCGATGGACGAGACTCTCGCGATTGCAGCCGTGGACCTGAGTGGACGCGCGGCATTCGCTGTCGACACAAAGGTGCGTACGAGGCTGGTGGGCGATCTGCAAACCGAACTCGTCACGGATTTCTTCGAGGGGTTCGCGCGTGGCGCGCGCGCAAATATTCACGTAAAGACAATGTACGGGCGGTCGAATCATCACAAGATCGAGGCGATCTTCAAGGCCTTTGCGCGGGCGCTGCGTGTAGCCTGCGCGCGCGACAAGCGGTTGGGTGAGATGCTGCCTTCAACCAAAGGACTTCTCTGATGCGCGTAACGGTGATCGACTACAAGGCGGGCAACCTGACTTCAGTGCTGAAGGCGCTGCGGCACCTGGGTGCGGAGCCGATTGTGACCGACGGCGACCTGACGCTGGTGCGGTCGGCCGAGCGCATCGTGTTGCCCGGTGTGGGCCACTTTGCCGCGACGGAGCGACTGGATGCGACGGGGCTGACTGGCGCGATTCGCGCGGCGATTGCACGGGGCGTGCCTTTTCTCGGCATCTGCGTGGGAATGCAGTGGCTGTATGCGGGTTCGAGTGAAGCGTCGGAGCAGCCGGGACTTGGACATTTCGCCGAGTCGTGCGCGCGCTTTGCCGAGAGCACGGAAAAGGTCCCGCATGTGGGCTGGAATTCGCTTGAAGTGAAAGACGGCTCGCAGCTGCTTGCGGGGGTCGAACCAGGAGAGTATGTCTATTTTACGCATTCCTTCAAGGGGCCAGTCACGGGCGATACCGCCGCCATCACTTACTACATCGAGCCGTTCGCAGCGGCGGTCGAGCGTAACAATGTGATGGGCGTGCAATTTCATCCGGAGAAATCGGGAGCAGTGGGATTGAAGATTCTGCGTAATTTTCTCTCGTGGGAAGCGAAGGGAACGGAATGATCACCAAGCGTATTATCGCCTGTCTCGATGTCCACGGCGGCCGTGTTGTCAAAGGCGTGCAGTTCGTCGACCTGATCGACGCGGGCGATCCGGCTACGCAGGCGGCGCGCCATGCGCGCGAGGGCGCGGACGAGATTGTGCTGCTGGACATTACGGCGACACATGAAGGTCGCGCCACGCTGCTTGACACTGTGCGCCGCACGGCGCGTGAGTTGTTCGTGCCCTTCTGCGTCGGCGGCGGCATTCGCACGGCGGACGACGCGGCGCAGGTCTTCGAGGCCGGAGCCGACAAGGTGAGCGTGAACTCGGCGGCGCTGAAAGATCCGATGTTGATCGAAGCGATTGGACGCAGTTTCGGCGCACAGGCCGTTGTAGTGGCGATTGACGCGAGGCGCGATCCCAAGGCGGACGATCCGGTGCGCGATGCGGAAGTATTTGTGCAGGGCGGGCGCAAGCCGACAGGCCGGCGCGTGGTGGAGTGGGCGCGCGAAGCCGAGCAGCGCGGGGCGGGCGAGATTCTGCTAACTTCGATGGATTCGGACGGAACGCGCGCGGGTTTTGATTGTGAGTTGACCGCCGCGGTAAGTGGGGCGGTGGGGATCCCGGTGATTGCCTCTGGCGGGGCGGGAACCGTGGAACATTTTGTGGATGTGTTCGGGCGCGGGAAGGCCGATGCGGCGCTGGCGGCGAGCATATTTCATTTCGGCGTTTCGAGCGCGCGTTCGCTCAAGGAAGAGCTGGCAAAGGCCGGCGTTTCGGTGAGGTTGCCATGCTGATTCCATCGATCGATCTGCTGGGCGGGCGCATTGTTCAGCTCGTGCAGGGCGAGAAACTGCGCTTGGCTTTTGATGACTTCGAATACTGGATCGAGAAGTTCTCGAAGTTCCCCTTGGTGCAGCTAATCGATCTCGACGCGGCCATGCGGCAGGGCGACAACTCCGCACTCGTCGCGCAGATTGCCAAGCGGCTGCCCGTTCAAGCCGGCGGCGGTATCCACTCCATTGAGCGGGCGCGGCAGGTGCTGGATGCGGGCGCGAAGCGGGTGATTATTGGCTCGGCGCTTTTCTCGGAAGAGGGAAAAGTGAATGCGAAGTTTGCAGCCGAGTTGGCCGCGACCATTGGCGCGGAGCAGGTTGTGGCTGGCATCGACACCAAGAATGGACATATCGCCGTGAAGGGCTGGAAGGCGCAGGCGGCGCTGACGCCCGACGAGGCGATTCCGCAACTTGAATCATACGCTGCCGCGTTTCTTTACACACACGTTGATGGCGAGGGGATGATGCAGGGATTTCCGATTGAAACCGCTGCGCGTCTGCGCAAGCTCACACAGCGCCAGCTCATTGTGGCCGGCGGTATTCGCAGCCAGCAGGAAGTGGACGCGCTGGATGCACTGGGCGCGGATGCTGTGGTGGGGATGGCGGTTTACACCGAGCTACTCGCTGTTTGATGGTTTGCGATCCCACCCTTTTCGCAAAGAACTCGAAACGGATGGGGCACCCGTAGTTCCTTCAAACCGGCACCGCCGTTTCATCTTTCTGCTTCTGCTCTTGCGGCTCGCCGACGGCGCGGCTGGTCTCTACGCGCGAGGCCCGCAGCAGGCGCGCGATCTGTTTGAGATGGAGTTGCACGGCGTAGGCGCGCAGAATCTCAGCCTGTGAGAAGCCGATGCCGGTGTGCCGCACCAAATCCATGCGGGCTTCGAGACCGGCGATGTCCTGCTCCAGGTTGATGCCCCGCGGCGGAATGTGGAAGCGCCATTTGTGAATGCATCCGGCAACGTGGTTGAAGCCGGTTCGAATATCCACGGCCAACCTGCCGAGCTCCGGTTCGAGCTGCTGGGCAAACCTGTCTTCGCGGCTTCCTTCCACGGCAAACTGCAGAGCGAGCAGCCCGTCAAGGATCGAGCGGCCGAACTGCGAAAGCATGCTCAGCCCTTCTTGCCAGCCTTCGCCGCCGGAGGGTTCGTTGCGCGCGTGCTCGAGCAGTTGATTGTTGCCGCGCAGCGTGGCCTGCAGATCGTCTCGCAGCGAAGAGAGGTTTCGAGCCGGCGCTCCGCGAAAGCCCTTGAGGATTGCCTCAAAGAAATTGCCCAACACGAGAAACTCCTGCGCCAATCCGTCCCGCAACCGAAGCCGTGCGCGGTCGGGAAATACCAGAGTGGTCACGGCGAGGGCCACCACGATTCCAAGGATCACCTCTTCGACGCGGTCGATGGCGAGTCCCCAACGGGGCCCTTCCGCGTGCACCAGCATGATGATGGTGATGGTGACTCCGGCCAGCCGCGAGCTGTTGCGCAATCCCAGCAAACCACAGAGAACGATTGCAGCCAGCAAGGCGAGGATGTAGTTCCACGGCAGCACGCCGAACATGGAAAATGAGAAACCAAAAGCAGCACCGATGAAGGTGCCCAGCAGGCGGTCGCGCGATGCGTTCAAGGTAGAGCCTACGTTGGATTGCAGAACGATAATGGCGCTGATGGAGCCCCAGTACCCGTCGTGCAGGCCGAAGCGCAGCGCTAACCACCAGCAAAGGGCTGCGGCTAGCACGGTCTTTGCGGCGTGAATCAGAAGGCGCCTGTGTTCCCAGGACAGGAGGCTGGACGTCTCGGAAGGCTTCACGCGCAGCTTGACCTCAAGTTGCTGCTGGGAGTGCGTTTTGTTGAATTTCAGTCGCATAAATGCAATCCGACGTTGAATTCTCTCACATTTCAATCATGAATGAGACCGGCGCGCTTCTATGCGCGCAAGTCTCACTTTCTTTTAGTCAGGACGTCAAGACAGTGCCGGATTCGCGCTCCCGTGGGCGGAGAAAAGCGACTGAAGCCCGCGTCCGCGCATCATAACAAGAGTGTTGTTTTCGCGCCTATCGTGGGTTTGCGCCGGCATCGACCGACAGACCGCGGGAGATTTCTTTCTTATGATTCGACTCTTACTTTTCTTTCCTCTCGTTGTGGTGATGTGCGCGCTCGCTCCAGGCTCTCTGGCGCAAACGGATGTCGACACATCGGCTGTAGCTGTGCCGGCCAAGGACGGCTCCGCACTTCCCGATGCGCCACAGCCTGCTTCGCAAAATCAGGCATCCGGCCACGAAGGCAAGCAGACGCGGCGCATTCTTGGCATCGTGCCCAACTTCCGCTCGGTGAGTGTCGACGAGAAGCTGCCTCCCATATCGAAGCACGATAAGTTCAAGCTCATGACGGAAGACAGCTTCGACTATTCGAGCTTCATCTACGTTGGGATACTGGCAGGTGTCTCGCAGGCTGAAGGCTCTTATCCCGAGTTTCACAGCGGCGGCCCGGCGTTTGCCCGCTACTACTGGCATAACTTTGCCGATACTTTGGACGGCAACTTGATGACGGAGTTCGTACTCCCGGTAACCACAAAGGAGGACCCACGCTACTACACTCTGGGGCGCGGCGGCATTCTTAAGCGGTCGGGATACTCGATTTCGCGGCTCTTCATTACTCGCACCGATAGCGGCGGCGCAAGTCCAAACTTATCTGAGATTGTAGGAAACGGGGCTGCCGCGGGGATCTCCGGACTCTACTACCCAAGCCAGGAGCGGACCTGGACAAAGACTGGCCAGCGCTGGGTGACACAAATTGGACTGGACGGTTTCTCGGACCTGGTAAAAGAATTCTGGCCCGACGTGAACTCAAGATTGTTCCATAACAAATTTTGAGTCCGGTGTTAGCCGCTGCGATAACATGAAACAAGGCCCTCTTAGTCGATGGGCCGCCCTTTGACCCATGCTGCGAATCGGATACCCAGGAATACTGCCTGCTGAGCTTTTGCGCGACTTCCCCGAGGGAGTCGAGTTGATACCGATACCTGACCCGCCGGACCATGACATCGATATCGATGTATGGATTCCCGATCCGTATTCAAATCTCGCCATGCGCGCATATCCGCGATTGCGCGGTGTGCGGCTGGTGCTCTCGTTGATGGCGGGCACGGAATGGATTCCGCCGCTGGTCGGGCCGCATGTGACCATCTGCAACGCGCGCGGCGCACACAACATCGCCACCGCGGAGTGGACACTCACCGCGATCCTGTCGATGCTCAAGTACTTTCCCATGTATCACGACATTCAGCGGGAAGGTGCGTGGAAGCGGCGATTTGAGGCCCCGCAGCATTACGCCGCCATCGCAGGGGACAAACGTCCGTGGTATCCGCCGGTATTGCTGGAGGAGCTGACGGGGAAGACTGTATTGCTGGTTGGCTATGGCGCAATCGGCAAGGAGATCGAACGGATGCTTGCGCCGTTCCATGTGGATCTGCTGCGTATGGCGCGCAGTGCGCGCACTGAACCCGAGGTCCACGCCGTCAGCGATCTCGACAAGTTGCTGCCGCGGGCCGAGGTTGTGGTGCTGATTCTGCCCTCTACCGAAGAGTCGCAGGGGCTGATTGGCGAACGTCAATTTGCGCTGATGCGGCAGGGCACGCTGCTGGTGAACTCCGCGCGAGGGCCGATTGTGCAGACCGATGCGCTGGTGGAAGCGCTTCGTTCAGGCAGAATTCGTGCGGCGGTCGACGTGACCGATCCCGAGCCGCTTCCGGAGGGGCATCCGTTGTGGAGCTGCCCGAATCTGCTAATCACGCCTCACATTGCCGGATCGAGCCCGCAGTTTGCGCCGCGCGCGCTGCGTACCGCGGCCGGCGAGCTGTGCCGCTATATGAACGGCGAGCCGCTGCATAATGTGGTGCAGACAGCGGTTTAGGCTTCGACCGGCGCACGCCGCCATTCGCGAAGACCCAGCACGGCCAGCACGACAAGGCCGGCATAGAGAGCGGCCGTCACTCGCAGATCCTTATAGAGATACTCGCCGATGTAGATGAGGTCGACCGCAATCCAGAGCCACCAGTTGGCGATGTGTTTACGCGCGCCCCACCAACTGGCGACGAGACTGTAACTGGTGAGCGCCGCATCTAGGTGAGGCAGCGCCGCACCGATGCGCACCATGAGCCAGCCCAGCAGCACGGCGCCTACCGCGCCCGCGGCGAGTCCGGCAAGCCAGCCGCGCAAGGGGAGTGGAACGACGCGTACTTCGCCGTCAGCCTGCACTCCGCGCCACCAGTGCCACCAGCCGTAGAGGGTGAAGGCCACAAAGAAGACTTGCAGGAGCGCATCGGAGAAGAGGCGGGCGCGGTAGAAGACAGCGAGATAGAGGAAGTCCGCCGCGAGCACGACAGGCCAGCAGATGAGCAGCCGGCGCGTGGTAAGCCAGATGCCAAGCACGGTGGCGACGGTGCCTGCCAGTTCAAGCCAGTGTTCGGCGAGGTAGTTTGTGATTACGGACCACGTCATGGCTTTCCAACTTCTTGCGAGCGCCGGTTACGAGTAGCGGCCCATTGTTGAATCGCGTCGAGGAGGTTCTTGCCGCCGGGGCTTCGAAACCAGTGTGCGTGGCCTAGGAGCCAGCCGTCGTATGCCATCGCTGCCCGCTCATTCGAGTGCAGCACCGACAGAAAATAGTCCGCCTCGGAGAGTGCGAACTCGGCATGGCAGAGAGCGGTCATGGGCGCCAGGGCAGCGGCTTCTTGAGCAGTGAGCGGGCGGACTGATTCGTAGCCATCGAGCAAGGCGCGCAAATTGCCGAAGTGGACGGGAACGGCATCGGGATGGGCGGGATCGGCGACGAGGACGAGCCACTCGACGACGTTGCGCTCGATGGCGTTGGCGAGGTCGTGGACCGCATTCGTACGGTCCGCGAGGCCGAAGTCGATAATCGCCGCCGCCTGCGCTTCGTCGCTCATATCGCTCCAGAAGAGATTGGAGGCGTGCAGATCGTTGTGCGTCCAGAGCAGAGGCAAAGCCGGCAGGAGCGGAAGAAGCTCACTGTGAAATGGCGCTAGCAATTGCAGAGCCTGCTTCGAGCAAGTTCGCACCGCGGCGTTCGATTCGAGCGATGGGCGCGCGGCCAAATAGTGTTCGAGCGCTGCGCGCGGATCTCTTGCGGCAAAGATGGTGAAGCTGGCGACAAGCGGCCGCGGTTTGCGGGGCGGGGCGATGAATCCTTGAGCCGCGAGATGAAGGCGCGCGAGGGCCTGACCGGCGGAGTGCGCGTGCGCCTCGGAGCGCAATGGCGTCCAGGAGATCGCCTCTTCATACAGGTCCACGCCGTTGGGCGTCTCGTGCACTTCGTAGGTCCAGTCGCCGATTTCAATCGCCGTTTGGCCGGTAGCCGACGCGAGAACGCGCGGGACCGATGCGCCATGGGATAGCAAGTGATCGAGGAAGCGGTGTTCCTCTTGCAGGCCTTCCAGATCGCGCACGGTGCGGTGATGGCGCTTGATAAAGACTCGGCCGCCGGATGTGCCGACTACGCCAGCGGCGGAGAGCGGGCGCGGGCTCAGGGATTGAATCTCTATCGGCTCGCGTAAACCGGAAAACCGCGCAAGCACAGTGCGCACTTCGGCGAGCGTCAACGGCGGCCAGTCGGGTTCGACCAGTGTGCCATCCATGCCGTGCGCTTTTACGGTTGCACTCATTCGGGAATTGTACCTGGCTTGAAGGAGCCGAGAGAATGGGTCAGGAAGCCGGGCTCGATCAAGGCAGCTGAGGAGGCTTCGCCATGAAGGAGGCGTACTTTTTCAACAGGTTTTGCACAGGGAGAATCTGCGGTAACAGACCGGCCTTTTGGGGTCTGAAAGTTCACTTTTTGCGAAAAAATGGGGTAAAAATGGGCAGGCGTGTTTACTGGAAGGTAACTATGCGAAATTTGCAAGTTATTGACTGTGTTTAGCTTGAGATCCGGCTTGGGGTCGATTTTGTGCCATTTCGTTGAGGGGGTACCCCCGGAATGTGTTTTTGCGGGCTGAACGGGGCGTGCCGGACCGAAAGCCGGGCTGAAAGTGCCGTTCTGAGGTTGGAGGAGGGTCATACCTTCATTCTGCTCCGGCCGGCGGTAATTATGTGCAAAGCGTGGAGGTCTGCGGTCAAGATTCCTGGCCGGGTTTCTGGACAGTATCCTGTTGTCGTGAGTCTGAAGTTCGGCGAAGCACAAAAGCAGATTCTTCGACTCACCACCCCCGAACTGAAAAGCGTTCGGGGCCCCTTTCGCTCAGAATGACAGCTACTGTTTTGGTTAGGAGTCTTGATGACAGCTGCTGTTACTCAGAATGACAACTGCTGTTTTGGTTTGGAATCCTGAACTCGGGACGTTAGAAAGTGTAGTGAGCTGAAAGCCTCACTGTCGTGGGCGCGCCAAGCCAAATGAAAGTATCGCCGCCATTGGCGCCGGTGTCGCTCCAGTAGCGCTTGTCGGCGATGTTGTTGGCGTAGAGATGCAAGGTTAAGTGGCCCTGCTCGCCGCCGGGAGTATAACTCGCTCCCATGCTGAAGAGGTTGTAACCGGAGACGCTGACCGCGTCGTCGCGCGTAGCTTCTTTGCGGCCGGTGTAGCCCCAGCCAGGCATCAGGTGGAGGCCGTGCCTGCGGGGCAGCGCAATGTCCGCAAACAGGGTGGTGCGCAGATGCGGCACGTTGAGGACTTGCTTGTTATTGAACGTCGCTGTGCTGGATTCGTCGGAGACCGCGCGGGTGGCCGCTGCCGAGGCGGTTAGCCGAAGCCAGTTGGTGGCTTTACCGGCAGCATTCAGTTCGATACCTTCGTGCGTCTCGCGGCCGTCGGATTCAAAGTCGACATTGCCAATGGGGTAGAAGAACGGCGCGCGCGTGCGGAAGAACGCCGTGGTCAGGAGAATGCGGCGATCCGGTTCATATTTCGCACCGATCTCGGCCTGACGCGTGAAGAATGGAGACAGGTAATAGCCACCCGCCCAAAACGGCGCTTGCGGTCCCAGTGAAAGCATTACCCCATAGTTGCCGTAGAGGGTGAGGTCGTTGACCGGATTGTAAGTAACCGCATATTGCGGAAGCCAGACGGTTCTGTTGGTAAAGTTCAGTGGGTTCGTTTGATTGGGTGCGGAATAGTTATGGTCGCGCAACGAATCGAAGCGGCCGCCCGCCAGCAGTTGAAAGCGCCCAGGCAAATGGATACGGTCCTGCATCACTAGCGACGATTGATGACTGTCGACTGCGAGCGAACGCGGCCCGGCCTTGTCCGGAGTTCCGGTAACGGAGTCGATTTCGATGGGATAGGGAGCGATGGGTTGATAGATGTTTTCTAAGCCGAGGTCGGCATAGACCGCGCCTGGTAGCTGAACGCTGCGAAGAAACAGCTCGCCTCCAACAGTCACGTCGTGTGTGATGGCGCCGGTTTTGACATGGCCGGTGAGCATGGCTTCGGCCTGGGCGTCGATGCGCAGCTCGTTGGGACTGCGGTAGTCGTAGACTTCGTAGGTTCCGTCGGGACAGAAGAAATAGTATGGCGCGCTGGGATCACCGGGGCAGGCAACATTGCCGCTGTCGTCGAACGGAGTGCCGTACGCGTAAATCACGTTGTCTTGTATCAGCGAATGGCTGAAGCTGGCCGCTGCGAAGGCCACCCAGTTATGCGGCAAAGTGTAGTCCAGGCGCGCACCGGTGTTGAAGGTGTCGTAGGTGTCGGGGGGAGCCCAGGACTGGTAGCCAAGCATCGTCGATGGATAAATACTGTTTATATTCGGGACTGTTGTGCCGCCCAGTAACTGATAGCCGCTGCCGTCGCGTTCTGTCTTGTGTTGGTATTCGAAGTCGCCCTTCAGGATCGCCCTGGAACCCAGCTTCCAGTCAGCAGCGCCGGCGCCCACCGCACGCCAGCCATTGGTGCCGATCATGTAGCTCGCGATGCGTTCACCAGCCAGATTCACGCGTGCACCCACTTGTTTGCGGCTGCCGAACAGATGGCCCAGATCGACAGCTCCGTAAGCCGTGCCGCGATGATCGGTGGCCAGGTCGAGGTCTTTGACCATCGTCGGGCGCTTGGTGACGTAGTCAATCAGCCCACCCGCCGATGCCACGCCGCTTTCCACTCCTGCGATGCCCTTCAGAAACTCCACGCTCTGCTTGTTTTCGAGCGGTACATCCTGCTCTCCGGCGATGGTCATGCCGTTGATCTCAAGGCCGGTGGCGAGGTCGAGAGGAAAGCCGCGAATCTGGTAGAAGCCGTAGTAGCCCACGGGCACGTAATCGTTAGCGACGGAGGCGTCGTTGTTGACCACATCCGAGAGTAGCCGGGCAACCTGATCCGTGAGCAGGTCGCGGGTGATTACAGTAGCGGAAAGCGGGGTCTGCTGCAGGGTTGCGCTGTCCAATGTGCCAACCGTAACGGACTCGGGCAGATAGTTGTCCTTGACTTCGCCGTGAACGACGACCGTGGTGGTGACGCGTGCCGGCTTTTCCTGGGGCGGTGCGGGGTTCGAAGTAGCGGAGGGCGCATTGGCCGGCGTCTGAGCCGGGCTCTTTGGCATTGCGCAGAGGGCGGCGACACAGAACGCGAACGATGAGATGCGAGCGGCGGTGCGATGAGACATGACTTCCCCTTTGCTGCAACATGAAAAAGGGGAACTCAAGTAGATTCGAGGAAGAGGCTGTTCGGCTTCGAAAGCTTCCCACGCCGGCATTATCCGGATCGGGTTCTAGGGTATCTCTCAGCCCCACTTCGTGGAGCACCCCTGTTTCAATAGATAGATTGAAACACCTTCGGCATGAGGATTGCAAATGGGGCGAGCAGGGAATTGTTGGTTCGTCTCACGGAGCCTTCCCTCGGGGGATGAAGCCCGTACCCTTCACCTGGAGTCCCCCCATTCTTCCGACAGACATGCCCGGCACGGAGCCCGAGGAAACGGCAGCTGAAGGAGCGCGAATTTTTTTGAAAAAAATGCCGTATTCGCACAGCGGCAGGCGCTACATTTGTATTAAATCCCGATTAAAAAGAAGCAGCGATTTTCCGCCAATCTTTCTTGAGAGGTTAGAACATGTGCGGTTTTCATTCCCCTGCCCGATGTCTCCGCCGGCTCACCCGGCGGGCTCTCCTGGTCTGCTGTCTGATTGCACTGGCAGCCGGCGCTCTGCCGGCACAGTCGACCTTCGGCACGATTCTAGGCACGGTACGCGACTCAGGCGGCGCGCTGGTCCCGGGGGTGCAGGTGACCTTGTCGAACCCCGGCACGGCGATGACGCGGGCGATGGTAACGGACCAGACCGGAGATTATGCCTTCAAGAACATCGATGTGGGCAGGTATACGCTTACGTTCGCGCAGCTTGGTTTTGAAAAGGAGTCGCTTCCCCAGGTGACATTGACGGCGCGCGAGACGCGGCGAATGGACGCAACGCTAAAGCCCGGCGCCGACACCGAGACGGTGATTGTGCTCGACGATCCGTTGCCCGTAATTACCACCGACGTTTCGAATGTGGCCGAGACCAAGATCGGCGACGAACTGGTGGAGCTGCCGGTGGCGATTTACTCCCGCTCCTCCGGTTCGACGAGCCCGATTTCAACACTGACGACCGAGGCCGGCGTGCAGACCGACGATGCCGGAAACCTGGCGGTTACGGGAACGACAGCGGCGCTTTTGAGCGTGACGATCGACGGAATTTCGTCGGTGGGCGTGGAGTACTCCGGTCCGGTGAACGAGATGTTCCCCTCATTCAATTCGATTGAAGAGATTCGGGTGAGCGAGTCGAACAATAATGCGGAGTTCGGAGGCGTCGCCGATATCACTACAGTTTCCAAGGCCGGGAACAGCCACCTCCACGGCGGAGTTTTCGAGAACCACGAGAACACGGTGCTGAACGCGAACGATCCGTTCGCGCTGGCGAAACCGAAGATTGTCATGAATGACTTTGGCGGAACGCTGGGCGGGCCGCTGAAGCTTCCGCGGATTTTGGCGGGAAGGAACCAATCCTATTTTTTCGCGAGCTACGAGGGGCTGCGGCTGCCGCGCGAGACGCCGATTCTGCTCAGCGTGCCGTCGATGGATATGCGCGGCGGCAACCTGTCCAGCTACCTGGCCAATCAGGGCGTGGCGGCGATTTACCAGCCGGATGGGGTTACGGCGATCGATCCGTCGCAGGTGCCGGTGAGCGCGACCTCGGCCAGGCTGCTGCAGTCCCTGATGCCGGAGCCGAATTACGGCGACCCGGGCTCCTATGCCAACAACTACCAGAACAACTTCCGCTCACCGATTGCCGCAAACCAGGGTGATGTGCGGCTGGATGAAACGATTTCTACGCGGCAGTCGATGTTCGCGCGCTTCAGCTACAAGAACCGGCAGGTGACCACCGCTCCGTCCGCGGCGTGCACTTTCACTTACTGCGCCGAGGCCGGGAGTCCTCTGCAGGGCGGGTACAACACACCCGAGATTGACGAAGGGCTGACCGTAGCGCACAATTACGTATTCACGCCCCAACTGCTGAACGAGTTTCGCGCGGGCTTTAACGCGCAGCATACATCGGAGACGCAGAGCTATGCGACCGACACGCTGTTGGCGCAGACCGGCATCAGCGTTCCGCAACTGGACACGAGCTGGTCAGAGGCTCCGCAGGTGCTGATCAACGGGTTCATGTCGACGGGCGCGGGGAATCCAGGGATGCAGCGCGGGCAGATAATCGAAGCTCTGGACAATGTGTCGTGGACGCGCCGTAACCACTCCTTCAAGTTCGGCGCGGACTTCAAGCGGTTGACCGACCACGACGACAACGTCTACGGGAACTACCGCTCCGGCTGGTATGTCTTCAACGGCTCCTCGACGGTGGGCGGCGCCATCGGCGATCCGTTTACGGCATTCCTCCTTGGCTATCCCGACTACACCGAGGTTAGCTCGACCAACAAGCCGACGATGGATGGGCGCGGCTATTCCTATTCGTTTTACGGACAGGACGACTGGAAGATCTCGCAGAGGCTCACTTTGAATCTGGGGCTGCGTTACGAGCTGCATCCACCGCTCAGAGAGATCAACGCGAATACCGCGGTCTTTCAGCCGGACTACTCGGCGACGATCGCGGGCCAGGCGGTGCAAGGCGCCGTGATTGTGTCCGATGCCAAGGCGCTCTCGTTCGAGTCGAAAGATTTTGCCGCCGCAATTGCGCCGACACCGATTATGACCGCTGCAGACGCCGGGATTCCGGAGGCGTTGCGGTATACGGACAAGACGGATTGGGCTCCGCGGCTGGGGTTTGCGTGGCGGCTCTTCGACAACGACAAGACGGTGCTGCGCGGCGGCTGGGGACGATTCATTGAGTCACCGCTGGGCTTTTCGCTGGTCGCGGGCTGGGCCGTTCATGCCAGCTATCTGGCTACCTACAATCAGGATTTCGATTCGAGCGGTGCTGAGCCGCTGCTTTCCTTTTCCAATCCCTTCAACACCGCCGCGGGCAGTGCGAGCGGTACGGCGAACTTCGACTACGCCTTCCCCATTCACTACAAAGACCCCACCGTGCAGCAGTGGAACCTGACGCTGGAGCAGGACCTCGGCAAGAGCATCGGCGTCAGGCTCTCTTATACCGGAAGCCACGGGGCGAATCTTGAGGCGATGGAAGACCTCAATCAGGTTCCCGCCAACCAAGTGGGCTACGCACAGGCGGGCGCACAGAGGCCGTTTCCGAGTTGGGCGGTGATCCAGAGCGTCGCGAATGCCGCCGAAAGCAACTATTCCAGCGGGGTCGTTGAGATCTCGCGGCACAGCGGGAAGGCTCTGACCTTTGACGCCAGCTACACATTCACTCGCGACTTGTCGAACGCAGGCGGAGCGACGCCGAACGCATTTGCCGTGGCGGGAGGGAGCTTCCTTACGGATCGTCTTCATCCCGGCCTGGACTACGGCAATGTCGCTTACGACCGCAGGCATCGGTTCCTGGCAACCTACCTCTACGATCTTCCGCTGGGCCGCGGCCAACGCTGGCTGAATACCGGCAGCCTTGTCAAAGGCGTGGCAAGCGGCTGGCAGCTCGCCGGAGTGACGATTTTACAGAGTGGGCCTTTCCTTACCCCTTACGAGCAGACGGTGGATCCGGCCAATACCAACATCCTGACCACGGTGGGACAGGCTCGGCCCGACCAATTGACCGGCGTCTCTCTGTATGCGCCCCGGCGCAGCACCTCGCAGTGGTTGAATCCGAGCGCATTTCCTTATCTCAATTTGCAGACCGCGGCCGGCACAGGCATTGGGCGCTTTGGAAACGCTCCGGTGGGCGGGGTTGTGGGTCCGGGAACAGCGAACTTCTCCCTATCGCTGGTGAAGAGCTTCTCGCTGCAGGAGCAGACCAGGTTCCGGATCGGCGTGGAAGCAGCCAATGTCTTCAATCATCGCAACTTCGAACCGCCCAATATGCAGGTGGATTCCGGCGGGTTCGGCTCAATTACCGCGTTGCAGACGGCGGAAGGAGCGGGTCCGCGCAGCCTGGAACTCTCGGCGCGGATCAGCTTCTGATCCTGTCAATGACTTTGTAGCGGGCGCTCAGTGGCCTGGTTTGCCCGGCTGGTTCTGAGAGGCGAGATCCGCAACCAGGGCCGTGGAGAGGACTTCCATCATCGCCGTCTGCGCCTGCGCCCAAACCGGATGCGCTACGCAATGCGCCTTTCGGTGACAGGATTTGCCGGAGACCAGGCAGACGTTCAAGCAGATGGGGCCGTCGATCGCTTCAATCACTTCGAGCATCGATGCGTCGCGGCCGCGCTGAGAGATTTGAAAGCCGCCCGACTGCCCGCGCCGCGACGAGATAAGGCCGGCGTGCGAAAGCGCCTGCAAGACCTTGGAGAGGAAGCTCTCCGGCGCATCCGTAGCGTCGGCCAATTCGGGGAGCGAAACGCGCTGATCCGTTGGCTCTCCAGCCAGATGGATCATCACACGGACACCATAATCGGCGGCACGCGTCAGTTGCATCGACGAATTGGGACTCATCCTGCAGCCTTCCTATAGAACATGCCCTCATCCGAGGCCGCCAAATGCCGATGAACCCGCCAGGAGCATGAAAAACAGATGCACCAGGGTTAGGGATGAGAGGTACTATCCATGGGATAGGCTAATCGAAATTAGTCACATCCGAATGTATTTTCCGTCACAGACCGTTGGTATTTGAAAGTTGTAGGTTAATTCTTGCCAAGCCAAATTAGAGAAAAACAGTCCAAAATGCCTCCCAGGAAATTTTCCTCGGCTTCCCCGGTGCCGGACCATCCCTGCGGGGGCCGGCGACATAAGCCTGGAGCTACCGTCCAAGGCCGCTCTTGCCGTCGACCTCGCGCCGGATGCAAAGTGAAAGGAACTTCCGGAATCTCATGAATCCATATCCCGCTGTCGATCCCATCCCGCTGCCGGCTCCTGTATGGCTCCTGAAGCTGCTGCACGTCGTCACGCTTTCATTGCATTTTGTCGCCGTTGAAATGCTGCTGGGCGGACTGCTGCTGGCGGTTCTGCTGAGTCTCTTCCGCAACTCGCCTCTGTCGCTGGTCACCGCGCGGGCGCTGGCGCGCAGGCTCACCGTGGTCATGACGTTCGTGATCAACCTGGGCGTGCCGCCGCTTCTGTTTGCGCAGGTGCTTTACGGACGCGCGCTCTACACCAGCAGTGTGCTGATCGGCGTCTACTGGATCTCGATCATCGGCATTCTCATGCTCACCTACTGGCTGCTCTACCGGTTCTCGGCGCGGCTGGAGGCGGGCAAATCCGCTTGGTGGGTGGGCCTGACCGCATGGGTTCTGGCGGGATTCATTGCGCGGCTGCTCTCTACCAATATGACGCTGATGCTGCGCCCCGAGGTGTGGCGCGACATGTACTCCGCCTCGGCCATGGGCGCCTACCTGCCCACCGGCGACCCCACACTCGAGCCGCGCTGGCTGCTGATGATGGCCGGCGGGTTCTTTATTGGTGGACTGTGGCTGGTGTACCTGGCAGGCCGCAGCACCTTTACCGCGGAAGAAAAGAGCTTTGCTGCCGGGTTAGGCGGCAAGTTGGCCGCTGTCTTCGGAGTGGTGTACCTGTTGGCCGGCGTTTGGGCGGCAAGTGTGCAGCCTGAGATTGTGAAGGCTGGCCTCGCCGGCAACAGCGGTTACCCGCTCTACAAAATCTCCGGTTTCGCGGGATACGGCTGGCTGGCGCTGGTGGCCGTGGCTGTTCTGGTGGGTGCGATCGTCGGCTTTGGCAAAATCTCTTCTGCGTTCATCGGTTGGGCCGGCTGGGTTTCCGTGTTGCTGGCCGTGCTGGTCGAGATCATGCTGGTGGTTTACCGCGACGGCGTTCGCGACCTGACGCTGCTTAGCAAGAACTACGACGTATGGGACCGGGCGGTGGTGACCAACTGGAGTGTGGTTGGGTTGTTCCTTGTGCTCTTTGTGGCTGGTCTCGGTGTGGTTGGATGGCTCGTGTCGGTGGTGGCGCGTGCACAGAAGGTAATGGAGGGCGCGGCATAGTTTATGAGCGAACTTGTGAATTCCTCAACCATTGTGGCTGAAAACGGCGAGCGCAATACACGCCGCGCTTTTCTGGCGGCTGCCGGAGCAGCGGGCCTGTGCTACACCGCGGCGCTGGCCTATCCCATTTATCGCTACCTCGCATCGCCTGAGGAGATGGCGCTGAGCGCAACGGCGGTGACCGAGGTGACGCTGAAGGATGCGCAGAAGCTGCCCGCGGGGTCGGTGCTGATGTTCAAGTTTGGAACCTCGCCGGCCATGCTGATTCACCACGAGGACGGCCGCTGGGTGTCAATGACCGCTGTATGCACGCACCTGGGCTGCACGGTTCAGTACGAACCCCAGGCCGATCGCGTTCACTGCGCCTGCCATGGCGGAGTCTATAACCCCTACACCGGCGCCAATG
>Ga0182014_10001720_pt1 | contig 28736 bp, 24 predicted proteins | sample 612S2DmetaG_FD_120489 | JGI IMG/M metagenome (GOLD analysis project Ga0182014, IMG submission 120489) | Permafrost microbial communities from Stordalen Mire, Sweden - 612S2D metaG | ecosystem: Environmental > Terrestrial > Soil > Wetlands > Permafrost | place: Sweden: Stordalen | collected... | reverse complement strand
CTGCCCAACTTTACCGTCACCAAGGTGCTGTGGGTCAAGGAGCACGAGCCGGAGATCTTCGCCAAGGTGCGGCACATCATGTGCCCCAAGGACTATGTGCGCTACCGGCTGACGGGCGAGTTTGCCATCGACGTGCAGGAGGCCTCGGGAACGCTGCTGCTGGACGTGACGCATCGCCGCTGGTCGAGCGAGGTGGCCGAGGCGGCCGGAATCGACGAGAGCTGGCTGCCCAAGGTCTACGAATCGCCCGAGGTTTGCGCGCGCATCAGCGAAGGCGCGGCGGGGCTGACCGGGCTGGCCGCCGGAACCCCGGTTGTCGCCGGCGCGGGCGACCAGGGAGCGGGAGCGGTGGGAATGGGCATCCTGCAGCCGGGCTCGGTCTCAGCCACCATCGGCACCTCAGGGGTGGTCTTTGCCGCTACGGCCGCGCCAACCAAGGATCCCAAGGGACGGCTGCATACCTTCTGCCACGCCGTTCCGGGGCTTTGGCACGTGATGGGCGTGACGCAATCCGCTGGCTTGAGCCTGCGCTGGCTCAAGGAGACCTTCTTTTCCAGTCTGGATTATGACGCGCTCACCTATGCGGCGACCAAGATTCCCGCCGGCAGCGAAGGCCTGGAGTGGGCGCCGTATCTGCTGGGCGAGCGCACGCCGCACCTGGACCCCGAAGTTCGGGCGGCTTTCGCCGGTATATCGACCGTGCATACGGCGGCGCACTTTGTGCGCGCGGTTCTCGAAGGCGTGGCTTACTCGCTCGAAGATACCTTCACGCTCTTTGCCGAGCTGGGCATTCCGGTCAGCGGCATTCGCCTAGGCGGCGGCGGTGCGCGGGGCCCGCTGTGGCGGAAGATTCAGGCCGGCATATACGGCCACGCGGTCGAGGTGCTCACTGCCGAGGAGGGCGGCGCGTTTGGCTCGGCTTTGATGGCCGGAGTGGGCGCGGGGCATTGGGCCAATCTGGACGAGGCCTGCGGTCAAGCCATCGAGGTTGCCCAGCGCATCGAGCCGGACCCGGCCGATCTGGCTGCCTACAAGACTGGCTATGCCAAGTGGCGCAAGCTCTATCCGGCGCTGAAGAGCTTGCGATAGGCATTCGAAAGGCGAGGAAATCGTCCGAGTTGCGTGCAGGAGCCGGCAGGGCGAGGATACCATGCCTGCAGCAGTTCAGAGGGACTTGTGTAGGAGCTCTCTATGCCGGCGGCAGCCCGTCGCCCGCGCCGTAGGCGCAGCGGTCGTTAGCCCCGCGCTTTTAGCGTGGGGTTGGCGCAAGCAACAATTCATATGGAGTCCTGTAGGGACGGTGCACATTGCTCAGTGCCCCATCCTTTCGCATTTTTCATGGCGAAAGGGTGGGAAAGCACGAAGCCCAACGTACGAAATCACACGGTCAGAAACTCAGTGCGGCCGTCCGGGCAGGACAAAGTGCTCAGCGCAGCGAGGCTCATAGAAGTCGCCGGCCATGATGATGGGGCTGTCGTAGGGAGCCGGTTCCCCATTGATAAACCGCTGCGGGTAGATCGCCTTGGCCCCGCAACTGCAATAAGCCACCAATTCGGTAATATTCCCCGAGAAGGTGCGCACAAGCCATGAGATTTCGATCATCTCGCCGAAGGGCAGACCGCGAAAATCGAGCTCGAGGCCCGAGACCATCACGTCGTAGCCCGACTCGAGCAGGCGTTTCGTGAAGAGGAAGAGATCCTTGACAAACTGGCCCTCGTCGATGGCCACGCACTCGACCCGCTTGCCGATCCGCTGCTCAGTGGCCGCCAGTACCGGCAGAACCGTCCATGGATCCGACGACAGGAATTCCAGGGCTTCCATCTTTCCGCAGCCGTTCTGATTCCGGCTTTCCACCAGTCCGGCCGCCGCCTTGGTGTCGTCGCTCGGCTTCAAGAGCAAGACATGCTGCTTGGCGTACTGGCGGCGCGTCTCGATTCTCCGCAGCAACTCGGCGGTCTTGTTACTCCGCATCGGCCCTACAATCAACTCCAATTTCCCTGGCACGACTGTCTCCACGAGACCAACCTCATTTTGAAGTTCGATAACCACTCAGTTCACCGCGCCCTTGAAACCACGCTCAGTGCGAGAGCAGTCACACATCCAGTTTACGCATGAACTCCGCATCGGACCGCAGCGCTTCCAATGGGTCGATGTCGAACTCCTCTTGCTCGATGAAGTAGTGCTTGAGCCCGGTGGCCGCGCGTAGAATCGGCCGGTAATCCAACAGACCCCGGCCCATCGCGGTCGAGTGGAACTGGCCGTTCGCCCCCTTCGCCATATCCTTCACGTGCAGCAGCGGGAAGCGCTCGGGCGTCTTGATCAGGTACTCCACCGGGTTGCGCCCGGCAGCGAAGACCCAGCCGCAATCCATCTCGAAGGCCACCAGCCTGGGGTCGGTGAGCCGCAGCAGCTCGTCGTAGAAGACCACGCCGCCCTCGCTGCCAAACTCCGGCGTGTGGTTGTGATAGCCGAAGGTAATGCCCGCGGCCTTCACCTTTTCGCCGATGCGGTTGAACTCGCCCGCAACCCAGCGCCAGTCGTCCAAGGTGAGTGGACCCTTGGCAGCGGGGTCGCGGCGCATTGAGGACGAGCAGATCATGTACTCGAGGCCCAGCGCGTTTCCGTACTCGATCAACTGGTCAAACTGGGGCCGCAGCACGCTCAACGGATAATGGGCGCTGACGCAGCGCAGGCCGGCCGCGGTCATTGTCCGCCGGAACTCCGTCGCCGTGCGGTCGTAGTAGCCCGCCGCCTCTACCTCCGTGTATCCCGCCTCGCGCAGCCTGGCGAGCGTCCCGTTGAAGTCCTTGGGCAACAGATCGCGCACGCTGTAAAGTTGCAGCCCGATGGACTGCCGAAGAGGCGCGGCAGCCAGATGGCCCACGCCCGCGCAAGCCGCAACAGTAATCGCACCTGTGGTTTTCAGAAAACTCCTCCGCGAAAGATCGCTCATTTTGCATTTCACCTTAATAAGACGTGGAATCAGCCCTTGATCTCCTGCGCTGCGGCATGCCACTGCGCCACGCCATGATGGAAATACGAATGATTGGCCATGTGACAGGCAATGGCCGCGTTGTTGCCGAAGATCTCGTCCTCCACGGCGTGCTCCCGAGTGTGGATGGCGCGGAAGAAGGCAGCGATATGCTCGGCGGTATCGTCGTAGCCCTGCGGCGCTGTATAGCTCTCCACTTCGGCCAGTTTTGGAGCCGGTGCGGGATTCTCCGCGCGCCAATCGTCGAGGTACTGCCGCTTGGCCGCCGCGGTCCAGCCGTTCAAGGCATATCCCTCCGGCCTGGGGCTCGTATCCTGCGGAGTCACGGTAAGCGTATTGCCGCTGATGACCATTGTGGCCTGGGAGCCATAGAAGATGATCGGCTCGCCGGCCTCGCTGTTCTGGTTGCAATGCAGGCTTACCGTCACGCCCGGATAGTCGTAGAGCGTAGCCAGCAGGTCAGGGAAATCGCGCCCATCGTTGAAGTGGGTAAGACTTCCGGTCGAGTATGCACGGTTCGGAACGGTATTCATCCCGCTGATGCACTGGATGCCCGAAAGCAGATGGACAAAGAGGTCGCCGGCCACGCCCTCACTATAGTCTTTGAAACAGCGCCAGCGGAAGAACCGGACGGGGTCGAACGGCCGCTGCGGCGCATCGCGCAGGAAGGCCTCCCAGTCGATGGTCTGCGCATTCGCGCCCGGCGGAATGGGATAAACCCAGGCCCCCGACGGTGTATTGCGGTCGGAGTGGCCCTCGATCAAATGGACTTCGCCCAGCCGTCCCGAGGCGTAGATCTCCGTCGCCTTTCGGTAAACGATGTTGCTGACTCGCTGGCTTCCGGCCTGGAAGATGCGCTTGCCCGCCTTGACCGCTTCGACCATAGCCAGTCCATCGGCCACGTTATGGCTCATCGGCTTCTCGCAATAGACGTCCTTTCCCGCTGCAACCGCATCCAGCACCACCCGGCGATGCTGGTGATCGGGCACGGCCACGAACACCGCGTCCACATCCTTGCGGTCAAGCAGCGAACGATAGTCGCGGCTGGTGGGAACCTCTGCCCCATAGGCCTCGATCCCGGCCCGCTGGTGCATATCGTAAAGATCCGCCGTGCCCACCAGAACTCCCGTTGGCACCTGCCGCGCGGAGCGCAACAAGTCGCAGCCCCGAATCCCGGTTCCAATGGAAACGAAGCGAATCTTAGGTTCGTTCGCCCCGCCGGCATTACCGCCGCTCACCGTTTGAGCCGCCAACGACCCCGGCTCCAGCAGAGTCGCTTTCATCGCCGTTCCCGCTGCAACCGCGCCCGCTCCCAACCGCACAAAATTCCTCCGTGTCATCGATTGCATCTCCGAATGTCCTCCCTGCGAATCGCCATTCTCGCTCCCCAGCATCATGCATGTAAAGAACCGCACCGGCGCGGTTTGTCTATCTCAACGCAGATGGATACTATACGAACCGTGAAGCAATGGAGAACCTGTCCCTACTGTAGTTCTGGAGTCAAGAGCCGAGGAAAGTGCAAATGAAGTTGTCAGTGTGCCGCCGTCAGCCCGCAATTCAAATCTCAGCTTTGCTCTTCCAGTGTGCATTTTTGATGCTGGCCCTCGCGACTTCCGGCGGCTCAGCCCAGGCCGCCGCTGAGGCCAAGCCGGATTTCGGCCCCAACGTCCTTCTCTTTGACCCGTCCATGCCCTCGAGCTCCATACAGGACCAGATCGACAAGGTTTACGCAGTCCAGCGCCAAAGTGAATTCGGCCCTGGTCGTAATGCATTTCTCTTCATGCCCGGCAAATACAGCGTCGATGTCCCCGTGGGCTTTTATACCGAGGTGCTGGGTCTGGGAGCCTCGCCGGACGATGTTCGCATCTCAGGCAACGTGCATGCCGATGCCAGCCGGAGCCACAATAACGCCACCTGCACCTTCTGGCGCGCTGCCGAGGGATTCTCTGTGACCCCAACTGGGGGCACCATGCAGTGGGCTGTTTCGCAGGCGGCTCCCTTCCGCCGCATGCACGTCCTCGGCAGCCTGGTGCTTCACCAGAACGGAGGCTGGGCAAGCGGAGGGTGGATGTCGGATTCGCTCATTGACGGCAACGTTGACGCAGGTCCCCAACAGCAATGGATCTCACGCAACAGCCAGTGGGGCAGCTGGACCGGAGCCAACTGGAACATGGTCTTTGTCGGCGCTCCGAACCCGCCTGCCGGCGAATGGCCCACTCCGCCCTATACCAAGATCGCGCAAACCCCCATCGTCCGCGAGAAGCCGTTTCTTGAGGTCGACGGCAAGGGCAGGTGGAGCGTCCGAGTTCCCTCGCTCGTCTCGAACTCCGCCGGCATCACCTGGCGCGCCGGGTCAACGCCGGGAAGTAACATCCCTTTTACCAGGTTTTACATTGCCCGCCCAGGCGTTGACTCCGCGGCCTCGCTCAATGCACAACTGGCGCAGGGTAAAAACCTGATCTTTACGCCCGGCATTTACGATCTTATTGAACCCGTTCATATTTCTCGTCCCAACACTGTTGTCTTGGGACTCGGCTTCGCCACTCTCCATCCCATCAATGGCACTGCGGCCATCACCACCTCCGATGTAGACGGAATCATCCTGGCTGGCTTGCTACTGGATGCCGGCCAAGTAAGTTCGCCTGTGCTGCTTGAGATAGGGCCCAGCGGCAGCAAAGCGAGTCATGCTCGAAACCCCATCTTGATTCACGACGTCTTCTTTCGGGTAGGTGGAGCAGGTGTCGGCCGCGCCGCTGTCAACCTCAGAATCAATAGCAACGATACAATCGTCGATCACACCTGGATCTGGCGCGCCGATCACGGTTCCGGCATTGGTTGGAATGCGAATACCAGCGCCAACGGCCTCGTCGTCAATGGCAATAACGTCACCATCTATGGCCTCTTCGTCGAACATCACCAGCAGTTCCAGGTGCTGTGGAACGGAAACGCCGGGCGCACCTACCTCTATCAATCTGAGATTCCCTACGACCCGCCCGATCAGGCGAGCTTCACCAGCGGACCGGATGCGAATGGTGCCGCCACCAACGGATGGGCCTCCTACAAGGTCGCAGATAAGGTTACCAGCCACGAAGCCTGGGGGCTTGGCGTTTACTCTGTGTTTCGCCATCCCAACGTCGTGCTCACGCGCGCCATTGAGGTGCCTATCAGACCCGGCATCCGCTTCCACAGCATGATTACGGTCTGCCTCGACAACCTGGGCGAAATATCCAACGTCGTCGACAATATTGGCGGCCCAACTTCAATTCACCCTCGCGTTACACCCAAAGTCACGACATTCCCGTAAGGGAGAAAAGCCTCGGCGATGCACAATGTCGGGTGCACAAGACCTGGATGCAGTGGTCCTGGATTCACTCCCCAAATGCTCTTGACCGCCCAATCATGGGAGAATGGTAAAGATAGCCATTATGACAAACGACAACCGCCCAGAATCCGCCCCCTTGCCCGACCCCGACGAGAATGCCGAAGCGGCGGAGCCCTTTGCCGACCTGCTCTCTGCCTTTGAACGCGCCCACTCCCACAAGGGCGAACCGGGCGCAAGACAATTGCAGGGCGTCGTCGTCTCACTTTCCGCCGACCAGGTCTTCCTCGACATCGGCTACAAGACCGAAGGCGTCCTGCCGCGTTCCGCCTTTGAAAACAATGCCGAAGCCGTGAAGATCGGCGACAGCTTCCCGGTCTCCGTCACTGGCCGCAACGAGGAGCACTACTACGAACTCTCCCGCTTCCGCGTTGCGCAGCCGCGCGACTGGTCGGCCCTGGAAGCGGCCTTCGCCGAGAAACTCGCCGTCGTCGGTACCGTCACCGAGGTGATCAAAGGCGGCCTCTCAGTGGATATTGGCGTACGCGCATTCATGCCCGCCAGCCGCAGCGGAGCCAAAGACGCCGCCGAACTGGAGAAGCTGGTCGGAACCCAGATCAACTGCCGCATCACCAAGCTCGACGTCACCGACGAGAATGTGGTCGTCGATCGCCGCATCGTCCTTGAGGAGCAGGCCCACGGCCTCATCCAGGCCCGCCACGAGGCCTTGAAGGAAGGCGATACCGTCAGCGGCACAGTGCGCAGCTTCATGCCCTACGGAGCCTTCGTCGATCTGGGTGGCATCGACGGTCTTCTCCACGTCAGCGACATCGCTTACACCCGTATCGCCAAGCCCGAAGACGCGCTCTCCATAGGCCAGCAACTTCAACTCCGCATCCTCAAGGTCGACCCTCAGACCAGGAAGATCTCGCTCGGTCTCAAGCAGCTTCAGCCCGAGCCCTGGGAGAAGGCTCCCGAACACTTTGCCGCCGGACAGCGGATTGCGGGCACGGTAACCCGCATTGCCGACTTCGGCGCCTTCGTCGAGATCGAGCCTGGTATCGAAGGTCTCATCCACATCTCCGAGATGACCTACGGGAAGAAGGTGCGCCACCCCAGCGACATTCTCAAACTGGGCGACCGGGTGGATGCGGTCATTCTTTCCGTCAAGCCTGAGGAACGGCGCATCTCTCTCGGCCTGAAGCAGACCCTCGCAGACCCCTGGATCGAGGCTCCGCTCAAATTTCCTGTAGGCGCGCAGATTGAAGGCCCGGTCACCAAGCTGTTGAACTTCGGGGCCTTCGTGCAAGTAGCGGACGGAATCGAGGGCCTGGTCCACATCAGTGAGATCAGCGCCGAGAAGCGCATCAACCATCCGCAGGACGTGCTGCGCGTGGGCCAAGTGGTGAAGGCGCAAATCCTCGCCATCGATCCCGAGAAGCGCCAGATCAAGCTCAGCATCAAGCAGCTTATCCCCACCCATATCGACGAGTACATCGCCGAGCACAAGGCGGGCGATACAGTCTCGGGCCGCGTTGTCGAGCAATCCGCAACCCTGGCCCACGTCGAGTTGGGGGACGGCGTCCGCGCCATCTGCCGCACCGCCTTCGCCACCCCAAGCCAGACTCCGTTTGTTGCGAATGCGGCGCCAGCCCAGGAACTCAAGTTCGAACCCCCACCTGTCGCCAAGCCCGACTTGTCAAGCCTGTCGTCCATGCTCAAAGCCCGGTGGAAAGGCAACGTTCCCGCTGCGGAGTTCAAGCCCAAGCCGCTTGGCGCAGGTCAGGTCCGCACCTTCAGGATCGTTAATCTGGACTCCGAAGCGAAGAAGATCGAAGTGGAGCTGGCGTAAGGCGGAGGAGTGGATTAAGAGCCGAGACGGCAGGGCCGTTTGAACGATACACGGCGCCCGGGCTATCTCCGCGATGGAGAACGGCTCGATTCCGGCCTGTGGTCTTGGCGGCGTAAAGAGCCTGATCGGCCGCCGCCAGCAGCGCCTCCGCGCTTTCGTCTCGGACGGATGAGTCGAAGACGGTGGCGCCCATGCTGCAAGTGATTCCGAACTCGGCCTCTCGCGTGTAAATCTGAAGGTTCGAGATCGAGGCGTGCAGGCTGCCCAGCCTCTCTGCGGCGCTCCCGCTTTGAATCTCGGTCAACACCAGCAGGAATTCCGCTCCGCCGTAACGGCCGGCATGGTCATAGACGCGAATGGCGGTGCCGACAGCAGCGGCAAACCAGCGCAGAGCCTCATCGCCGGCCTGGTACCCGTAAGCATCGTTGACGCGCTTGAACTGATCCAGATCTGCCAGCGTCACCAGCAGCGTGCCACCCTCCCGCCGGGTGCGGTCCATCTCAGTGGTCAACTCGCGCAAGATTCCCGCGCGGTTCAGCATTCCGGTCAGTACATCATGAGCCAGTTGTATGCGCAACTGCTCGCGAGTGAGTTCGAGTTCACGGGTGCGCTCGTCGACCAACCGCTCCAGATCCAGTGACTTCTCCCGCAATCGCCTTGCGCGCCGCAGAGCGGCAACCAGCATTAGGACCAGGCCGGTCAGGAAACAAAGCTCGAAGCCCCGAACCACACCATGCCCAGCCGCTAACCAGAGAAGGCTGCTCTTCCCGGGCACAAGAGGATTTTCCGCAAGATTCCTGAGTTCAATCACTTGCCGGTGGGCGCGCCAGGCAGACGGCTGGGCCTGAAGACAAGCTGAAAGCGCCAGCCAACACACCGCCTTCCGAAGTATTGAAACCCACTCTTTCAAAGCCGGACCCTCGCGCGGGAATTCCAAAGCGCACAAAGTTCATCGGCAGCCGAGGACAGGGCCGTGAGCCTTCACGTCGATTTCACGCTCTGAGGAGGAACTCCTTGCAGAACACAAGGCTGAGAGGAGCTTCATTACCGGTGGTGGGCGACGAGCACCATCAGCAGCAGGATTACAACCGGAATGAGGGCCAGGCCGCCATAATAGAAGATCTTGCGCCAGAGATGGGACTTGCGCTTCTCCCAGTCGCGCAGCTCCGGCCGGTCTTCCACGCCAACCTGGTCCAGGTGTTCCAGATCGAACTGAAAATCGTGCGCCCTGGGATAGCGGTTCGCCGGGTTCCTTTCGAGAGCGCGGTAAAGAACCTCCTGCAGCTGCGGAGTGACTGTAGGGTCGGCGACGCTCGGAGGCGTGGGATGGTTCAGCAGGCGGTCGTTCATCGCGGCCAGGGGCGACGGCCCATAGAAAGGCAGCTTCCCCGTCAGCATTTCATACAGAATCACGCCTATCGAGAAGATGTCCGAGCGGCCGTCGCCGCGCTTGCCCTTCACCTGCTCCGGAGAGATGTAGTTGGGCGTGCCCAGTGTGGCGGTGAAGTTGGCGTAAGTGAGCCGTCGCGCGGCCGAGTCGCTGGCGATGCCGAAGTCGATGAGCTTGATGTTGTCTTCGGCATCGACCATGATGTTCTCCGGCTTCAGGTCGCGATGGACGACTCCGTTCGCGTGGATATACTCCAGAGCCTCCAGAACGCCGATGGCGATACGGATGGCGCGGTCGTGAGAGATTGCGCCCTCATCCAGAATCTGGCGTAGCAAACGGCCCTCGCACCACTCCATCACCATGTAAACGCGGCAGCGCTTCTCCCCGCCGAAGACTCGCATCACCTTGGGGTGATTCAGCTTTTCGCCGATACCGGCCTCGCGCTGAAAACGGTCGAAGAGGATGGGATCGGCCTCCAGATCGGGGTGGGGAATCTTGAGGGCGACCATACGGTTGTCGCGCAGGTCCGTGGCGCGGTAGATGGTGGCCATTCCACTGCGGGCGACAGGCGCATCGATGCGGTAGGAGTCTATTTGCGAGCCGGCTTCCAAACTGTCGTAAAAACCCATTGCTCCTCATCTTCGTTCGAGTTAACTTGTTCTACTTTATAGGGAAAAGGCAGCCTCCGCAGTAAGGAATCCATAAGACCGTGCGGAACCTTCCCAGATAGGGATCAGGTAGGAAGCCGGTACGGCCTGCCGCGATACATGCCCACCTGCTCGACCGACTTGACCCGAATGACCTGCGCTGTGGTGTTGTCGTTGCCGTCGATCTCCACGGCGCGGGCCACCAACTCGCGCGCAATCTCGTCTATGTTCTTCTTTTGGGAGACAATCTGGGCCATAAGCGTCTCAGGCATCTCGTCGTGCATCCCGTCCGAGCAGAGCACCAGCACGTCACCGGCCTGCAATGGAATAGTGTTTGTATCCGGCGAGACGAACATCTCAGGCCCCAGCGAGCGAAGCAGCACATGTCTGGCTTCGGATTCGGCCATCTCGCTGGCAGAGATGAGGCCCATCTTGCGCTGCTCGTTCACCCAGGTGTGATCCTGTGTAATCTGCTTGGCTGCGCCGGCGCGGATCAGGTAGCAGCGGGAGTCTCCCACATGGCAGACCACGGCCTGATCGTAGCGGAGCGCGCAGGCCACCAAGGTTGTAGCCATTCTCTTGCCCCCGTATTCAGGCTTCAGGGTGCAGTCGTGCACGGCGGCGTTGGCCTGTTGGATGAGGCGTGGCAGCAGGCTGGTGAGCATGGCGCCGGCCTGCGCCTTGGCGAACTCATCGGCGACCACCGAAACTGCCGTGGCCGAAGCAACCTCGCCCAGATCCATGCCACCCACCCCGTCGGCAACGGCAAAAAGAAAGCCGTGGCTGCGGGCCTGCTTGCGCGATGCGGGAATGAACGAGCCCATCGCGTCTTCATTGTTGGTGCGGACCTTGCCGAAGTCGCTTGCCTGGCCGAACTGTACTTCCAACATGGCCGCTATCGCCTCAATAATCTTTCGCCTGGTACCGTGGCCGAAAAATTCGGTAATATCTCCATGAAACTTGGGTGCCCCAGGTCTCGCATTTGAGACCAAGGAGACCACATATCCACGAGGTCATGGTACTAGCCGCGGAAAGATGCCTTAAAAGATTGTGAAACATCCACTTCAAAAAAGCCACTGGGTGGCTCTCCACTCTCCGCTTTTCAAAACGGAGTCGAGGAGTGAATCCACCCAGCGGCCTTGGTTCGGTTGATGCGCTGATTCAGACCATCTGCTTGGTTGTGAGTAGAATCTCCTTGCCCTTCGCCTTGGAGGAGCGGAGGAAGTAAATGGCGCCGTAAGTGCCCCAAACGGCTGAGATGAGCAGCGCCAGCAGCGGCTCCTTGAAGGTACCCAGGCCGAATACTGGGCTGATCAGGTAGAAAGCCATGCAGACCAGGTTGGCAAGTAAACCGAAACCCGGAATCAGGAGGTGAAGCACCACGTTGTAGTCTGGGCGCTTGTGGAAGGCCACAATGCACAGGAAGCAGCTCAGTGCGTAGAGAATGAATGTGCCGAAGTTTGATGTCAGGGTAATCGTGAGCAGCGAGTTGGGCAGCGCCGCCAACTGGTCGTGCGACAGGTAACCCCAACTGGACCAGATCCCCTGCGGCAGCGCCTTGATGGCCGCGTCGGTGGGCGCGCCGGCGTCGCCGAAGACCAGCGAAACAGCGATGACTCCAATGACCGCGGAGATTGCAACCAGCGTCCAGATGGCGCGACGCGGAGAGAGCGACTGGGCGTGCAGCATACCGAAGTGCTCGGGAGCCTCATCGTCCTTGCCCATCGCGTAGGTGACGCGAGCGCCAGTGTTCATGCAGGAGAGCGTGGTGCCAATCAGCGCCAGGAAGACCGTGAAGGCCTCAGCCAGCATGAAGTAGTGCCCATTGCCGTGGCCCAGCAGCGCGTCGCCAACGATGATCATCATGTCGCCGATGGGCGCCGCGGAGCTGGCTGCGCTCTGCATCGTATACCCCGAGTTGAGGAAGTAGTTAGCCGCGAAATACTCGATCAGGTAACACACCAGGCCTTGTATCAGCAGCGAGGCGATGACAGCGATCGGTATATGCTTGGTTGGGTTCTTGGCCTCGCCTCCCATGGAGGTGACCGATTCGAAGCCGACCAGGATCAGGATGGCGACCGTCGCCTGAATGAACAGGTAGCTGAATTTGTGGGGCGCAATCACCGAAGCAGCGTTGGGGTGGGCAAGGAAGTTGCCGCTCGCGTCCTTCTCGGTGTAGTCGATGGTGAACGGGACCGGTTTGCCTGCCGAGTCCAGCAGCGGCAGCGGATTGCCGCTCGAGTCGCGCAATGTAGTGCCGTCCTTGGCGGTGGCGAACTGGTAGCTGTAGGTCGCCAGCGTCTGTCCGTCATACTGGAAGGCCGGTGACCCCGCGGGATGGCTCACACGATAGCCGATCGCCAGGAAGCTGAAGACGATCAGCGCGGAGATTTGAATCACGTTGATGGCCAGGTTGACGGCCGTCGACGCGCCCGCGCCCTTCGATGCAATCCATCCGACGAAGATCGAGAAGAGAACCGCCACCAGCGCCATGAAGAGAGGCCCAGGATTCGAGCCGTTCATAACGTTGGGGTAGAGGAAGCCAACGACATAGCCCATGAAGATGCCGGTGGTGGCCACCATCACGCCGGGATAGACCCAGTAGTAAAGGTGCGAGCCCCAGCCAACGATGAATTTGGCAACGCGGGCGTACCTGAAGGCCTTGTCCTTCGAGAGCAGAGCCTGTTCCGCGTAGTAGTAACTGGAACCGGTGCCGGGGTAGAGCTTGGAGATTTCGGCATAAGCGACAGCGGTGGCCAGGCAGAGCAGCAGGGCGCCGAAGATGCCCAGCCACATGGTTGGCGCCGTGGTGCCCGTTGTGGCCTGGATGAAGAAGGTGAGCCAAAGAAAGGCGCCGGGGGCGATGAGGGCCATTGCGTTGCTGGTCAGCCCGGTTAGGCCCAGGGTGGCCTGCATCTGAGGTGCATTCTGATCTGCCATGAGCATTCTCCTGATCCGTAAAGTTCGTCTGGCTGCTCCCGGCGGCTGGCCCCCGGGAATCTACTGAGTTTTGTCCGCCTTCGGTTGTATCGGTCGGACACTTGCGAGAAAGCTGAATGAGTTACTTGAAGGTTAGGTCCGCGCCGATAAGGATGAAATGAGGAAACCAAATTGAGTTGCCTGCATTTCTAAAGAGAGAACCAAGGCATTTGCTGCAGCTTTGAGAAACAACTTCCCCTTGCCCATCCGGAGATTGTCGGCGGATGGGCCGGCCGGAACCGCGGGTTGGCACGCTCTAGCTCTTCGGCCTGAAGAAAGCGACGAAGGCAATGTAGATCACGACGACAGTGAGGACAACCCCCGCAGCGGTCATAGCCTAGCCCTTGGGGCCAAAGAACGCCATTAACCCCATGGTTATCGTCGATTGAGTTTTCAGCGCACGCAGCAGCAGCAAAGCTCTGACGGCGATTCAGCCTGCTACTGCTCTGCGGAGCTGATGCTGCGGCTCCGCTATTTCGTGGTAATGTTGTTGCCGAAGATGAAGCCGAACTCAAGTACGGCTCGGAATTGGTTCGCGTTCGTTCCCGTCTTTCCAAAGACATCGCCCGCCGTGTAGCTCGTTGCATGCACCGTTGCAAGATCGCTGCGAAGGTACATGCCTCCCTTTTGGTAGGTTGGGGTCGCAGTAAAAGTGATGCCTCCGCTGCCTCCTCCAAAGCCCAACAAATTGACCGATCCATCGGTGGCACTCCCCGAGCTCGTGAGAAATTCCACGCGCACCGGAAGCGAGAAGCCGCTCTTAAAGGCGTAGCTGGCGTTGATCGCGCCGCCGGTTGCGGATGTACCCGTGGGCACGCCCACCTTCGGGCTCTTGGGCAGCTTGCCGTACTGGAAGTACGGCGAAACGATCCATGGTCCCTTGGTGTAGGTATAGATCACCGCGTGCATGTAGCCGTTGTTCTGCACCGGTGTGGCCGTCGTTTGATAGGCGGTCTGTCCGAGATTTCCCATCCCGTCGTACACCAGGCTGTGAGGCCCCTTCGTAAGGGTCACCGAGCCCGAGAGCCACGAGTAGCGGTTGGAATAGTAACCGTCGTTCCAACTGACCGCGCCGGACAGGTACTTGCCCAGAGTCTGATTTATCTGGATGCCGCGATTGATGGCGTTTTCCTGGTTCCAAACGATACCGCGCTCGATGTTGAAGTTCTGGTATGTAAAAGTGGACTCGGCGCCCATCAGCGTGGGAAGTTGGCCGAGAAGGAACTGGGTGGTCTTCCCAACCGGCAGCTTCAGGTAGACAACCGGAACAGGCCCATAGAAGTTATTCACGATATTCTGGGCGTTAACAAACGGCACGCTGAGCGTCGGCATGGTGTAGACGCCCGCCTGGATGTAGTATTGAAGCTTTCCGTCCGCCTTTTGAATAAAGATCTCGCCGTTGCTAAGAGTGGCCTGCGCACTGTCGTCTCCCGGCACGTGATTGTTCTGGAACTGCGAGAAACCGGTCACGATGCCATTGACCGACAGCTTGCCGAACGGTCCGGCATCGAAGGTCGCCGGCGGCAGCCATTGCAGCGGACCCGTGAGAACGAATGTGGAAAGCGGGGCCGGGGCAGCCGGGGCATCTGCGGCCGGCGTGGACGGCTGGGAGGCCGCGGGTGCTGGCGCCGGCGTCGCTGCTGGTGCGGGTGTTTCCGGCGTCTGCGCACCGGCCATCAAGGCGATTGCCATGGCGGCTCCGGCCATCGTTTGCAGTATGCGATTCGGGTTCTTAGACATCGGCACTATTCCTCCAAAAATTTGTTGTATTACACAGAATGAATTCAGCCAAAAAGCATTGGCAAAGTGCGGCACCCTCTCCGGTGCAATCTCACTTTTAGCCTGGCCTTCAGAGCCACACAGACAAAACTCCCGCGTGGAGATCCAGGATGAGGATTCACGTTTTCGTTGAAACGGTCCGTCGCTTCGGGTTAACTCTAGTAAGCCAAAGGTCACATAAAGAAGCCATGATGAAATCGAAATGATTCCCTTATGCCTTCCTCATTGCTTTCCTTATCTCCTTCCCCGCGCGAGATTCCCCCTGGTATCCGCCGCGGGCAACTGGAGCAATGAGGACGCATACAGAATGCGCCATAAGAGGTCCATGGGAGGCCTGTTAAAATCTCACTACGCCATTTCCGCGCCTACCGAGCAGAGCATCTCCTCAGGGGATGACGGACCCGGCCGCTGGGGGCGAGCATAATCCACCAATTTGATACGCTGGCGCGGCGCCCGCGGGAATTCCGCGCACCCCATCTGAATCGAGAGGTTCGCATCCGCTTGGCTGGAAGCTACATTCCCGCTCGTTCTGCCTTCGCCGGCCTGCGCACGCGCAGCTCCGGATCGCGTGTGCTCTTATTTGCGCTGGAGTGCGCTTTGGGGATTCTGGCCGTTGTTCTGGTGGCTGCTCTTGCCCACTGGTCAGGATGGTTGCTCCCGGTGGCCGTTCTGCTTTACCTGCTGATCGTTGTTCCTACGGCCCTGCTATGCGGTTTCTGGCAGGCGGTTGTCGTGTCGCTCACGGCGGTTGTGCTACACGGCTACTTCACAGCCAGACAGCCTCAAATGCACGGCCTGGCCAATACGGCCGCCAATCCCGTCAACACCGTCACGCTGCTGGCTTTCATCCTGGTGGCGCTGGTGGTAAGCCGGCTCTCGGCGCGCGTCACCGGTCATGCCAAAGAGGCTGAGTCCTGGGGCGGCCAGATGCACGACCTGTACGAGTTCACCCGGCGTACGCTACAGATGAATCTCCATATTGAGCCGGGACCGCAGTTGGCCGAATTGGTGCATGAGATCTTCGCGCTGGAGGCGGTAGCGGTCTTCGACGCCGACCTGCACCGTGTCTACCAAGCCGGAATCTGGAACGTGGACCCCCAGGAACTGGCGCAGAACGTCTACTACTTCGAGACCTCGGACGACGATCCCGAAACCGGTTTGGGGCGCCGGGTGGTCCGGCTGGGAACGGTGCCTGTGGGAAGTCTGGTGATGCGGGGCGAGACCAGCCCCCTGACCAACAACGCCATCGCCTCGCTGATCGCCATTACCTTCGACCGCTACCGCGCCTTCGCCAACGAAAGCCGCATCGAAACCGAGCGCCGCACCGAGCAGTTGCGGGCCACGGTGCTTGACAGCCTGGCCCACGCCTACAAGACGCCGCTGACGGCTATCCGAGCGGCCAGTACTGGTTTGGGCGAGATGGGCCACTTGTCGCCGGGGCAGGCGGAGTTGGTGGGGCTGATCGACGAGCAGGCCGGCGTTCTGAGCGAACTGACCACCCGGTTGCTGACCACCGCGCGCCTGGATGCCGGCGAGGTCGCCATTCATCGCACGACTGTGGTGGTCGGGTCGCTGATTGAAGAGGTTGTGGACAGTCTCAGGGATCGCCTGGCCAGCATGAAGGTCTCGGTCGATCTCGAAGACGAGAACCTGACGGTCTGCTGCGACCGCCAGATGATGGTCATGCTGCTGACCCAGTACGTCGACAACGCTTGCAAGTACTCGATCTTCGGCACTACGATTACCATTCACGCCGCCCGCGCCAAAGCGGAGGCGATCTTCTCCGTGCATAGCTTCGGCCCCGAGATCCCCATGACAGACCGGGAACGCATCTTCGACCGCTACTATCGTTCTTCGACCTACTCCAACCGGGCCCCCGGCACCGGAATCGGCCTATCCGTGGCCAAGCGGGTGGCTCTCATCCATGGCGGCTATGTCTGGGTCACCAGCGACGAGACGGAGGGAACGACGTTTTTTGCGGCCATTCCAATCTCGGCGCAGAAGGAGTGTTTTTGATGAGTCAGCCTGTCATTCGCATTCTTGTGGTCGACGACGAACTCGCCATTCGCCGTGCGCTGCGCCCCCCCCTCATGGAACTCGGCTTTCAGGTAGCTGACTGCTCGCGCGGTGAGGAGGCGTTGCAGATGCTGCGCGCCGCCGTCTACGACGCCGTCCTGCTCGACATCAACATGCCTGGAATCGGCGGTATTGAAACGCTGCGCCGCATTCGCGCCTTCGCCCCCCGGCTGCCCATCCTGATGCTGACCGTCCGCGATCAGGAGGAAGATAAGGTGAACGCACTCGAATTGGGCGCCGACGATTACGTCACCAAGCCCTTCAGCACTCGGGAGCTGATCGCGCGCATTCGCGCCGCGGTCCGCCGCGTCCGCGCTCCTGCCCGTCCTGAAGACGCGCCCATCGAAATCGGGGAGATTCGCCTGGAACCGGTCAAGCGCACTGTCACAAAGCGTGGTGAGCCGGTGCATCTGACTCGCAAGGAATTCGATATTCTGCATTGTCTGATGAGCCGCGCTGGCCGCGTCATTACCTACGCCCGGCTGCTGACCGCCGTCTGGGGCGCCGAAAGCCGCGAGGAGGTCGAGTACCTGCGCACCTTCGTCCGGCAGTTGCGCAAGAAGATCGAAGACGACCCCGCGAATCCCTTATACCTGCTGACGGATGTGTACGTGGGCTACCGCTTCGCAGATGCCCAGTCCTTCCAGGCGGAAGAAACCCCGGAAGACGCATCCGAAGCAACTCCCTCAGGCTTGTAATTCGGGCTCGTTTTTCCCCTACCCAAAAAGACTGAACTTCTTCTTCTTTTCCTGGACATCGGCGGATTGGCCGCAAATGGATTGCGTCATCTTGCGGATTGCCCGGGAAATCGGCGAGTTCCCTTCGGTAAGTGGAGTGGCCGTATTCTGCATATGGCGCACTGCAGCATAGTCGTTGGGAATCTTCCAGTCTGGCGGCCTGGTGAGAGCCTTCGTAATATGCTCTTCATCGATTTCCTGGCTGCGAGCGTCGTACCGGTTGAGGAGGATTTCGAGCCTGGGACCGCCCGTGGCCGAGAGCTGCGAGATAAGACGGTGCGAGTTGCGCAACTCGGGAATGCCGGCCTGCGTGACCAAATAAATAGTGGTTGAACTGTCGAAGAGATGCTTCCGCTGCAGGTCGAGCACCGATCCCGCATCGACCACCACATAATCGAACTCCTCGCGGGCCACCTTCAGCAGCTTGTCGATGGCGTCGACCGAGACGTAGGTTAGGCCCAGCTCACTCGGAGCCGCGAGTATGGACAACCCCGAGTCATGCCGTGTCAGCATTGTGGCAAGAAGATGCGAATCGAGCCGCCCCGAGTTCTGGAACGCGTTGACAATCGTTTGCTCAGGCCTGACTCCCAGGTTGATCGCCACGTCTCCCAGCGGCAGATTGAGATCGATCAACAGGGTTCTCTGTTTGTGCTCCTTGGCCAGGGATATGGCAATACTGCAGGCCAGGGTTGTCACTCCGCAACCGCCCTTGGCGCCGAGAAACACGAGCAGCTTGCCGTCGGCCGCCATCTTCACGGCGTGAGTTGAGGGACGAAGGACCGATACCCGATGCAGCGCATTGGCTACATCGCCGCGTTCCAAGGGCAGCGTAAGAAACTCGCGAGCTCCAGCGCGCATGCACCTGAGAAGCAACCGCGGATCGGCCTGCGCCGAAAAGGCGATTGCGATTGCAAGGTTGTTGTTGCTGATTGTCTCTATCAGATTGAGGGCGTACTCCGGATCGCTGTCCAGATCCACCAGCACTACATCGAAGCTGGTGCCAAGAACCCGCGGCACCTCGTGAAGGGCCGAAGGATATGCGATGAACTCCTGGATGGGGCCCTTGTTACAGTCGCTCAGCGCGCTTGTTACCGCCTTGCGCAGCTTATCGTCCGGGCTGATCACCGCGACGGACAAGATGGAGGCTTTCAGGGCATCGCTTATATGGACCGCGTCAGACATGGCAATACCGATCCTCCCAGTTGCCTGGTGCATCTCCACCGGCCGGCGCGCCCAGCAGGTTCATCGGCTTGAGCCGCCATTCGGGTACCAATTCGACTCTTTTGCACCGTTCCTGTGGAAAAATCCTAAACCATCGTAACATCCATAAAGCCTACAGACTGCACCAAGAAAATGCGATGCCCCATTCGCGGTACGTGCGAATGGGGTTCTCGCGGTTGCCGGCCAAGGGGAGGAGTCTGCCCCACCCATGGGGTTCAGTCGTAGTATTCCAGGCCCAGGTGGGTGATCAGATCGGCGCCCATGATATGGCGCAGCGTGTTCTTGAGCTTCATCGACTGGATGAACAGATCGTGTTCGGGGTAGAGCCCTGGGGCGCTCTGCGGCGACTTCAGATAAAAGCTCAGCCACTCCTGAATTCCGATCGAGCGCAGCGATGGAGTGCGCTTGGCAAGGTCAAGGAAGAGCACCAGATCGAGGGCAATAGGGGCAGCCAGAATCGAATCTCGGCAAAGGAAGTTCACCTTGATCTGCATGGGGTAGCCCATCCATCCAAAGATATCGATGTTGTCCCAGGCCTCCTTTTCGTCACCCCTGGGAGGATAGTAGTTGATGCGAATCTTGTGGTAGATATTCTTGTAAAGATCGGGGTAAAGCTCCGGCTGAAAGATGTAATCGAGCGAGCCCAGCTTGGACTCTTCCTTGGTCTTGAAAGACTGGGGATCGTCCAGCACCTCGCCGTCGCGGTTGCCGAGGATATTGGTGGAAAACCAGCCGGAGACACCCAGCATGCGCGCCTTGAAGGCCGGCGCCAGAACCGTCTTCATCATGGTCTGGCCGGTCTTGAAGTCCTTGCCGCAGATGGGAGCCGCATTCCGCTTCGACAGTTCAACCATGGCTCGAGTGTCCACCGTCAGGTTCGGCGCTCCATTGGCAAAGGGCACACCCTCACTCAGCGCCGCGTAAGCGTAAATCTGCGAGGGAGCAATGGCTATGTCGTCGTTTTCAAGGCCTTTCTCAAAGGCTTCAAGAGACTCGTGCACCGCCGTCGGCTCAATAAATATCTCAGTCGAAGCGGCCCAGATCATCACCACCCGGTCGACAGTCTTCTTGAAGGCGCGAATGTCTGCGATGACCTGTTCGGCCAGGTCGCGCTTGTTCTTGCCCTTCTTTACATGCGTGCCATGGAGGCGCTTCACATAGTACTGGTCGAAGACGGCGGGCAGCGGCTTGATGGTCTCCAGGTAGGGCTTCAGTTGAGCAAGCATCTCCTTGTCCAGCACCGCGGCGTGAACGGCGGACTCGTAGACGTTGTCCTCGAAGATGTCCCAGCCGGTGAAAACCAGATCGTTCAGGCTGGCCAACGGGACAAAGTCCTTGATTAGCGGTGACTTGTAGTCAGTGCGCTTGCCCAGGCGGATGGTACCCATCTGAGTCAGCGATCCGATCGGCTTGGCCAGTCCGCGGCGGACGGCCTCAACGCCGGCGATCATCGTGGTGGCCACGGCGCCCAGGCCGACCACCATCACACCCAATTTGCCCGTCGCGGGCGCAATACCCGTTCCATCGGCGGTCTTCTGGCCGCCTTGTTCTTCATTTGACATTGCTTCTCCCAACCTTCCTTTTTCTCTGTCCGGATCTCCGGGCAGCTCAAATTCTTCTTGCGGCGAACCGGATAGTGTACTCCGCGAAGGGTAATTTCATCCCATTCGGCGTCTCACGCGGCTCCCGCTTCTCTGGCGCGCTTCACGTGCGACCAGACAAACCAGACGATCCCCGCGGCCAGCGCAATCTCCACAACCAGATGAAAACGGTGAAACGCCTGATAGAGGCGCGGGTCCGTATGCCAGGCTTCGCCCAGCTTCATTCCGGCGCCGGCCAGGCAAAGATACCATGCACTCGCGCCCAGCGTGGTGTAGATGTGGAATCGCAGACGCGGCATCCGCGCGATTCCCGCCGGAAAGGCAATGAAAGTCTGCACCATCGGCAGCATCCGCGCCAGCAAAACTGTGATCGATCCGTACTTCTCAAAGAACCATGTCATGCGGTCCAGATCGTGGCGGCTCATCAGAACCCACTTGCCGTAGCGCTCCACCAGCGGCCGTCCGCCCCTGGCGCCGATCCAGTAGGCGACCGCGGAGCCAAGATTGCAGCCCACCACCCCCGCCGCCACCACTAGGTAGAGATTGAAGCGCCCCAGGTACACCAGGTACCCGGAAAACGGCATGATGATCTCCGAAGGGAGCGGAATACAGGCCGAATTGAGTCCCATCAGCGCTACGATGCCGGCATAGCCGCCCATGTCGATAATGTGGGTGACAAACTGCACCAGGAGGGTCAGAATTTTTTCGCTCATTAGCCCCTTCAGTATATAGGGCCACGGCGGGCAGGCATTCGTCTGCTCTTTGCCGGCAATGGCAATCGCACTGGGATTTTCGGGGTCGCGGCCTCGTCGGAAGCAAAGAAGATTACTTGAAGAGTTTTGTAATCAGGGCACGACTTTAGTCGGGTCGCAAATGGCCGACAAAATATGGCGGGCTTCAGCCTCTGCATTATCCCCTGATTGTCTCTGTGGGAGGAAATCCCGTTTGGATTCTGGCTGTTTATGAAATGCGATTGCCCTGCTTTGCCGGCACGGGATAAACCCCTGGGGAGGAGGAGACGGTCCCTCTCGCCGAACTGCTTACTGCGCCACCGTCAGTTGCACCGGTGTACTCTGATTCACGCGCGAACCGGCCGCCGGCGACTGGGAGAGCACGGCCCCCGGCTTCACCGGCAGCCTGAGCGGCGCGTCACCGCTGCCCACGGGCGCCACAGGCACATCCACGAAGGTGGGCGGAGCAGCCTTGATGCCCACATTGGTCAACGCAGCTTGCGCAGTAACCACCGGCCAACCTACCAGGTCGGGCATCACGAAGCCGTCGGGAGCCTCCTCGCCGGGCGCGGCCACCAGCAGGTTGATGCTTGGGCGTGCTATGCCCTGAGCGTGAGCGGGCGGGTCCTGCGCCAGCACGGTGCCTTCCGCGGCTCCGGAATAGGGCAGCCGCACGGTCTCGCCAACCTCCAGGCCAGTGCGTCGCAGGGTGAGCTCCGCCACGCGCTCCTCGCGGCCCACCGTATCCGGCACCTCCACCTTTTGCGGTCCCAGGCTCTCGGCCACGCGCACCCGCCACTCACGCCGCACCACGGTGCCCGCCGCGGGCATCTGCGTCAGGATGTGCCCCGCGGCCACATCCGCCGAGTAGTAGCGGTTGTCCACCAACAGGTTCAGACCCAGCCCGGCGGTCTGGCTGCGCGCGTCGGCCACTGTCATTCCCTTCAAAGCGGGCACTTGCACCTCGGCACCGTGAATGGCAAAGCGCATGGTAGTGATGGCCGCCAGCAGCGCCGCCGCCACCAGCAGCATCAGCAGTGAGACCACCTGGAAGAAGTTCACAAAGAAACGCTTGTTCATTCTCTGGCCTCAACGGCTGTGCTTGCGGTCCGGCGCTCAGTTGCAATCGCAATCTTCCGGATTTTCAACACCGCGCAGTATTTCCATTCGCCGTTCGCCATCATCGGGCTCCATCCAGGGAGTTTCCGGTCATTGATGAGTGTACACGAAATGTGTATTCTTGAGGTGGAAGGGCCATAGTTATGAACAGCCGGGAGGTCATCCGCAAGCTCCAGCAGAACGGTTGGTTCGAGGTTGCTCAATCCGGCAGCCACAAGCAATTCAAGCATCCGGTCAAGACTGGCCGGGTCACGGTTGTTTACCCCCAAAAGGATGTTCCCGAGGGGACTCTAAGGAGCATCGAAAAACAATCTGGACTTAAGCTAAGGTAAAGGAGGGATTATGGAATACATCGCCTATCTTCACAAAGACAAGAACTCGGATTACGGCGTCAGCTTTCCCGACTTTCCCGGCTGCGTCACCGCCGGTTCCACGCTGGAGGAGGCGCGCGCCATGGCGGCCGAAGCTCTCGCGCTGCATGTTGTTGGAATGCGCGAGGATGGAGAGACGATTCCCGAGCCCTCCACCCTCGACGATCTGCGCGCCGATCCGGCCATGAAGGGCGCCGTTGCTTTTCTGGCCGAACTCAGCGAGCCGGAGAGAACCGTCCGCATCAACATCACCGCTCGCCAAAGCCAGATTGCCGAGATCGACCGCCTCGCCCGCGCTCGCGGTCTCACCCGCTCCTCCTACATCGTGCAAAGCGCGCTGAAACAAAAAGTTGCCTCGCGATAAAGCTCCAGGTCAATCCTTGACAATGCAAAGATAGACCAAGCGACTGGACACACTCCCTGCGCCTTCATCCTGCTACACCGGCGGCAAGGCATCCACCACCGGTATTCCGGCCGGCGGCGTGAAGCGGAAGGCTTCCGGGGCCACCGGAGCGTTGGCTGCCTCGCCGGTGAATGTGAATCGGGTCAGGGCGCCGTCGGTCTCTTCCACCTCGATGCCGGCGATTGCGCCCTCGGCGGTGACGGTGAGCGTGAGCCTCGCCACGCGCTTCTCCTCGCCCCTGGGCTGGCCGGTAAGCGTGAAGAGGCCGTTGGGAGCTGAAGCCATAGTCAGATTGTTCAGTTCCTTTTCGAGCTCGGTGTGGCCCAGCAGAAAGCGGAGCGGGGAGCGCAGGTCGTCGAGCTGTTTGGCGGCGATGCGCTGCACCTGCGAGTCGCCGCTTGCGTAGAACCAGGCGTACTTGCCGTCCAGCAGAAAGAGCTTGCCGGGCGGTGAAATGTAATCCCACCTCATGCGGCCGGGCTTGAGCAGAAGTAGCGTCCCGCTTTCGGCGCGCTTGATTCCCAGTCCCTCATAGCTCTCGGTGAATCCTGCCTTGAGCGAGTGCAGCTGGTTGTAGTGACGGTCGACCCGCTGGGCCAACTGCAGCGCGGAGTCCTTTGCGTGATCCTTAGGGGACAGCGAGCGCTGTTGAGCGTCGCAGAGAGTTGCCAAGGCAAGGAGCACCGCAATCGCGCAGAACGCGAGAAATGCCGCACAAACCGCCTGGCAGCTTGCCTTGAAAGGGCGCGGCTTCAGCCGCGCCAACAGAAAGCAAAAAAGAGGACGGGGCTTTAGCCCCCGAGGGAATCTACATTGATCGGCGAGCATTCCCTCGGCGGCTGAAGCCGCATCCGTACCGGGCGCCGATTCGGCACGGCTAAAGCCATGCCCTTTCAAAGCAGCCGTCCCCACGTTCATTGCAACAACTGGGTGCAGTTGGTGCCGCCCGCCGGATCGGCCTTGATGGTGCCGAACTGGTCGCTGCAAAAGCCGCGATCTCCGGATTTACCCACGGTCTGCGGAACAGCGGTGACCGAATAACCGGTAAACCGGTCTATGCTGTTGACGGTCACCTTGGTGCAGTTTCCGATGGAGAAGACATACCCGGATTTGAAGCCGGAGGTCAGGTCGCCCTGCAACATCTGCGCTGCCACCGGCGAGGGAGCGCCGGCGCTCGGGTCGCCGCCAAGGGCCGTGAGCGAGCAGGCATAGCCGTTGGCCGGGTATGTGGACTCGTATTGCATCTCCGCTTGCTGGATGGCGCGGATGGACTGGATGGCGGAGAGGTCGTCGGCCCTCTTCGTCAAGCTGCCGACGGTGGGAATTGCAATCAGCATGAGGATGGCGATGATGGCCATGACGATCAGCAATTCCATCAGCGTGAAGCCGTTGGACCGTACACGGCTGCGGGTCGACCTAGACTCTAGCGCGCTGGCGCCTTGCGCGCCGCGGCGGCCAATACAAGATGAAAACTTGCGATTCATGGTGTCCCAATGCCTCGTGGAAGGGGGAAAAGGAGCATTACCCATCCGACAAAATGCTACAACGTATAGACGCGGAAGGGAAATGGGACGCTCACGAACAGGGATTAGGGATTAGGGATCAGGGGTTAGGGGTCAGGGAACAGGGTTCAGAGATCGGTGGCGGGAAGCTCACTACTCATTTCTTTGCCTCCCCGCATGTAAACTTCCCAGCCTCACTCCTCGTCCATCAAAAAGGGGGGGGAGGATTGGAGCGTCGTTTTCGCTGTCCTTGCTGTGGGTACAGGACGCTGGAGACCGCCGGCGCGATGGCTTTGTGCCCGGTCTGCTGGTGGGAGGACGACGGCCAGGAAGACGACACAGCCGGCGAAATACGCTTGACCGTGAACGGCGATCTCAGCCTGAGTGAAGCCCGGGCGCACTACGCGGAATGCGGCGCGGCCCATCCCCGGTTTCTCCCCTACGTTCGCAAACCCCAGGTCACCGAAGAGTAACGTGTCTTTTGCGATGCTCTTTGGCAGTTGAGCCGCCCCGCGGGTTTGACCATGCCAGCAAAGCCCCTTACCATGAGAGAGGTATTCTCCGGCCCAAAGCGCCGGTCCCGCTTCTTTCGGCGCATGAGGTCGGTCGCCGGCACAGGGGATTTGTAGTTCGCGGGCCGGAATCGGAAGACAATCCGCCGCATGGGCGGCTCCGAGCCTTGAATGCCAGCCGGATCGGCGGGAAGATATCCAGATTGACCGGTTCGCCGCGGCGGGCCTGGAAGGTAGATCATTGAGTTCCACTGACACTGTCGAGAACAATCTTACTCCCGGTGCGGCCGAGGCTGTTCCGGATCACGCCCATGAAAGCGGTGATCACTCCGGCCACGATCACGACCATGAAGGCCACGATCATCAGCACGGCCCAGTCCACGACCACACCACGGGCGAAGACCAGCCCGCGGGAGCCCCTGTCCTCAACCCGGAGTGTACCCGCGAACTGGTGCTGGACGTCCCGGTAGAGGAGGTCTCAAAAGCCTACCGCACCGTGATTGGCGGCTACCGGAAGTATGCCAAGATCCCGGGCTTCCGCGCCGGCAAGGTGCCGGATACGGTAATCAAGCGCCGGTTTGCCACCGAAATTCGCAAGGAAGTGATCGACAGTCTGCTACCCGAGCGGTTTAACAAGGCGGTCGTCGACCTGGGCGTCAGGCCCGTCGGGGAACCCCGTGTGTCCGAGCTGACAGTCGAGGACGGCGCGCCCCTGCACGTAAAAGCGGTCTTCGAGTTTATTCCCGATTTCTCCATCGAGGGCTACCAGAGCGTGGCGGTCGACAAACCGCCGGTGGAGATTACCGAAGAGGAGTTCCAGCGCGAGATGGAGCAACTGCGCGAGTCGCGGGCCACGATCGAGCCGGTTGAGGAAGACCGCGCTTTGGTGGACGGCGACTGGGCGCAGATCGCTTACACGGGCCAAATAGAAGGAGACGCCGAGGCTGCCCCGATAGTAGGCCAGGACTCGCTGGTGGAGATCGGCGGCAAGGACACGGTGGAAGCCTTCTCGACCGCCCTGCGCGGCGCCAAGGCTGGGCAAGAGCTGAAGGCCGAGGTCATCTATCCCGCCGAGTACGCCGAGCCCAAGCTGGCCGGCAAGACCGTGACCTACGAGGTCCAGGTTAAGGCCATCAAGAAGCGCACGCTCCCGGAGCTGGACGACGACTTCGCCAGGGAACTCGGCGAGTACGAAAGCTTTGCCGATCTGGAAGGCAGCGTCCGCGAGCATCTGGCCAGCCGCAAGCGCCGCGCTGTGACGGGTGAAACCAAGAATCGGCTCTTCGCCGCGCTAGCCGAACGCTTCCCCTTCCCCGTGCCCGAGTCGCTTGTCCAGGAGCAGATTGACGCCCGGCTCGATCGTGGACTGCGCGCCCTGGCGGCTCAGGGGATGAATACAGAACAGATGCGCAAGCTGAACTTTGAACGGCTCCGCGCTGCCCAGCGTGACAGCGCAACGGCCGATGTGAAGACCAATATCCTGTTGGACCGAATCGCGCATGAGGAGGGGATCTCCCTCAGCGAAGACGAAATTGACGATCAGTTGCGTTTGATAGCTGCAGAGGCGCGGGAGACGGTCGATACCCTAAAAGTGCGATTGACCGAGAATGGCGGGCTGACTAGACTCCAGGAACAATTGCGGCGGGAGAAGACCGCGAACCTGTTGTACGACCGGCTGCCGGGCTGAGACGGCGGAATGGCGACAATCGCCGCGCGGGCTTCATGATGCGCGGCCATCCAGAAACGGGGCACAAGGGCCCCCAACCGGAGAGCGAGAAGAAGACTCAATGGCATTGGTTCCCATGGTGGTTGAGCAGACGAGCCGGGGCGAGCGCGCCTACGACATCTACTCCCGTCTGCTACGCGATAACATCATCTTTCTGGGCACGCCTATCGACGACATGGTGGCCAATCTCATCGTCGCGCAACTGCTCTTCCTCTCCGGCGAGGATCCGGAGAAGGATGTGCAACTGTACATCAACTCGCCCGGCGGCTCCATCACCGCAGGCCTGGCCATCTACGACACCATGCAGTTCATCAAGAACAACGTGGTTACCTACTGCATTGGTCAGGCTGCCAGTATGGGAGCATTCCTGCTGCTGGCCGGGACCAAGGGCAAACGCTTCGCCCTTCCCAACTCCCGCATCCTCATCCATCAGCCCTCCATGGGCGGATTGAGCGGCCAGGCCACCGACATCGATATTCATGCCCGCGAGATTCTGCGTATTCGCGAGATCACCAACAACCTGATCGCCAAGCACACCGGCCAGCCGCTGGACCGCATCGAGCGCGACGTCGAGCGTGACTTTATTATGAACGCGCAGCAAGCCAAGGAATACGGCATCGTCGACGAGATTATCGACAGGCCGCGTACGTAACGTAGAAGCGGAGTTAGTGTTGTTAGCGGGGTTGGCGGAGTTAGCACGGCAAGCGCCGTCCAAAGGGAGCAGTAAAATGGCTACGCGCATCGAACCCGATAAAGCGCCAAGCTGCTCATGGTGCCGGAAATCGCAGGACGAAGTGAACCTGCTGATTGCTACGCCTACCGACCTCCCTGGCCCACGCGCCTATATCTGCGAAGAGTGCGTCGCGGTTTGCAACTCGATCCTTGAGGATCGCGGGATCGAGCCCATTTGGGAACGTATGCTGCTCAACAGCCGAATCGGCGGATCTAACACCGCTAACTCCGCTAACAACGCTAACGCCGCTAACCCCGCTCAAGAGGGAGCTCTCCAATGAAAACGCGCACAGGACCCGAGGAAGCGTTGCGCTGCTCGTTCTGCCATAAATCCCAGGACGCCGTGGCCAAGCTTATCTCGTCGCCCAGCGACTATCCTCGCGCGTACATTTGCGATGAGTGCGTCGCGGTCTGTAACTCCATCCTCGAAGACGACCGCGGCGACGCCGCTCCCGCCTCCACAGCCGGCCACCTGCCCAAGCCGCAGGAAGTAAAGAACTTCCTCGACGACTTCGTGATTGGCCAGGACCAGACCAAGAAGAAGCTCGCCGTGGCCGTCTACAACCACTACAAGCGCATCCAGATGAACCGCCTGCGCAACAACGAAGTCGAGCTGACCAAGTCGAACATTCTGCTCATCGGCCCCACCGGCACCGGCAAGACGCTGCTGGCGCACACCCTGGCCAAGATGCTCGACGTACCCTTCGCCATTGTGGACGCGACGACTCTGACGGAAGCGGGCTATGTGGGCGAGGACGTCGAGAACATCATCCTCAAACTGCTCCAGGCCGCCGACGGTGACGTAACCCGCGCCCAGCAGGGCATCATCTACATCGACGAGATCGATAAGATCGGGCGCAAGGACGAGAACCCCTCCATCACCCGCGATGTCTCCGGCGAGGGCGTGCAGCAGGCTCTTCTGAAGATCCTTGAAGGCACCGTGGCCAACGTGCCGCCGCAGGGCGGGCGCAAGCACCCGCACCAGGAGTTCACCGCCGTGGACACGACCAACATTCTCTTCATCTGCGGTGGAGCGTTTGTGGGCCT
>Ga0182014_10001716_pt1 | contig 28762 bp, 32 predicted proteins | sample 612S2DmetaG_FD_120489 | JGI IMG/M metagenome (GOLD analysis project Ga0182014, IMG submission 120489) | Permafrost microbial communities from Stordalen Mire, Sweden - 612S2D metaG | ecosystem: Environmental > Terrestrial > Soil > Wetlands > Permafrost | place: Sweden: Stordalen | collected... | reverse complement strand
GTTCCTGGAGTTCGGGTTGCACCTGCGGCTCCGTCACAATGAATATGCACGATAACATAGCACATGTGATCGTGCATTTCAAGTGTTATATTGACAAACGGCGCACTGCTGCACGATCAGCCCGTTGGCCGCATGATGCGCACACACTTCAGACTCTTTCGACGGTGCACGAATCAGGGGCACCGACCTCATGTCCGGCCGAATTCTTGTTAGGGTAATAATTACCTTGACTCCACCACTGTTTTTCGGTATAGTTTAGACAGTGGGGGACGTTATGAACACCGAACCAAAGAGCCTTCAGGAAGCCATCGTATACTTCTCGAATCCCGATAACTGCATTGCTCATCTTGTGGAGCAGCGTTGGCCCGATGGCATCGTAAAGTGCCCTTCCTGCGGAAATGAGAAGGTCAATTACCGGGCGCATCGCCGGACTTGGACCTGCTCCAGCCATCATGCCAAGCGAGAGTTCTCTATCAAGGTTGGAACCATGATGGAAGATTCTCCCATCGGCCTTGACAAATGGCTCACCGCAACCTGGCTCCTCACCAACTGCAAAAACGGAATCAGCAGCTACGAAATCGCGCGGGATGTGAAGGTTTCCCAAAAGGCCGCGTGGTTCATGCTCCACCGGATTCGGCTGGCCATGCAGGATCAGTTCTTTGGAAGCAAGCTGGGTGGCAACGGCGGCGAAGTCGAAGCGGATGAAACATTCATCGGCGGCAAAGCCCGGAACATGCACAAGAGCAAGCGCGAACGGCGGATCACCGGGACAGGCGGCAAGGATAAGACTGCGGTAATGGGATTGTTGGAGCGGGGCGGCAAGGTTCGCACAAAAGTTATCGGCAGCCGCAAAAAGAAGGAATTGCAAGCGGAAGTCCGCAAGCATGTCGAAGCGGGTGCGGCTCTCTATACCGATGCGCTTCCCTCTTACGAAGGGCTTGCCAGCGAGTACGCTCATCAGGTCGTAGATCATGCCGTCGAATATGTGAACGGTCGGATTCATACCAATGGCCTTGAAAACTTCTGGAGCCTGTTAAAGAGGGGAATCAACGGAACCTATGTGAGCATCGAACCGTTTCATCTGTTCCGGTACTTGGATGAGCAATCATTCCGCTACAACAATCGTGCGACTCCAAAAAATCCGTTGAACGATTCGGACCGATTCAATCTCGTTACTTCTCAGTTTGTCGGCAAACGGTTGACCTTCGCCGAACTCACCGGGAAGGTGGAGCAAACGATCAACTAATCCTTTGCGGTTGAAGCGCGGGAAGCGGGCGAAGTCTTAGCCCGCTTTTTTCGCGCCCGTTCACGCTTCCATTCTTCCTCACGCCGTTTCAATTCCTCACGTGGCACAGAGAGAACCTTGCGGAGTACCGCATCGAACTTCTCCATTCCATCTTTGGCTTCGGCTGCATTCATTGAGATTTGCTCCCTTCTATCTCGAATCGAATAATGAACGGCCTCTCAGCCCCGTCTCTGCCTGAATTTGCCATCCCGCTCACTCTTGCAGCTATGGTTCCCAGGAATTCCATAGTTTCTTTATGGAGATCCCATTTCACTCCGCAGACCGGACAAGCGAGAAAATCTCCTTCCCACAAACGCATGGGCCTAATAATCCGATGCTTGCATTTACGGCATTCGATTTCGATTGCCTTGAAATCGTTCGGCTCAATTGTCGTTCGCGTCTCGCTGGTCATGTTTGCGGCCTCCGCTCTGCATTTCTCTTACGCGTCTCTGCGGACTTCAATCCGGCTGTCCTCCATTTTAGTTTCTCTGTCGTTATGCGCCGTGATTCCGCTGCCTTCTTCCCCGCGTCCTTCATGCGCTTCGCCCAAACCACAACCTTTGGACGGTCGCGCATGAGGACGATTGTCTCTGTCGTGATGAGGTCGAGATCGTGCATCTTGTGGCAGTTCGGACAAAGGATCGCAAGGTTCGACGGGTCATTGTGAGAGCGGTCACCATCCAAATGTGCCACTTCCAACACGTCGCGGATGCCAAAGCCGCAATGGGCACAAACGACCTGTCCAAGTTGCTCGTAGTGAGCAAAGGCGATCTTGCGATAGTTGACTCTCGTGGGACTCACTCTTTACCTTTGTCTTCCTTGAAATCGTTAAGATTCACACCCATTGCTTTCAGTGATTTCAGCATTTCCGTTACCAGTTCTTCCCTCTGATAGACCTCTTGAGCATAAGCCAAAAGGCCACCGATCTGTTGTGGGGGGCGGGCTGGAAATGCACATATGGGCTTCATTGCGGTTTCTAGCGCAAGATGCGGGGCAGTTTTGTGTCCAGACCGTAGATAAGTAGAGTATTCGCCAGCCAACAAATCGGCTGCCTGAAGTCCAGCGAGTTCTTTATCATCACCGGGAATGGCCTCTCCGCAAATATTCCTCATGGATGGGGGGAACTCCTCCCTACGAATCTCATAGCTGTCGATGCATGTCCGCAATTCTGTGCAACCATCAAATATAAAGTCAATTTTCTCAGTCCGCTCTCCACGTTCGAGAAAATCATTCAGAACAGTCGAGACCATCGCAATAAACGCCCAATCGTAAATTCGTGTCCCCATCATCTTTCTTAGCTTCTCAGGTCTGTCGGTAAGAATCGTATGTTCCGCAGTTGCGATATATCCACGAACATCGTGATTGCAAAGGACAGTAGTCAGGGCGAGTCTTTTGGCCTCACTAGCGTCAATCGACATCTTGTAGAATTCATCGCTCAGGCGGTTTGCCTCTGAGGTTTTGAAATAGCGGATTGATGGTTTCTCTGAAAGGCATTTATGCCAAGCCTCACAAAATGATTCCCACTCCTCAACTTTCGCGGTCCATCCAGCCATGACAAATTGAACGTCTGACACGCTCCTGTTACATTCATCGAAGAAGCCTCTAAACATGACAAGCAGCCTCTTGTTTCGAACAGATTTCGGGAGACAGCATAAATGCGGAATAACCCATCGCACAGGCATCATGCCACACGACCATTCTGCTCTCGCCGTGTGGTGGAGTCAAGGTAATTGTTGCCCTTGTTAGGCTCGGAATCCGAGAGCCAGGCCAAAAGCGCTTCACGATCGCTCATGAAGTAGGTCATTTTCCTCTGTCTCCTCGCGGCAGGTCAATAGGACCCACAGGAGTTGGTGGCGCAAGGTTGTGGTAGGCATCTCCGCGTCGCCTACCACTCCATACGGGGCAAGTATGTGGCCTGGTGAATCTGCGACCGCGCCCCACGGCTATCGAGGTGAGACGCGTAGATGAAATACAATCAAGTGCATCTTCGGGAATTGCCATTGACCACGACGATCCGTAGCAACTTCGCGCATCTGAGCCGGTTTGACGAGCAGTTGGCTCTCCCTTTCTCGAAGCAGACCTTTCGTGGGAGAGGTTGAACCAAGGCCAGACTGGGTAATTGACTTCAATCCAGATTCCGACGAGACGAGGACATGGGACAGCATTTTTGACATCAGAGTGTGCTGTAAGCGCACGCTCTCAGGTCGGTCCTACTATGACTGGCTCGTTAGTTTCGGCGACTTGTGCAAATCAGCCGAAATCGATTGTACCGACAAAGGAGTCGTCGAGGGCCTGAAACGCTATTGTGAGCTTCTCAGGGCAAAGCCAATGGTGGGTCAAAACTTCTTTGGGGTAGAAATATTCGATGTTTTTCGTACCTTGTGTAAGAGTGGCGAGCACCGTCCTATGAACTTTATTCGCAATATCACTCGTTTGAAATTGCCTCACGCAGTATGAAGGACTCAACCCTAGCGCACATTTTCTCCAGCCACACGATGATCAACATCCGAAAGGGCAAGAACCAATGGCCATCACTCTGAAGAGACAACTCGATCCGGACGAAAAGGCTTTGATTATTAAGCAGCACGGTCGGATCTGCTTTGCAACCGGACACAAAATTGCCGAAGTTGACCAGATTCAATTCGACCACATTCGGGCGTTTGCTCACGGAGGCGCCAGCGAACTAGACAATATTGCGCCCATGTGTGAAGAGCACAACAAAATGAAAGGAACGCTCCCTCTCGAGGATTTTCGGATCAGCCTTCGGCTAAAGGAATTCTTCAAAGAAGGCGACAAGCTCACCCTTCAGAATCTTCTTGTCTTCCTGAAGGAGAAAGGCGACATCGAAGCATTTGGTCGGAGCGTCGTCGTTACCCCAGTGGGCGAATTAGTCAAGCTTGAGAATGCGACAGTATCACTACAGAGCAATCTCCATAAATGTCCTACCACCGGTTGGCACTATTTTTATGGCACTCTCCCGGTGGAGGTCATCAACAGCGATGACACGGATTCTGCAGGTGTGGGCCTTCAGCCGAGATACCTGATTTACGAAAAGGTATTCGAACTATACCGTCACTTCCAAAATCACCCAGTTCTGCAGCCGTCTGTCGGGCGCTTGTCCAATGAGAAGATTCTCCTGTTCGATGGCCAACATAAGATTGCGGCTCTCCTCTGGACCGGAAGGCGTAGCTTTGAGTGCAAGATCTACATAGATCCAGAGTTGCCGCTATTGAACCGAACGAACATCTCTGCTCATGATAATTTCTCTCAAACAAGGTTTTTTGCATCCATTATGGTTGCAAAGCTGGGCGCTGAATTTGGTGCCTTGTTTGAGAATTACAAGAAACTTGAAGATGGGAACGTAAAGAGCGAATCAGGCTTCTTAAGATTCCTCGAAGCTGATACTACTCAAAAATTGAGCAGAGGAGAAAGAAACGAACGTTTTCGGAGTTATCTCTTCAATTCTGTACTGCAATCGAAGGACAACCGCCTGGCCAATTTCATCTCGAATGGAAATCGCAGTACAGATGAACACCCGTTGACGATTGACCAGATTCGCAAATCGATGTTCAGTAATTTCTTATACGAGTATGCAGTCGATGACGATATGACAAAAAGCTCCTACTTGCGGGACAGCGAGGTCGACAATCTCGTCCATTTGATGAACTTGTTATACGATCAAGCTCTCTGTAGCTGGAAACCTTTAGCTGGGAAAAACGACGCGAGCCAGCTTCGCCTCCGAAGGCTGTTCGGATCCAAGCCGATGATGGCATGGGCGGAATTACTAAGAGACGCGATCTGCGCGAGATTGGACCTCACCGACAGGGAAGACCAAGCGCGACCGCTTTACCGAGAAGTCTCAGCCGAGCAATGGAAGCGGATCAAGAAAATGATCGATCGACTCGTTGATTTCAAGATTTGGAGCTCTCCGCCCAACCGTGAAATTGACAGAGTAGTGTCCGATAAGAAATCTGCCATCAAGGACTGGCTGAAGAGCAAGGGACTTACTACCGGATATTTGCTCGGAGCCCCCGAATGACGCAAAAAGCGGATGTAATCTCCGGTCCACCCCAGTGCAAGTAGTTTTCCACCTTGGAGGCGAGTATCCGGACGACTAGGATGCCCATCATGTATAAAAGGTGGTAGAGCACTTCAGGGTGCTTGAACAATGAAACAAGATTGGAAAGTGTGGGTTCTGAGCGGTTGCGCAAATTCCGGATCCTGAGCGTTTTGTACCCGTTTTGTGCCGAGATTTGACAATCATGCCAATCCTTACTGATTTGACATTCGCAGAATCAGTAAGTTACGTGGTTTGAAAGAGTGGAGTCCGACCGACTCCCGCCGCCTCCACCAATAACATGTTTATTTTCAATAGTTTGTAAGAGAAAAGCATTAAGATAGCGAAGAACATTGCCACCCGTAAGCTATTTAGAATTAAGTAGATCCGAATCTCGGTCCGTCCCACTGATGAACTGCCTCCCGGAAAAACGATCAATGTCTTCGTAAGATTCGAAAATGTTCGAATAATTGAATTGAGAGATAGAGCAAATTCAATTTTTCCCTGGCCACGCCTCAGTTTTTACCACAGAGCGTTACCTGGGGGTGCGGGCAGAACATCGAGAAGCCCGTGCATGATCGATTCGGGACCTTGTCGACTGGAGACCGTTCGAGACGAGTAAGCGGGGGGTCTCGCTTCGTGCTAAATCGCCATGACCGGCCAATCTCTGCTCATTTTCATTCAGGCGGTTTTGAGTTTTCATAATTCGGCGCGGATCTTCGTGAGCCGGTTGGCGAGCCGATCAATGCGATTGCGCATGTCGCCGCCTGGGAGACAGCGTCGGAACAGTTCCAACGCGTGTTGGGAAGCCTGGAAGAAATCGATGAATCCATTGAAGCCAGCATGAAAATCTGGAGATGATGACATGGGCTGTGAAGCCAGATGTCGGGGTTTTGCGCGGGCCATTCGGATTTCGCGCTCGAGGTCGGTGAGGGCCACATCGACATAGCGCATGATCATCTCGGGATCGACGTGGCCTAGTAACTTCATCAGGACGGGGAAGCTGACACCGGAGCGAAGCATTTCCGTGGCATAGGTGTGTCCAAACTGGTGGGGGACGATGCGCGTGGAGAGTGCGAGAGAGTGGCAGGCCCGATGCAGGCGGTCCCGGAGTTGGCAGGCGAGAGCGACTTTAGTTGCTGGACGTGCCAGCAGCCGCCCATCTTGCGTATTCCAGTGAAGTGGGCACCTGATTCCGGTGATGTGGGCAGGCGTCGGAGCGAAGCGACGCTGGTTGAGTTTTACAGTATTCAGGCTGCCCACATGCCGTCAAGAAAAGGGTAAATAGATATTCATTGACATCATTTCGTTTCTTGCTTTTCCGGGGGGAGCGATTGTGGATTCCGCCGGATGTGGGCAAGCATTCCGTTGGGTCTGGGCAGGCATTCCGGCGATGTGGGCAGTTGGTCCTGTGAAGCAGGGCAGTCGGAGACTGCCCCACGGGTTGCGGCATCAGGGTCTGGTTGGATTCGCCTGCTGCCATTGTTGTTCCATCCGCATCACTTTCGTGCGAAGCGGTTCCCAGTAGCTTTCCGGTATACGCACCATCTGGAGGCAGCGGATCGAGGAAGCGGAAGAAGCGAAGGCGCTGGACGAGTTCTGCAACGGAGGTATCGCCGGGGACCATGCGTTCGGTCTTGAGTTTACCGAGTGGGACATGAAGAGCCCACTGATCTGGGCCGGTGGAGCGCATGGAATCGAAGGACGAGTCTGCGCACTCTCCGATACGCATGCCGGTTCGGCGAAGGAGCAGGAAGACGTTTCCGCCCAGGCTGTTGCGACGCAGGAACTCCTGTTCGAGGAGTTGATGCCGCCCTGCGGTGAGTGGCCGTGGCAAGGCATGGGGCGTACGCGGAATGTCTTCGCGCCGTAACAGTTCAGGGAGGTCAGGCAGTTTATTCGCCCAGGCCAGTTCGTTGAGGATAGTGCGGAGAGCGAAGAGCCGGCCGATGCAGGTCGCGGTCGCCATGGGTGGAGTCTGCGCACGCAGACACGCCATCCATCCCAGGATGTGAGGATCGCAGCGCAGTAGCTCGATAAGAGTAACCTTTGGATACTCGGCGGCGCCTAACTGCTCGCCGTAAATATCCAGGATTCGATTCAGGTGCTGTTTTTGACAGGAGCCTCACTCGAACAGTAGAATCTTAGTCTACTCTGCGTAGTAATGAGAGCTTGATTGCATCCGCACTAGTTTTGAGCATATGAGATAACGCTCACACCGCCCTAATTCATGATTACTCCCCTTCATATTCCCGGTGCAAATGAATTCGAGAGGGATCCGGTAATGCCGGATGTTTTCACAGTCGATGTGGAGGATTGGTTCCATATCCTGGAGGCAACTGGCACGCCTGATTTCGCCGCCTGGGATTCTTTTCCGACACGGCTCGAACGAAATTTCCGAACGCTTCTGGAACTTCTTGCTGCTTTTGACGTAAGGGCCACCTGCTTTGCGCTTGGTTGGGTGGCTAAGCGCTTTCCAGCTTTATTGCGGGAAGCTGCAGAACTCGGCCACGACATTGCCAGCCACGGCTATGCTCATCAGGTCGTAGGAAGCCTCTCGCCGGCACAGTTTCGTGAAGACATCCGCACAGCGAAAGCGACCATCGAAGATGCCATAGGTCGTTCGGTCGATGGGTACCGTGCACCTGGATTTTCGATTACCCGGAATACTCCATGGGCATTTGACGAAATCATCGATGCCGGATATGTCTTTGACAGCTCGGTCTTCCCTTCTCGCCATGGACACGGAGGAATACCGGATGCTCCGCGCCATCCATACGTCCTGCGCTCAGCCGCCGGCCAGTTGATTGAGTTTCCTGTCACTCTCGCCGACACACCGTTCGGGCCTCTATGCTGCTTTGGCGGCGGCTATCTGCGCCTGTTTCCGCTTTGGTTTGTCCAGACAATGGCGGAGCGAGCACGGCGCGATGGACGAGGTGTTGTTTGGTATATTCACCCTCGCGAGATCGATCCGGGCCATCCACGTTTGCAGATGACTCTCAAACGCCGCTTCAGATCCTACGTCAACCTGCGAAGCACAGCCGGTAAGTTGAGAGCAATCCTCAAGACCGGCAACTTTTCTACTTTGAATGAACTCACGTCGGGATTGTCTGAAGCAGATCGGACCTGCGTCTGAGGGATTGCACTGCAGATTAGCTGGGAAGCAAGGCAGCGAGTTTCGCAACGCTGGTCGCGGTGGCAATAGTTTCCATGTCCAAGTCCACACCAAACCGCTCTTGGAATGCCAGGCAAATATTCAACTGTGCCAACGAATCCCATTTTGGCACGCTCTCCATTGATGCGTCAGCGCCTATCGTGCCTTCTGGAAGGCCCAGGATCGCAGCAACCAAAGCCTTGACCAGTCCCGCGTTTTTTGTTGTCATACGATAATCCTCTCATAGATCTTCCGGCCATCCTGCTCCTCGGAGATGAGGGTAAATCCCTGAGAATCGTAGAACTCCGCGACCTGTTGATTCTTGTGTGTAGGAATGAATTCTGCACGGACCCTTGAGCAGCCATGCGCCCGGAATAGTTCGCAGGCTTTGCCTAGAATCCGATCCTCGACCCTCCGCCCAATGATGCGGCAACTCATCAAGAACGAATCAATTCGACCTTCAGCAAAGTCCAGAATTGTCAACCCCACCGCGCCTTCAGAGCCGAAGCGGTCTTTGTACTCCAACAAGACAACCGCATGGTCAGTACTGTCAAGGAACCGTTGAATCTCCTGAATTTCATACCGGCGCGATGTCAGGTTGAACTGATTTGTCTTCTGCGTCATTTGTGCGATCCGAGTGATCTGTTCTGCTGGATTCACCTGGAATATGCATTCGATCTGGAGGTTCTCAAGAAATGCGTCAAGATCGAGAGTACTCGAAAGTTGACGCCGCTTCTCATACATCGTATACTGGCGAGTCTTGTTCTGGTCTTCAGCGGTTAGGGTGTATTTCATAAGCAAAGCTGGAACGACCTCGCGCAAAAACCAAGACGGAAGGTTCTCGATTCGAGTTGGGAATTCTGGAACCGCTACGTCGGGCAAAGCGGTGCGGACCAACTCGCGTTCCATTGGATTGTCGTCTATGAACACAAAGCTGTCTGTGCCCAGGTTCAGAGTCTCAGCGATGTTCTGAATACTCCTCGACTTCGGTTCCCAGTTAGCCTGAATGCACACAAAGTCTTCGCGGTGTAGAATCATCATCGAATTCCGATCAAACACCTCATCAACGTCGCCGGGATTATTCTTACTACAAATCGCTAGCAGCACGCCCGTTCGCTGCATGGCCTTCAGCGCCCGTTGAAAATCGCGGTAACAGCGTCCCGCTCCATCTTCGGCGAGCGCGATCCCGAGAGGTCCGGTTTCGCCGAGTATTCCGCCCCAGAGGGTGTTGTCAAGGTCTAGGATCAGCACCTTCCGGCTGCGATTAGCATATGCATCAGCTGCCTGGTGTACTAGGGTCGCCAGCGAACGGAACATCTGGTTGCTGTATCGGATACGCCCGAGATACCAGAACGCACGAGACACAAGCTTATCTTCGCCGTGCCTGCGGAAGAGCAACTCTGTATCGACCAGCAACAGATTCCGGTTGCTTCGCGCGATGGCTATCAGTCGCTCATTGAGCCTGATCTCGGCAGTCCTGAGAGACTGCGGGTGAAGTAGATCCGCAAAGTTCAACCATCTTCCAGTACAGCAACAGAAAGTGTTCGCAATCACGACCTTTTCAGGGTGCCGGGCGCAAAATGATTCAAGAGCGATCAGAAAAGAATCGCACTGCTCAGGCGTGCCTTCGCCATAAAGTGCGTCGCCCATTAGCGCGTCGCTGTCATAGAGGCAGAGAATGCGGGTGAATTCAGCGGAACTGGCCGGAGAAATCAGGTTGCAAAGATCGAGAAGCATGCTGTTGAATTCGCCACAGGTAACCTCCCACGGTTTAAGAAACGCAACCAGAGGCTGCATATTGATGTTACTCAGCAGCAGTGTCCGCATCATTTCTCCAGAACTTTGGCGGTTGACATGATCGGAATGCAATCGTTATTCCGGGTTCTCGCATTCATCGCTTGCTGCCTCGCCGCATCTCGATGTGCGCCAGACTCGATGACGCGAAGAGGGTCAGATTACATCGCTATCTCCGAGAGCTACATAAAAATTGTCGCGGCGGATCTCGAATCCAGGCGGGGATAGCCATTGCGCGAACAACGTCATTCTCCGCGGCAGAAAACGTGGGTGAACCGCGAGAAACGGAATCCCGCTCACCGCCGAAATCGATCCCCAGTCGGTGTTTCCGAAAATCATGGCCATCTCCGCGCCATCCACTGACGCCGCTGAGATTTCAGTCCGAGTGGCCGCTCGCCAGGACGCTGATGTCAGTTGTGGACTTCCGAATGCGTCGACAATAAACAGGCAATCCATCCCGTCGTAAACTGTTCGGCGCGTTACAAAGTAACCAAGCAGCACTCCCTTCTCTCGCAGGAAGAACACTTTGTATCGAAACAATGGGCTGCGCCGGTAGCGCCACTCCAGAAATCCAGCCGTCCGCAGACCAACGACGCGGTCCCCCCAGTCTGCGGCAAGCATTCGATCCAACTCGGCTCCTTGTGGCCATTCCGTTTCAATCTGTACATGTTTGAGGCAGCTACCTAGCCAAGTTGTGGCGCCCACAAACAATCGCCACGGCAAATCGAAGATCGGCGCAAAGGCTCCGCTATGCAGTTTGCGGGTCGACTCTAGGAGTGCCGCCGGTCGGAGAACTGCCACAGACACGTCCAGATTGAAGTGCCTCGGCATTCTCACAAATTTCTCCCAGACTTCAGCTCCAGCGCGATTCGGCGCCATAATCAGGAGAAAATCAAATCCGGAAATCCGCTTCAACCCTACGGCAAGCTGAAATAGCGAATTCATTCCTCGTTCCCTTGGGTGGACAAGGAAATCCACAATATGGGCGGCCTTGTAGAGTTTCCCTTGGTGCACAAACTGCCTCGCGAGCGCAACCATCCGGCCGACCAATTCCCCGTTCTTGTATAAATGGACGCCTGTAGATGGCCCTTGCGGGTTTTCAATGAACTTCCATCGCAGGTGATTCGTTTGTGATACGGCTGCTTCGCTGCCATATTCTGCGCGCGAAAGTTGCGCGTATGGTTCAATGTGCTCGTCACCAATGCGCTCGATCCGTAACTCAGTGGTCATTTCCAATTATCCGTAATTCGGACGTCTTTCACAGCTCTTCTCGCCATTTGAATGACGTCAATCCGCTTGAGTGGGCTCAGAATCTCAGCTGTCAAACCGCTCTAGTATGGCAGGATGGCGGCTTAAGGCTCGCGTAGATCCTCTCCCGAGTATACAATGGGGCTTCCCAATTACGCGAGTTCCACATCACGCTTTGGTTGCAGCCAGCAATGAGGTTGCCGTATGTCCGCGCAACTGGGAAGGTCTCGTGCAGCAGACGCTTCTTTGCGTAAGCACCGGAGGTGAGCGTATTCTAGCTATTATGAACAAGCATGATGCAAATCGCCGCCGCCTCCGGCGTTGTGAATTGATGCGGACTCCTGCTGTTTTTTCTCTGATTCTCAAGTGCCTGAGCGCAAGAGCAAATGAAAAGGTCCTGCCTGACCCGGACCCTTCGGATCAAATGTGGATCGACTATGACGATTTATGAAGCCCTTGACGATTGATACGTATCCCGTCATAGCTTCTTCGACAGTACTCCAAGCGGCCTTGGAGGCAGAAGGGCTGGGTTGATGGATGCCGAACCAAGAGAATTCTTCCCTGATCTTGACGGACTTCATGGCCTCAGACAATTTGATCGCCAGTAGGATATTTCGCGGCAAGGGAATTGCACTTTATAGAATTCCAATTCTCAGTTGGCTGTTTCGTGGTCTCCTTGCGCTGATACTTCTGATGAGTTTCCGCACGTTCCAGGGCTTTCCCGGAATGCGGTATCTGCAGGAGGTTTGGTTCGTCTTATGTTGGCTGGCATTTGCGTTCTTCTTTCTGCCCTGGAAGGCGAAACTTGGGTTACGGTTCTCTGCGTTCGAGAGCTACATACTACTCCTGATGTTCGCCAGCACATTCGTTTCCTCTTGGTGCGCGTGGCGTGAATTTGGACAGCCCATTTCCTATGGCATCCTGATTGGGCGAGGGGCCGGGGCTTTTGTAGTCGGACTCTTATGCATAAATGTGCTGCGAAGACGCATAGTGCGGCTTGCCGATATTGAAGCTGCATTATTGTTTCTGGCGTGGTCCACCTTTGCCTTGTATTCCACGATGAGGCTCACACTGAACCCAGCGAACTTCATATCTTATGGAGTCGCCTTCGTAGCAGGAGGGGACAGCGTCGCAAAAGCGACCTTTAAGCTTCCGCCCTATTTGATTATCTTTGGCGCTATCTACTATGCCCTTCACGGAATCCGGACTCGGCGCATAGGATTCTATTTCGCGGCGGGTATCCTCTTTCTGTTCGGCGCCGACGGGCTTACGGAGCGCGCGCTGACTCTCAGCTTCGCGATGACTCTTCTGTTCTTCTTATTTTGTTGGCGGAGAACCGGCGATTTTATCATTGCCGCAGGCAAATTCCTCTGCGTTGCAACCCTTGCGACTGTAGTCGCGTGGATCGTTTCCCCGAATTCGATATCTGCCCGCGCCTCAAAGTTTTCGGACGCGTTTACTGTAGTACTTACCGGGTCAAATGTCGAAGACTCCAGTGCCAATACAAGACTCATCGAGTCGGTAATGGCCCTCCCATACATACAAAAGCACCCGATGCTTGGAAATGGCGCGATAAGTCATCAATGGAATGGAGGCGCCCAAGGAACTGTCGGAGATTACTTTTACGAAACCGATCTCGGAGTTATTGGCGTGGTATTCTCTTACGGTGCAATTGGATTTCTGATCTATGCCTTGCAGTACCCTTTCGCCCTAAGGAGCTCGATCAGGGTGAGGGCAGTTCAGCATAGCCCCATGCTAGATGCGACAAAGGGGTTTGTGCTCTTTACTGCGCTGTTCTCGCTCACGACTGGTTTCTTTGTGTGGAACGCGGAGATCACACTCTTCTTTGTGGCACTCCTCATCGGAATCGCTCGACAAATGGAATCTAACGAGGAACACGCGATTCCAGACGTGCCATGATACAAGTGGCGTTGATGCGCCCAGACTTTTGGGCAGTTGAAGTTACGATTTGCGGTCTCGAGCTACTTCAGGTGATAGTCAGCCGAGGAATCGGAATGCGCCTTATACTTCGACTCGCCGGATCAAACAAAGCCAGCGTAGTGTGAAAAGGCAGGCCGGAATGGGAACGACCTCGCTCTGAGCTAACCGACCCCACTGCGATTCTGATCCAGAGAGCCACTTTATCCAGGATTGGGGTTCAGAGCCCTGGAGGCGTGAAACTTCCACAACCGCATCGGCTAGACCGAAACTGCATTTGGACTTGAATCGAACAGCGCGGCATACTCTCGGCATACGTGTTCCCAGGTATATTGCTCGGTCGCGAGCGGGCGGAGAGCCTCCTTGACCGCGTCAAGGGTAGCTTGGGTAACCGTACGTATCAACTCTTGCAGAGATTGCGCGGAGTCAAAGAACAGCGCGTTTTCACGCGTCGTTTCGCGATTTGTAGGGCCATCCCAACTTATGATCGGAAGCCCAAGGCAGATCGCTTCGACCAGCGACGGAGCCGTTCCGCAGTATGAATGGGAGTGAATGTATGCCGCGGCGCGGCTGCGAATGTAGTCGAGGTGCCTCAAATCGTAAATCGCAGGCAAAAGCACAATGTTGTCGATGTTCTGGTTTTGCTGAAACAGATCTCGTCCGTATTTGGAGACAGACCAGTTGGAAACCAAAACCAGTTTCTTGTCGGGGACGCCCTTAAAGGCCTCAATGAGCACGTGCAAGTTGTTGTCGATCTGGGCCCTTGCGACACTGACGAAGTATGGTTCACGGGAAAAAGGGTATTTCGCCAATAGCTCCAGGTCGTCTGCAGGGACACTTGTGTGATCGCCGCCATATCGGATAACCACAGAATCCTTATGGAAAACTCGTTTGATATTCCGCTGGAGTATGAAATTATCCGCAACATTGCTGGTTGCATAACTGGCTGCTAGGAAATGACTAACAAAAATGTATCTCTTTTCGGTCAAGGAGAGTTTTTCGCGTTCCCATTCGTTCAGCCCACCATGATTCACGATGAGGTTCTTTCTAAATAGGAGATTCATCGGCAGGATAAAGCCGACGCCAGGGCCGAGATAGAGTATGACGTCGGCCGTCGAGAATGCGTGGAAGAGTGAGGTTATGTCATAAAGCACACTTTGCCATCCGTTCGAATCGAACGGAAGATAGAGTAATCGTGCCCCCAAAAACCCGTCTTGCCGCCGAATGCGAGGCGTTTTCTTACAATAGACGACGAATTCGAAGCGACTACCGAGATGCTTTACGAGGTTTTGTGCAAGTGTCTCGAAGCCACCGTAGTTTGCCGGCAAACCGGCCGTTCCCACGATGGCTACCTTCTTCATCATGGCAAGTAATCCAGATAATATTTCGACAGATACTCTTTTAGCGCCACTCGCCAATCGCGCATTATGTTCAGCTGGCGAAGATCGAGTTTGCGATTGATCAGACGTTCGCAGGGAGGACGAGGCGCAAAATACTCTTCACCGAAATAAGAGCTTTCGACGGGCCGCAAATGGACGGAGTCACTCAAATCAAGAAGAGATAATAGTTCCCGCGCGACTTCGATGCGGCTCGTTTGGCCGCCGCAGACCATATTGTATAAGCCCCAAAGTTCTTGCTCCAAAAGTAGCTTCACATTCTTGGCGAAATCATGAGTATAGGTAGGAGTGCCATCCTTGTCGTTGACGATGCACAGTTCCTTCCTGCCTTCCTTAAGCTGTCTCATGAGCTTCTGGATAAATTTCTTATCCTTGCGCGGTCCGGAGCCCATCATCCACCCGGCGCGGCAGACGAGGTATCTGCTGGAATTTTCCATGACATAGCGCTCACCCATATACTTCGAGCGTGCGTAAACGCCGAGCGGGTTGGGTATATCCCAGTCGTCGTACACTTCTTTGGCGCCGTCAAATATTCCAGCGGTACTTATGTAAAGCAAGGGTATGTCCAGCCGGTTGGAGATGAGGACAGCGTTTTCGACCGCGAGGGTATTGGTGAGGTAAGTGTCGTCCGGGTTCTTCTCGCAATACTCAAGATCCGTGAAAGCGCCAAGATGAAATAGATAGTCGGGTGCAAAGTCTGAGACGTCCCGCAGATAGGTATCGAGATCACGGAAGTCGAGGAACGAAAGCCATAACTCGTTGACGTCCTTGTCGGTGCATTTCAGCTCATAGTCTCTTTTGAATTGCTCTTGGAAGGCTTCGCCGAGCATGCCTCCACAGCCTGCGATGTAAATCTTCTTCATAAGCGGTTCTCACTTAAGAGCACACAGCAAAAAATGATATTTTCGGATAGCATTAGATCATAATTATACACGCAGGCCCGGCACGTGTCAGCCTGCGGCCGCGCCGCCTCTGTATTTTTGTTCCCGTCCATAACCCATGCTGAACCGTTCGGGATTGTGCAACTTGAGGCCATGGCGTCTGGTATTCCTGTTATCAACACGGATATCATGTCGGGAGTCCTAGAGGTGTCGCTATACGGCCTTACCTGGGTTACCGCCCCACCCAAAAGGGCGCGACCGGCTTTCCATCGTGCCCGACCAGTGCGCCAAGTCGCTGTGCGGATTCGTCAAGAACGCCGTTGGGCCTGGACTCCAGATCCACCACCGCCGTTGCGGCCTCTGCCTTGGCTTCGCCGCCAAAGACCCCGACAGCGCCTTCCAGAAGCTGGCTCTTCCACTGCGTAATCTGGTTGGCATGCACTATCGGGATCAGCTCAGATTCCTGTAGGCGCCCGTTACCGTTCGACGGAACTATCTGCCACTCGAAGCCCATGCCGATTCGAAAATCTACGACCGTCAAATCAGTTACCCCCACAGCTGCATATTCTCGTGACAAAAGGCAAAGAACCCTTGAGTTTGCGTCGCCATGTGATCGTGGTTTCTTAATTGCGCACGAGATATGGGCTCTTCTGTCTTGGATTGCCCAAGTCGCTTGCGAGCACTTCCGACAATCGTCGCAGTGTGGCTTGTAATTGGCCTTGCAATCCGTTATCCCCGCACCGTGGCAGGTGGAGACTAACGTCTACGGGAGAGCACTTCCTGCAAGCACGGCTTCATAGAGTTCCGCCGTCTGATGCCCGATACGAGTCCAGTCGTGGTGTTCCCGAATGTATGCTGAGGCGCGCAGTGAAACCCGCTCGCGCTCCGCACCATCCTGCAACGCGCGGATCACAGTCTTTGCTAACTCGTCTTTCGATCCCTGTGAAAACACGTACCCATTTACTCCATCTGTGATTACCTCCGTCATCCCTGGGAGGTCGGACACAATCACTGACCGCCCGTAAGTCATGGCCATCATGAGTACGCCGCTCTGGTAGATGCGGCGATAAGGCAGCGCCACAACGTCTGCCGCAGCGTAGTAGCCGGCTACCTGCTCATCGGGTATAAAGGCGATATGCAGGCGGCATTGTTCTCTAACATCCAGTTCATCTATAAGTGCGTCGTAGTGTGAAAATTCAGTTCTCCAGGGGCGGCCAGCAATTAGAAGCACAACTTCTGGAACTTCCCGCGCGATCTCTGGAAGCGCCTGGATCAGAAGATCCAACCCTTTAGCATCCCTAATTTGGCCAAAGAACAGCACCACCTTGGCGGTTGGATCGATTTCCAACGCGCGTCTAGCATCCGCGCCCGGCGGCATCTCGCGCATACTGTCCAAATAATGGCCGTGCGGGAGGACACTGATTTTCGCTGAAGGAAAACCGAGACCCTCTAGCTCCAGCCGCGATATCCTGTTGTGAACGATAACTTGGTCGGCAAGCCGATACGCCCACCCTGTCGCGTTCCTTCTCCACGAGACCGGCCCTGCTAGGGAACTCACATCATGCACGGTCAAAACGACTTTTCTGCCAAAGAGCTTGGCCAGAGTAATAACAATTAGTTCGGGGACCAAATCGTTGAATACCTGGAAGTGGAAAATCTTCTCGCCGGAGCCAACCATCTTTCTAAGTGTGACCACGGTGCCTCGGATGTAATTCAGTGCGCGCAGATAGCGACTGCCCCGTCCGAAGATATTACAATAGAAAGGATAGAATCGCAGTCCGGGAATAGCCGGGTCCGCGGTTTCATCGCATGTGTAAAGGCTGACGCGACACCCCGCTGCCAGCAGTCCCCGCGCTAATCCAAAATCATAATAGTGAGCGCCTGCGTGTCCACCGAGGGGCTCTACCATTGCTGCTGAGATTCTTCGCTCCATAAGATTGTCTCCAGCATGCTCGCTCATAGCAATCCACGGTCTCTATTCAGAATTGTCTTCAGTCGAATGCCGAGACCGACGGCACTTAAAAGTCATCCCCAACAGTAGAATGAGATTATGACGTGCGCCATAACTTTTCGTCGATCCAAGATCCGTGCTTCCTTTCAAGTTCGAGATCGGCGGTTAGAGCGTGGATGGTTTCGCGCAAGGCCCTGTCGGGCGTTGACGAATCGCACACATAAGAAGGTTTCTGTCGCGTTCGTCGATTCCACAGTCCAGGTAGTCACCGCCAATGGGCATTTCATATCTACGAATCGTGAAGGAAACAGATTTGAAAGCCTACATCACGGTCAGACGGCACTTGCGAAACAGTGCAGAGCCCCACTCATCTGGAATCTCGATAAGGCGTTCGGGTTTATCTGCCAGGAATTCGGTTGCAGCGCGCGAAATAGCGCGATCAGATTCAGGATTGTTAAAGTCGTGCATGAAGAAATAGCCTCCTGGAACCAGGCGCGGGTAGAAGAACCTGAATACGTCGAGTGCAGACTTATAGAGGTCAAAGTCAAGCATTACCAGCGCAAATCGCTCCTCCTCCAGACCGAATGCGGTCTGAGGAAAATACCCAGGCCGGAAGACGATGTTGTTCAGATTTCCGATTAGCCGGGCGACATGTTCTTGTGAGGTATCTCTGAACCGGGAGTCTTTTACTGCTTCGAGAGCACCTTCAGGGAACCCCGCAAAAGTATCGAATAGATAGAGCCGACGATTCGGAGCCAATTGATGGATAAACCTGCTTGTGATGCCTTTGTAAACGCCGAGTTCTGCAAATGCTCCTTCGATCTGTTCCGTCTCCAAACGCTGGATCGCGAGCGCAAGCGTAGCGTACCGCACGTGGTCCGCAAGTGCCTCGATGCGGTCACCAACCGCAGGGGAATAGGACGGGAAACGCATCGGTCGGTGAATGAACTTCGCGACTCTGCGGACCTCAAGTCGCACTTGCTTCCTTAGCGAAGATAACATGAACTCACTCTCCTGAGTGTGGCGTTGAATGAACTCACTTTTGGATCCGATCAACTCAAAATAATCTGCAGTACTAATCATCAATGTGGCGGAAACTCGCATTGCAATGAACGAATTCGGCGAGATAGCGGATTCGCTTAGGTCGTATCTCACCGCCGATCACTAACAAGAAGGTCAGGTTTTACAAAACCCGTCGGGAGAAAAATGAAATTGTTACAGTATAGCTTCGATGGTGGCTTGCCCGCCCACAATTGCTCAACGTCATTTTGTGACTGATGCACTGCGGGATCGAATGCGGAAACGGGAGTAAGCAGCCCTTCCGTGAGAAAAAGTCCCAAGTATCCAAGTTCCTTCATGTATGCAACCATGCTCTCGACAGCATCTGGGCGATGGCGGTTTTCGACTTCGACCAACAGAATTGGGCGACATCTGCGCATCAGTTCTTCACCACCTCTTATAACCTTTTCCTCGTGCCCTTCTACGTCGATCTTGATAAATCCAACATTCTTCATGCCGAGGGAATCAAGCGTCTTCAGCGGAACTCTAATATGGCGGCAGTTTGTTTCAGCAATTGGATTTCCGCTTTCAATCGTACCGAGACTCTCGCCGAGGGCGGCTCCAACCGGAACGTGAAGGTCCGCTGCTCCCTCGACATCCGAAAGTGCGGCGGCGATAAGTTCAATACGCGGTCCAAACAAGATTCGAAGCTCCTCGAAATAGCCTGGGTTGGGTTCGACTGCGATGACCTTCGATGCTAGACGGAGAAGAGGATAGGTATAGATGCCGTTGTTGGCCCCAACATCAATCGCCACCCTTCCTTTCTGAACTAGATACCCCAAAAGCGCAAGTTCTGGCTCGTCGCGCCTCGTTACGGTCCTCACGAACGCACGCACGCTAAGCCAGAGTCCACTAGTTATTAGAAGAGACTTGATAAAACGCCTTAAGTAACGCATCGCACCTCGATCCGAGTGGACTAGCTATTAAACTCCTGGTTCGTCTCTTGCCGAATCAGGCCTCGTCGACGACTGGCATCTCCCTGAAGCTACGTGCCATCCTCACGCCGCCCCACTTCTGATCCTCCAGCGAGTTAGCTGCCGCTTGCTCCACAGAGCGAGCATCAAGATTCCACGGAACCTGAACAGTAGCTCGGCCAACAGTAGCTTAACGCGCGAGTAACCGATCTGTCTAAGGCTCGTCCGTATCTGCTCCCAATCCTTGCGGTCGATCATCAGCCGACGCCGCGCAAGAACCCACCATGGATACTCTCGCTGTAGGAGCGTATTAATCCGCAACTGGACTCGTGGCATTCCAGCGAAGATCCGATCCCGGATCGCGCCATATCCGTTTAAATCGATCAGAATCCTACTTGCCGTACCATGAGCGGAGAAGGAGTCTTCTCCTATCCTGGTGTTGACTACCAGGCCCGGATCGTAGTGGAGTGTGCCTCCGTCCCGTAGCATGGTCAGCAGGATTGAAGTATAAGAATACGCAGAACCAGTGAATTGCTCATCGTAGCTGGTTGCGTTCCAAGCTGCGCGGCGAAGCACGATCGATGAAAGATAGCCAAATGCTCCGGAGAGATTCCTTGTCAAGTCGAGGTATTCCTCCAGAATGGAGGGGGTACTAAACCGGAAGACTCTGGGCTCATTCAATGCAAGTGGCAATCTCCTACCCAAGGGTTTCATCTGAAGGTTGCATTCCAAGCGGTTAAACAAATACACATCGCTTTTGTCACCAAGCATTGCAAGGGCTTTACCCACCGCACCCTGGCTTACGCTATCGTCGCTGCCAAACAGCCAGCAGTAATCGCCCCGCGCCAGTTCAATCACCTTCAGAAAGTTTCTGTCCGCCCCCATGTTTTCCGGCCAGCGATGATAGACAATAGAGGGAAAGCGGCTGCGATAAGTCTCAACCATTTGTTCGGTATCGTCTACCGACGCATTGTCGCTAATGACGATTTCGACCCCGTCTTGAGTCTGGGACAAAAAGCTGTCAAGGGTTCCCCGCAATTGGTCAGAGCGATTATAAGTCGGAATGCAAATCGATAATCTCATCCCTTATCCCCTTTCCTAAGGAGTGGCTCGACATTCCCTTAACGCTTCTGAACAGAAACCTAGGCAACATCCACGAAACAGTAAGCAGAAACGAGCCGATTACGCCAATGACGGCCCCGCCCAGGCCAAGGCGTGGGATCAACACAATTTGGAATACAACCGATAACATCGCCTGAATAGGAGTGCCAATCCACATGGGCAGAAATATTGACTTGCTCATCAAAACCATTGCAAAAGTGTCTGTCCAGACTCTCAGAAGGTACAGTATACCAAAAAGCAGGATGACACTCGACGAAACCCCCAAGGCTGCGCCTGGGGCTATAAGGGAAGCAATAAACTTCATCTTGGCGGCTACCCCAATTGTAAAGATAACGAAGAATAATCCTCCACCGGAAATGTAGTACCGCATGTACCGGTACACGGGCGTCCATTCGTTCACCGCCAAGTGTTCCGCACACACCGGCCAAAGCGCCAAGAGCGCCGAGTTGTATATTAGGAACGCAAAAGAAAAGATCCGGCTGATGATTGCATAGGTTGCAATTTGTCTCGGCGGCAGGAACTGCGAAACGATTAACAGATCCACCTGGAGAACGAAGGCCGCGGCCACGCCGATAACAGCAAAGCCCGCAGCCTTCCTAAGCAGCGGCCGCCACCATTCATAATTGACCGCTTCATCTGTGGCTGTGCGGAGCCACAGCCTTGTCAGGGACAAAAGTCCAACAATCGCTGAGGGTAGGAGATAAGCAAATAAGATACCCTCCAGACTCTTGCAGAGGTGAACTGCTAAGATCGCGGCGCCGAGCCCAAGCAACTGACCAGCGGCCGGAAGAATATTCGATAAATACCCCTTTTGCTCTCCATACCAGATCTTATAGGCCACTTGGCCGAGGCCCGCGACCAATAGCAATGAAGACGCAGTGAAGAACACTATGTATTTACCTTGAGCGTCCAGAAAGGGAAACTCTCGTAGTAATCGACCACCGGCCCAGTAGCTAAGAGCGAGAAGACTCACGAGCTCAAATAGCAAAAGGCCAAAGGTCACGCTTACGACCCTTCGGATCAGGCTGCCATAGGCTTTCCCAAGGGCAATTCTCTCCGAGAGTTCGTTCTGCAGACTGAAGCCAAGGCCAAGATCGGCAAGAAGAAACCATGTAGTAAGAGCGCATAAGACGGCGAAAGCCGCATACTGGTCCGCTCCGAGCGTTCTGACGACTACTCGAATCAGCGCAATCTGCACGACTGCAGAAACGGCACGGCTTCCCCATCCGCTAGCGGCTACAATCATGTGACGCGGAACCTTCATCAAAGGGGGTCCTCAACGGCACTTAAAGCCAGACTAGTGCTTGTGGGACCATCGAGCGCGTGATTTGTCACCAACGTTGAGAAGGCAAAGGTACTTAGCCCGGCCCAGCCATTGACCGCAGCCGGGACGTCACGGAAAGTTGGCATTTGAGACAGCTGGTAGCCTGTGTTCTTCAGGTGAGCTAATGACATGGGCAATGACCTAGCCTCGCACTTTCGTTTCCAAGATACGCTGTATTCCCTCTGCAACAGACAGTCTCGGTTTCCAGCCAGGTAGTGTTCTATACCCTTCCCACGGCATCATAACCTCTCGGCTTCTGTAGGGTTTCGCGCCCCATTGGATAGGCAAATGACGACCTAAAGCGTGTTCATAGATCTCAACGAGTGCGCGCAGCGAAATTCTTTTCCCGGAACAAACGGCAAAACGCTCAGATTCGGTTACAAGACCTGCCCTCAGTCTCAAATCCGCAAGCCGATAGGCTTCGCAGACATCGTCAATATAGACAAGGTCGAGCATTTGGTCGCCAGGCGACATCGCGAGTGTGCTATTAGATTCAGATATATCCTGAAGAAGCTGGAATATCTTCTTTCGCGGATCGTTGGGACCAAAGGTATCAAATAATTTCAACGTCACCGATTGCAAGTGATATGCATCCTCATAAAATGCCAATATGTTCTCGAAGGCTTCCTTAGTCGCAGCATAGAGGCAAACAGGGTGATACTCTGCTTTGAGATAATGTTGCCACGAGGTTCCGGTGTTCACTAAGTTAGAAACACCCGCTTCCCTCATTGCCTCCAGCAACTGAGTTCCAAAGAGTATATTGCTGATCACCAGCGGCTCGACATCTACCGGATTGTGTTCTGCGACAAATAGAGATGCAAGATGAAAGACCGTCTTCGGCTGAACCTCGCGCAAGATGCGAATCATGTCCGCTGTAGTTCCGTCATGAGGGTGCAACTTAGCTGAGGCGCAAACCTGGTTCAAATAGCGCAGATCTGACGATGAGCGCACAATCACATGCATAGAGTATCCCTGACGCTGCAGATAGCCAGTTAAGTTGGCACCTACAAAGCCGGTTCCCCCGGTGACAATTACATGGTTGTCGTCATTCATTGACTGCGGCTATATCCTGAACAGTTTTCCGATCTCACTGATAGCGGGCAACCTGCGATCCCGCTCCGAGATGCATGGGTTTTCAACCGGCCACGCTATTCCACACGAATCCCAGCGCACACCCGAGTCATTGTCCGGTGAATACTCTTTGGTGACATTGTAGACGGTAACGGCAGTTTCGCTGATCACGCAGAAGCCATGCGCTACGCCAGCCGGCAAGTAGAGAATGTGCGCATTTTCGCTGGAGAGCTGAAACTCCTCGTGTCGTCCAAACCTCTCATCGGAGCGTAAATCCACCACCGCATCGAAGATGCTACCGTCTGCGCAGTAGACCAACTTGGCGTGGTCCATCGGCGGGCTTTGGAAATGCATACCGCGAAGCACACCCCGATGCGAAACCGAGTAGTACTGTTCGCGAAAATCCGTTTCCAGTCCGAGTTCGCGGAAAGCGCTAGCATGAAATGTCTTCACGAAATGGCCTCGCTGATCTGCATGGCGCCTTGGCTTTAACAGAAGAACCCCCGGAAGACTTGTCGAATAAACGCTTTCAAAGACTCCTTCAAAACTGTGGCTGCCTAATTTGCGATTGCCATCCGTCATCTTTTTTGGGCCTCGCGCAGACTTTCGACAATATAGTCAATCATAGAATCATTGAGCCCCGGATAGACACCAACCCAGAAGACGTTGTTCATTACATAGTCTGTGTTAGCCAGATCTCCTGCAACTCGATATTTCACGTGCTCATATGCGGGCTGGCGAGTCAAGTTGCCGCCAAAAAGCAGGCGCGTCCCAATTCGACGCTGATCCAGAAACTCAATGATGGCATCCCTCGTCCGTCCACACTCGGGCTTAACAGCAATAGGAAAGCCAAACCAACTTGGATCGCTACCGGGGGTCGGCTCCGGTAGCAGGTAAGTCTCTTGCAAAGGACTAAGTCGCTCCTTCAAGCGAGCAAAGTTCTTCTTGCGCGCCACGATGAAGCCCTCCAACTTGTCAAGCTGCGAGACTCCGACAGCCGCCTGCATGTCGGAGGTTTTGAGGTTGTAACCTATCTGCGAGTAAGTGTACTTGTGATCATATCCATGCGGAAGGCCACCCAGTTTCCAGTCAAAGCGGCGCTTGCAGGTGTTGTCGCATCCTGGCGCGCACCAGCAATCACGGCCCCAATCGCGGTACGATTCAATCAGACGCAGCAACCTGGAGTTAGCCGTGGCGACGCAGCCGCCCTCGCCCATGGTGATGTGGTGCGCCGGGTAAAAGCTGAAGGTGGAAATGTCGCCGAAGGTTCCCACCTTCCGGCCGTTGAAGGTCGAGCCGAGAGCGTCGCAGCAGTCCTCTATAAGAAAGAGATCGTGGTGGTGCGCAAAGGCAGAAACTGCTTGAAGGTCGAATGGGTTGCCAAGGGTATGAGCAAGAATAATTGCACGCGTCTTCGGCGTCAATGCCGCATCGAGCAGCGAGATGTCAATGTTGTAGGTGCCCAACTTAACGTCGACAAAGACCGGCACGAGCCCATTCTGAATTATAGGATTAACAGTGGTAGGGAAACCCGCAGCAACGGTGATCACCTCATCGCCCGGCTTGAGTTGCCGTTCACCGAGTGTGGGCGAAGTCAGTACCGAGACCGCGATCAGGTTTGCTGAGGAACCGGAGTTGACAAGACGCGCGTAATGCAGGCCAAGATATTGTGCAAATTTCCTTTCGAACTCGTCTGCAAATCTTCCGGCGGTCAACCAAAAATCAAGCGACGAATCGAGCAGTGAGTGCAGGTCGGCCTCATCAAAAACTTTGCCTGAAACTGGGACGACAGACTCCCCAGGAACAAAGGGCCTGAGGGCGAAGCTCTCTTGAAAATATTCCGTGGCCAGTTCCTTAATGGCAATTCGTAACTCATCCGATCTGGTCATTGTCCATTTCCAATGCTAGTTATTGCCGGACTCAGTGCGAGACTTTCATATTGTTCGATCTGATTCATTGTGAAGGAGCGCATGTCGTCCCCGCTCAGCCTAGCCTTGTACCATTCGACGGTAATTTCGAGAGCGGAATTCAAACTCAAGCGAGGCCGCCATCCCAGTTCGATTGCGGCCTTTGAGCAATCAAGACGGAGGACTCCCGCTTCGTGCGGCTGTTCAATGCCTTTATTGTGCACCCATTCCGCGTTCTCGCCCCACAACCGCGCGAGACGAGAGACGATCCATTCCACTGACCTCATATCTGAGAAATCCGGCCCGAAATTCCACGCCTGCCCATATTCTACGCCCTGCTCACAGAGCTTCTGAGCTACTAGCAGGTAGCCGCGCAAAGGGTCCATTACATACTGCCAAGGACGTATCGCTTCAGGGTTGCGGATCATAGCTTTACGGCCGTCGCTGAAGGTTCGGAAGATATCGGGAACCAAACGATCTGCCGCCCAGTCGCCGCCGCCGACCACATTCCCTGCGCGCACAGTGGCAATCGCCACTTTATGACGGCTATATTGCTCCGGATTGAAAAATGAGTTGCGATAGGACGAAACCACCAACTCGGCACAGGCCTTGCTGTTGCTGTATGGATCGTAGCCGCCTAGCGCATCACCCTCGCGATATCCCCAGTGCCACTCCTTATTCTCGTAACACTTGTCGGTGGTGACCACCACCACGGAGCGTGCAGTATCGCAGCCGCGCACCGCTTCAAGGAAATTGGCGGTACCCATTACGTTGACTGCATAGGTTGTGAGTGGATCTTCATAGGAGGTGCGTACAAGAGGCTGCGCAGCCATATGGATCGCAATCTCTGGCCTGAATTCCGTGAAGACGTGGCGAAGCTTATCCAAATCGCGGATATCCGCGATGACCGAACGCATTTCCTTCGCTACCTGGGCCTCTTCAAAGAGGTTCGGGGTGGTCGGAGGCTCAAGAGAGTAACCACAAACATCGGCACCCGCCTTCTGTAACCAAAGGGAGAGCCAGCCACCTTTGAATCCCGTGTGGCCGGTAACAAGGACCCTTCTCTTCCTCCAAAACGTCATATCTACCAGATCTTCCATGGCGGCGATGGGCTGTTCCAAAGATTCTCAAGCATCGACCGATCGTACACAGTATCCATGGGTTGCCAGAAGCCGCTGTGCCTGTAGGCCGAAATTTGGCCATCGTGGCACAGAGATTCCAAAGGCTCCCGCTCCCAGACCGTTGAGTCGCCGGCCAGATACTTGCCCACTTTCGGCGATAGCACAAAGAAGCCACCGTTGACCCAGCGGCCATCGCCCTTTGGTTTCTCAGAAAAGGATGAAATAGTGCCGTCCTCTTTGATTGTCAACGCGCCGAACCTGCCGATTGGCTGCGCCGCTGTAAGAGTGGCAAGCTTGCCGTGCGACTTATGGAAACTGATTGCCTCAGAAATATTCACATCCGCGACGCCATCGCCATAGGTAAAACAAAAGGCCTCTTCGTTCTCCACATAGGGGAGAATCCGCTTTAGGCGGCCTCCAGTCATCGTCACGTTGCCGGTATCCACTAACGTAACACGCCATGGCTCGCTGCCGCTGCGATGATACTCGACCTTGTCATGTTCCAAATCGATTGTCAGATCAGCTGAGTAAAGAAAATAATTGGCGAAATACTCCTTGATGACGTAGCCTTTGTAACCGAGGCATATGATGAAGTCGTTGATTCTATGGGCGGAGTATATCTTCATGATGTGCCACAGAATCGGATGACCGCCGATTTCGACCATCGGTTTGGGTCGCAACGTTGTCTCTTCGCTGAGGCGGCTGCCCAATCCGCCAGCTAGAATCACTGCCTTCATAGTCTTCCTCTTGAAGCATGTCGTGCTGTCTGCTTCTAATCTACACGCGTCAGTGACAAAAATAGGTTAAAGCAGCAACGCGAGATACTCTGTGTGGATTGGTCGAAAGTTCGTTGCCCCCGAAATGCGCCCCAATGCTACCCTCCAAAAAACGCCTGCATTCCTTTCTTCAGGCAGGACGTGAACAGAACGAATTCTATCTTATTCCAGCATGGTTCGGTTACATCGTGCCGCCTGGCGGCATTCGTTTTACCTCGCGTTAGAGAACCATCCCACCTTCGACACTTTGTTAATTCTTCTTACTAATTCGTCTCCGATTGTCAATCTACGCTGAGGATTCACGTCGCTTTTTAATAGAAAACGCCTCGCGGAGATGGCTAAGCTTCTCGCTGGCTTCAGGATCATCCTCTGCACTTCGAAATCCGGCCGAGATCACAATAAAGAACATTCCGAAAAGGAATCCAGCCACAGTGGCCCCGCTTACGATGAGAACTCGCTTCGGGGACGAACGCTTGTCAGGAGGAATGGCGGGATCGACAACCTGAATGATCGCTCCCTGCTTCGCCTCGTCAAGCTTGGCGAGTTCAAACTGCCGCGCAAGAATCTCGAAAATGGTCTCGTTGTATTTGACATCGCGCAGCTTGCGGACGTATTCGAGACCCGCCTCGGGCACCATTCCTTTAGGGACGAGAAGTTCGCTGCTGGAGCCGTCTGCGGAGCCGCCCAGTTTTGCCAACTGCCCGCGCAAGCTATCCAGCTCCCGCTGTGCCTGCACTAGCTGGGCGTTTTCACCGGTCGCATACGTCTGCATGCCCTGAATCTGCACTTCTCGCGCTGTGATCTGCGCGCGCAGTAATGCGGCCGATTCGATCAGGGCATGCGCCTGGCTATCGAGCTGGATCAGCCCGGTCTTTTGTTCTGTCTGCTTCAACGCTTCTTCGGCGTTAGCTAGGTTGTCCTTGGCCTGCTCAAGCTGCTGCTCGAAGAACAGCCTGCGCTGTGATGCTTCGGTGATGGCGAGACGCTGCGACAGGTTTCGAAACTGGTCGACATATCCGTTGGCAAGTTCCGCTGCGCGGTTAGGATCGCGATCCTCGACCGAAATATGAATCAGAGTATCCTTGCCACTGCCGTCGACAGCCGTTCGCTTTTCGAAGGTCTTACGCGCATCGGAAAGATACCGCTCGTTATACTCCTGCATCAGGTTGAAACGCTGAATTATGGAATCTTCAACTGTGCGGCTCCTCAGCATGGCGACGAACATGTCGTTTGGGTTCTTGAGGCCTAGACTGCCGCCAGCCAAAGCGGCCATGCCACCTGTGGAACCCAATTGGGAGGCGAGTGCGGCGGCGATCGAGGAGTTCTGCTGTGGGGGCAGAAGAGTCACAGTCGCGGTGTAGCGTTTCGGCAGAACGAACGATATGACGATCGCGAGGAAAGCGAAAACTGCCGTAACCCTGAGGATGAAATGCTTCTGCTCAGCAAGAACGAGTAGTATATCCAGCACTGAGATTTCGTCGTCCTTCTTGTTCCGCCCGGTCGTCGACAATACGGGTGGAGAATCAGCGTACTCTCGCAGATTGGTAGGCGAAATATCGGTGGGCATCTGTCCCTGCAGGTCTTCGAAATTGTGCGGAATTCCCACTCATATTATACAGCCAAAAACCCGGTAGTGGCGTGTCACTCTCTTCCAACACAAGATGAGCCTGAAGGGGGAGTTTGATTCCAATACAAGATGAGCCTGAAGGGCCGGTCATGCTGGGTAGTGAACATCCGCATGGATTTAGCAGAGAAGTTGAGTT
>Ga0182014_10001715_pt1 | contig 28766 bp, 34 predicted proteins | sample 612S2DmetaG_FD_120489 | JGI IMG/M metagenome (GOLD analysis project Ga0182014, IMG submission 120489) | Permafrost microbial communities from Stordalen Mire, Sweden - 612S2D metaG | ecosystem: Environmental > Terrestrial > Soil > Wetlands > Permafrost | place: Sweden: Stordalen | collected... | reverse complement strand
TCATCTACATTACAAATAATTTTTTACATTGAATTATAAATATCTATTTCTCATTTATCTCAATATCCTTAATACCATTAATAAACTTTATTACACCATTCGCCTCTTCAGAAAAATTGATGAAATCTTGAGCAGATATTATAAGAACTAATTCATTATTTTTAAACTCATCCGGATCCTTAGGTACAACTACTAATTTGTCTTTGCCATTGATATTTTCACTGCATATTCCCATAGTAGCTTTAATATTCATTAAATCACTCCCTAATTTTATCTAATTATTTCTCATTTTTTTTTTAACTTAACAAAAATAAATAAATGATCCAAACAATTAATTATTAAACAAGATGGTTATAAATGATAAAAAGAATAGGTTATTAAGTGTATGGGTAAAAGACCAGGATAAAGCCTTAGATTTCTATTTGGAAAAGCTTGGTTTTGAAAAGCAAACTGACATTGAAATGGATAATGGTTACCGTTGGCTGGAGGTTAAGCCGCCAGGAGCTGAAACTGCCCTCACCATTGCTAAACCTTATCCCGGGCAGGATGGTGTTTCTGTAGGTGGATTCACTAATATAGTTTTTACCACAGAGGACATAAATGCAACATACAAGGATTTAAATGCTAATGGAGTTAAATTTATCGAAAAACCTAAAATTCAGGAATGGGGTGTGATGCAAGCTATTTTTGCTGATCCAGATGATAATATGTTTATATTGGTTGAACGTGCATGATTAAAAATAAATATTAAATTATAGTAAAATTTTTATTTTTATTTTTTATCTATTTAAAATAAATTTTATTATATAATAATTTATTTGAAAGTTTAAAAATGGGAATTTTTGATATCAAAAATAAATATCTAAAGTATTATCTGGGGCAGTATTTCTAAATTCATTATCATGACCAATAAGAATTTTACCGTATTTTCCTCCTCCACCGGGCTGGATTTGTAAAGTTTTGTTGCGGAATGCTTCTATAACTGTTGAAAGTTGGGGATTCTTATTCTTAAGCTCCTCCAAAGGAGTGTATATCAGGACTGATATTTCATTTCCGAATTTTTGTACTAGTTCCTTCCAAATTTTCTGTACAAAAACTGTGGTAACTCCTTTACCGTATGTTAAACTTATAATATCAGCTAATGGAATTATATGGATGTATGGTGGCCTGTGAGGTGGATGATGAGGTTTATTCCAAGATGAGAGTTCATATGTCCTATAGTCTACGCCTTTTTTAATTGTTCCACCACATAGACATTTCATCTTGTTTAATGATACTTCTTCAATGTTAAATACCTTATAACATTTGGTACAGGCTGTTTTATGATATTTACCTAATTGAGGATCAAAGCCGTAGTTGGCTTTTATTCTACTTTTTAAAATACAATTTACTATATTTTTAAATGTTAATTCTTTAACATCTAACTCGTTGAACTCTCTTCCTAATCTGTGCGGCCAGGGAGAATGTGCGTCAGAATTGGATAGAAAAGGAATGTTTTGGAGCTCTTTTATATGATCTGCCATGTCGCTATCGGCTGAAAGTCCTAATTCTAGAAAATCAGGTTTTTTAGAATAACAATCATATATACTATCGTATTCTTTATAGATGCTTGTCCAAGGCGTGAATGCGTGAGAAGGTCCGAAAAGACAGTTATGTTCATGTGCTATATCCATTATATCCGCACCATTCATACGCACTTTAGGTCTGCCATCAGCATCTAAATTTCCATGTAACTCTTCTCTAACTTCATATGCTGCCTCAAAAGATGGTAGAATAATCAAGTGGTGTACTCGTTTTATATCCTCCACTTCTACTGTTAAAATAAATTTGCATGTGGAGTTGGTATCGTCTTTTATTCTTTTATTTTTGATGGAGAATATACCATTTTCTGTTTCTTCAATAGTTTCATCAAGTATTTGAAGCCATTTAGAATTCAATACATCTCCGGTTCCTACTAAATCTAATCCTTTAAGTTTTGCCTGTGGTGCAATGACCTCAGGAGTCATATTCTTAGAAGTTGCCATAGAATATCGGCCGTGAATATGTAGATCAGCGTTGATTATCATTTTATTTACACCATCGATTAAATTAATTTTTTTAATAGATGATTTTTTAAGTTAAATTTTATAAAAAATGAATGTAAATTAAAATTTAGCGGTTAAAAATTAATAAATTCATAAAAATCCAAAGTTTTTAATTTACACATCAAAAACTTTTAACCGATGTATCTCAGATCTTCATCCCCAGGGGTAACGTGCATTCTATCTGACATCTCTTGTTCCATTTGCTGGGCTTTGGATATCATTTTACGTGTTTCTTCTGCTCTTTCTTCTAATTTTGCAACATCCACTTCTAATTTGAGTATGTTAATTAATGTTTTCAGAACAGCCTTGGATGCATCTGCATCTATGAAATATCCTGGAGTTTCTCCCATGAGACACACTCCTTCCATGCCCCGGGACATGCCCAATCCTAGAAGAAGACCTGATGCACCGATTATTCCACCGTCTGCTGATCTAAGTTTTACTTCATACCCCTCTAACATCTTAGTCAGTTCTTTGGTTGTGGCTGCTCCTAAAACCTTCGTTTTTTCTACATGTTGACCAGTACCAAGTCCACCGAGAGTGTAGATGCTTTTAACTCCAAGTTTATCTATAAAATCAATAATAGCGCCACAAATATCATACTGACCTTCTGGACTTAAACCTTGAGTATTTCCTACTAGAATTATATAATCTCTCTGATTTACTCCGGCTGATTTAAGATAATAGAACTCATTTTTCATGGGTTCAATTATCCCATTTTCATCTACAAAGACCTGTGGAGGGAATGATGGCGAGTATAATTCTGCAAATTTCTCTGCTTGAAGTTCATGGATCAGATGCTCTGCCACTAATTTACCTACATGTCCAATACCTGGAAGAGCTTCTATCAAGATTGGTTCGTTGAGATCTACATCCTTCAATAATTTAATAAAGGTATCTTTCATCTAAACCAGCTCCTTTTTATTTGGTTTTAAGCATTTGCTTTTTTAATAATCTTCTATATTTTCCATATTTATCAGTTGGAGAGTATTTAGGTGGATAAATTACACCTAAATCTCCTTCACAGTAGGGACATTTATTCTGTAATGTGTATTCATCACATGATCGGCATTTATGCATTTTCATTTTCATTCTAATTCACGATAGAATTCACCTTCGCCACCAGCCGCTATCACTGCGTCTATAGCTAATTGAGCTGCTTCTTTAAGTATAGTCTCTGCTTCAATATAGTTAGATGATTTAACTGTCATTCTATATCGGGGAGCCCCTACACACTGTATGCGAATATGTTCATCCTTAACAGATACAAGGGCATCTTTTACTACTTCTACTCCATCAGCCACGTAAGATTTTAAATCTACATAACCGGTTATCTGCACTTCAGGAGGGGATATATTCTTCTTTGCAACAGCAGTAATAGCTTCCGCCCATTTTTCATCTATTTCTCTATTTAAAAGAGCTTCTGCACCTTCTTCAGCAGCAATTTCGAAAGCCCCGTAAAGATCACCAAATTCATCCATTAAATAATAACCGACTTCTTCATATGCTAAATCTAAATCCTTATCTATGCTTCTAGCTGAAAACTCAAGTAGTTTTTCCGCTTTTTGCTCTATTTTCCATTGCTGGATTTTTCGGGTCCTCTGATCTTCCCTTATCCGTTTCATGGAAACATCCACATGACCTTTATGAGGATTTACTCTCAATACTTTGGCCACGATTTTCTGGTTTTCACGCACATGATCCCGGATGTTTTTCACCCAGCCTGAAGAAACCTCTGATATATGGATAAACGCTTCTTTTCCAGGATACTCTTCTAGCATAGCGAATGCTCCATAATTTAGAACTTTCTGTACTGTACCTACTACCAGATCTCCTTCATCTGGCCATTCCTTCCTCATTCTTACCATATAGAACACCTAAAATGTTTAAATTAATTAATCTAGGACTTCTACTATCTGGGCAACTATTTCAGATTTTCCACCTCTGGGTTTTACCAGAGTTTTGCCACAGATGATGCATTGCACATTGGAAGCGGCATGATCGAAAATAATTTGCTGATTGCCACAGTCGATGCATTTGACTTTTAAAAAATTGCTTTTGGGATTGTTAAAATTTGTCATCGAATAAACCTCTTTTTAAATTTCCATTATTTCATTACAAACTCTACTTTTCCAGCTCTAAATGATGAACGTTTCATATGAGATTTACCGCACTCTTTACATTTGTATCGTAAATCAAGTTTTTTTACTGGTTTATTCCCAGATGGTAGTGGTCTAGGATAACCTCGGTAACCACTAGTAACACGCCTGAATTGGCGTTGTCCCCACTTTAATTCGCTGGCTTTTCTTCTTTTTGATTCAAATACTTCATGAATCATGTGTTTTTTGCAACTAGGACAATAAGTTCTTCTTTCTTTAGGAATCTTCATCTATAATCACCTCTAAATAAAATAAGCATTATTAAGCTTGAAATTTATTGATATTAATTTAATGTAAACTCTATTTATATAATTAATTCTAAGTCTATATTAAAATACTTATAAAATTCATGTTTATTTATAACTTTTGTATAAATTTCCCCTTCCTATTTTTTATAAGAATCTGAGCGTTGGGCTGTGGCATAGTAATAATATCTTGTGGAGAAAATGGACCATATATCTTTTTATCAACTCCCATAATGGTCGGAAGTTCTTCTAAAATCATTAAAACTTCAGCAGGAGCTTTTTGATTATTAATATTTTTTAAACCCTGATCTTCTTTTGTAGTATTTATTTCCCTAAAATTATTTTTTTTAGTATTATTATCATCGGAACTTTCTAAACCCTCAATATCATTTGAAGAAGCTGAATATTCTGAAGACGGCTTCTGACCTGGTTCCTGGCCAAATTCGTTATAGATATTTCCTAAATTCTCTTCTACATCAGAATTTAATTCATCATCCACTTTATTATGTGATAGTTCTGCTGATGAATCCATTATAGGCTTTTCAACTGTTTCAGTGGGATTATCTAATTTTTTCTTGTTTATGTGACTTTGAGCGGAATAAAACCTTAAAGAATCTCTCATATCTTCACGATAAGTCACCAAAGAGGACACTAAGGCATGATATAATTCTTCTTCCTCTGGAGTAGAGTTTCGAGGAACCTTCATAGGTGAATTTGAAGTTGATTTAGATTCTTTGAATAGCTGATATGAACGTTGCACATTCATAACGACACTATTGCTGATCTTATGCTCCCGTCTTTCACATATCTCAGCGATGATTCTCTGTGCATCTCGTAGTAAATAAGACTCGAAAGAGAAAGGATTATTATCTATCTTCCTCATAAGCTTATTAAAATATTTAAAGACATCCGAATAAAAATTTTCCCCAACCGGAGCTAAACCACTTAGATTACGCTCTTTTTTTTGAATTTCTCTTAAATTTTGGAAGAATTCATCCAATCCTATTCCTCGCTTTCTATCCTTGGAGCTAAAAGGAAACTTAATTCACCTTCATCCGAGGCCATCTTTAAGGAGAGGTTAAGAGGCATGTCATTTCCCAATCTTAAAACCACAGCTTCTGAAAATTTATCAGCTTTCAACATCTCTTTTATCTTTTCAAGTGAAAATACTGATTTAGCATTATCCTCTATTTTTTCACCGTGTAAATATTCTATAGTGGCATCTCCAAACTCTCCTTCTGCAGATGCTATGAATTTATCTTCATCTACTATGAGTGATATCTTATCAGAAACAATGTCAATATCCTGAATAGAGTTTTTAAGTAAAGTGAAAGGTATTTCAAATTCTGTGGGATATTCTAATTGGGGAGGGGTGGGGGGCTCATACTCTATATCTATAAGATGTATTTTAAAAGTACGTCGAGCTTCACCTTCGAAGTTAATAATCAAATTACTCTCATCTACAGCAAGCTCTAACATATCATCTGATTTCCCTCTTTTAAGAACTTTCATTAACTCTTCAGTATCCACATTGATTTTAAGGGGTTCATCGCATGAGTACATATCAAAAACACCGGATTTAAGTTCTAGATGTACAAAAGTGATGTGAGACCTGTCCAATGCATCGAGTTTCAAGCCCTCAGTATCTGCCTGCATCTGAACTTCATCCACAATGGAAGAAATAGCGTCGAAACTAGTTTTTAAAATATTAGAATCACTTAAAACTGCTTTAAACATTTTATCCTCCTTATACTTTATTTTATTTCTTTTAAATATTCAAACTAATTATTAACTTATTCGACTTATTAATCGTTATCATTCCCTTCATCTTCTTCAGTCGCACGGTCATCTTCATCTCTCTGAGTATTTCCTTCAAACGTTTCCAATTCACTATATATTGTTTTAAGAAAAGTTACTTCCCGTAATTTACGAGCAAAAACTGTTGCTATTATGATAGATCCAATTAATACTAGAAGAGCTGAAAACATAGCCCTATCTCCAAATATGACATTAGAAGCAACCTGCACCGATGAACCGGTAAATGAAAAAGCCACACCATATAGTATAAGTAAAATTCCAAAAACAAGTGCTATGGCCCTTATTATAATATCACTTTTCTTTTTCAGGAATTTCAATGCGTAATAATCTTTTAAACCATTCATAACAGAAACATTATTTTGTCCTTCAGAATTTTGAGATTTAACTTTTTCTTGAAGAGTTATAGGAGATGAATTTATAGTTTGCGAATTAGTTTCAAGTTTTTCAGATCCTTGATTCCTTATCTGGTCTGATTTCTCATAATAATTCATATCCTTATTTTCCTCAAGTCTTTTCTCATGGAAAATTCTCTTCAAACCTTGAAATAAAGATTGCCCCCAAAATTCCATCTTTTTTTCATAATCCTTTTTACGGGTATCTTGGGGTGTTTTTGGATCTTTCATTCTGACGTTATTCTCCTAAAAATACTTTTCAGAAATATCTTACACTGATACGGTCTAATCATATTCTCTCCAAGTATGGCCACAGACAGTGCACCTTAAAAACCTAGTTTCTGATTCATCTGCCCTTCTAGTTTGTTGTAACCACCAGAATGCTAGCTTATTGTTACATTTGGAGCAAATAGCACGAGTAGTAGGTAAAGTTTTAATCTTATCATCAGTAAATATTATGCTCTCCTTTGCATTTACTTCTTCAGAAACTTTGTATTTACTGATTAATTCTTTAGTTATTCCCCTGTCGTATCCGCATTTTTTACAATGAAAACGTTTATCATCTGGGAACATAACTGTTCCACATTTGGGGCAAAATTCCATGTAAATCCTCCTTAATATAAAATGGTGAATGTACAAAAATTCTAAATATTTTTTTTAATGAACTTTTTGAATTCATATTATTTTATTTTAGTAGATTTTAGTTAGTTTAATAATTTATTAAATATTAACTTTTAGGGAAATATCATTTTATATTTATTTATCTAAATATTTTAAATTAAGTCCAAATGGTTTAAAGCATCAATAATAATTTTTTTATGGTCAAAAGCTAAATTAAGCTTAAAAATATCGTCTAATTTTAAACAATGTACTTCCATTGCATCAGTGTCCGCCTTTAAATTTCCTCCTGTTTTCGCGGCCGTAAAACATATTGTTATTACATGTCCTCGAGGATCCCTATTGGGATCTGAATAAACACCGGAAATTTCATTCAAATCTACGCTAAGACCTGTCTCTTCCGTTACCTCCCTTAAAACTGCTGATTCAACTGTTTCACCATACTCTACAAATCCTCCCGGTAATGCCCAGAATCCTTTATAAGGAGAATTTTTCCGTTTGATAAGTATTATTGAATCATTATCACATAGTATGACTGCATCTACAGTTAAAAAAGGGTGTTTAATGTTAACCACATCCATCAACTTAATCAAAAATTCACATAAAAAATTTTATTATCCAGTTATTCAAAAATATTAAATTTAAATAATTAAAAATAAAAAAATCACAGAGTTAAAAGTAATTTAATCTTAAGCATTCCCCTTTGATTCACCAGTGATTACTCCTGCCGCTATGATATGTGCCGCTCTTAAAGGCTCTGGTATAGCACTACGGGTGGCGGATAACCTTACTATCGTTTCAGCATCTTCTAAGTCTATGCCACATATCTGAATATATATATCCTCTTTATTCCCATTTTTAATTTTATATATTTCCCCAGCATCCAAAACATCATTCCATCGGTCTTTCCAGTCTGGAAACCGTTTCAACGCTTGTTCTATTTTTATTAAATTAGGATACTTCCTCATTACCACAATAACTGGTATTCCAGTGGCTTCAAAGATCTCTCTAATGTTAGCAACGTTAAAACCGCCGAAAGTGATGCCATCTAACATCATTACTCCAAGCTGATCCTTATGACGGGTACTGTTCACCATACAAATAATTTGATAGGTGGAATTCCGACCATCTCCCGCAATATATGTTCTAATTACACCATCAAGCCAGTTACCCGCCCTGAAAACTGTGGCAATTAACATCACAGGTTGAGTGGTGTGTGGTGTGAATGGAGCATCATCCACCCCTAAAATCCTAATCTCTCCCTTTATATTCCTGAATTTTTTATTAATATTTTCATTCATTTCATTTTTTTCTATTTTTCAGAAGATTCAATAGATTCCATTAAACCTTTGAATTCATAACATCTTGATTTCAATGTTTCTGCTGCCTTTTTAAGTGATTTACGTGGATTTTTAGCCTTAATATATAATTTAGGTTCTCCAATGATTGGATGATCCACTACATATGCCGCAGCTTCCACATCTTTATCTTCCATTAGGGTTTTTCTTAATGCATTGCAGAGTGTGTGAGACTCTCCCGTAATCTCTATCTCCAGTTCATTTTTGGTGTCTTTTATGATCTTCATTATTCATCCCTCATAGTTTGAAGAAAGTTTTCTTCTCTCTTTTCTTCCGCAATTAGGGCATATTACTTCGCTTTTACTTACTTTCTTCATGAAATCTCGGCAATTGGTACACATGGCCTTTATAACTCCCAGTTCATTTTCAACGGTGGTTAAATCCACGTTGTCCAATCCTATAATCTTAGTTACTCTAGCTTCTACCAGATCTCCAATTCTAAATTCATCGGTTAATTTAGATACGTATCCTCTATCGGCTTGTGAAATGTGTATACCTCCGGAAAATGAAGTGGTGAGGCTTCTAGTGCTGCCCTTAGCACCCTCAATTTTCATCAAAGCTCTCTGACCTCTGACTTCAGATATCTGTCCAAACACCATTACTCCAATTTTCAAAAGTGATGGGGAGTTAGTTTTTGGTATTATAGATATTTTCTTATTTTTATTGTCTACTTGGACTGTTCCGGCTACTAAAGATCTTATTTTTCCATCATCCTCATAAGTCCAGTCAGCTGGGACAAATTCTTCTGTAACTCCCAGAGGATCCCCTGGAAGAACAAAATTTCCAGATTTAGTTTTCATTCATTACACCTCAACTTTAAAAAAAGTTTTATTTTAGTAATCCTAAACTGATGTTAAATTTTTTTAAATATCCTATTCTATAATATTTAGGTTAAATAATTTTTTTTCTTTAATTTGGGCATTTTAAATTCTATTTAAACAGCTTTTTTATTGGTTTATTTTAACATATTTAATTTCATCTAATTTGTAATCTTCCCATCTCTTCGTATCAAGGACAATCAAAAGTTCTTCTGGAGTTAATAATGGTTTTTTATACATATTAGCATCGTCTATGGCTATTCTAGGACATGCAGTCACTAAAAATGCGTCTAAATCCATAAAAGGTATTAAAAGTTCAGGAGAAATATGATCCATGAGTATAATATATGCTTCTTTTCCTTCTTTATGAATCATGCTTTTTAAATTTTTTGCAAGTTCCATACGCAACTGACCTTTCTTGGAAGAAACTATGATTCCAAATCTTTTCGCTTCCCTAGCTTTAGTTATCCTCGCGAATCTTATTCTTAGGATTCTATCTGCAAATTTATCAATATTTCTTGCCTCATTTCGGTAAGGATCAGCTATAATAACTGGTTTATGAGTGGAAAGTTTAATTCCCAGAGGATGGAAGTTCCCGCTTCCCACATATAGAAACACATCAACGGGTAGCTCTTCAACTGCTGAAAAATTACATCCCAGTACTTGGGCTTTTCTGGTTCCTTGCCCTTGTTTCATTATTACTGTTTTACCTTCATGTTCTAGAAAATCTGCTGCTTCCTCTAAAATATGAAGATGTTGAGTTGTGGTAACTAAACCGATAATTTTATAGTTTTCCAGAAGATTTAAGGCCTCTTTAATTGCAGGTATGACATCTAGCTGGAATTGGGCTTCAACGAAAAGCATATGCACATCATATTCCAATGGGAGGGGTGAATGTCCGAAATGAACCAATAAATCTACCATGCCTTTCATACTCGCATCTGAAACATCACACGCACCAAAACTAGGATCACCAGATATTATGACATCTGCACCCGTTTCATCCTCTATTCGTCTAGCAACAGATGTAGCATAGACTTTAAGACCTTCTGGAAACTGTAATCCCACGGAATGTGCATTTATGTTCTTTATTTCTTCAATGATATTGTTTACTTTGAGTTGATATTTTGACATGATAAATTTTAATCTTCTAAAATAATTTTTGATTAATAAAAATTAAATAACTGTATTTATAATATAAAATGATTAGTTATTAATATATAAAAAACTAAATTTCTCCTTCTATTACCACCTTATTATCTTTTACATTTACTTTAAGTAACGATTTAATTTTTAATCCTGTTTCTCTCTCCACGATACTTTTTCCTTCTCCCTTCTCTATAACTACTATTACATCCATAACTTCAGCACCTATACTTTTAAGGGCATTTAAAACAGCAATCAGAGTACCACCTGTGCTAACCACATCATCCACAAGAATTACTCGTTCTCCTCTCTTTATTCCATTTATATAAAGCTTTCCATCACTGTAACCTGTTATTTGGTGAACATCTACTTCTCCTTCCAATCCATACGTGCGTTTTCTCACCACTACAAAGGGTATTCCAGTCTTTATTGATAATGCTGTGGCTATAGGGATTCCCATTGCCTCAATACATACTATTTTATCCATATCAAGATTTATAAATTTAGAAATAACTTCTACAACCTCTTCAATAAGATTGGGTTCAACTAGAGGAACACCATCAGTTATAGGGTGCACAAAATAATTATAGTCCCCTTTTTTTACAATCGGAGCCTTTAATAAACTTTCTTTAAGATTTTCAAGCATTATATCACATCAAAAAATAACAGATTCTAAAAGTGGATTTTCCAAATTATATTATAAATTTAAGCCATTTAAATAATTAAAGTACACAATAATAATTTAAAAAAGTTTTAAAAAATTATTATTTAAAAAAGCTTTTAACATTATAAACTTTATTATATTTATTATAAAATACATATATATAAATTAAATATATTTAATCATTAATTTATTATTACGCTTACTGAAAATAATATTACAATAGAAACTATTTTAAAATAAAATTTAACATTTATTTTCCTTATGGTTAAATGAAATATTTTTTTATAAAAATTTTTTATAAACAGGTGAAAGAACAATGTTGGGCAGTCTAGGTAAAAACCTAACCAAAACAATGAAAAAATTGGCTGGAATGACAATAATAGATGAAGAAGTTGTCAAAGAAGTCATAAAAGATATACAAAGAGCCTTTATACAGGCCGATGTTAATATTAAATTAGTACTCAAACTTTCCAAGACTATAGAAAACCGATCCTTAAATGAAGAACCACCTAAAGGCATAACCCCTAAAGAACACGTCGTAAGAATTGTTTATGAAGAATTAGTAAATTTAGTAGGAGAAAAACCAGCCACGGTAGAAATCACCACCAAACCCTATAAAATACTTTTTGTAGGACTTCAAGGAAGTGGTAAAACTACTACTATTGCCAAACTAGCAAAATATCTTCAGAAAAAAGGTTTTAATCCGGCAATTGTGGTTACTGACACTTGGCGACCTGCTGCATTTGAGCAGTTAAAACAGTTAACTGAAGATATGAACTTGTCGATATATGGCGATCCTAAAAATAAAGATGCTCTAGACTTAGCGAGAAAAGGTTTAAATGAATTTAAAAAGCAAGATGTCATTATTATAGATACTGCAGGCCGCCATAAAGAAGAAAAAGAACTCTTAGACGAAATGGAACAGATTTCACGAGTGGTGAAACCAGAAGAAGTTATACTAGTCATAGATGGTACTATCGGACAACAAGCAAGAGATCAAGCTCTAGCCTTCAGTAAAACCACTAATATTGGATCTATAATCATAACCAAATTAGATGGTTCTGCTAAAGGTGGTGGCGCACTATCTGCAGTGGCAGAAATTGGAGCACCTATAAAATTCATTGGTACCGGAGAGAAATTGGATGATTTTGAAGCTTTTGATCCTGAAAGATTTATATCAAGACTTCTAGGTATGGGAGATATTAAAACTCTTCTAGAAAAGGCAGAAGAAATAGCAGACGAAGACGTTAACGTAGAATCCATGGATGCTATGTTAAGCGGTAAATTTACATTGAAGGAGATGTACTCCCAATTTGAAATGATGAATAAAATGGGCCCTATGCAACAAGTAATGAATATGTTACCCGGGATGGGAGGTAAACTACCAAAAAACGCATCTCAAGTAACAGAGGAAAAATTAGCAAAATATAAGATAATTATGGACTCCATGACAGATTATGAACTAACCCACCCCGAAGTCTTAAAACAATCCCGAGTAAAAAGAATATCTAGGGGCTCTGGGGTGAGAAATGAAGATGTTAAAGAGCTTATGAAATATTATAACATGACCAAGAAAGCTATTAAAGGATTTGGAAAAAGAAAAATGGGTGGTCCTTTAGGACAAATGATGCGTCAGTTTATGAAGTAACATTAATAAAATTTTAATTCTAAAATATAGAAGAAACCTGAATTAACATCATTAAACATTTATTTATTTTTTTAATTAGTTCTAGATTTCCAAGAATTAATAAAAGATTCTTTTTTTGTTTGTAGAATACTTAATTGATTAAAATAAGATGATATTCATGAATAATAAAGTAATAAATACTATAATCCTGGAAAAAGCCCTTAAAGTTAGAGAAATAACCGGTAGTACGTTATGTACCCGTTGCTGGGGCAGAATTTTCTCTCAAGATATTGAAGGCACTAATAATCATGAAAGGGGAGAATATATAAAGCAAATACTAGCGAAAAATATTTGCGAGAATGATAACTTAATTAATGATTATTGTTATATATGCGATAATATATTCCAATTCATAGAGAAGGGACTTCTAAATGATATAAAAAAATATTTAGAGAATTCTGAAATTGAATTTTCCACATTTCTGGTGGGATGTCGCGTACCAGCTGAAATTATCCAAAAAGAAGATTACATATATAGTAAACTAGAGGATGAACCTGAAAGTATTAAAAAAGAAATTAATCGGGAGATTGGTAAATTTTTATCTTTACAAATGGGTAATGAAGTTGACTTTGATAATCCAAATTTAGTGATAATGGTCGATTTCAATACAAATATGACTCCTAATTTAGAAATCCAATTAAATCCCTTATTTGTTGAAGGTCGTTATAGGAAGCTGATTAGGGGAATTCCTCAGACTAAATGGCCGTGCCGCAAGTGTAAGGGTAAAGGATGTGAATACTGTAATTACACTGGTAAATTATATATGGAATCTGTTGAAGAATTAATCTCTCCACAAATAATTAAAGAAGTTAAGGGTACTGAATCCAAGTTTCATGGTGCGGGTAGGGAAGATATAGATGTTAGAATGTTAGGTAACGGCCGGCCATTTGTAGTGGAGATCAAAGAACCCCAGAAACGGACTCTAAACTTAAAAGAACTGGAAAATAAAATTAATTTGTATGCTGCAGGTAAAGTAGAGGTTTCAAATTTAAAGTTAGTGGGTAAAGAAAGACGCAGCCAAATAAAGACTTCATCTACAAGCACCTACAAAGTGTACCGAGCAATAGTTGATCTAGATAAAGAAACTTCCAATGATGATTTAAAAATTCTAAGCTCCTTAGATGTAATAGAACAACGCACTCCTCTTAGAGTATCTCATAGAAGAGCGGATTTAATACGAAAACGTAGAGTGAGAGATTTAAAAGTTAAAAAACTGGATCAAGAGAGATTGGAATTGATAATTGAATGTGAAGGGGGTTTGTATATTAAAGAACTTATATCAGGTGATGAATATAGAACCCAACCTAGTGTATCTTCATTACTTCAAAATCCTGCTAGATGTGTGGAGTTAGATGTTCTTGATGTCCAAAACTGAGTTTCTCTTAAATTTCATTAAATAATGAAGTTTATAATAAAAATAATGTTTTAGGATCACATAATTTATACAAAATAGTTTATAGATAGTATTATAAACATCATTAATAGAAATATTTTTTAATATGAATATAATCAAATTGTTATAATTGAATTAAATTTGAACTAATATTATGGAGATTTACGTTATAAACTTCTTCAATTAAGATATTCTATTCATAACGGATTTTATTTAGTTCGCTAAGTATTTTGAATAAAAATAAAAAATAAATTCAATAAAAATATTTTAATTAGAATATGTTGAATTTAGTTAATTTAATTCAATCAGTTTCAAGTTTTAGCAAATATTTATCAAACTTTTTTTAAGTTAAAATGGAGGTTTAAAAAAAATGAGAAGATCAAGAGGTTTTAAAAGCAAAACACGTTACAAACTCAAAAAGACAATAAGGGTAGGTAGAACAAACCCCATAACTAAGCGGATACAGACTTTTGATGAAAATGATCTGGTTCATATCATAATAGATCCTAGTAGTCATAAAGGTCAACCCCACCCACGATTCCATGGAAGAACTGGTAAAATAGCTGACAAACGTGGCCAAGCATACATAGTAGAAATTAATGACGGCAACAAGGCTAAAAAATTGATTGTAAGACCAGAACATCTTAAAATACAAGAGTGATAATGATGATTGGAAAGAAAATTATTGAAACCGATCCCGTCACCATTCCAGAAATTAAAGAAATGTTAGAGAAACGTCAAGAAGCTCATGAGTTAACTTATGAGCAAAATTTAGTTTTAGATCATGCGATTAAGTTTGCAAAGCTGGATTCTGAAACCGCTCATAAGTTGGTGGATGAACTTGCGGATATAGTCAAAAAAACCCAAGCTGTTAAATTAACAGATATAATGCCTAAGGATATGTCAGATATGAGGCTCATGTTTGCTAAAGAAAGAGGTTCTCATAAAAAAGAAGAATTAGAACAGTTATTAGAAATAATAAACCAACACCGTGAAGAAGAAGTATAAAAATTTAAATTTTTAGCAAACTTAAGTCCGTGACTGAAATTTAATTAATTAAATTAATGCTATAATTGTCCACAAATTTGAAAAATAATAAAATTTAGTTGAATATTTCAGAATTAATTAATTAAAATCGGTGGTTAAATGGAAGATTATGCGATTATTTTGGATTATCTTCCTTTAGGTTATGTAAAGGAAGGATCATCTTCATTTAAAAGAAAACCTGTAGCTCAAGCTATAGGTATAGTAGAGTTTACTCTTCTAGAACTTACTCCCCAAGAAAAAGTTAACCTAGACATACATGAAAAGGTTTACATTGGAGCGGGAAAACGGGATAAAATAGCACGGGTGAACGGCAGACTTAAATACGATAAACTTACTTCCACCGCCAGGGTAGAATTGAATTATGTAATAGAAGAGATTATAAAGGAACATGAGGATAAATACGTCCAATTTTTCAATGAAGCAGGTTCCATTTCAACTAGACTTCATCAAATAGAACTTTTACCGGGTATTGGAAAAAAACATATGTGGGATATTTTAAAGGCACGTAAAGAGAAAAAATTTGAGAGCTTTAAGGATATTAAAGAGAGAGTACCCATGCTAGCAGATCCTGTTAAGCTTATTTCCAAACGCATACTAATGGAACTCGAAGGAAACATTGATAAAAAGGGTAAAAGGAAGTACATACTCTTCACTAGACCTCCAAAAAAAGAAAAACCTGATCATCCCCGATTTTAAAGCATTGGATCACGATAAAAATTTGAAAATATAAAATAATTCTTGAAATATTTAATTGAATTAATTTTTTTTTGACCAGTTAAGAGTTTATAAATGTTAGCGGATACTCTAAAAATATTGAGAGCAAATAATGTAAGGCTGAATAAAAGAAAAGGCCAAAATTATTTGATAAATACTCAAATACTATTTAAAATCTTTAATAATGCAAATATATCTCAGAAAGATACTATTCTGGAAATCGGTCCGGGTATTGGAACTTTAACAATACCATTAGCTAAAATGGCTGGTAAAGTTGTAGCCGTGGAGCAAGACAAAAAAATAGCAGAGATATTAAAAAAAAGACTCAATAGTCTTCACATATCCAATGTAGAAGTTATAATAGGTGATGCTGTTAAAATAAAGCTTCCACCATTTAATAAAGTAATTTCAAATCTGCCTTACCAGATATCCTCACCTATAACTTTCAAACTACTTAAAGAGAAGTTTGATTATGGAATATTGATGTATCAACTAGAATTTGCAGAAAGGATGATAGCAAAGCCAGGTAATACTAATTATTCTCGTCTTTCAGTTATGTTATATGTATGTTCAGATGTAGAATTTCTTTTCAAAGTTTCAATGAATTCTTTTTTTCCTAAACCACAAGTATCTTCAGCTGTAATCAAATTAACTCCTAATCCTAAATTAAATATTGATGAATTCTTTTTAAATACATCTAAAGCACTTTTCCAGCATAAAAAGAAAAAAGTTCGTAATGCTCTTATTGACTCTTTCCATGAAATATCTGATATGGATAAAAATATTGTTAAAGACCTTGTTTCACATTTAGATGAAAGATTGATGAACGAGAGAGTCATGAAATTAACACCAGAAGAAATTATGGTAATTTCCAATCAATTAAAGTATTTAATGAATATGTAATTATGTTAAATAAACTGAAGATGAGTTTATATGATCACCCTAAGATTGTATATTTTTAAGAATGGAAAAGTGCAAAATTAAATGTTTAAATGAATTTAATGAGTATTAACTCTTAATTAAAAATTATTTTTTTTAGGATGAATATAAAAATGTTAGAAAATTACAAAGGAATATGCTATAAACCCCATACACAGGTATATGAACCTTCTGAAGACACATTTTTATTTGCAGATAACATAAAAGTGGAGAGAATGAGCCGTGTGCTTGAAATTGGTACGGGTACGGGAATTATAGCAATTATAGCTGCTAAAAGAGCACGGATGGTGATTGCAACCGACATAAACCCCTATGCACTAGAATGCGCTGTTAAAAATATAATCAGAAACAAAGCTTTTAATGTAGAACTACGAGAAGGAGATCTCTTTGAACCCGTAGCTAATGAAAAATTCGATCTTATTCTATTCAATACTCCCTATCTTCCAAATTCAAATGAAGAAAAAGTTGAAGATGAATTAAATGCTGCATGGGACGGTGGAATTAACGGTAGAGAAGTTATAGATAGATTCATCCCGGATATTAAAGATCATCTAAATCCTGGTGGTCGTGTGCAACTGGTACAATCATCTCTATCCGATATAAATAAAACTTTAAAAGATTTGGAAGAACTTGGTTTTAAGGCTTCTGTAACAGCTAAAGAAAAATATTTCTTTGAAGAAGTGGTTGTCATAACTGCATATTATGAAGTTTAATTTAAATCTAAAATTGATTCCTCTTCTAATTTTCAGGTAATTAAAAATAGGTTTTATAGATAAAATAAATAAAGCTTATATACTTATAGAAAATGACCAAAAATAAAAATAAAAAAATTTAATTTATACTTGATTTTCCTAAATATTGTAGATTATAAGAATAAAAAATATTGTAGATTATAAGATAAAAAAATAACAGAAATTATTAAATTAATATTAATATTTGATAAAATATTATATTTAAAAATGGAGGTTTAAAATGAAAGACATCGTAAGAGGATGGCGTCATATTCCACAACGATACAACCTCATAGGATCAAAATGTACCCGTTGCGGAGAAATATACTTTCCGAAAAGAGTAATGTGTCCAGAATGCCGGAGAAAAGGTAAGTTAGAGAATATAAAATTTAGTGGTAAGGGAAAAATTCATACTTACTCCATTATACACACCCCTACAGAAGAATTCAAAGCATTATCTCCCTATACAGTAGCCATAATAGAATTAGAAGAGGGTGCCAAAATAACCAGTCAAATAGTAGACTGTCAAAAAAACGAAGTCAAAATAGGTGACGATGTGGAATTAGTTTTCAGAAAAATAAAAGAAGAAGGCGATGAAGGAGTAATATCTTATGGATACAAATTCAAACTCACAAAATAAAATAGGAGTATTATTAGTAGGCCATGGCAGCAGATTACCCTATGGAAAAGACATAATAAGCCAAATAGCCGATATTTATAAAGAAAAAACAGATTACCATGTTGCTGTAGGCTTCATGAACATGTCAAAACCATCCATACCCGCCGCAATAAACCATCTTGCCACCATTGGCGTAGAAAAAATCGTTGTTACTCCCGTATTTCTAGCTCCTGGAGTACATACCACACAAGATATACCCAACATTTTAGGCTTAAATAATATTCAAAGAAAACATAATCATCAGGAAGACCAAGAACATAATCATGGTCATAGCCATGAAGAAGATGTAGATGAAATCCAATTTAAAGGCGAAATCATTTACACTGAGCCATTGGGCGCTGATGAAAGAATCGCAAATATAATAAAAGATAGGGTTGATGATGCCCTCTAAAAACCGTAAAATTTCTGATTTGGGCGAAAAAAAACTTATAAAAAGACTTCTTGAAAAGAGTCAAAAATATCCATTCAAATCTATTTTTTTTGATACTCTATCATTCAAAAGCCGAAGTGATGATGCAGCAATCTTGAACTTTGGAAAAAATTATTTAGCAGCAACTACTGACTTACTAATCCAGTCAACTCACTTCCCAAGACAGATGACTCCCCGACAAATGGGGAAAAAAATTGTGACCGTAAACGTTAGCGACCTCGCTGCCATGGGTGCTGAAAGTTTGGGATTTATAGTAGCCTTGGCTCTACCTCCAGATTTAATGCTTTCTGAATTCGATGAAATCTTAGAGGGAATCTTGGAGGCATGTGAAAATTATCAAATGGCCCTTATTGGTGGAGACACTAATGAATCAACCGAACTAGCATTATGTGGAACCTGTCTAGGAATTGTAGCAAAAGATAAGGTTATGATGAAGAGCGGATCTCAAGTAGGAGATGTAATCGCGGTTACAGGACCTTTAGGACTTGCAGCGGCTGGATTTGAAATCCTATCCGCTGAAAAATTAAAGTTAAAAAACATAAACCATAATTTTAAAGAACTTGCCCTTAAACATGCTTTAGAACCCAAGGCACAATTGGAGAAAGGAATTTCATGTTCAAAAACAGGTGCCGTGACATCTGCAACAGACATCACTGATGGTCTTCTAAGTGAACTTGAAGAACTCATACAAGCTAACCAAACGAACATAGGAATGATCATTTATGAAGATAAAATACCCATACCAGATGAAATCTTTGAACTCGCTAGTAAAATAGGTAAAGATCCCCTTGAAATGGCTTTATCATATGGTGAAGACTTTGAAATCCTATTAACCATTAAAAAAGACAAATTTCACGAAATAAAAGATAAAATTTCACTTTATGAATTAGGTTATGTAACTTCATCCGGACATATTCAAATGATAGATAAGGAAGAAAAAACAGATATATTAATTCCAAAGGGCTATGAACACTTTAAAAAAAATGATAAATTTTAATAAAATTATCTCGGGTGAAAATCATGAGGAAAGAAGCCATACTTTATGAAAAAGTAGGCAAAGCCTTAAATTGCAAAATCTGTGAAAGAAGATGCATCATTTCTGAAGGCAAAAATGGTTTTTGTGAAATGAGAGAAAATAATGAAGGTAAAATTTATACCCTTAACTATGCTGCAGCATCATCACTCGCTGTGGATCCTATAGAGAAAAAACCATTATTTCACTTCTACCCGGGAAGTACAGTATTCTCGATTGGAAGTGTAGGCTGCAATTTCCGGTGTAGGCACTGTCAAAACTGGGGTATATCCCAGTCACAGTTGGAACAAATACCTACCAGAGAAATACTACCAGAAGAAGCTATAAGACTCACCAAAGAAAATAGATGCCGATCAATCGCCTGGACCTATAATGAACCCACCATGTGGTTCGAATACTCATTAGATTCCGCTAAAATAGCAAAAAAAGAAGATATAAAAACGATTTATGTAACCAATGGTTACATGACGGAAGAATCCTTCGATCAGATCAAACCATACTTAGATGCTGCTAACATTGACCTTAAAGGCATGTCCGATAAATTTTATAAAGATTTGTGCGAAGCCCGACTCCAGCCTGTGTTGGATAACATAATAAGGTTTCATGATGCCAAAATACATATAGAAATTACCAATTTAATGATACCTGGTTACAACGATTCTGAAGCAGATGTTAATGCATTGGTGAAGTTCATAGTAGATGAAGTCGGAGTGGAGGTTCCCCTACATTTTACACGATTCTTCCCTCAATATCGGTTAACAAACCTTCCCCCAACTGAAGTTAGATTATTGAAAAAAGCTCAAACAATAGCCAAAGAAGCTGGTATTAAATATGTTTACATTGGAAATGCTCCTTCATTGGGGGGAGAGAACACTTACTGTCCTGCGTGTGGAGAGCTTATTATAGAGCGGAACGGCTTCAAAGTTATAAGCGACGAGAAAAAGATAAAAGAATGTCCCACTTGTAAATCCAAAATAGATATTGTTACTGACTAAAAAAAATGATGAAGAAATTAATTTGTACATTTTAAAGAATTTATTAGAATATTAATGCTGATTAATAGAGTATCTATAACTGTTAAGAGTTTAAAAATTTGATGAATAAATATTTTTTTTTATATTAATTATTTTTGTTTACTAACTCTCTCGAACTTCTCTTTTTTATCAATTGGCATCGTTGCATCAACTCCTACCTTCGTAGTTGTACCGTCAGGTTTTGCACAAGGATCAAGTGAAGAACCTCTTGCTCCTGGAATTATCATGATATCTTCATCTCCTTTAACTCGGGTTGCGATGGCGTATTCAATATCATTACTTTTAAAGATATCAATATCCTCATCAACCACCGCGCAATGTTTTAGTGATGGATGAGCTGTTAAAGCCGCCATTAAAGCATTTTTACCATCACCTTGTGTCTGTTTTTGGATAGAGACTACCGCATGCAACCAGCAGCAGCCACCCTCAGTTAAAACTACATTTTTAACTGTAGGGACCGTGTTTTGCACTATATTATATATACGTGGCTCCTGAGGTAAACCTTGTAACAGTTTATGTTCAAATCCAGCAGGCATTATGGCATGATATAATGAATCTTTTTTATAATGCATTTTATTTAGTTCGATAACCGGTTCGTTCCTTATTACATCATAAGTGTCTGTGAGATCTACAAATGGGCCTTCTGCAGCCCTTTCATATGGTAATATTTTACCTTCTAATAATATTTCACATTCAGGCACTTCTAAATCAACTGTGTCACATTTTATTAATTTCATTTGACCGTGGTGGAAGTTATTAGCCACTTCCAATTCATCTACGTTAATAGGTATGGATGTGCAGGATGCTAAAAGAGTGGCTGGATGCATACCTATAGCGATGGCAATTTCTAATGGTTGATCCATCTTTTCTGCTTTCTGGTAGTATGTATACAGATTTCGGGGAACAATTCTAACTCCTAAACGATTAGTAGTTGATACAAGCATACGATGTATTGATGCATTTCTTACACCAGTCTCCGGATCTTTAGCTATAATCACTCCCGCTGTAATATAAGGCCCGCCGTCATTTTTGTAATAAGTTAATATGGGAAGTTCTCTTAAATCAGCTTTCTTTGAGACCTGGAATTTCTCATTAGCACTTTGAATTCTTGTTATAGGTTTGGGATTTCCCATCGCCTCAATTATTCTACTACTTATCTCAGGAACATTTATTGATAATGCGCGGGCGATTTTTGCCCTAGTATTGCATAAGCCAGATATGATACGTATATTACTTTTTTTAACGTTTTCAAAGATTATAACATCTTTATCATGTTCTTTAAGTATTTTTGAAGCTTCATATTTTGTGGAAATTTTTTCTTCAATTTTTACGACATTGAATTCATTTTCAAGGACTTTTAAAAATTCTCTCATTTATTCAGACCCACTATAAATTGATTAAGTATATCTAAATATCTAAATTTTAACTCCATTAATTCATTTAAAATTATTATCAAAAATTCCCTGTTTTACATATACTACTTTTAAACTTTAAAAAATTATCTTTTAATTGTTCATTACCTATTCCTAGCAGTTCAGCAGCGAATAAAGCCCCATTTCCTCCGGAATCTATACCCATGGTGGCTACCGGCACTCCTGGCGGCATGTCCACCATGGATAGTAAAGCATCAAATCCACCCAGTCTAATGTTACACGGTACCCCTATAACAGGTTTTTCCGTATATGCAACTACTGCCCCTGTAACGTGCGCTGAAAGCCCAGAAATGGCTATAAATAATTTTACATCCTCCACTTGTTCCATAAAATCTTCAAACTTTACAGGATTTCTGATAGGAGATGCAACTAAAGAATCATAGGATATATTCATCTTATCCAAGAATTTTGTGGTTTTTTTAGCCACTTTTATATCTGAATAGCTTCCAGCAATCACTGCCACGTCAGGATTTGAATGATCCGACTCATAATTAGACATTTCATTGGAATCTAATGTATGGACTTCAAAAGTCTTTTCTTCTGCAGTATCAAGTTTAAATGATATTTTAGAGTAATAAGGACCTTTAAGTTTGTCTTCAAGTTTTGCTTCATCTTTATCTACTTTAAAGAAAAAATCTTTTCTCATAGCTGAAAGATTTTCTCTAACCTTCATATTATTGATGCCTATTATCTGTGAAGCCAGTATAGCACCGTTTTCACCACGATCAATACCTACCGTTGCCACAGGAGCTCCCAATGGCATCTGCACAGATGCAAACATCGCATCCAGTCCTCCTAACTTCACTTCTACAGGTACAGCTACCACCGGCTTATGAGTGTTAGCTGCTATAATTCCTGGAAGATGAGCTGAAAGCCCAGCTATGCCCATAAAAACTTCTACCCCATTTTTAGTCGATTCTTCAACTATACTCTTAACTTTTTGATGGGTTCTATGAGCCGAGGCTACCCGCAAATCATAAGGGATCTCCATAGTTTGCAGGATGTTTATAGCCTTTTCAGCTATAGTAAAATCAGATGCACTTCCCAGTAATATCATAACCTTAGGTTCCATCCTACCACCAGAATATTCCTCAAATTAACCTACAAATAATGAATTATAATTGTTAAACTTCATTTTATAATAAAATAAAACTATCTTATACTAAACGTATATTTCACTAAAAAGTTAATAAAGTTTTTTGGTAAAGAATTGGGAAAACAATTAAAAGTACAAATTTATACAATTATTACTAAGCTAAATAAATTCAGTTTGAAAAAAGAATTTTTTTGAGGTGTACTATAAGTGTTATGGATCATTCTATTATTATTTTCTATTATTTCTTCAATTAAAACCATTAATTCCGAAAATATGTCTGTGTCAATCATAATACCTGCATTTAACGAAGATAAAACCGTGAGTAATGTAATAAAGGCTGTGAAATCCTTAAATTATATCGACGAAATCATAGTGGTGGACGATGGCTCTCAAGATAACACAGCCCAAGTAGCTGAAAATGCAGGTGCTAAGGTAATACAACACCTTAAAAACCGAGGAAAAGGATCTGCCATAAAAACAGGTTTTAATAAATCTATCGGAGATATTATAGTTTTTTTAGATGCCGATATTCAAAATTTAACCTCTAAACAGGTTGATAACATAATAAAACCAATAATCAATGGAGAAGCGGATCTTACAAAAACTAAATTTAAAAGAGAAGCTGGTCGAGTAACCGAATTAACTGCTAAACCTTTATTAAAATTCTTTTTCCCTGAAATAAAATTTGATCAACCTCTCAGCGGTCAGTTCGCTGTTAAAAGATCTTTTCTTAATAGAATAAAGTTAGAGGATGATTATGGGGTAGATGTGGGAATTGTTTTAGATGCAGATGTCAGAGGAATGAAAATTAAAGAAGTGGATATTGGAAAAGTCAACCACATGCTATCTCCACTCAATGACCTTAACATTGTTGCCACCGAAGTAGTGAGGACTATAGTGGATCGGGCCACTCAGTATGGTCGTGTTACCATGATTGATTCTCTTGGAAAATCAATAAGAATGGAAGTACTAGGACTTTCCTTAGTTTTTTTAGGACTCTTCACCATATTCTTTGTAAGACCCATTCCATTACAATTAGGAGTGGTAATATCCATATTAGGAACTGCTATGGCAGTTTTTTATATAATTAAAATACTCAGAATGTCTATTAACATGATGAGAAAACCTGGTGCAAGGTTACAGACATTTAGATCTTTCTTTTACATGCATTCTCCCATTGTAGTATCTGGAATTATATTGTTAGCTATGATCAGCACGCTCTTTGGTGCAGTTCATTATGAAAATGGAAAAATATCCATTGAACCTAACTCCCGGAACCTGATTATATCCACTGATAATAGTAACATCTATATAAGAGGCCCTTACACTGTCGAAAGTTCTCTAGACAATGAAACTTCTATTATAAGAATGCCTCAAGACGCTATGAATACGTTAGAATTTAATTATGGTGACTCAATCTATATAAATGGTCATGATTACACCTTAAACCAGACTCTTCCCGGAGGGGATAATGTAATGAGTGTACCCCCCGACGTTATGACTTCTCTTGGATTAAATAGTGGAGATGTAATAATAGATAGTGATATCAGAAATCTATTCACCAATCTTTACGCTGAAAAATATCTTCCAATGCAAAATGATAGTAATTTAACTATTAAAGAAGGTGTCATAATAAAACCAGGTCCCGATTATGCCCGTAATGTTAACATATACTTGAATAACCAGCAAGTAACTAGCACCGCAGGGATATTTAAAAATGGGACTTATAACGTCTACCTTAATGGGATACTATATAAATCCATTTACTATAATGATCAAAATCCCCAAGGCAATTACACTTTATACTATGGGCAAAATGTTATAACGATAGAGATTGATGGCCAAAGCCAATCTGATGTAGCATTTGCATCTTCAGATGAGGGGTGGTTCCTCAATCTAACTTTTAACAATGAAAGTTTTAACAATGAAGGTTAATAATAAACTTTAACCGCTTCCTTCACATCATCATAAAGTCCTAGAGCAGCTAATGCTCCGATTTCACCCCGGGCCCCAGTAACTTCCACTAATTGAACTCCCACATCATCTGCTGTTCTTTGTGCTTCCTCCAATGTTATCATAGATTTTTTAGCATTTTCTGAATATGATCTGAGTTTTACGGGGATTCCAATACCTTCAAGAACTGCTATTGATGTTTTATCTGATAAAGTGTAGTTTTTAAGTAGTTCATACGTTTTTTTAACTAACATTTCTTTTTCGCCTGGCTTAACCGCGAATACTAATGCTATAGCTACACAATTCTGGGTTTTATTAGGATTATGAGGATAAAGCTGCACTGTTACATGATCTAAATAATCAAAACCCATTTCATTGAGTTCCATGCCTATATTATTAGCTAAAGTCCAAGTAGCTCCTTCATCCTTAGTATCCGTATCATCTATCCCTATAACGACTTTTTCCATACGTGGAGTGATTACTCCAGCTCTGCCCACTTTGGATCCTCCCCCCACTTCATAAAGTTCCACTCTCTTAACCCCTTCAGCCATGCCCCTACACATAGCTGCACCTACACCAGCGCCGGCTAATCCCGAATGAACCACTCGCACTTCATCTCCATCAACCGAGACTTCTTCAATTCCTGCTGCGTTGAAACTAGGTTTAAGTTTAACATCACTTTTTCCTACTTTGAGTAGATATGTATGTTTATCTCCATCTCGTCTTGAACTTAAAACCAGATTACTGCTCTTTTTATACTGATAAATCATCCATTCTGACCCTCCTATACAAGGATGGTATTCAACCAGCTCCACCATGTCATCATCGACCATAGTTAATATTTTTTTGTACGGGGCTATCCATGGACTTTTAAATTTATTTTTTAAATCATGAGGATTCAATATTTCCATAAAAATATCTCCTTAATGTTTAATTTGCCCATTATTATTCAATTTTAGGTTATTATTAGGACTAATAAACCCTTTTTCTTAATATTATAAACTTTTTTTAATTCGTGAGAATTTCCTCACCAATACTCATCTAATTTTTTTCAATTTTATTTTACTACAAAATGATGGAAAAAAAAAATTATTTAAAAAAAATTTAAACTGTGAAACACTCCGTTTTCTTCATACGATTGCGTATAAATAATTTGTTTCCATAATAAAAAAAGAAATAATAAAAAAAATAAAACTTAATTCAACCTTTCATACATCTTAACGGCAGCTTCCACCGCCCTTTTAGCATAATCTACCCTTTGATGAGCTTCCAAACGAGTCATACCAGGCCCAGAAATACCCAATGCTACTGGTTTATCATATTCCAATGCTAAATCAGCTATTTTACGGGATGCATGTTGTACTACTATTTCATCATGAGAGGTTGATCCTTCAATTACTGCCCCTAAAGTTATCACAGCATCTATTTGATCATTTTTCAGGAGTTTTTTTATTGCTAGAGGCATGTCAAACACGCCAGGTACAGTTATAACTTCAGTTATTTCAGATTCCAGGAATTTAGCATGCTCGCGCGCAAGTTCCAGCATCATCTGAGTTATATCATAATTAAATTCTGAAACTACCGCCCCTATTCTAACTTTTACCATCATATTCCCTCCTTTTAGCTTAAAAAACAGATTGAAATTATACAATTCTTCAATATGCGATTATTAAACTTCAAATTATTATGTTTATAATTATATAAACGCAGTAATAATTGCAACTGAACTGAAAACCATTATAAGAATTATAAATATGGCAATTATCTGTGCTCTAGTCATTTTTTTTAATCTCCCAAGAATTTAGAAATTTCTTCTAAAGTCTCTACTAATATTTTAATCTCTTCATCAGTATTATAATAATGGATGGATGCTCTTACTGTTCCTCCTAAGTCATAAGCGCCAATTTGTTTTATGGCTGGTATTGCGCAGTGAAATCCGCTTCTAACACATATTCTTTGCTGTTCATCCAATATTTTTGCCACATCATGTGGATTAACACCACTTATATTAAACCCTACCATATCATAAATATTTTCTGGACTACCATAAACAATGATGTTTTTTATATTCTCAATTTCACTGAACATCATCTTTGTAAGTTTTTTGCCATGCTTTTCAATTTTTTCAATTCCAATTTTGTTTAAATAATCTATAGCTGCCCCTAAACCTATCACTCCTGCTATATTCTGTGTACCACCCTCAAAACGAGCGGGGATTTTCGACAATTTAAAATCATCTTCAGTAACTTGCACTACTGTTCCTCCCCCTAGATTCTGGGGTTGTAAATCACTTATAACTTGCTGACTACAGTAAAGAAACCCTGTTCCCACAGGGCCTAGTAAGCCTTTATGCCCGGGACAAGCAACGAAGTGAGCATTAATTTTTTTCACATCTATTGCCATATGACCTGCAGATTGAGCAGCATCCACCATGTATAACAAATCATTTTCCTCTGCTATCTTACCTATTTCTTCTACGGGCTGAATAGCTCCTATAGAATTGGACACGTGAGTGATTGTTAAGAGTCTAACAGTTTCATCAATAGCTTCTGCTAAATCAGCGGGATCTACAACTCCATATTGATCTGCCTTAACTATTTTCACGTTAATACCCTTTTTTTTAAGATTAAGCCAGGGTATTAAATTGGAATGGTGTTCTATATTGGGAACTATTATTGAATCTCCTTTTTTAAAGTTAAACCCATTAGCAACCATGTTTATGGCTTCAGTTGTGTTTTTAGTGAATATCACTTCATCTTCACTGCAATTTATGAATTTAGCTAACTTTCCTCTTGTTTTTTCAAATTCTGATGTAGCTTTAACTGCAGTTCGGTAAGCTCCCCTACCCGTGTTGGAATTGAATCGATAGAAATAATTACACATAGCATCCACTACTGGTTTTGGAGTTGGTGTAGTGCTGGCAGCGTCTAAATATATTACTTCTTTAAGGAAGGGAATATCTGCTCTTACATCGTCTGTTTTCATATGTTAGGCCCTCAATAAACTTTATGAATTATTTTTTTTATTAATAAATTAATTATCAATTAAATTTTCTTCCAGTTTTCTACGAACTTCACGAGCCATTTCCATGGTGGAAGATTCCCCGTTCAAATCTCTAGTGACCACTTTTCCTTCACTTAAAACTTTAATCAGTGCATTTTCTAGTTTACGTGCTTCTTCATGTTCTTCCAGATAATCCAGCATCATCACCGCAGATAAAATCATGGCAGAAGGATTTGCAGTCCCTTTACCAGCATGACCAGGTGCAGAACCATGTACTGGCTCAAATAATCCT
>Ga0182014_10001714_pt1 | contig 28772 bp, 26 predicted proteins | sample 612S2DmetaG_FD_120489 | JGI IMG/M metagenome (GOLD analysis project Ga0182014, IMG submission 120489) | Permafrost microbial communities from Stordalen Mire, Sweden - 612S2D metaG | ecosystem: Environmental > Terrestrial > Soil > Wetlands > Permafrost | place: Sweden: Stordalen | collected... | reverse complement strand
CCCCCCTCGATCCTTTGGAATCATGGATTTATGGGGTGTATCGTTTCCAGATCCCTGGATTTAAAGGAGTTATAGGTAAAATATTGCGGAATAAGGAGTTAGCGGATTTGGACGGCAGAAACCGTACCTTCGTTCGGATTGTTCTGCTTGTTTCTCTGCCTTTCATGGCTTCTTTATTCTCCTGGTTCAGCTAGCGGCCTCGAAAAAGGGCGCGCCAAAACTAAGGGCGTAGCCGGTGGCCACGCCCTGATTTCCTGCTCCGAGTTGTAAAACTTTTGAAACTACCCAATTATAGTATTGGCATGGTTCTGTGAGTTTGTCAAGGAAATTCTGGGTAGTGGCTCAGTTTGAATTCCGGTAATGGCTCAGTTTGCGAAACCGTTAACCACCAAGGCCACGAAGGCACACGAAGGAAATATCCGAGACCGAAGGCCTTAGCAGCCTGTGGTGAAACTCCAAACACCGCCCGCAGCGCCTAAAGGCGCATTCATAAGACGGAACTCACGGTATGCCTGAAGGCATACCCTGATACGAAAGTGACTTTCGCCACAGGCTGTTAGAGGTACTTTGTGTCCCTGGTGGTGCAGCCTCTTCTCAGCATCGCGAAACTGAGGCACTCCCCATTTCTCAAGCTTGACCTGGCAACGAAAACCACGGAGTGAGGGGCTCTTGGTGATTTCGTGCAAAGAGACGACAATGGTTCCTCAACCATGGGAGCCAGTCCTAATCCGAAGCCCAGCCCGAAGCCTGCGAACCCCAAGCCGAAGCTCGGGCTCCGCGCCTGGATGGAGCGGGCGCTGGTGGAGTGCGATCGGGCGGCGGCGGGATTCGAGGCCGATCCGGTACACGATCTTCGTGTGGCGCTCCGGCGCTGCCGTTCTCTGGCCGATGGATTGATGGCGATCGATCCTGATCCTTCCTGGAAGGACATGAAGAAGGCGGGGAAGAAGCTTTTCCGGGCGCTGGGCGAGTTGCGTGACATGCAGGTGCTGGAGGAATGGATCCTGAAACTCGGCGTTGCCGGCGACTCGGCAGTGACGGGAGACGCACCCACCCTTGCGCACAGAACGCGCAAGGATGGGGCACCCTCGACACCCACCCTTGCGCAAAGAACGCGCAAGGATGGGGCACCCACGGGCGATGCAAATTCGAGCGATCTAAATTCAGGCGATCCGGTCGTAGTTACACTGCTTGATTATGTCCATGCGCGCGAAGCCGAATGCAAGCAGCATGCTTTCAAAGATTTCAATCAGTTTGACCGCAAGCAATGGCGGCAGTGGAGCCGGACTCTGCCGCAGCGCGCGGCGCGAGTGCGACCGGGAAGCGCGGTGTATCTGCATCTGGCGCTGGAAAAGTGGACGGCCGCTTACGATCTGCACAAACACGCGCTGCGGACGCGGTCGCAGGTGGGCTGGCACCAGCTGCGCATCGGCATCAAGCGTTTCCGTTACACGGTGGAGAACTTTCTGCCGCGCCAGCACGCGCTGTGGGGCGGCGATCTGAAAGAACTGCAGGATCTGTTGGGAGAAGTGCACGATCTGGATGTGCTGTGGGCGACGGCGGTCGAGAGCGATGTGAGTGTGTTTCCCGACGTAGAGAGCCGCAGCCGCTGGCGGGAGAAGTTGGAGGTGGAGCGCGGCAAGAGGATCGAGCGCTATCGCGAGAAGATGGTGGGCCGCGAGTCGCTGTGGCGCGTGTGGCGGGCGGAGTTGCTGTCGGGTCCGCGGTTGCGCGCGGCGGCGATGAGCCGTCTTCGAGTATGGGCGGAGTATCTGGATCCCGACTTTCCGCATTCCGAGCGCGTCGCGCATCTCGCGCTTCTTTTGTATGACGGGCTGAACGATGCTGGGCTGCTGGCGACGAGCGCGGCGGCGCACGACTCCGATCGCGACTCGCGCGCGGTGCTGCAGGCAGCGGCGTTCATGCATGACGTCGGCAAAGCCAAGGGCGCGGAAAACCATCAAAAGAATTCCTATCGGATGATCCGCGGGATGGCGCGGCCTCTGGGATGGAGTGCGCGAGAACTGGAAATGGCGGCGGTGGTGGCGCGCTATCATCGCGGGGTCTTGCCGCGGCCGCGGGGAAAGACCATGCAACTGCTGGAGCTGGCGGATCGGCGGGTCGCCATGGAGTTGGCCGGCATTCTGCGGCTGGCTAACGCGCTGGACGCACGGAAGGGGCGCGAAAACGAGAACTCTCCGCGGATCGAGGTTAGTTTGCAGGACCGGGTCATAGTGGTGCGGGCGGCGGGATACTCGGCGCTGGACGATTCGGCGGAAGATATCGCCGCGGCGCGACATTTGCTGGAAACCGTGCTGCATCGGCCGGTGCTGGTGCGGACGTTGCGGAACTTAGTGGGAGACGGCAAACCCGCGACACGCGCGCCGTCAACTGGAAGCTAGAAGATACTTCATGAAGTGAGAAGCAGCCCTTCGACTTCGAACTCACCAGATATTGTCATCCCGAGCGGAGCGAGGGATCTGCAGTTCGCCGCAAAATGCAGATCCCTCGCTTTGCTCGGGATGACAACTTCAAAAACGGGCCGCGGAATGAAGTCGAAAGCCAAAAGCTAAGAGCCAACAGCCAAGAGCCAAGAGCGAACAGCGCAGTAGCTACTCTGACACTTTTCAGAACGGAGTTCCCCTTTCAAACTTCTTGTGTGACCCATGCGAAACTGGTTTCGATGGCGGTGCGGTGGCTGCGGCACTATCGCTGTGGAGTGGTGCTGAGCGAGCAGGCTTGCGTCAGCGGCGAGATGCCGGACGCGATTGGCTGGAAACGGGCGTGTCATTCGGTGCTGGTCGAGAGCAAGGTGTCGCGCGCGGATTTCCTGGCCGATCGCGACAAGCCCTTCCGGCAAAAGCCGGAGATGGGCGTTGGATGCGAGCGATATTACCTGGCGCCGCGGGGGTTGATACGGACTGAGGAACTTCCTGCGGAATGGGGACTGCTGGAAGTGTGCGGGCGCGAGATCGAGCGGGTGAAGGCGTCGGCGAAGAACCTGCGTTCCGAGATCGGGTTCCAGAACGAGATGAATCTTCTGCTGGCGAGTTTGCGGCGAGTGGAAATCCGCATAGAGCCCGAGAGCATCACCGATTTCCTCAAGTGGAAGAATCGCATGGCGGAGTACAACCGGGGCAGCTTGCCGGAAGGACTGGTGGCCACGGAAGAGGAAGCCAACGGATTTCTGCTGGAAACGGCTGGCGACTGAGATTGACGGCCAGCGGGCGTCCGATTTCCCGCGATGGCACGCTTGCCCCTCCCTGACGGCGTGAGATGGAGCGATCCGCGTCTCTCCAGGTATTCTCTGAGAAAAAAAATGAAACCGGGTGGTTAGGCCCGGTTTCGGGAGCGTCGGTTGTGATGCGGTTACATCTTCCGGCGCTGGCTGGCTCGGAGATTTGCGCGGGCGCAGTTCACGTCCGCTTGCGTCTCGCGCCAGCAAAGTGTTCAAAAGGAGCGCGGAGACAATCGTTCAGGGAGGAGCAAGTATGTGACCAGTGCGGGAGGCCGGGGGACGATTGCAGTTTGTCGATGCAGACGGAAGAAAATGAATGTTTTAGCGGATATGTCGACGCGGCGGTTTTCGGGCTGCTCGCCGGCGAGTGTTCAAAGTATTGCACAGTTCATATGCATGGGGCGGCGCCCGATCCGTATATCGGCGAGAGCCACAAGTCTGTATAATCCTTGCCGAAGACGGTTTCCAGCCACGCCAGCCTTTGGGAACGAGTCCGCTTTTTTGGGTGCAAGTATTTATGATGGCGAACGGGAATCGGGTGGCACCGGAAGACAAGCAGACTCAGGAAACCAAAAAACCCTACAACAAACCAGCATTCCGATTCGAGCGTGTGTTTGAGACGCAGGCGCTGAGTTGCGGGAAAGTTCAAAGTGTGATGGCGCAGTGCCATCGTAACCGCAAGACTTCTTAGCAAGGCTGGAGGCCCGCTTGTCAGACTAAGGCGACGCCGCATTTCGCGCAGACATGATCGTCCCTTTACTAATTAATGCCGACTGCAACGCCCCCACCGCATGCCCTTCCATGCACGACGTTCCACAAGCCCAAAGGGGAACTCTCCAAGATTCAGCGACGACTCTCCTCGGAGTGGGGCAGGAATCATCCATTACGCCGGTGATCTATCGGTTCTCTCTCAGTCTGTGCGATGCTGATCGCGCTCTAGCGCACGGTGCCCGTGCGCGTCGTCGTCGACAATTCGATGAAGAAGTCGTAGCCGCCAGCGGTCACCTCGTCTCCGTTGCGGGTCGTGTTTCTCTGACAACTCCCGGGAGCTGAATATGAAACGTGTTGTCCTAGGTATTGTGTTCACGTTGATTGCGCCGGCGCTTGTGGGCCAGGCCGCGCCGCACGTTTCGCGGGGAGTTGTCTCGGATTGGACGCAGCATCATGTCCTGTACCCGGATTCGAAAGACGATTCCGCGATGGCCCGGATCCGAAGAGATCCGCGCTGGGTGCAGAATTGGTATCTCCGCCATCGCGAGGTCTGGTGGCCGAAACGCCCTCCCGTGCCCCGCAAGGGCAGCCGCAGAGACTGGAGCGTGCCTCTGGGGGTGCCCGGGTTTGGGCCGCTGTGCGACTTTACATTCGCCATTGGTACCATGACGGGGTATGGCAGCGTCGACACAACAGAAATTGCCTATAATGAGCCCTTCGGCAATGTCGGCGGGCTCCTCGGCACCGGCGGCACTCTCACGGTGACTGGCAGCAATGAGATTGGTACATACCCGCTGTATCCAGGTGGGCCAGCCACGATATCTAGCCCAAGCGGGCAGTTCGAGTACGATAATGTTTTCCTGCCCTCGAGCGACCCCCTGATTGATACTGTCGGTGGGCCTCTCTTCCGCGGCGGCGGGCTGGAGATCAATTTGTGGGCCACCGCTCCCGATAACTACACATTTTATGATTTCGATGGTACTAGTTATACCAACATCGGTAACAACGGATCATTCACCTTAAACGTCGACCCGGGCGGGGGCCAGACTTACCCCGCTAAGTTTGTATTTGACGTGACCGCAGCCCCAAGCTGTACGAACGACTTCGTGGCGATCGGCCTCCCGGCAACCGCCAAGTCGGGCGGTCAAGCCAATATCATCGGAGTGAACAACCTCTATAGCGGCAGCGCCGGTGCGCTGTGTTCGAGCGGGCCGAAAGTGATGTTCGCCTATGCCTCAGGCACCGGGCAGGTGCCGGCACCCGTGGTCATCTCGCAGAGTGGGAAACAGATTGCCTACGTTGAGAATCTCACTACGGGCAGCTCCTACTTCCACGTCCTGACCATTGGCACCACGGGAACTAACGGGGCTAGCGCAACCGCGGCAGTCGTGCCCGGCAGTGCCGGGGGGAACAACGCCCTGGACCAGAGAGTGCTGCTTTCGCCGGACGGCGGCACCACCAACCAAAGCTCCACGAATTCCGTTTTCGTCGTTTTCACATCCAACGATGACGACGATGTCGCCTATGCTACTACCTATAGCATGGCTGGGAGTGGCTCCGGCTACCTCTATAAGATCAGCAACGTATTCAACGGCAGTGCAGTCCCAACGATCGCTTGGAGCGTGCCGATTGATGCAGTTCCGTCAACTCCCGTGTACGACTCGGTATCGAACAAAGTCTTTTTTACGGATAGCAAAGGTCGTATCGATTATGTGACGGACATTGGCACGTCACCGCCGGTTGTGTATAGCACGGTCTTGGCTGGCGGCGCTACGTCCGAGAATCCAGTAACCGTCGATAGCACTAATCAGATGGTTTACGCTTCCTTCAACTCCAACGGGACCAACGCCGTGGTGGTGCAAGCCCCCACCAGTATGGAGAGCGCCGTCTCCGTAGCCGTGGGCACCGAGAGCACGATCTACACAGGACCGTACGACCCGGACTTTAACAACGCCTGGTATACCGGATCGGGGACACCGCTCATGTACGTCGCCGGAACGGGCACCGGGACGCTTCCGACCCTGTACAGCGTCGGGTTCAACGGCAGTGGCGTGATGAACAGCAGCGCCAACACTACAACGGCAGCTCTGGCCACCGGCATGGCGGACTCGTCGCCGCTTACGGAGTTCTACAACGCTGCGCTCGGGAAGGACTACATTTTCGTTGGGGTCACGGACAATTGCATAGCTACCACCGGCGGCGGAACTGCCGGCTGCGTCATGAGCCTGGATATCACCGGCGGCTTTCCAACCGTCAATGCCAACAGCACCGCGCTGCCCGCCGCTGGCGGGACAAGCGGCATCGTAGTGGATAACAACAGCAGTCTCACCGGAGCTTCGAGCATTTACTACGCGACCAAGACCGGGGCGGCCCTGGTCAAAGCCACGCAATCCGGGCTGAACTGATCCGAGTGCGCGGCGGCTGCCCGTGCCGCGCAGGCGGGGAGCCATTCACAACGCAGGCCTGGTGTGGTGCCTCATGAAAGAGGTACGGAGCTTTGTTTGCTCGCGCCAGGGCAAAGGCTACATTTCCCGCCGGCCTTCCATGGCCTTCAGCATGGTGACTTCGTCGGTGTATTCGATGTCGCTGCCGACTGGAATTCCCATGGCGATGCGGGTGACGCGCAGTCCCTGGCGCTTCAGTTGCTGGGAGAGGTAAGTGGCGGTCGCTTCGCCCTCGACCGTGGGATTGGTGGCCAGGATGACTTCTTCGATTTCGCCGCCGCTGACGCGGGTGATCAGGTTCGCGATGCGCAACTGTTCCGGACCCACTCCGTGCAATGGCGAGATCGAGCCGTGGAGCACGTGGTAGACGCCGTTGAAATGGCGCGTCTTCTCGATGGCGGCGATGTTGGTCGGTTCTTCCACCACGCAGACGAGTTTTTGATTGCGGGTGGGACTGGTGCAGTATTCGCAGGGATCGACGTCGGTGATGTTGTTGCAGATCGAGCACAAATGCAGCTTGGCCTTGACGTCGCGAACGGCGGAGGCTAGAGCTTCGGCGTCATCCTCGCTTGATCGAAGAATATGAAAGGCGAGGCGCTGGGCGCTCTTGCTGCCGATTCCCGGCAGCTTCTTGAGTTCGTCGATGAGGCGGGTCATCGGTTCGGCAAAACGAGACATAGCGATTTTGTAACTTCGTAATCGGGTAATTTGGTAATTTGAAAACCGGCTGGCCGCGGGGTTCAGATTGCAAAATTACAAAATTGCCAAATTACAACATGCCTCCTAGTCCGCCGAGCATTCCGCCGAGGCTCGATTGCATGGCCTGATCGACTTTGCGGCTGGCTTCGTTGAGTGCGGCCATCACCAGGTCCTGCAGCATTTCTACGTCTCCGGCTTTGACTGCTTCGGGGTCGATCTTGATCGCCAGGAGCTGCTTGCGGCCGTCCATTTTGACGGTGACGGAGCCGCCTCCGGCGGTGGCTTCGACCACGGTCTGCTCCATCTTCTTCTGCAGCGTCTCGTACTGCTGCTTGGCCTGCGACATGAGTTCCTGCAAATTGAATCCAGACATAAGAGAATTTGTAATTTTGCAATTTTATAATTTGGTAATTTCAAAACCCGGGGCCGATGGGTTTTCAAATTACAAAATTACCCGGTTACCAAATTACAAAATGCTTTATCCTTTCTCCCGATAATCGATCACGGTGCGGATTTCGGCTCCGAACTTTTCTTTCATGCGCTGCACGATTGGGTCTTGTTCGGCGCGGCTGCGCGCGCTTCCATTTGATGCTGCTGTCGATGCTCGGCGTGGCGCAGCCGCCGATTGCGGTGGTCCCCCGGGTTCGACTTGCAACCTGATCGGTCTTCCGGCCAGACCGCTGGCGGCGGCGCTGGCCACGCGGCGCGCTTCGGCAGGGAATGACATTTCGATCATTGTGCTCGAAGCTTCTGCTTTTGCGATCAGCGCATTTCCGTTCAACGTCCACTCGGCGTTTTCCAGCATCGAGACCAGCATGGGTTGATCGCCCAGCGCGTTGAGCACGGCGTTGCGAAGAGACTCGGCATTCACCTCGACCTTCGCGGCCGCCTGCACTTCGGCGATCACTTCGGTGCGAGCGACTGGCTGCGGTTCGGGTGCTAGCGACATCTCTGCAACTGCCGGCGCGGACGATCCCATGATGACGACGTTGGCGGGTGAACCGGCGCTTACTCCTCCGGACGACTCCGCTTTGGGAGTGCCTTTGCGCGCGGAGTCGGCTGCAAAGGGCGAAACTGAATTCGATCTTGCCGATGCGGGCGGCTCGTTGCGCCGGACTTCCGTGGACGAAGCGAGCACCGGCCGGGGTGTGGTGCGGGCTGGCGCGGAAGCGGATGCTGCATCGCTCAGCAACTGCTCGATGGGCAGCAGACGCTGCGCGTGCGCCATTTTCAGCAGTCCCAGTTCGAGGTGGAAGCGCTGCTCCTGACGGTATCCGAGTTCTCCGTGGGTGCGCAGCATGATCTGCAGATGCCGCGTCAGGTCTTCTTCGCTGAACAGAGCGGCGATACGGCCCGCGCGGGCTCGCTCGTCAGACGAAACCTGCAGCAGCGGCGAGTCTTTGCCCGCGATCTTGGCCACCGTGACATTTCTCAGGAAGCGCACTAGCTGACGCGCGAAGTGGGTGGGACTGTGGCCTTCGCCGATCAGTTCGTCGACCAGCACCAGGATTTTTTCACTGGAACTTTCCGCGACCGCTTGCATCACGGTTTCGAGCGCCGCAGCGGGAGCGGAACCGATCAGGCTGCGAACGGCGTCGGCGGTCAGGCGGTCGGAAGTGGAGGCGATGGCCTGGTCGAGAATGGAGAGCGCGTCGCGCATCGAGCCGTCGCCGGCTTCGGCCAGCAGGGCGAGCGCGTCTTCGTCGGCGGGAATATTTTCTTTCGTGACGATGTCGCGGAGCTGACCCATGATGTCGTCGAACTTCATCGCGCGATAACTGAAGTGCTGGCAGCGCGAGCGGATAGTTTGGGGAATATCCTCGGGCTGCGTGGTGGCCATCATGAAGATGACGTGGCTGGGGGGCTCTTCCAGCGTTTTGAGAAGGGCGTTGAAGGCCGCGTCGGTGATCTGGTGGGCTTCGTCGAGAATATAGATTTTGAAGCGATCGCGCGCCGGACGGTAGCGCGCGGCTTCGCGCAACTCGCGGATTTCATCGATGCCGCGATTGGTGGCCGCGTCAATTTCAATCACGTCCACGGAGTTGCCGTTGCGAATCTCAGTGCAGGAATCGCAAACGCCGCAAGGCTCGGCCACCGGCTTTTCCGACGAGCGGCAGTTCAGGGCCATAGCCAGGATGCGGGCCACCGTCGTCTTGCCGATGCCGCGATGGCCGCTGAAGATATAGCCGTGCGCGATGCGGTCCTGCGCGATCGCGTTTTGCAGGGTACGGGTAACGTGTTCCTGGCCGATGACGTCGGAGAATTTCTGCGGCCGGTATTTGCGCGCCAGGACCTGATAGCTCATGCGAATCCATGATTATACAGTCTCACGCGAGTGCGCTTCGGGCCGCGAGCTTCGGGCTTCGAGCGAGCCGTGTGCCCTTGCAGCTCGTGGCTCGCGGCCCTAGCGCTTGCGCGGCTGCGTCCGGCGGGTTACGCTCTTGAAACGCTTTTACTGCGATACGGGGGAGAATCGCCTATGCAACTGAGAATGAGCACGCGACAGGTGGCGGGCGTGCTGGTGTTGGATTGCAGCGGTCGAGTACTGTTCGGCGAAGAATCGGCCAGCCTGCGCGACACGGTCAAGAAACTGCTGGACCAGAGCCCGAAGCTGGTGATGAATCTGCGCGAAGTGAATTACATCGATAGCGGCGGGCTGGGAACGCTGGTTTCGCTTTACACGACAGCCCGCAACGCGGGCGGCGCAATGAAACTGGCGAGTGTGAGCCGGAACGTGGGCGACCTTCTCCAGCTCACCAAGCTGCATACTATTTTTGAAGTGTTCGAGGACACAGAAGCGGCGGCGCAGTCGTTCAAGAGGGGTGCAGCTTAACGGGCCGAGGGAAGAGGCGATTTTGGATGTCGAGCCCCGGAAGAGTGTTGCGTGAGAACTCGGTCGTCCCTCCGGGACTTGAAATCACTATCTTCCACTTTTCCCAGCGCTGAAGCGCTGGGCTAAGCTGGGTCGCCCCTTTCGGGTTGGATTTTCCTGCGCTTCGTTCCACGGGATTACCCGCAAGTTGGTTCGCACGCATACGCTGAAGGGGCGGCTGATTTCGAGGAATTTCCGGTATCGCTAAAGCGATACTCTGATGCGAATCCGGCTGCGATTAATTGAGGTCGTACAGTACCAGCGGAGTCGGGGACATTCCGTTATTGCCGCCTGCGTTGTCCAGGAGCACCAGAGTGGTAATCGATCCGTTCGCCGGCCACGCGGCGGTGGGGGCATAGGTAGCAATTGGCGTCTTGTTCCCGTTTACGGTCACGATCATCCAATAGCCAGCGGCGAGGAAGGGAAGGTTCTGGTAGGTGGTCGCCTGCCCGTTGCCGAGGTGGGGAACCTGAGCTGCGTAATTGGTGATGTCCGTGGTGCCGGAGGGGACGAAATAAACATCGGCGCCGTTCGTGGGTCCGCTGGGCGATGCGTTGATGACGCGGAATTCGACGTAGCCCGTCGTCGGCGGGGTGTTGAAGTCCTCGAACGCCTCGGCGATGGCTTCGGTGCTGTATCCATCCAACACAACGGTGTATGGCGTGGCGCCGATCAAATTGGCATCGATATTTGCGGGGACGATCGCGCCGCTGTTCGTGCTGGTGTTGCCGGTAGTAAACGCTTCGATTGGGATACTGCCCGAAGCTACATTCGTGTAGGTGGCGGGGGTCGAGGGGGTTGGCGAAACTGCGTCGAATGCCATGTCGGTGACGATCTTCGATCCGTTGAAATAGACATCCAGGTTATTGGGCGCGTCGGGGACGGCATTGATCACGCGAACCTGCGATTGATTCGTTGATCCGCAACTGGTAGCGACGATGCTCAAGGCGGCAAGGGCCAACGTAAGCGGCAGGGCCTTCAACAAGCGGGACAATTCATTATTCTCCAAAAGGCAGTTTGGCGGTGAACGAGAAGGTTTGTCAACAGCTTGTAAGAGTGGTTCGCTGGGCCTCGGTCGAGGCCCGGTTCCTTTTCTCGCAGGGTTGCAGCGACGCGCATAGTTGGCGCAGGTGCGGTTCGCCCGCGATTAATCGATGTCCTGCAACAGCAGCGGAGTTTGATTCATTCCGTTACCGGACTGGTTGTCATAGAGCACCACGGTGAAAATGGCTCCGGTTGGCGGAAAGTAGGGATAGCTAAGGAGTGGCGTCGTGGAACCGTGCAACGTAACGACCACTGAGAGACCGGTGCTGCCGGGATAGGTAAGGGACTGATAGCTACTTCCCTGGGTCTGGGCAAGGCCAGAAATCTGGGGGATGACGCTGCCGCCGATGTTCGTGTTGGGAGGGATTATGTAAACGTCCACACTGCCGGCTGTGGTATACGATGCGTTGATGACGCGGAATTCCACGTCGCCCGTCGTCGGCGTCGTGTTGTTGTCCTGGACAACAAAGGCAGTAGCGTTGTTGGTGCCGCTTAGAGATCCATACAGAACCACCGTGTAGTCATTGGAGCCGCCGAGGGGAGAGGTAATGGGGTTGGCCCCGAAAATGGGGCTAGTGGTGCTGCCAGCCACGTATGCCTGGATCCCGACGGTGCCCGACGCTACACTGAGGTATTGCGCGGGGGGGGTGGTCGGCTGAACATTGCCGAAGGATATGCTGCTCACGACCTTGGTTGAGTTGAAATCGACATCCAAGTCGGAGCTGGGAATGGCATTGACCACACGAATATGCGCTTGATTCGAGCCACAACCTGTGGCAATGAGGCTCAGGGCGGCAATCGCCAACATAATGGGCAGCGCTTTCAACAATCGAAACATGTTATCGATTCTCCAGAAGGCAGTTTTGTGGATTAAGACCATGGGATGCACATATCGTAACCGCTGGTTTTATGGGCATGTGTAAATTTTTGTATTGGAGAATCTAGGTTACCATGATTTTCCCGTGAGCATTGTCTGCGGGGTCCGGCAGATCTTGTCCAAAAAGTATTGATTTGTGAAGCGGCGATTCCAATCTTCTACGGCGAAGGCCGGGGGAAAAACCCCGGAGGATAGGCGGGCGCGCGTCGTGCGCTGCATACGGGACTTGCCGGCGGGAACGGTGTCGAGCTACGGAGCAATCGCGCGCGCTGCGGGTTGGCCCGGAGCTGCCCGTCAAGTGGTGCGGGTCCTGCAACAAGTTCCCGGATTGCCCTGGCACCGTGTGGTCGGCGCGGGCGGGGCCATCAAGCTGGGCGGAGAAAATGCGGCGGAGCAAAGATTCCGCCTGCGCATGGAAGGCGTTGCCTTTCGTGGGGCGCGCGTGGATATGAAGCGGCACGAGTTTCACTGGAAGCAGTTGCCGGTTGCCACCTTCCAGTTGCCAGTACCTCGTACCCGGTCGCGGCGGACCTGAATACTGGCAACTGGGTACTGGCAACTGATTTACAACGGCAAGTTGCCCTCCAGCAAGTCGTAGAGGCGGTTCGCCGGAACTCGCAATCCGATATAAAAACTTCCGAACAATGCATAGACGGCGCTGACTTGGTCGAAGCGCATCTCGTAGATGAGCTTCTTGAAAACCAGGGGATCGTCGGCGAACAAGTCGACGCCCCACTCCCAATCATCAAAGCCAATGGAGCCGGTGATGATCTGTTTCACCTCGCCGGCATAGCGGCGTCCGACGAGACCGTGCTCGTTCATCTGGCGCTGGCGTTCTTCCATGGGAAGCGTGTACCAGTTCTTTTCTTCGCCGCGGCGGCGATCCATGGGATAAAAGCAGAGGTAGCGGTTCGGCGGCATGGTGGGAAAGAGGCGCGGCTTCATCGCTTCTTTCTGGCGCGCGATTATTTCCTGGATGGCGCGGTTCCATGCTTCCGAGTGCGGCTCCACTCCCTCATCGGCTAGCGCCTTGTAGGTTTTCAGCGTCGATTCGTAGAGACCCAGCTCAATCACCGACAAATAGGAAGTCGCGGGCTCGAGGAAGTCGTTGAGCCGGAGGCGCGCCACGTCGAGCTCGGCCTGATTGAGCTGGTCGAAGCTGTTGCGGAAGTGGACCAGCATCAGGTCGCCCTTGTGTCCCAGCAGCGAGAACAGCGCAGACTGGCCGTCGGACTTTCCTTCGGACTCGGCTTCCATCTCGGCCAGCAGCAGCGCGGCTTGGTTCGCAATCTCGCGACGGTCGTTGTCGGGAAGGGCGCGCCACGCGGTCCGGCGGAAGCGCATCATCTGGTGAAGAGTGGCGTAGCCTTCCAGCGTCAGGGGGACGGCGGGGAGAGTTGCGGGATGATTTGGATGCATGGATTTGTGGTTGTCCTTGTCTGCAGCAGTTATTGTAATCAATCGGGTCATTTGGCCATCGGGTCATCGGGCCATCGAGAGTCAAAGGCATCACCCGATGCCTAACCCCGGGTATCCTCCCTGCCACGGGGCGCGGATTGCCCGAGTGCACGCCGGTGTGCTACAAGCAGCTTATGCGCAAATGGATGAACGATCGTTTAAAGCGCCGCAAAAAGGCCGGAGATGGCGCCAGCAAGGAACCGGCCAAGGCACCCGAGCCCTTGCAGCCAAAGTACTATGACAACGAGCCCGCTGTGGCGGAGGAAGTTCGCGCGGAAGTCCCAGTCGTAGTTCCTGCCATCGAGTCGCGCGGGGAGTCGCGCGGCCCGTCGAAGCCGGAGCCTGAGCCGGCGCTGGACTCGGTACCGGTTGCGGCAGGCGGGGCGGTTGCCGCGAAACCACGCACGTCGCGCCGTCGTCGCGGCCGCGGAGGCCGGGGCGGATCTCGTCAGCGACCGGCAGTTGCTACGCCTGCACCCGTGGTCGCAACCGAACCATCGGCGGCTGTAGCCTCCACGGACGAAGCCACCGCCCCGGAAGCAGCGGTTGCCCCGCAGTTGCCGGCGGAAGTTGCGTCTCATACTGCGCCGAGTGAAGCTGCACCTGCCGAAGCGGCGCCGGTTCCAGTTGCGCCAGCCCCGGCGCGCGCCAGCAAGGGAACGGTCGTGCTGGCCATTGGGCTGCCGGGGTCGGGCAAGAGTTCGTGGTTCAAGCGGCACAACATTCATCCGCTTTCTAGTGATCTGCTGCGCGAACTGCTTTTCGATGATGCGCAGGAGCAGCGCTTCCAGGATCTCGTGTTTTCGAACCTGCGATCCATGCTGAAGGCGAGGCTGATTGCCCGCCGTCCGATGAACTATGTGGATGCGACGAACCTTACGCCGCACGACCGCCACAGCTGGATCAAACTGGCCAAGGATTACGGCTACGATGTGCAGGGATTGTTCTTCGATGTCCCGCTGGAGATTTGCATGGAACGACACCAACGACGTGGCCGCGCGATCTCCGAAGAAATCATGCGCAAGATGGCGGGCAAGTTGAAGGCCCCGACGTTCGAGGAGGGTTTCTCGAAGATCACGGTGGTGCGGGTGAAGCAAAAAGAGGATGCGGCAGGGTAGAGACGGCGGAAACAGTCGTTGGTCGATGGTCGTTAGTCGTTGGCAAACCCGCGAACGACTAGCGACCAACGACCGCCGACCAAACCGGCTCTCAGCCCTTGAGATAGGGCAGGAGTTCTCGAAACGCGGGCGCGCCCGACGAACGCAGCAGTTCGTAGGTCATCATCTCGGCCGAGGAAAGAATAGCGCCTGCGGCGCGCATGCGATCCAGACCGATGCGCCAGTTTAGTTCTGTCCGCGAACTGACGGCATCGGAAGCGACGTGTACCAAATAGCCTTCCCGTAGCGCTCCCAGCGCGGTTTGCATCACGCAGATGTGCGTTTCCATGCCGCACAGAAGTACGGTCGTCCGTTGCCCCGGTAAGCGCTTCAGCAAGGAGCAGAAAACTTCGCTGCCGAAGCAGGAGAACATCTGCTTGTCGATGGGCGGAGCGTTCGGCAGCATGGACGCGATGTCGGGCACGGTGTTGCCCAAACCCTTCGCGTATTGTGTCGTCACCAGCGCGGGGATCTTCAGGATTCCAGCCAGGCGAATGAGTAACTGTACGTTTCGCACCAGCCGTTCTTTTTCCCAGATCGGCGGCAGCAATTTTTCCTGCATGTCGACGACGATGAGAGCGCATTGCTCGGCCGCAAGTGGACGGCGCGCCATCTCGGCGTAGTCGCTATCAGTTGGGATTGTTCCTGACAAAGTTTGAGGGAGAGTTCCGCTGCTGGACATGGTAACTCCTGGCACCGCTGCCAGAGATTCTAACGCGACTCGGTTGTGTTGCGCGTGCGTTGCGACAAGAGCGGTGAAGAGGGCACGCGGTTTTGCAGTCTTCGCAAAATGAATTAGAATTCTGCTGTAGCCTCGTCGTTCAACGGTAGGACATCTGCCTCTGGAGCAGAGTATCGGGGTTCGAATCCCTGCGAGGCTGCCAGCCTTTTCAGCGCGTGGATTTACTCCGCAGAGAGTCGCGGAGGTTGACCTTCCTTAAGAAAACTCTGATTAAGTCCAAGCTGGCGAGACAGGAGGCGCTGAAAGCGCGACCCTCAGTGGCTGAAGCCGCTTGTGTAGCGGGTTCTGGCGGCATGGCTGAAGCCATGCCCTTTCAAGGCTCTCCGTTAAACGACCTAATCGAGGCTCTTTAAGAACACGGCTCCCCGAAGAAATACGGCTTTTCAATTCAGAGGCGATTGTGACGGGTCGGTCAGAGCGATCAATTTTCCAAGCGGATAGTCTTGCTGGGTAAGAGGAGACTCGGGCTCAGGGTTGACGATAGTCAGCACCTCACCGCTGAGGACTCCGCGGATGACCAGGCAGTCACCGTCGATGGCGACAACCCGGTATCTCTCGTCGAAGATTGACATCCTCTCTGCCATGGAATAATTGGATGCGCAACTTCATAGCTGCGATTCTTGACTTGATGCGGACGCCGACAAAAACAATCCAGTTATCGCAGCGAAGTGTGTGCGCGAGAACTCGGACTCGGTCGTCCCTCCGGGACTTGAACCATTTGTTCCACTTTCCCAGCGCTGAAGCGCTGGGCTAAGCTCGGTCGTCCCTTCGGGACTGGAATCTCCTGTGCTTGAGTCCACCGGATTGCCCGAAAACGCGTTCTCACGCACACACTGAACCGCTGCGCGACCCCAACATCAGGTACAACATCGGCTCTTTCCGAAGCCGGTTACTACCGGGTAATCTTGCGTCCTAGTTTCCGACCGGAGAACACGGATCAAGCTTTGGCCCGTGCTGCATCTCGCTGCGATGAGCGCCGGGTTTCGGCGCCATCCAGGTAGCAGTCTTGTTGGAGATGGCGCGAGTGCGCGGAAACGACGGCGTAGGGTAGACCCAGAAAACGCTTGGCAGCGATTCCGGTCACTTCGAGGCCATTGAAGTGTTCCGGCCCTACCTTGCCTAGAATCCGATGCAGTGCGTGCTGGATTTTCTTCGCCCCAAGCGCGCCAAAAAACATCACTTTCACTTCCGACGCGATAAAAAAGAAACTCCATCCGGCGGCGCGAATCTTGCGATCGAGAGCGAGGGCGCTGGGTGTCTTCACCATGCTCCAGCGCCCCGAGTAGGGTTCACTCTCCAACTTAAGGAGCTGTGGCCATTCCGACATCAGGATGGTGCCGACCTGAACTTCCTGTGGCATGGAAGACTCTCTCCGAGCCTAGCTATCGCAAGCTCTTGATTCTGCACGAAATGCATGGTGCCCGATGGGACGGACCCACTGCTCCTATCGCGCCTCAAGTCTGGTACTTTTTCTGACGAAGTACTGTGCAGAATGGCTCACTTTCAGAAATCCAACCAATTAAAAAAGCTTGATGGAGCGAGGTCACAATTCATGGCAGAGAAATGTCTCTCAGGATTAGAATTGCAGTTAATGGGGACCTCTTCGCCAGCGAATAAGCAAGGCCGGGAGTTCAATCCCAGCACCTTCCTCGCAACCATTGGCGAGGGCAGGAAGACCCTGACTTTTGCCAGGAAGCAGAGAATCTTCGCGCAAGGGGACGCGGCGAACGAGGTCTTTTATATCCAAAAGGGCAAGGTCAGGCTTTCCGTCGTCTCCAAGACGGGCCGGGAAGCGACCATCGGCTTGTTAACGGACGGAGACTTCTTTGGCGAGAGCGCGCTGGTGGGCCGGACTCAGCGCATGGGATCAGCGGCGGCCCTGACGGATTGCGAAATTCTGCGGATCGACAAGAAGGCGATGATCGATGCGCTGCACCGCGAACACTCGTTTTCCGATCTGTTCGTGGCCTATTTGCTGGCGCGGAATATCCGTTACGAAGAGGATCTGGTCGACCAGTTGTTTAACTCCAGCGAAAAGCGGCTGGCTCGAATCCTTCTTCTGCTCGCTCATTTTGGCAAGGAAGACGTGCCCGAGACTGTGATCCCAAAAATCAGTCAGGAGACTTTGGCCGAGATGGTCGGAACGACTCGTTCGCGGGTCAGCTTTTTCATGAACCGGTTCCGGAAACTGGGTTTTGTCGATTACTCGGGCGGCCCGGAAGGCGGGCTGCAGGTCCACAGTTCGCTGCTTAACGTAGTTCTGCACGACTAGCCATTCTCCGCAGCGCAAATCCATAAGAAATCAGATAACGGCGGCTTGTATGAAATCGAGAGTGCATTCCACGGTTTGAGCAATCTTGAGCAGCTTTCCAACTCCAAGTGTCTGAGAATGGGTTCTTGAAGGTGAACCATGCCCCCATCGCAGTATCCGGCACCCCAAGGCGCAGTACTTCTTTGCATCGACGATAACAAGGACGTGCTGGAATGCGAGAAATTGTTCCTCGAGAGCTTCGGGTATACGGTCCTGACGGCTCCCAGTGGCGGTAAGGGATTAGAACTGGCGTCTATGCACTCGATTGACGTTGTGATCGTTGATTACCTCATGCCCAAAATGAACGGGCGCGAGTTTGCCATCGAAATGAGGCGACTCCGGCCGCAAGCGTCCATCATCCTGCTCACCGAGGCGACGGACGTTCCGAAGCACATGTTGAACCTGATAGATGCCCTGATCGCCAAGGATTGTTTAGCCAGCGAGTTGTTGCCCGCGATCGCACAATTACACGGATGCGGATGGATCCCTCCGCCTTCGTATGACGCATGACGTTGGAGGAGTCGGCGATGAGAATCTTGCTGTTTGCAGGCCTTGTTTTGGTGGTGCTCGGCATTGCATCCCTGGTCGTGCCCGTTCCCCATACCGAGAGGGAGGGCATTAAGGTTGGAGGCACGAACTTCGGGGTTCAGACCAGTCACAGCGAGCGGGTTTCGCCGATCATCAGTGTTGTGCTGATCGCAGGCGGGATCGCGCTGGGCGTTGCTGGTTCGCGTTCGCGAAACTGACGGTCGTTGGCAAGTCGTTCTGCGCGCCTCGTTGCGGGCAACAGAGCGCCATACAAAAGTGTCGCGAAAAGTGTGCAAATTTGAACAGACACGGCCCGGCCTATCGTGGATGATCGTGACACGATGTGGGGCCAAATTATGTCTAATTACCCAGGACGCAAGACGATTCTCTGCATCGACGACGATGACAGCATGCTGGGCTACCAGCGAGCACTGCTCGAAAGACGTGGATTTGAGGTGCTCACTGCCGACTCCGCACGACAAGGTTTGCAAATTGCGCTAGCCTGTGCGGTCGCTGCCGTGATTGTCGACTACCACATGCCCGAGATGGATGGGCATGAAGTCGCGACTGAGTTGAAGCGCCTCCGGCCGCAACTTCCGATCGTCATGGTCTCCAGTGACGACAAGGTTCCAGAGCAGGCATTGAGTGTTGTGGATGCCTTCGTCCCCAAGGACGAAGCGCCCAGCCGCTTACTGCCGGTGATCACTCGAATCTGCGGCGAGTGCCCTCCGGCGCCGAACGCTCTTCCACTGCCAACCGGCGAGAGGGATGTGCCGGTTTCGCCAAGGCCGTGGAGAATCCGGAACGGGAGTGCCCAATTCTGAGAAACCTGCCTTTCCCCGGCACCTCGTCGCTCACCGATTAGGACATGCAGGCAGATCGTTCTGACGCCTAGAGTGAATCCCGGATTGCTGCGACCGCCGGAAAATGCTGGATTACGCCCGACAGAGACGGGGCGAGCCCCGTCTCTACACAAGCGGGTTACAAGCAATACTGCAACTGTTCTAAGCTCCGCCAACTTCTCGAGCGTTGGCCTTATACAACACTCCGTCCGCTCACCAGGTTGATGATCAGCACCACCACCGCAATAACCAGCAGCAAGTGAATGAGCGCTCCGCCCACGTGGAGGCTGAAACCAAGAAGCCACAGGATCAGAAGCACAACGAAAATTGTCCAAAGCATGATTGATCTCCTCTGCTTATTTGAGGGTCGCCGAAATGAGCGTCCCCGGGAAACTCATCTGTTATCTTGCCGACCCAACTGGAGCAAGCGACTTCCCGCACTCCAGGCAAGACGATTTGGACCGCGATGTGATTAACCCGCAAAACGGGCACATCCTCTGCGAGGCAAAACCGCGATCCGGTGGCGTAAGCGACGCAAACAGCTTGGAGATGGCAGCATTGACGGAGGCAAGCCGTCTATGAAAGCGATCGCGCAATCGGCGAAGAGCGCGTTCCATCACGATCCACCTTCGTTTTTCTCCCCATGCACGAGTGGTTCCGCGATGAGGCAAGTGGCCGAAGTGCGGTTAAGGAGGGTCTCCCTTTCCGCATTTCAGCCAAGCCAAAGATGACACGTCAGGGGCTTGCCATTCTGTGCAAGATTGCTCACACCTGCCGAAAAGTGTCAGCCCCCACGCAGCGGAGACCGGCTCGCTGGCTTTACATATCGGCGAAAGTGAGCAATGCAGACCAGCTATGCTCGCGTCGGTTGAGCGATCATGAACGCTGAGACGAGACGCTTCTGTTCTCTCTTTCAGGTTGCCTGAACTAAGTCAGCCCATCTGGAGTCTTCCCCTCTTAGTTCAAGAGATCTGTTCGAGAGATCTCATAAGGAACAATTTCATGAAAAAGATAACCTCGCTGCTGTTGATGAGTTTGATCGGCCTTGGTGGAACCCTCGCGTGGGCTGGCTCGGATCGCGAAAACACGGTCGAGCGCATGCAAAAATCCGTGGATGTTCTCCAATCGATTATGGCAACGCCTGACAAAGGTATCCCGGAAGAGGTATTGAGCGGTGCGAAGTGCATCGTCATCGTGCCCAACCTAGTCAAAGCTGGCTTCATCATTGGCGGCAAGCACGGACGTGGCGTGGCCTCCTGCCGTACGCCGGAAGGATGGAGCGCTCCCGCATTCGTCTCGGTGGGCGGCGGAAGTTGGGGATTGCAGATCGGAGTCGAAGGCGTGGACCTGGTTCTTCTGGTCATGAACGACCGTGGTTTGCAGCATCTGCTTTCCAGCAAGTTCGAACTTACCGGTGAGGGATCGGTGGCAGCGGGCCCGGTGGGCCGTCATGCATCGGCCGGAACCGACTGGACACTGAATACTGAAGTACTAACCTATTCGCGCGCGAAGGGCGCGTTCGCCGGCTTGACGCTGGAAGGTGCGGTAGTGGAGCAGGACAACGACTCCACGCGCGCCATCTATGGCAAGCACATGATGTTCCGCAGCATTCTTTCGGGCAGGGTGGCAACGCCACGAAGCGCGGATGCGTTTGTGGCCGCTGTCTCCGACGCGGGTCACCAGGCCCACATCGCAGAAGTCCAATAAGACAAGAAGTAAGTTGACAAGCATTTGCTGAGAAAACACGACTCTCCGCTGACCGAGACCGCGTACCGGTTTCGGTCAGTTTTTTCCGACCTCGGAACTCCGCAACCTGAGCCCCAGAGCAGGAGATGCTTTTTCATACTTCGGCCGAAGTACTCAGCAGCAGTATGCAACTGGCAGTACACAACAGGAGATACAAAATGAAATTGAATTGGATATGTGGGTTACTCTTCGCAACCGTTCTCAGCATCGGTGCTTCGGCCCAGGTTGGGGTATATATCGGCGCTGCACCACCACCGTTGCGTTTCGAGCGGCGGGGACCGGTTCCGGGTCCGGGCTACGCCTGGGTCGACGGCTACTGGGCACCGAATGGGCGCCACTATCGCTGGGTGGCAGGGCGTTGGGACCGTCCTCCCTACGAAGGGGCAGTTTGGAACCATTCTCACTATGATCACTACCGGCAAGGCTGGCAGTTGCATGAAGGCCACTGGGATCGTGAGAATCACGACGGAGATCATGGACGTGAAGGCGATCGCCACGATCACTAGCGTCCTCGCTTGATAAATGTATGGGAGGAGAGGCGGGCGAGGTGGAGTGCACTCCAAGGAGCCCTTCTCTCCACTGTACGACTTATCCGGCGCGGTATTGATCGGGACCTTGGTCTAAAGGTTGGGCATGGGCGGGAACGCGGCCCGTGATCGCCGAAAAGGCGGCCACTCGGGCACGCACCTCGATCGGCAGTTGCGACGGTTCCGGCGCAGGGCAGTGCAAGGGCTGGTTATCAAAGTCCAAGGAATGCAGGTTGGTACGGACGCTGGCGAAAAATTGCATGGCAGCCTAGCGGTCACACCATGCAGGTTCGGTATTGACGTTGGTTATGCATAGCCGGTGCGGAAAGCTTGACAACAGTGGCGTGCAGGCTTACGATTAGTGTTGAGTAAGTTCCTTTTCTTACCCTTTTAGATACTCTCAGTTAGCCTTTCTGAAAATTGTCTCCTTCTGAGATCGGAGGAGAAGTCTGTCACGACGTTGAGCGGCTGGGGATCTTTCCGACGCCAAACCCAAGCCGATCTAAGGTTCGTGCTGGCAACGGGATTCCTTGCTTATCCGTTGGTCAGACCGTTTTTTGTCAGATCGTCTAGAGACAGAAAGGAACCATGAAAAATATCAAATTTGTTGTGAAGGTGAACCGCGGCGGTGCTCATGCTCCTCAGTATGTGCTGCGGATTGACCGGCTTCCCATTCAGACGACGACCAATCGCAAGCTCGCCCTGATCATGGGGAGATTTACAGCGGAAGATGCGGTTAAGTCCATGCAAAATTCCCACTGCAGCCCAGAGTTAGTATCCGTACGGGTAAGCGCCTAGCATTTCGATGTGTAGCGCGGGCGCCTCGCCCGCGAAGGCTTTTCTACAGACCTCAAGGTCCTGTAGCAGATTGCGAAATGCAGGGAGGCTCCCCTCACAAGACAGCCTCCCTTGGCCATCGAGGGTACATTTCGGCGACACGTCTCTTTCTTGGAAGGGTCATTGATGAGGGCTACGCAAAAACGCGAATGTTCGGAGTGCGGCGGGGAGTTGGTTCTGGCTGTACGCGCAAACCAAACCCAGACGAGTAACGACGGAACGAGCCTGCTGACCAGCGCATTTACGAGCTGGAGATGCGGTACTTGCGGCTCCGCGTTCACCGCAGCGCAACTTCGTGAAGACAAGCGCGAGCGGTCCAGAGCAGCCCTGCACGTTTAAGTGTTTTGGCCGGACGGTAGGGCCGTTTTACCTCAGATACAAAACCCACGTTTCCCGGCTCGGGTTGCGGCGCGGTTGAAGCTGAGCCCCTCTAAAGCATTTCCACCCCCAGCTACGAACTTACGGCGCACAACGCCAATCGCTACGACGGCATCAATCGCCAGGCTCGATCCCGCCCCGATGGAACATCGCCTGTCGGGTGACGCAACTTGCGATAGGATATCTGGCAGGAACGACTTGCCGGCGATCTGAAGCCGCGTCGCAGGGATCCAGCAGGGACCGAGAGCGGTGCAAGGGGGCATGTGATTTGTGTCACTTTCTATAGGCGAGTAAAGTAGTAGAGTTACTTGTATTAGGCGGCGCCGGGGAGGTTGATACCCCGAACCGTCGATTCCAGGAAGCGGGGAGAGTCAAACCATACTATGAAAATCGCAAAGGATGTAACGGAACTGATCGGCCACACGCCACTGGTGCGCCTGAACCGGGTTACGCAGGGCGCGGCCGCCGAAGTCGTGGCAAAATTGGAAAGTCAGAATCCCCTGGCCAGTGTGAAGGACCGCATCGGGGTCAGCATGATTGCCGACGCTGAGCGTGCCGGCCGGATTCATCCCGGGAAAACCATTCTGATCGAGCCGACCAGCGGCAACACCGGAATCGCTCTCGCCTTCGTCGCCGCCGTCAAAGGCTACAAACTGATCCTCACCATGCCCGAAACCATGAGCCTGGAGCGGCGCGTACTGCTGCTTGCCTTTGGCGCGGAGATCGTTCTTACGCCCGGTCCGCGCGGAATGAAAGGCGCGGTTCTAAAGGCCGAGGAACTGCTTGCCAGCACGCCAAACGGCTACATGCTCCAGCAATTTGACAACCTGGCAAATCCGAGGATTCACTTCGAGACTACCGGTCCCGAGATTTGGGAAGATACGGACGGGCGCGTCGATTTTCTGGTCTCCGGCGTCGGCACCGGCGGAACTATCACCGGCGTCTCTGAGTACATCAAGTCGAAGAAACCATCATTCAAAGCCATTGCGGTTGAGCCGATCGATAGTCCCGTCCTTTCCGGGGGAAAGCCAGGGCCGCACAAGATTCAGGGAATCGGCGCCGGTTTTGTTCCGAGCATTTTACGGCGGGATTACATTGACGAGGTCGTCACCGTATCGAACGACGACTCCATTAATATGGCGCGGCGGCTTCCGCTGGAAGAAGGCCTGTTGGTGGGCATCTCTTCGGGAGCGGCGGTGGTTGCGGCATTGCAGGTGGCGCGCCGTCCGGAAAACGCCGGGAAGTTAATCGTTGTGATTCTGCCGTCGTTCGGCGAGCGTTACCTGAGTAGTATTCTCTTCGAAGGACTCCGGAACCAGGCGTTGCAGATTCCGACGACGCCACTTCCGGCCTGATCATTCATGCCGCATCTGGTGTCGCTAATCCGCGAGGACGTTGCCACGGTGCTGGAGCGCGATCCGGCGGCGAAGTCTCGTCTGGAAGTTTATCTCTGTTACTCGGGGCTTCATGCGGTGTGGTTTTATCGCATGAACCACTGGCTGTGGAACCATAATTTCCTTCTGCTGGCGCGTTGGTTGTCGCAGGTGGCGCGCCTGCTCACCGCCATCGAAATCCATCCCGGAGCGAAAATCGGCCGCCGGCTGTTTATCGATCACGGCATGGGAGTGGTCATCGGAGAAACCGCGGTTGTCGGGGAGGACGTCACGCTCTACCAGGGTGTGACGCTCGGTGGAACCGGCAAGGAACACGGGAAGCGGCACCCGACGCTTCTTGATAACGTGGTGGTCGGCGGAGGCGCGAAGATTCTTGGCAACATCACGGTGGGGCGCAACTGCAGGATTGGCGCGGGGTCGGTGGTGCTGCGCAGCGTGCCTGACGATTCCACCGTGGTGGGCGTTCCAGGACACATCATTCTTCGAGAAGGCAAGCGCGTGGTGATCACCGATCCCAAACAAATCAACGACCCGCTTTCCGAGGCCTTGGCCGCAGTTGCGACTGAGGTGAACAAGTTGGCGGAGCGAGTGCATCAACTGGAGGGCAGGGGCGGACACGAACCGCTTTCCGAATCCCTGCAACGGATCATCGAAGATGTCGATTACCAGATTTAGCGGAAGCCGATTAGGCGTTGTGGTTAAACGCGGCGTTTGAAAGAACGTTTGGGGTTGGGCATTGCAAACGGCTTTTCCGGCACTGGCGGACCACGGGTCATGTCCGGGAGTAACTTTCCGGCATCTGGGGCTGCAGCCTAGAATCCGGCGAGTCAAAAGCCGCAATTCCGGGTTTACTATAAGGCAGTTTTATTTTGCCGAAAGGCTATCAGAGGAGACTATGAAAATTGCACAACACTGTGCCGTAATCGTACTTTTTCTTGCTGTCTGCGCCGCGCTGAGCTTCGCCGACGAACCGGGAAGACATCCGGCATATCTCCACGCCCTCACCGACCTGCGGCACGCGCGCGCACATCTCGAGCGCCAGACATGGTCCGGCCGGATGGATAGAGAGGAAGATCGCGCCATTGCCGAGATCGACAAAGCCATCGCTGAGATCAAGAGAGCTGCAATTGACGATGGCAAGAACCTGAATGACCATCCGCCGGTCGATAACCACCTCGCACACAGAGGCCGCTATCGCAGAGCGCTCGAACTGCTTGACAGCGCGCGTCACGACGTCGCGGAAAGAGAAGATGACCGGTTTGCCCATGGATTGAAGCATCGCGCCCTTGAGCACATTGACGCAGCGCACCGCATCGTTGAACACCTTGTCGAGCAGGCCCACGACTAGAACGGCTCCGTTGCCAGCCGCTTCGTGGCCATATCGGCGGACGGGTGACCGGGCAAGTCCGCCCATGTTTCGCGGATACTCCCGTCCAAGCTGGGTTTGGACGGGAGCGTTCCGCAAATGGCGCATTTCGGAGTCAGCCAGAAGGAAAGTGCCCCGTCGTTCTCGCGCTGCTTTGCAAGCAGGTTCAACAACAGCGCGGCTACTTCGAGCGCATCCGAGTACGATTGATTTTTCCGTGCCGAGAATTTTCGCGGATGAAATACGGCTTCGTAATCGATAACCGCAAGTGCATCGGGTGCCACGCCTGCACGGTGGCGTGCAAAACCGAAAACCAGGTGCCGGTGGGCGTGAACCGTACCTGGGTGAAGTATGTCGAGAAAGGCGTCTACCCCAACACGCGCCGCGTATTTCAGGTCACGCGCTGCAACCACTGCGAGAAGCCTCCCTGCGTTACCATCTGTCCCGTGACAGCGATGTACCAGCGCAAGGATGGGATTGTCGATTTCAATTCCGAGCGCTGCATTGGCTGCAAAGCCTGCATGCAAGCCTGTCCATACGATTCGATTTACATGGATCCGGACGATGGCACGGCTACCAAGTGCCATTTCTGCGCGCACCGCACCGAAGTCGGATTGGAACCCGCTTGCGTGATCGTGTGCCCGGAACACGCCATCATTGCCGGAGATCTGAGCGATCCTGCAAGCGAGGTGGCGCAACTGGCGGCGCGCGAACCGGTGCGTGTCCGCAAGCCCGAGCAGGGAACTCAGCCCAAGCTCTACTACATCGATGCCGATGAAAGCGCGATCGTTCCAACGGCGGCGCGCCATGAATCGATTTACATGTGGTCGCAGCGGAATGCATTAGTGCATGGCGGCGGCGCTGTGTACCCGCCCGACAGCCCCTTACTGCAAAAGGATGCGCTGGCGGCGTATGACGTCTCCCATGCGCGTCCGTGGGGATGGCAGGTGCCGGCTTACTGTTGGACCAAGTCAATCGCATCCGGCGCGCTGGCCGTGACGGCCATAGCCATGGCGCTCGGAAGATTGTCGGGCGATCGGGTCCGCGATATCGCGCTCGCGACCGTTGCGCTCCTGTTCACGGCGCTCACCACGGTGCTGCTGGTTTGGGATCTCGATCACAAAGAACGATTCCTGCGGGTGGTGTTCACGCCGCAAAGTAAATCGTGGCTGGCGCGGGGCGCGTTCATTCTGATCGTGTACAGCGGGTTGTGTGGCGTGTTCTGGTTGGGCGCGGTGGCGGGATTTTCTGTCGTTACATGGCTTCTGTTGTGGCCCACCGTGCTGGCCGGATTTTGCGCCGCCGCCTACACCGCGTTTCTTTTCGGACAGTGCGAAGGGCGCGACCTGTGGCAAACGCCGCTGCTGCCAGCACATTTGATCGTGCAAGCGTTGCTCTGTGGAGCGGCAGTGCTGGCGTTGCTTCCGGATGCGATTGGGGGCTCGACGCAGGCGATATCCGTCGCCATCCCAACGCTGATCGTTAGTCTGGGATTGCACTTGCTCATGCTGCTGGGCGAGGTTGCGATGCCGCACACTACCGACAATGCGCGCTACGGGGCTCGACTGATGACGCACGGACCGTTCGCACGCGCATTCTGGGGTGGTGCAGTCGTGCTGGGTGGAGTTGTTCCGCTGGCGCTTCTGTTGATTGGTGGGAGCGATCGCACCACGGCGGGGTTAGCGAGCGTCCTCGCTTTAGCGGGACTTTTGATTTTTGAATGGTGCTTCGTGATGGCTGGGCAAAGCGTGCCGAACAGCTAGGGCTGTGCGTAGGGACAGCCGCCCTCGGCTGTCCGGCAGGGCGAAGCCCCGCCACGCATCGAGGGCAGGGATGGATGAACGAAACCCAAGCGAGCCGCGCTCGCTTGGACAGCCGAGGCGGCTGTCCCTACGTGAGCATATGGAGATGCAGCGATGACCGAATTCAAGCGCGACGGCAGCCATCTTTCGTATTGTCCGCCGGTCGAGAAGTGGGACGACTGGGTCGAGTACGATGCCGCAGCCTGGCCTCGCCGCGTCGAAAAGCATTACCAGATCGTCCCAACCATCTGCTTCAACTGCGAGTCGGCGTGCGGGCTTCTCGCTTATGTCGATAAGGCGACCGGACAAGTCGCCAAGTTTGAAGGCAACCCGAAACATCCAGCCAGCCGCGGGCGGCTCTGCGCGAAAGGCCCGGCGACGATCAATCAGATTCACGATCCCGATCGCATCTTTTATCCGATGAAGCGGTCCGGGCCGCGCGGCGGTGGGAAGTGGACGCGAACTTCGTGGGACGAGGTGCTCGAAACTTTCAGCGCGCGCATCCGCAAAGCGTTCCAGGAAAATCGTGGCGAAGAAGTCATGTACCACGTGGGCCGGCCGGGATACGACTTCACGATGGAACGCACTTTGCAGGCGTGGGGCATCGACGGCCACAACTCCCACACGAATGTGTGCTCGTCTTCGGCGCGGCTTGGTTATCTGCTCTGGCACTATGCCGATCGGCCCTCTCCCGACCACGCCAACGCGCGCTTCATTCTTCTGCTCTCCGCCCATCTTGAGTCGGGCCATTATTTCAATCCCCATGCCCAGCGCATTATTGAAGGAAAAATGGCGGGAGCGAAACTTGCCGTCATGGATCCGCGCCTTTCGAATACGGCGAGCATGGCGGATTACTGGATGCCGAGCTATCCCGGGACCGAAGCAGCGGTGCTGCTGGCAATGGCGATGGTTATCCTTAGGGAAAATCGCTTCGACGCCAAGTTCGTGAAGAGCTGGACCAACTGGGAAGAACTCGAAGTCGACGGATTTCGCGCGAAGGGCCAAAGTTTCGAAGCTCTGATCGAAGCGCTGAAGCGGCACTACGCGAAATTCACGCCGGAGTTTGCGGAAAAAGAAAGTGGAGTGAAAGCGGACGTCATCGTCAAGACGTCGCGCGAGATCGCGGCTGCAGGAAGCCGCTTCGCATCGCATCTTTGGCGGGGCAGCGCGTCCGGCAATCTGGGCGGATGGCAACCCGCGCGCGCCTTGATGCTGCTGCATGTACTGACCGGGTCGGTGGGAACTCCGGGCGGACACAATCTGAATGCGTGGAACAAGTTTGTGCCGCGTCCGTTCAAGAATCCGCCGCCGCAGAAACACTGGAACGAACTGCTCTATCCTCCGGAGTGGCCGCTGTGCACGCATGAAATGTCGTTCCTGCTGCCGCATTTTCTCAAGGAAGGACGCGGCCGCCTCGAAGCTTATTTCACGCGCGTCTTCAATCCGGTTTGGACTTATCCTGACGGATTTTCGTGGATCGAGATGTTGCGCGACGAAGAGAAAGTTGGCTTGCACGCCGCGTTGACTCCGACCTGGAGCGAGACAGCGTGGTTCGCGGACTATGTTTTGCCCATGGGCTTCAGTTCCGAGCGTCACGACCTGATGAGCCAGGAATCCTATGCCGGAAAGTGGATCGGCTTTCGCCAGCCGGTGCTACGCGTTCTGCAGGAAAGGGAGGGAAAGAAATTCGATTACACGTATCAAGCGAATCCGGGAGAAGTTTGGGAAGAAGATGAATTCTGGATCAACCTCTCGTGGGCGATCGATCCCGACGGTTCGATGGGAATTCGGCAGTGGTT